>Ga0335073_10008246_pt1 | contig 14613 bp, 13 predicted proteins | sample Lox_Sample_22_FD_207093 | JGI IMG/M metagenome (GOLD analysis project Ga0335073, IMG submission 207093) | Soil microbial communities from Loxahatchee National Wildlife Refuge, Florida, United States - Lox_Sample_2.2 | ecosystem: Environmental > Terrestrial > Soil > Wetlands | place: USA... | reverse complement strand
CTGCCGGTAGGTCCATTGCCGCCCGGGGCCCGACGGAGGATCCCAAATCAGGGCCGGATGTTCGGGCCGCCGGGCGGCCCACTGCTCGAGGAGCCAGGGGATGTCCTGCCCGTGCACCTGCAGGCGCTGGAGGTCCTCGGTCGAGAGTTGTGCCACGTCGTCCTTCCGGTCAGCTGTCAGCGATCGGGCGCACTCTAGCGAGACCCTGCTTGTGTCGGTCGTCCCTTGGGCCGCCGCCTCGTGGCGCCTATATCGTGTCGGCTATGGGTACCAATCAGCGGGCCGCGATCCGCATGACCGACGACGAGGTCAACACCTTCCTGGAGCAGAGCCGGACTGCGACCATGGCGACGGTAGGCCCCACCGGCTTACCTCATCTCGTCGCTATGTGGTACGGGCTGCTGGACGGGAAGGTCTGCTTCGAGACCAAGACCAAGTCCCAGAAGGTCCAGAACCTGCGCCGGGATCCCCTGATCGCTTGCATGGTCGAGGCCGGACAGACCTATGACGAGTTGCGTGGCGTCTCCATCGAAGGACGAGCCACCATCATCGAGGACCTGGAAAGCGACGCCTACTGGGCGGCCGGGATCAGCCTCTTCGAGCGCTACAACGGGCCCTACACCGCCGAGATGCGGCCCTTTGTCGAGACCATGATGAACAAGAGGGTCGTGGTGGTCGTCGAACCGGAACGGATCCGGTCCTGGGATCATCGAAAGCTGGAAATGGCGAAGATGCAACTGGCCGGCTCCACCGCGGCCTATGTGGCGGCCGGGCCGGGCTGACCCTTTCTTGACATAACTAGATTCAGACTCCAAAATATTGGGACCCGACCGGAGGTGTATTCAGGCATGGCCGACCTAGGTTTCCGAGCTTTCGATTGCGACAATCACTACTACGAGGCCGAGGACGCCTTCACCCGATACCTGGATCCCGAATTCAGAAAGCGGGGCATGCAGTGGGGCGTGATAGACGGCAAGCGACGGCTTCTCGTCGGTGGCAAGGTGAACCGGTTTATCCCCAATCCGCTGTGGGATCCCATTTCCAAGCCCGGCGCCCTTGACGAATACTTTCGAGGCCGCAACCCGAAGGGGGCCGGGACGAGGGAGCTCTTCGGAGACCTCGACCCTCTGGCCGACCATCCCGAGTACCAGAACCGTGACGCCCGCCTGGCGCTCATGGACAAGCAGGGTTTGGAGGGCGCCATTTTCCTTCCCACTCTTGGCGTGGGCATGGAGCAGTCCCTTCGCCACGACGTTCCCGCCGTGACCGCCGCCTTCCGGGCCTTCAACCGCTGGATGGATGACGACTGGGGGTTCGCCTACCGCGATCGGATCTTTGCTGCGCCGTACATGACTCTGGTGGATGCCGACAATGCCGTACGCGAGCTTCAGTGGGCCCTCGATCATGATGCCCGGTTCGTCGTGATGGTGCCCGGGCCCATCGTGGCCAACGGCGTCGGCCGCTCGCCGGCCGATCCCGTATTCGATCCGTTCTGGTCGTTGGTCAACGAGGCGGGGATCACGGTTTGCTACCACGGTGGCGACAGCTTCTATTCGAGCTATCTGTCGGATTGGGGTGAGCCGACCGAAAGCGAAGCCTTTCGTCAGAACCCGTTCCGGTCCATCAATTCCGCCAATGCCACCCAGGACACCTTTGCCAATCTTCTGGCTCACGGGTTGTTCCACCGGTTCACGAATCTTCGGCTGGCGTCGATCGAGACGGGCTCGGACTGGGTGTTCCACCTGTTCGAGAAGCTCACGAAGTCCTACGGGCAGACGCCGCATCTCTACCCTGAAGATCCCCGCGAGACCTTCAAGCGCCATGTCTGGGTGTCCCCGTTCTACGAGGACCAGCTGGGCCGCCTGCGGGAGATGCTGGGCGCCGATCATCTCCTCATGGGCTCCGACTATCCCCATGCCGAAGGGCTGGCCGATCCGGTTTCCTATATCAAGGACCTGCGCAACTTCAACTATCCCGATGAGGACTGCGAACTGGTGATGCGCACCAACGGCGTGTCCCTTTCCCGTCGCCGAGCGGCCTGAGCCGCGAGAGGAGCGAGCATTAAGGTGGGATTCCCACAGGGCATAGGGATCGTCGACACGATGATCGGTTTCCCTCATGGCGACATGAGGCAGGCTTACGCCTTCATCACCAAGCAGACCAAGGATCGCCAGTCGACCGAGGAGTTCGACTTCCCGGTCGAGTACATGTTCAAGCAGGTGCCCGAGAAGGACTTGATCGACAGCTCGGATCCGGTCGCCGTGACCCTGAGCGAGATGGATCGGTGGGGGATCGAGCTGGGGCTGGTCGGCGTCGGTGGTGAAGGAGGGAGCGGAGAGGAGGCCCTCAAGCGTTACCCGGATCGGTTCATTCCGTCCGCCTCCTGCGAGCCCAACGACGGCATGGAGGGTATCCGGAAGCTGGTGCGCCTCTATGAGACCTATGGCATCCGGGCCATCGGTGCCTTTCCGGCGGGCACGTTCCCCCAGGTGCCGATCAACGACAAGAAGATGTACCCGATCTACGCCAAGTGCGTGGAGCTAGGTGTACCCATCTTCTGTACGGCCGGCGTGCCCGGTCCCCGCCTCAAGTTCGCCCCCCAGCACGTCGAGCTCATCGACGAGGTCATGTACGACTTCCCCGAGCTGGTCTTCGTGACCCGTCACGGGTGCGAGCCGTGGGCGGACCTGGCGGTCAAGCTCATGCTCAAGTGGCCTGGTCTTCACTTCTCCACCAGTGCGTTTGCGCCCAGGTATTACCCCAAGGCGGTGATCGACTACGCCAACTCGCGCGGAGCCGACAAGGTGATCTACGGCGGCTACTTCCCTATGGGCCTCTCCATCCAGCGGATCATGACCGAGATGGAGAACGTCCCCTTCCGGGACGACGTCTGGCCGAAGTTTCTCCGGGGCAACGCGTTGCGGGTCCTCGGCATCGATAAGTAGAGGGCGTCTTGCTGACGTGGCCCGATCCGGGTCTGCCCGAACAGATCCGTGACGCGCTCGTAGGTCCGGGCGGACCCTACGAGCTGGTCGAGGAGGACGTCCTGGGCGCCCGGATGCAGGTGTTCCGGAACCGACCCCGGAGCATGGCGGAGATCCTGTTGTCGGGGGTGGAGCGCTTCGGTGGCCGGCCCTACGTCGTCTTTCCGGATCGAACCCTGACGTTCGAGTCGATCATCGGTCCGGTTGCCGCCGTCGCCCACGGCCTTCGTGACAAGTACGGGGTCGAAAAGGGCGATCGGGTGGCCATCGTCTCCGCCAACCGGGTCGAGTACGTTCTCACTTTCTGGGCGGCGACCGCCCTGGGCGCGGTCACCGTGGCCCTCAACGGCTGGTGGACCGGACCGGAGATGGCCTACGCCCTCGAGCTGACCAGGCCCAAGGTGCTCCTCGGCGACCGGCGCCGGTTGGACCGGCTGCAGGAGTCCGATCTGCGGGACCTTCCCGTAGTCGTCCTCGAGGAGGACTTCGCTTCCCTGGAGGCGGCCGGGTCCGGCTCGGCCTGGCCCGAGGTCGAAATAGACGAGGACGATCCGTACGTCATCCTCTTCACCAGCGGGACTAGCGGGCGACCCAAGGGCGCCATGATCTCGCATCGGAGCAACGTCCAGTTCGGCCTGGCCACCGAGCTGCGCGGCGCCGAGTTGACCGCCCTGGCCACGGCGGCAGGAGTCCCTCCGGCCGGACCGGCCGTACCCCGCTCGATCGCCTCCGCCCCCATGTTCCACGTCGGCGGCCTCAGCTGCACCCTTGCCATGTCGCCGCGAACCGGTGTCACCATGATCTACCCGCCTCCGGGCCGCTGGACGGAGGACACCCACCTGCGCATGACCGTCGAGCACCAGGCCACCGCCTGGTCCCTCGTGCCCACACAGCTTTGGCGGCTGCTGGACTGGCCGGATCTCGACCGATACGACCTCTCGGGCCTGCGGAGGGTGGCGGGCGGCAGCGCGGTCTGGTCGCCGGAGCTGCTCAAGCGGCTTGAGCAGAGGCTGCCGTGGGTCCGGCCCGGGTTGAGCATGGGCTACGGGATGACCGAGACCACCGGTTACGGCACCACGCTGTCATCTGCTGCGACCTACCGTCATCCCGACTCGATCGGAGAGGTGGCCCCCACCATGCAGGTCGAGATCCGCGACCCGGTCACCCGCCGGCCCTGCCCCGACGGGGAGGTGGGCGAGATCGCCCTGAGGGGTGCCACCACCTTCCTCGGTTACTGGGAGAACCCGGAGGCCACGACCGCCGCCTTCGACCGCGACCGCTGGTATCACACCGGAGACTACGGCCGTATAGAGGGCCGCTTCGTGTACCTGCAGGGGCGCCGCAGCGACATGATCATCCGGGGCGGGGAGAACATCTATCCGGTTGAGATCGAGAACCGGATACTCGAGCACCCGGCCGTCGCCGAGGTTGCCGTGGTGGGCGTCGACCACCCGACCCTGGGCGAGGAGGTCAAGGCCTACGTGGTACTCAAGGAGGAAGGCGGCCTCAGCGCCGCCGAGGTCGAGGCGTGGTGCGCAGCCACTCTCGCCGCCTTCAAGGTTCCGACCCACGTCGAGTTCCTGCTCGAACTGCCCCACAATGCGACCGGCAAGGTGGTCAAGCACCTGATCGGCAAGTCGGCGGCCGAGAGCGATTTCGTGCCGGACTAGGACTCCGATCGCGCCGCTTTCTGCAACCAGATTCCGGTTGGGAGGTCAGGGCAGAAGCCGGTCCGGGGTCTCGGGCCACCGCTCGACCGCCTTGACAAATAGAATCAGACTCCATAACTTGTTGGGTATGACTACCGGTAACGCCACGATCGATCGGGCTGACGGCCACTACACGATCGTCACCGCGGACAGCCACGCCGGCGGGAGCCACGCCGCCTACCGCGAGTACCTCGATCCGGCGTATCTGGAGGACTTCGACGCCTGGCGAAACAAGTATCGCAACCCGTTCAAGGACCTGGGTGATAAGCGCCGCTATCGCAACTGGGACAACGAGATGCGCAACGGCCAGCAGGAAGAGGACGGGATCGTCGGGGAGGTGATCTTCCCGAACACCGTGCCTCCGTTCTTCCCGAGTTTCGTTCTGTTCGCGGCGCCGCCCAAGCCGGAGGACTACGAGCATCGCCTGGCCGGGATCCGGGCCCACAATCGCTGGTTGGTCGACTTCTGCGGGGAGTTTCCGGAGCAGCGAGCCGGTATCGGTCAGATCTTCCTCAACGACATCGACGATGCCATCGATGACGTCAAGTGGATCAAGGAGCACAACCTGCGGGGTGGGTTGCTGCTGCCGAACATCCCGCCCGATGTCAAGTGGGTCAAGCCGGTGTACGACCCCGAATACGACCGGCTGTGGGAGGTCATCCAGGACCTCGAGGTGCCGATCAACGTCCACGGCGGGACGGGCGCCCCCGATTACGGGAACTATCCGTTCTCAATGCTGTTTTACATCAATGAAGTCGGTTTCTACTCTCAGAGGCCGCTGGTCTCCTTCATCCTGGGTGGGATCTTCGAACGTTTCCCGCGCTTGAAGTTCGTCATCACCGAGGCCGGTTGCGCCTGGGTGCCCCCTCTTTTGAAGCGCCTGGACGACACGATCGACAAGATTCGCAAAACGGGCCAGACCGGCGAGATTCGCTACGGCGAGGACGACAAGCTCAACCGTCTGGCCAGCGAGTACTTCGCCCAGAACGTGTGGATGGGGGTCAGCCAGCCTGGTCCGGCCGACGCCGCCGCCCGCTACCAGATCGGCCTGGACCGCTTCATGTGGGGCTCTGACTACCCCCACGACGAGGGCACCTACCCCTACACCCGCGAGCACCTGCGCCAGATCTTCCACGGCACGGGGCCGGATGAGATGCAGCGGATCCTGGCCGAGAACGTGGCCCGGCTGTATGACTTCGACCTGGAGAAGCTGGCCCCGCTGGCCCAGACCTACGGGCCCACCGTGGAGGAGTTGGCCGTTCCCCTCGACCACCTGCCCGACGAGCCGAACGAAGCTCTGCTGAAGGGGGTCCCGGCCTAGCCGGCCCAGACCACGCCCACGGCCAGCCGGCGACGGTCCGCTCTCCGCCTCCCACCTGCTCCTCAGAGCAGGGCCAAGTGTTCAGTAGGGTGTTACCGGCTCGGGGGAATCGACCCCATCGATATTCAGATTGACCACGATGGGCTCCTGTCCGCTGCGGGCCAGGACGCATCGAAGCGGGGCATCGGGGTCGGCGTTGATCTCCTGATGAGGGACGAACGGCGGGACGAAGATGAAATCGCCCGGACCGGCGTCGGCGACGAATTCCAGGCGGTCGCCCCAGCGCATTCGAGCTCGGCCCTCGAGGACATATATGACGCTTTCGAGCTCCCCGTGATGGTGGGGACCGGTGAGCGCGCCGGGCTCCACCGTCACCGTGCCCGCCCAGATGGAATGGGCTCCCGTGCTGGCGCTGATGGCCGATGCCCGTTGCATGCCAGGGGTCTGAGGTGTGTTCGAGTCCAGCCGATCGTGACGGACTACGTGGACGCCCAGATTTCGCCAATCGGTCGGGCCGCCAGTCAACTTGGGCCGCCAGTCACCTTGGGCCGCCAGTCACCTTCGCCATCTTCGCCCTCCTTGGCGCCCTGATGATGACAAGATAGCTTCGGCCGGCGCCGTGCTCACCAAGTCGCCGGCTCCGTACGTACGACTTCCGTCTCCGTTCGCCGCCGCCGTCGTTAGTGTGGTGAGCGGACTGACCGAGCAAGTACGCGAGCAGCCTGGTTGCGGACCGCTCCAGACCCGCGCCGGCCTAGGAGGATGAGGTGGCCAAGTTCACGAGGGGATTTCTAGGTCGCGGATCGTCGGGGACCAGGGATCCTCGGCTCCCGCCGGGGCAGTACGACGTGGGTAGCGACTGGCCGGTGCTGACCGCAGAGCCGACTCCCCGGCTCGACACCGGGACCTGGTCCTTTCGGATCGAGGGACTGGTGGCGCAGCCGACGACCTGGACGTGGGACCAGATTCACGCCGTCCCGGCATCGGAGTACCAGGGCGACATCCACTGTGTGACCACCTGGTCGAAGCTCGGCGTCAGCTTCCAGGGGGTTTCCGTTGATGACCTCCTGGCCGCCGCCGCACCTTCGGACCGGGCCACCCATGTTCTCGCTTTCTCTCATACCGGGTACACCACGAACCTGCCGCTCGCGGACGTAACCGGGGGCCAGGCGTGGGTGGTGTGGGACGTCGACGGATCGCCCCTGCCTCGTGACCACGGCGGCCCGGCCCGCTTGCTGGTACCCCACCTGTACTTCTGGAAAAGCGCCAAGTGGGTCGCCGGGTTGCGGGTCCTGGACCACGACGAACCCGGCTTCTGGGAACAGAACGGCTACCACGACAGGGGCGACCCCTGGCTGGAGCAGCGCTACCAGGGGGACTGACCGATGGCCGATGGAGTGGGCCCGGCGGGGCCGTGGCAAAGCGCCACCGTCTCGGCCATACGGCCCGAGACCAACACGGCGAAGACGTTCGTGCTCGAGCTGGGGGCGCCGGCCCGGTACCTGGCCGGCCAGCACTACATCGTGCGCCTGACCGCTCCCGACGGCTACCGGGCGCAGCGTTCCTACTCGGTGGCGTCGGCACCCGGCCCCGGCCGGGCCATCGAGCTGACGATCGAAAGGCTGCCCGACGGGGAAGTGTCCACCTTCCTCCATGACGAAGTCGTACCCGGGGATGAGCTCGAGGTTCGCGGCCCGATTGGAGGATGGTTCGTGTGGCGTGGAGACGTACCGGCTCTTCTGATCGGCGGCGGTTCGGGTGTGGTGCCGTTGATGGCGATGCTGCGCCTGGCCCGCCGGACCGGCCGGCAGAAGGACGTTCGCCTCCTGGTGTCGGTTCGTTCGCCGGACGAGCTCTACTACGCCGCCGAGTTGCCCGGGCCCGACTGCACCGTCGTCTACACCCGCCGGGCTCCGCCGGGCGACCCCCGCCCCGCCGGGCGCCTCGCCGCGGTCGACCTCCCGGCCGGCATAGCCGAAGGGACGGTCGCCTACATCTGCGGCTCGTCGGGCTTCGCCGACCACGCCACCGATCTGGTCACCGCCGCCGGGGTACCCGTCGAGATGGTGCGGATCGAGCGCTTCGGTCCGACCGGGTAGATCCGTTCGGGCTACCCCGGAGCGACCCCGGGACTGCTGATGACGGCCAGCAGATCGCTGAACTCGCCTTCGGGTACCGACCCCGCCAGGTCGGCCTGGCTGATCAGGCCGACAACCCGGTCACCGTCCAGGACGGGCAACCGCCGCACCCTGTGGTTCTTCATTACCTCGACGGCCACCCGAACGTCGTCGTTCAACCCGACCGCCACCACTTGGGACTGATCGGCCAGAACCCCCGCTTTGGTCTCTACCGTATCCAGGCCCCGGGCGACCACCCTGATCACGATGTCCCGATCGGTCACGATCCCCTTGAGTAGGCCTTCCTTGTCGCAAACGGGCACGGCCCCGATGTCGGCCACCGCCAGCCGCTGAGCGACGTTGGCGATCGAGTCCGTGTCCTCCGCGTATTCGACGCCGGCGGTCATGATTTCCCGAACTGTGATCATGGCCGACAGCTACCCCGACCCCTGACGTCGAAACGGTTGACCGGCGCTCCGCTCTCTCGGACTGCCCGTGCTCGCCGACTGGCCCGGCACCTCCAGGACGGTCCGGGCGGCCGGAGGACGAGGAGCACCCGTGCGGTTGGACAAATAGGGCGATGGGCTAACCCCCAGTGGTTGGGCGATGTCCTCGAGCGAGCGGCCTTCAGCGTTGATCCCGAGGACGATTTCGACCACGGCTCCGACAATCATCACGGCGGCCCCGAGCATGTAGCCGAGGAACAGGGCGAAGTGATCGGTCCCATTACCGATGAGCTTGCCGTACAGCCAGGGTCCGAGGGCTCCGAAGGTCTGGGCGATGGCGAAGAACACGGCGATGGCCTTCGCTCGCACCTCGACGGGGAAGATCTCGCTGACCGTCAGGTAGGCGGCACTGGCGCCGGCGGAGGCGAAGAAGAAGATCACGCACCAGCACAGCGTCTGGGTTGCTGCGTTGAGCACTCCAGCTTTGAACAGGAACGCAGAGATGGCCAGCAGAGTTCCCGAGGTGAGGTAGGTACCGGCGATCATGGTCTTGCGGCCCACGGTGTCGAACAGCCGGCCGAGAAGGAAGGGCCCGATCAGGTTGCCGGCGGCGAAGAACATGAAGTAATAGGCCGTGGAGCTGGCATTGACGCCGTAGATCTTGGTGAGCACCAGGGAGTAGGTGAAGAAAATGGCGTTGTAGAGGAACGACTGTGTGATCATCAGTGACGCCCCGAGAATGGCCCGCCTGGGGTAAGTCTCGAAGAGCGTCTTGGCCAGCACGATGAAGCCGATCTTCCTCTGCGGCTGAATCTCCAGCGCTTTGGACTCGTCTACCGGGTCCATCGTGCCGCCGGCCTCTTGGACGCGTCGCTCGATTTCGTCGACCGCTTGCTCGGCTTCCTCGGCTCGGCCGTTCATGAGTAGCCACCTGGGGCTTTCGGGCAGGTTGCGGCGTACGAACAGGATCACGAACCCGAGGGCTGGACCGAACAGGAAGGCGATCCGCCACGAGTAGCCCCCCGGAAGGTGTTTCACGACCAGGAGGAACAGGATGGAAGCTACGAGGGCGCCGCCCCAGTAGGTGCCGTTGACGGCAATGTCGACCCGACCCCGATACCGGGCCGGGATCAGCTCGTCGATAGCGGAGTTGATGGCGGCGTACTCGCCGCCGATACCCATACCGGCGATGAACCGGCTGGCGTCGAGCCAGTACACCCACCCCTCGGTGTGGCCGGCCGTACATGCCGTCATGGCTCCACCGAAGAGGTAGACGCCCAGGGTGATCATGAACAGGTTGCGCCGGCCCCATTGGTCGGAGAGCCGTCCGAAGAAGAGGGCCCCGAAGACCTCCCCGAGGAGATAGATGGTGCCCACCGAGAACGCCACCGACGCGGAAGAAAGGTTCAGCGCTGACTTGCTGGAGATGAGCGCGGTGGAGTTGCTGGCTATGGTGATCTCGAGGCCATCGAGAATCCACGCCACGCCCAGGGCGATGACCAGCCTGGTATGGAATGGTGACCAGCGAAGGCGGTCAATCCGGGCCGGCACCAAACTGGTCTCGGCTCTGGATGAACCAGGTTCCGCTCCTTGCTCAATCGTCGTCATAGCGACCTCCCCTTAACGTCGTGGACCTCTTACGAGCCCGACCTGCGGCGGCGGGACCACCGGCCGCCGCAGGCCGGAAGCAGAAGCCAGAGAGCTACCAGCGCCCGTACCACTGCCGGCGGGATCCCGACGACTCCCCCCGGGCGAACGCCCATCCGATGATCCACGCCACGAACAGGATGACCGCGATGATCCACAGAGCGTGAAGGGCGAAGCCGAGGCCGAAAAACAGCAGCGCTAGCAGTAGGACCAGCAGAATGAGAGCCACGAAAGCCTCCGGTTGATTGATGATTTAGGTACTGCGGTGTCACTCTTCCCGGCTCGGCTCCCGTGAAACGAAGGTCGGCGTGAGGCCTCTACCGGTACCGCCGACGACCGTCAGGTCGCCGTGTGTTCGCCAGTCGGGGGTTGGCGGCGCGATCGACGCCCTTCGCTTGACTAGGGTGCTCAATCCCTATCCACCTCGGCCTCATAGGACGCGCTGTACTCTCTTCGGAGGTACAGCGAGCCCTGGACAGGCGACCAGGAGACACAAGATGCCGGAGGTTTGCGGCAGCCTCCATGGGGTACTACTTCAGTAGTCGAGGAGGTAACGGGTGCGGGGAGCGGTCAAGTAGTCGATGCAGATAGGTGAAGGAACCGAGTTCGTGATTTCCGTCCAGGCCGACTGGGCGTGCGCCTGGATCAGGCCTGAGGGTGACGTCGACGCCCTGACCGCCCCCTTGCTCTCGCGGGCCGTCGACCAGGCGCTCGAACGAGGCGTGAGGAAGGTTCATCTCTGGCTGAACGGGGTGCCGTTCATGGACCCCACCGGCATCCAGATGCTGACGGGAGCCGACGAGCGGGCTCGGTCACAACGGTCGAAGCTGATCCTGCACTCGCCGCATCCGGCGGTGCGAGAGCTTCTTTACCAGACCCCGGGATCCGAGACACTGATCATCAAGTAGATCCCAATGCACCGGGCCGGTTGGCCTGGTTTCGACCTCCGATGCTCGGGTAGCCCGCAAGAGCCACGTAAGACGTGGTCACAACGGCGGGCTCCCGCTCCGAGTACCTCTCCCTGATCGGGGCGGGAGCCGTGTCGCCGTCCGGCCCGAGCCGGCCCAGCGATGTTCACTGGATGCGGGGGAGACGCTGACCCCCGTTGAGGACGTCACGGAAGAGGTCGCCCTTGTCGGCGATGCGAGCCATGACGGTGCGGAGCGTGAACCCGTCGGGGGAGAGGGTCGAATCATCGAGCTCATCCCAGTCGATCGGGGCCGAAACCGGCGCGCCGGGCGCCGGGCGGGGACTGTATGGGGCCACGAGCGTCTTGTTGATGGCGTTCTGCGTGTAATCCAGGCGAGCCAGCCCCTGGCGCTCGTTGACCTGCCACTTCCAGCTCACCATCTCCGGGACGACCGCGCCCACCGCCTTCGACAGGTTCTCGACCCACGTCCTGGTCTCGTTGAAACTGGGTCCGCGCTCAACCGGAACCCAGATCTGGATTCCCCTGCGGCCCGTGACCTTGGCCCGGGCCCGCACCCCCAGGTGATGCAGCGCGGTCCGGTGAAGCCGAGCCAGAACCAGCAAATCGTTCCACTTCGTGGTGTCGCCAGGGTCGAGATCGATCAGCGCATATGTCGGTTTGTGCGGTTCGTCGATCCGCGAGGTCCAGGCGTGCCACTCGAGTGCGCCGAAATTGGCCGCCCACACCAGCGCCGCCGGCTCGTCGACTACCAGGTACGTGCGGGTCTCACCCCGGCCGGCCTCAGGGTTGTCCCAGCGGGGAAGCCAATCTGGCGCGTGGCTCGGCAGCTCTTTGTGCCAGAAGCCGGCCGCCTCGGAGCCGTTGGGGAAACGATGCATGTTCAGCGCTCGATGGGTCAGGTACGGAAGGATGACCGGCGCGATCTGCGCCGCGTAGCGAATGAGATCGCGTTTGGTCACCGGTTCGTCGTCGTCGCGTGGGGGGAAGAGGACCTTGTCCAGGTTGGTCACCCGGAGCTCCCTGCCAAACACGTTCCAGGTTCCGGCTGATCCAAGAGCGTCGAGGGCAGCCAGCTCGTCCTCGGTCGGGTCATCGAACGCAGGTGCCTTAAGGGCGATCGAGGCTTGGGCGGCCGGTTGGTCCGAGCGCCACATTCGGTCGGGGTCCGCCTTGACCTCGTCGTTGGTCCGCCCGGTAAGCACTGACCGCGGGTAGTCCTCCGGGTCCCAGCCGTCGACGGCGAACTCGTCGTGCTTGTGCAGGAGCAGCCACTCCTCTCTGTCGGCCCGGCCCCGCTTGGTTCGCACCAGCACGAACCGGCCTCGCAGCTTCTCCCCGGACATGTCGACGTGTATCTCACCGTCAGCGACGGCCTCCCCCGGATTCTCGGCCTCGGCGTCCCCGGGCGTCCACGTTCCCGTGTCCCAGACGATCACATCTCCACCGCCGTACTCTCCGGCCGGGATGACTCCTTCGAAATCGAAGTACTCCAGGGGGTGGTCCTCCACGTGAAAGGCGGCTCGTCGCACGCTTGGATCCATGGTGGGTCCCTTCGGCACCGCCCAGCTCACCAGTACCCCGTCGATCTCGAGGCGAAGGTCGTAATGCAGCCGCCGAGCCCGGTGTCGTTGGACCACGAACCGACGCCCGACACGGACGTTGTCGGGCGCGGGGGGCGCGCCCGCTGGTTCCTTGGTTCGGCCGAAGTCCCGTTTGCTTCGGTAGGTGTCCAGCGGGTCGGCCGATTTGGGCCCGGATCGCGACTGAGGCACCACCCGAGTCAAGCGCGCCCTGCGGGTTGGTGCAACAGGTGGTGCCCCGGTTTGCGTGCGGTTGTCCCAGGGTAGCGATGGAATAGTCACGTGAGACCCTCTGCCACGTACCGGCTGCAGCTCCGTGGTGGGTTCGGTTTCTCGGACGCCGCCGCCACCGTTGCCTATCTGTCCCGGCTGGGCGTGTCACATCTCTATTGCTCCCCTTACCTTCAGGCCGCGCCGGGCAGTACCCACGGATACGACATCGTCGACTTTCACCGCCTGAACGAGGAGTTGGGAGGCGAAAGAGGCCTGGCCCAGATGACGGCAGCGCTGGAGGCTCACGGCATGGGCCAGGTGGCCGATGTGGTTCCTAACCACATGGCTACCGGCGGACGAGCCAACGAGTGGTGGTGGGATGTGCTGGAAAACGGGCCGTCAAGCCCGTACGCCGAGTACTTCGACATCGACTGGCAAGGACCGGACGAATCCGGTCGGGAGACCGTCCTGGCCCCCTACCTCGAGGATCACTATGGCCGGGCGGTGGACGCCGGGGAGATCACCGTCGTCTGGGAATCAGGCTCGTTCGTGGTCCGCTACCACGACTATGAGCTGCCGCTGTCTCCCCGAACCTTCGACGAGATACTCGGACCAGTCGCCCTGGAGCTCGACTCGCTCGTGCTGGCCGACCTGGTCCGAGCCTTTGCCGGTCTGCCCCACGCCGCTCGCTCCGATTCCGCTTCCTCAGCCGAACGGCATGAACGCAAGCGGGTCCTGGGCGGCCAGCTGAAGGAGCTGTGCGCCCAGGATCCCTTGATCGGGCCCGCCATCGATGTCGAGCTATCCGACCTGAACCGCGACCCCGCCCGGCTCGATGGCCTCCTGCGCCGTCAGAACTATCGCCTGGCCTACTGGCGTACAGCGGCCGAAGAGCTCGACTACCGAAGGTTCTTCAACATCGAGACCCTCGTGGGCCTGAGAGTCGAGCTCGATCAGGTCTTCACAGATACCCACCGGGTGTGGTTGGGTCTGGTTGGCGCCGGGTCGGTCGACGGGCTGAGGATCGACCACGTGGACGGCCTGCGTGACCCGGCGCAATACCTGGAGCGCCTCGGAGCTGCGACCAAGGGCACTTACACCGTGGTGGAGAAGATCCTGGCCGCCAACGAGGACCTGCCCTCATGGCCGGTGTCCGGCACCACCGGGTACGACTTTCTGAACCGGGTCAACAACCTGTTCGTGGAGTCGGCCAACGAGGGGGATATGACCAGGTGCTACCGGACCTTCACTAGCGACGAGTCCACCTACGCCGACGTGGTATCGGAGGCCAAGCACCAGGTTCTGTCGGATGAACTGGCGAGCGAGGTCGGCCGCTTGACGGCCATATTGCTCAGGGTTTGCGCTTCTCATCGGCGCCACCGGGACCGGACCCGACGGGAGGTGCGGGCTGCCGTCGAGGAGATGCTGGTGGCTTTCCCCGTCTATCGCACCTACGTGCGACCCGGGCCACCGGCCACCGAGTCGGACCGTGACAGCGTTACGGCGGCGGTCGAACGGGCCACCGCCCGCCGGCCCGATCTCGACCCGGAGCTGCTGTCCTTCCTCGGCGAGCTCTTGCTCCTGGTCCACCGGGGCAGCGACGAGGTCGAGTTCGCCCTCCGGTTCGCCCAGGTGAGCGGGCCAGTGACGGCCAAAGGGGTTGAG
>Ga0335073_10008245_pt1 | contig 14614 bp, 12 predicted proteins | sample Lox_Sample_22_FD_207093 | JGI IMG/M metagenome (GOLD analysis project Ga0335073, IMG submission 207093) | Soil microbial communities from Loxahatchee National Wildlife Refuge, Florida, United States - Lox_Sample_2.2 | ecosystem: Environmental > Terrestrial > Soil > Wetlands | place: USA... | reverse complement strand
GGAGGCGGCGCGCGCGCACTCGACGGTTCACGAAGGCGCGGTCTACCTGCACCTCGGGCGCTCGTATGAGGTGCGCGAATTGGACCTCGACCGCCGTCGGGCACTCGTGACGCCGTTTGACGGCGACTGGTACACGCAGCCGAAGCGCGCGACCGACACCGAGATCGTGCGCCTGCTCGACCGGCGCGAGACGCTGGGAGTGACGCTCTCCTTCGGCGAGGTCAGCGTGACCGACACGGTGCTGGCCTACCAGCGAAAGGGCACGGCGGACCACGCGTTCCGCGAGCTGCACGCGCTCGATCTGCCGCCGACGAGCTTTCAGACGCAGGCACTGTGGTTCGAGCTGCCGGGCGGCTCACCACTCGGCGCGGGCTCGGACACAGACGCGGAAGAGGCGGCGGTGGGAAGCGCGATCCCGCTGGAGGTGCTGCTTGGAGCGTTGCATGCAACCGAGCACGCGCAGATCGCGGTGCTCCCGTTGATCGCGATGTGCGACCGTTGGGACATCGGGGGGCTCTCGACGAACTTTCACCCGCAGACGGGTGTGCCGACGATCTTCATCTACGACGGGCACCCTGGGGGCATCGGCATCACCCGCGCGGCATTTCTGCGCTTTGAGGAGCTGTGCCGCGACGCACAGCGACTGATCGCGGGCTGCGCCTGCGCGAGCGGGTGTCCCTCATGCGTGCAGTCGCCGAAGTGCGGGAACTTGAACGAACCGCTGTCGAAGGCGGGGGCGTTGCTCCTGCTGGAACGGATGCTGACCCAAGGCGGGGCAGGAGACACGGGGGACGGAGCCGAAGGTTCGGGGCGTGAGCGGATCACCGCGCTGCGCTCCGAACGCGACGGCTCGTTGTTGAAGGCTTAGCGATGCCTCGCGTGCCTAAGAAGGCGGCACTCGCCGCCCTGATCGTCTGCGTCGTGTTCGCGGCGGCGGCCGCCTCGGCGCAGGCGCCCCCCGGCCAGGCCAGAGTGGGCGAAGGCCCGGGCGGGCGCACGGCGCTCAGTAGCTGGACGCTGGCGCTCGATCCTGGCAACCGCGGGTCGGCGCGCGGCTGGCAACGCGGCGGCTTTTCGGGGCGCGGCGTTAGCGTCCCGAACGACGTAGACCCGGTCCACGTTAAAGGGAGCGCCGGGCAACGCAACTACAACGGCTCGGTTGCCTGGTACCGCACGAGCTTCGAAGCGCCTAGCGCAGGCACATACGCGTTCTCGTTCGCTTCGGCCAACTACCAAGCGACGGTGTACGTGGACGGCACGGGGATCGCCTCGCACCACGGCTCCTACCTGCCGTTCGAAGGCAACGCACGACTTACGGCGGGCGCGCACGCGATCGTGGTACGAATCGACTGGCGCAACCCGGCCGCGCAGAGCAAGGCGGGGTTTCACCGCACATGGTTCAACTGGGGCGGCCTAAACGGCCAGGTCACCGTGCGCGAGGTCAGCGAAAGCGAGCTGTTGGAACCGAGCATCGCGACAACGCTCCAGCCCGGCACGCCGGACGCGGGGCAGGCGACGGTGACGGTGGGTGTGCACGTGCACAACAACGGGCCAACACGGTCGATCGCTCCGCTGGGCGAACTGGTCGGCGGGACGGCAGAAGGGCAACGGGTGCCGATCCAGTTCCCAGCGCAAACAGTCGCGCAGGGGCAGACGATCGCGATGCAGACGAGCGTGACGGTCGCGAGCCCCGCGCTGTGGTCGCCAAGCCACCCGAACCTCTACACGCTGCAGCTCTCGGTTCCGGCCGGCGGGGGTGTGCCCAGCGAAGCGACGCCTAGCAGCACCGCCCCCGCGCAGGCACCGAGTCCGCCGGAGAGCAGCTACACCGCCCGCGTGGGCCTGCGCGAGCTGACTTGGCATGGCGGAAGACTCTTTCTGAACGGTCGTCAGCTGCGCCTGCACGGCGCGTCGCTGCAGGAGGACGCGAAGGGCCACGGCGATGCGCTGACATCAGCCGATCAGTCAACGCTGATCAGCGAGCTGCGTGCGATCGGAGCGAACACGGTGCGCTCGCAGCACCCGCTGGCCCCGGCGATGCTCGAAAAGCTCGACGCGGCGGGGATCATGGTCTGGCAGGGAATCGGTCCGGTGGAAGGGGCGAGCAACTGGTACTCCTCGACGCCGCGGCTGCTGCGCGAAGCCGAGCAGCAAGCGCGCACGGCGGCGAGCGCGGCGCAGCTGCATCCCTCGATCATTGCCTGGAACCTTGTGGACGAGGTCGCAAGGAACGGGCACGACGCCGCGGAGGTCAGCTACGTACAGACGCTGAGGAAGTGGCTGCACGAACACGATCCGACTCGGATGGTGGCGGTGGACGTATGGGGCGATCACCCGCCCACGCAGGCCGGTGCTCTGTACCAAGGCATCGACGCGGTCGCGGAGACGGACTACACGGGCTGGTACGACATCCCGCAGGAGTCGCCCGCGGGGCAAGAAGCCTCGATGCGCGCGCGCCTGCGAGCCCAGGAGAACACATTCGCAGGCAAGGTTCTGATCGTGAGCGAGTTCGGGGCAGAATCGAACACGCTGAACGCCTCGGGCACGCCGGGTAGCTACAGCTTCCAGTCGAGCCTGCTCGCCCGGCACATACGGGTCTACGCGGCGGACCGGAAGCTCACGGGGATGCTCGTGTGGGACCTGCGGGACTACCCGCTAGTGCCACAGTTCTACGGGGGATCGATCACGTTCAAGCTGCCGAAGCTGAAGCTGATCGAAGGGATCAACCAAAAGGGGCTGTTCACCTATGGCGGGTCGGCTAAGCCGGCGGTCGCGACGGTGGCGCGCCTATTCAAGCCACTGCCGGACGATTGACCGGAGGGGGCGCCGGTCGCGCGCACGCGTGGTGCGCACGCCCAGTGGCGACTAGTCGCGCACGCGCGCGTCGGTGATACGCAGCGCGTGAACGGCGAGCTCGCCGCCGGCTACCTGCTCGATCTCGAGTTTGGCTCCATCGAGCGAGGTGCCCTCGGTGAGTAGCGAGAAGGCGAAGTCGAGCCCTTCGGAGGTGACCTCGCGCTCGGCTCCCATGCGCAGCTCGATCGCGGCGACGGTACGACCGCGCGCATAGCGAGTTGCGACGTCGACGATCGCCTGGGCGATCGAGAGCTCGCGAATCAACGAGCCGGAGCGATCGCGTCGACGATTTTGGTCGCGACCGGCGCCGCCACCGGCACCGCTACGGGCGTGAGCTAAACCACTCGCCTTCCTCGGGTCATGACCCGATTCGGTTCCGCGTTCTCCAGGCACGTCTCCATCACTTCTTCCCCGCGCGGGACTTATTCGGTTTACCCGAACGCAGGACTGCTCTAACCGGCGGGGGCGACGAGCGCGAATACGCGAACCGAACCACCGGCTGCGGGAGCGCTGAACGAGGAGACTTCGTAGCTCGTGCCGTGAAAGCGCACGGCGCCGGAGTCGGGCAGCTTGGCCGGGGCGTCGCGCGAGCTGCCGGCGAGCGTGCGCGAGCCGGAGCGTACGTAGACGAGCGTGTGCGTCATCGTGTGCACGAGTTTGATGTAGGCGGGAAACACGCTGGGCGAAAGCTTGAAGCGACGGGAAATTCGCTGCGCGACGAGACCAAGCTCGTCGGCCTTGATCCGCAAGCAGCCCTTCGCCTGCAGCGAGCTGCTGATGGGCAGCAGCAGCGAGACGCGCAGCCGCCCACTGGGGTAGGCGTCGGCTTTGAACGAGTAGGCCTCGTAGGTGGCTCCCCGATAGCTCACGGGGCCGTGGTCAGGGATCGAGTCGGGGCCAGGGCTGAGCAGCCCTTCGATGGGTAGCTGACCAGTGTCGGTGCGCAGTACGAGCGGCGCGCCGATGAAGCGCGTGACGAGCTTGACGTAGCCGAGGTCGTCCTGGACGGAGAAGACGAAGTGACCAACCTCCTTGCCGTGCAGACGCAGCCGCCCTTCGATCGGCGCGAGGATGTAGGGGCCGCCTTCGTCATATAGCAGTTCACTGCCGCGACTGACGCGCAAGCGCACGATGTGCGTGTGCGAGTAGACGAGGTGGTGGACCGCGGTCTTGATCGCTTCGTGATCACCGCTTTCCATCGCGCTGAGTAGCGGGGCGTAGCTTTCGATCTGGCGTTTGTCGCTCTCGGTCTCGGAGCTTCGGACCTCGGCGGCGTAGATCCGCTCGGCTACGGATCCCGCGGTCGTGGCGAGGACCTCAGCCGCACCTTCGCCGCACGGCGCGGTGGCAGGCGCGGCTTCGGCGGCTCCCACCCGCGCGGGCGGCATCGCGAGCGCGGATAGCAACCCAGCGAGCGCGCCGATGCACAGCACACGGCGCACACCCGATGCCCGCGTGGTTGTGGATGAGCCCCTCATCTTGACCCCCTCGTCGGTTGGGCTACCCCTGGTTCCCTCGCGCGATCTTGCGCAGGTCAATGGTTTGGTCATAAAGCTTGGCGTCGACGCCCTCCTCGAGCGCGATCTCGCGCAGCGGGCGCCCGCTGGCGGTGGCCTTCTGCACGATCGCGGTGCCCTTGTCGTAGCCGATCGCTCCGTTGAGCGCGGTGGCGACGGCGAGCGTGGCTCCGGCGGAGGCGGCGGCGCCGGCCTTATTTGCCTGGATCCCGTCGACGCACTTCTCGGCGAACACCCGGGAGGTGGAGGCGAGCAGCTCCAGGGACTGCAGCAGGTTGCGCGCGATCAGGGGAATGCGGACGTTGAGCTCGAACTGGCCCTGCAAACCACCGACGGTGATCGCGGTGTCGTTGCCGATTACCTGCGCGGAGACCTGCAGCACGACCTCAGGGATCACGGGGTTGACCTTCCCGGGCATGATCGAGGACCCCTTCTGCAGCTCGGGCAGCAAGAGCTCGCCGATTCCCGCGCGCGGACCGGAGCCCATCAGCGCGAGGTCGCCGGCGATCTTGGTGAGCGAGACAGCGATGACCTTCAGGGCGCCGGACAGCTCGACGAGCGCGTCGCGGTTGGCCTGTGCCTCAAAGGGATCAAGCGGCGCGGCGATCTGCCGCAGCCCGGATTCCTTGCGTAGCCTGGCGCGCACCTTCTCGGCGAACTTGGGGTGGGTGTTCAGGCCGGTGCCGGTCGCGGTCCCGCCGAGAGGGATCTGCCCGACGTGGACGAGCGCGGCCTGGACGCGCTCCTGACCGAGCGCGATCTGCGCGGCGTAGCCAGCGAACTCCTGCCCGAGCGTGACGGGCACGGCGTCCATCAGATGCGTGCGACCGGACTTGACGACGTTCTGGAAGCTTTTTGCCTTTTTCGCGAAGGACCGTTCGAGCTGTTTGAGCGCAGGCAGCAAATCGTTCTGGGCGACGTCGAGCGCAGCGAGGTGGACCGCGGAGGGGAACACGTCGTTGGAGGACTGGCCCATGTTGACGTGGTCGTTGGCGTGCGTGCCCTCGCCGGCGAGCTTGGCGATCACCTCGTTGGCGTTCATGTTGGTCGAGGTGCCGGAGCCGGTCTGGAAGACGTCGATTGGGAACTGTGCGTCGTGCTTGCCGTCGGCAATCTCCTTCGCGGCTTTCTCGATCTGCCGGGCGCTTTTTTTGGAGAGCAGCCCAAGCTCGCCGTTGACGACGGCGGCGGCCCCCTTCAGCCGCGCGAGCCAGCGCACGACCGAGACGGGAACGCGCTCGCCCGAGATCGGGAAGTTCTCAACGGCCTTGGTGGTCTCTCCACCCCACAACTGCTTCTCCGGCATCTGTTCTCCTGTCTGCGCTGTCTGCGATCGCGGTCTGCTTCCGGGGCCTTCGATAGCCATGGCTATCGACCGCGGAAGAAAGAGACCCTATCCGCAGAAGGCCACAAGCTCACGCGCCAACCCGACAGGGTCGTCATAGGCGATCAGGAAGCCGGTGCTCCCGAGCACGCGCAGCTGACCGTCGGGCAGCAACGCGAGCGCCTGTTCGGCGATCGCGAGCGGGTACATCGGATCGCGATCAGCCCACAACAGCAAGACGGGCATCTCCAGGCGCGGATAGAGATCGAGCAAGTGGCGCTGCTCCCCGCGCGGCCAGGCGCGCGCGCACCTAGCCCAAGAGCGGGCGAGGTTGGAGTTACCAGGCACGTCGGCGAAGGCGTGGCGGAGGAGGTCGGCGGCGGCGGGGTTGCCTCGCACGGACAGGCGCATCCCGCGCCGAGGCGTGAAGACGACGGGCGCGGCGTGCGTGAGCAGCCGATCGAGCCCGGGGAGGGAGGCGGCACGGGCGGAGGCGCGCCAAGCGACGCGCAGCCCGGCGTGCCCAGGACGGGCGTGCATACGGTTGTTCATGAGGACGAGGCGCGAAGGTCGAACGCTGCCGGTGCGCACGGCGTGCAGCAGCACCTCCGCGCCGGCGTCGTGCCCGGCGAGCAGCGGGCGGGAGCCGAGCACCTCGCGCGAGAAGCCGCCAAGCACCTCGGCGAACCAGTCGAGCGTGTAGGGGTGGCGCGGGTGGTCCTCGGAGTCGCCGTGCAGCGGCAGGTCGGGGAGCACGACGCGAAAGCGGTCGGCGAGGGCCTCGGCCGCGGGCTCCCACTCCATGTGCGAGAGCAGTCCGGAGTGCAGCAGCGCGAGCGGAGGGCCCGCCCCCAGCTCGCGATAGGCGATGCGCGTTCCATCGGAGTGGTGGTAGAGGCGCAGCCGCATTGACCCATCGTAAGTAGCCGGCTGTACACACCTAGAATGGCGGCCTCATGCCCGGGGAGAAACGACACCCACTGATCCCGCGCCGCGAGGTCGATCCCCAGCGCGAGTTGCCCGAGCTGGAGCAGGAGGTGCTTGCCCGGTGGCGGGAACGAGATGTTTTCAGGGAGTCGCTGCGTAGGCGCGCAAGCGCGCCGCGCTGGAACTTCTACGAGGGCCCACCGACGGCGAACGGCCCGCCGGGCTCCCACCACGTCCTGTCCCGTGTGTTCAAGGACATCTACCCGCGCTTTCAGACGATGCGCGGTCACCTGGTGGAGCGCAAGGGCGGCTGGGACTGCCACGGCCTGCCGGTGGAGATCGCGGTCGAACAAGAGTTGGGGATCGAATCGAAGGCGGAAATCGAGGAGTACGGGATCGGAGAGTTCAACCGCCGCTGCCGCGAATCGGTGTTCACGTACCTAGAGGAGTGGAACCGACTGACGGAGCGGATCGGCTTCTGGATCGACCTCGACGATGCGTACCGCACGCTGGATGAGAGCTACATCGAGTCGGTGTGGTGGGCGCTCTCCCAGATCAACCGACGCGGTTTGCTGTACGAGGGCCATAAGGTCAGCCCGTACTGCCCGCGCTGCGAGACGACCCTGTCCTCGCACGAGGTGGCGCTCGGGTATAAGGACGTCGTTGATCCGAGCGTCTACTTGAAGCTGCGGGTCTCAGGCCAGCAGGAGCAGCTGCTCGTGTGGACGACGACCCCGTGGACGCTGCCGGGCAACGTGGCGCTGGCGGTCTCTCCGAGCGCGACGTACGCGAGAGCGAGAGTGGGAGATGATTATTTTTTGATCGTCGAGGACCGCGTAGCTACGGTGCTGGGCGAAGAGGCAGAAATAACCGAGCGCCTCTCGGGCAACGAACTGGTGCAGCGCTTCGGCACGTACGAGGGCCCGATCTTCGCGGCGAGCGATCGCGAGCCGGGTCCCCTACCGATCCTGGCCGACGACTTCGTGACGACGGAGGACGGCACGGGGATCGTCCACCTGGCGCCGGCGTTCGGGGAGGACGACTATCGCGTGGCGGCTGCGGCAGGGATCTTCCAGGGCGACGATCCGCGCACGCTGTACAACCCCGTGAAGGTCGACGGCAACTACGACGAGCGGCCGCGCAGCCGCGAGGGCGCACCCTACGCGGGCCGTTTCGTGAAGGACCCGACGCTGACGAAGGAGCTGATCGAGGACCTGGACGCGCGCGGGCTGCTGCTGCGGGTGGAGGAGTACGAGCACTCCTACCCGCACTGCTGGCGCTGCGGCACCCCGCTGCTGTACTACGCGAAACCGTCTTGGTACATCGCGACGACGAAGCTGCGCGAGCAGCTACTCGCGGGCAACGAGACCGTCAACTGGTATCCGCCCCATGTAAAGCACGGGCGCTTCGGCGACTGGCTGGGCAACAACATCGACTGGGCGCTCTCGCGCGAGCGCTATTGGGGCACGCCGCTGCCGGTGTGGCGTTGCGCCGCAGGGCACGTGCACGTGGTGGGCTCGTTCGAGGAGCTGTCCGAACGCTCGGGAGTCGAGATGGACGATCACCATCGTCCGTTCGTAGACGATGTCGAGTTCGCCTGCACGGCGGGTAGCTGCGAGGAGCCGATGCACCGCGTGCCCGAGGTGATCGACGTCTGGTTTGACTCGGGGGCGATGCCGTTCGCCCAGCACCATTTCCCGTTCGAGAACGCCGAGGTCTTCGAGCATGGCTACCCGGCGGATTTCATCTGCGAGGCGCAGGACCAAACGCGCGGCTGGTTCTACTCGCTGCTCGCGGTAGCGACGCTCCTGGGCGAGGCCCCGCCGTATCGCAATGTGGTCTGTCTGGGCCTGATCCTCGACGAGCAAGGGCAGAAGATGTCGAAGTCTCGGGCAAATACGGTCGAGCCCTGGCAAGTGCTCGACGCCTACGGTGCGGACGCGTTCCGCTGGTACTTCTTCACCTCAAAGCAACCCTGGGACGGCTACCGTTTCTCGGCGCAGACGATCGGCGAGGGCGTGCGCCTGTTCCTGAAGCAACTATGGAGCACATACTTCTTCTACGCGCTCTACGCGCATGTCTCGACAGAGCAGCTGGAAGACACGGCGGAGGCGCCAAGCGAGGACCTGGACCGCTGGGCGCTCTCACGCGCGGCGGGCACGGCGGAGGTAGTCGCCGAGCGCCTGGAGTCCTATGACGCGACGACGGCGGGGCGGGCGATCGCGGAGTTCGTGGAGGACCTGTCGAACTGGTACGTCCGGCGCTCGCGCCGGCGCTTCTGGGACGGCGATCCGACTGCGTTCGCGACGTTGCGAGCCTGCCTGCTGACGACGGCAAAGCTGCTCGCGCCGTTCTGCCCGTTCATCACGGATGAGATCTACGACAACCTCGACGGGTCGCTCCCGAGCGTGCACCTGTGCGACTTTCCCGATGCCACGACGGTCGCGCGGGAAGGCGGCGCTGCGCGCGACGAGGGATTGGAGCAAGCAATGGCCTTGGCGCGCGAGACCGTGCGTTTGGGGCTCGGCGCGCGAGGCAAGTCGAAGATCAAGGTGCGTCAGCCGCTGGGCGAGGCGGTCGTGGTCGCGGCGGGTCGCGAGCGCGAGGCAATCGAACGGCTCACGGACGTCGTGCGCGAGGAGCTGAACGTAAAGCAGGTGCGCTTCGTAGCGGCGGCGGAGGAGCTGGGGAGCTATGAGGTCAAGCCGAACTACCGCAAGCTGGGACCGGTATTCGGCAAAGCGATGCCACTCGCGGCCCAGGCGATCGCGGCGCTGGATCCCGCGCGTGTGGCGGCGGCGTTCGCCGAGGGCGCCGAGCAGGATGAGAACGACCCGCGCGAGGCAATCGGGATCGCGGTCGACGGACACGAGCACACGCTGAGCGCCGAGGACGTAATCCTGACGATGCGTGCACCTGAGGGCTACAGCGTCGAGCGCGAGGGCGCGCACGCGGTGGCGCTCGACCTGACGATCGACGACCGGCTGCGCGAGGAGGGCTTCGCGCGGGAGATTGTCCACGCGGTGCAGACGGCGCGCAAGAGCGCGGGCCTCGAGGTCGAGGACCGGATCGCTCTGTCGCTGGAGGGCGAGGAAGCCCTACTTAGAGCGGCGGAGGCGCATAGCGCCTACGTAGCGGGCGAGACGCTCGCGATCGATCTGAAGCTGGGCGAAGACGCGAACGGCGCCTTCGCCTCTGAGTACTCGGATCAGATCAGCATCGAGGGGCAGGCGCTGACGATCAGCCTGCGCAAGGCCTGAAATTCGCCGCGTGAGAGCTTCGGGCGAGTCAGCGGCGCGACCGGCCAGCGATGAGCCGCGAGCCTCGGTCGCGAGCGGCGCTATTCAGAAAGACGCTCGTACAGCGCCCGCTCTTGCTCGTGGCGAGCACGCAGGCGATCCATGAAGCCCTCATCGCGCCGGCGTGCCTCGATATGAGCGTCGATCGCGGTGCGAACGGCCTCGGTCACGGTCTGGTCATCGGCGCGCGCGACGAGGTCGAGTACGGCGGCCTGCTCGTCGGTTAGTCGCAAAGTCATTGTCCTCGGCATCGCAGCTTCTCCTGGGGATTCCGCACTTTCCGGGCGTCCCGCTGTGGCAAAGAAATGATAGGCAGCCCAATGTTAGGTGTCAAGGTGCTATCTCGCTAGATATCAAGTCATTTCTAACTATTCAGTTCTGAATATTGCTACCATGCCACCATAATGATTAGATTGCACGGTGCGCCGCATCGAGATCAGGGACTTTCTCTTGATCGCCGAGCTGCACTGCGGCATCAAAGCCGAGCGGCTAGCGCGAATCCCGCGCGTGATGATGCTTGGCCAGGCCGCGCTAGCGGCGCCGTTCGCGGGATTCGATAAGTACGAGGCGTTTCCGACGCTGCACGAGAAGGCCGCGGTGTACTGCGCGCGGATTGTGACCTACCACCCGTTGCCGGACGGGAACATGCGCACGGCCTATGACGTGATGCGCGAGTTCCTGGAGAGGAACGGCGCGGTCTTCGAGCATCCGCCAGGCGGCCTTGATGCGACGGCAGAGATCATCGAGAACGTCGCTACGAACGTCCTCGACGAGCGCGGCTTGGCGGCCTGGCTGCGGGAGCGCATCTCCAGCTAGGGGCGCCCGGCCTCCGGGCGCCCCTGTCTACGCGCTAGGCGGCGCTGAGCGCGGTCAAGCTCCTGCTTGCTCGCGCTAGGCGGCGCTGAGCGCGGGCTCGAGCTCCTGCTCGAGCTTCTTCTTCGGGTAGGCCCCGATGACCGTCTTGACGGGCTGTCCGCCCTTGAACAGGATCATCGTCGGGATCGAGAGGACCTGGAACTGAGCCGCGGTCTGCTGGTTCTCGTCGGTGTTCAGCTTGACGATCCGCAGGTCGGGACGCTCCTGGGCGATCTCCTCAAGCACGGGAGCCACAACACGGCACGGACCGCACCAGGGAGCCCAGAAGTCGACCAGCACGGGCCCCTCAGCCTCAAGGACCTCAGCCTGGAAGTTGTTGTCGGTGACTTCGCTCAAGGTGCCTGCCATGGGTCTCCCTTTCTCGTTCGCTTTCCTATCACTATACAAAGTGAAGCAATGGGTCTGGGGACGTCATCCGGCGGACTGCGTTGAGACAATTGCGGATCAGCCGCAAGCCGCAGCGAGCACGCTAGCGCACTGTGATCACCCAGCCGTCGGCGATCCGCACGATCGGCGGGTGGATGTGCGTGAGCGTGGCGAACAGGTGGGGCGAGACATAGACCTCGACGAACGCGGCGACGACGAGGATCGGGATCGCGAAGGCCACGGTGACGAACGTCGCAGCGAGTAGCTGCTCCCACTCCCCTCGCCGGCTCGCGATGATCCAGGCGGCGAGCGGCAGAAACAAAGCGATGAGCTCCGGGAGCGCATGGGGCAGCACACCGAGCAGCAAGAGGCCCGGAGAGACCCCGAGGAAGTTGGCGACGCCGCCGAGCGTGCGCCCGAGCAGGTAGGCCTGCGCGCTGAGCGAGAACGTCGTGGCCGCTACGACGAACGCGATCGCGATGCGACCGCCATGTTCGTGCACCCAGCGCGAAACGCCGCTGCGACCCTCGGCTTGTAGCGGCAGCGAGCTCCCGGCGATGAAGCCCGCAACGCAAGCCATCGCATGCAGCGCGAGCACGAGCATGTTGCGCGCTAGCACGCCGACCACGTCGTCGTTGTCGCCAACCGCGAAAGGGGGTCGCAGGGCAACGATCTGCTCGTGCGCGCCGCTTAGCGAGGCGATCAGCCAGACGGCTGCAAGCAGCGCGAGCGCGGCGAGCGCGGACCCCGCGAACCAGCGACCGAGCACGCGCCACGGGTGCCAGTACCAGTCGCGCAGCGTCGCGCGCGTGTGGCGAATCCCGTGCGTGAACGCGTATGCCGAGGCATCCATCAGCTCAACATCGGCTGTACTCCCGAGCTACCTGAAGCGCAATCGCGGGACCAGCCACATCGCCTCGGCGGCGATCCGCCAAGACATCTTGCTCTGCCCGTGCTGGCGGTCGCGAAAGACGATCGGCACCTCGACGACGCGAAAGCCCGCGCGCACCGCGCGATAGGTGAGCTCGACCTGAAAGGCATAGCCCTGTGAGCGCACCCCCGCAAAGTGGATCGCTTCGAGCACCTCGCGGCGAAAGCACTTAAAGCCGCCCGTCAGGTCGCGTACTTGGAGCCTGAGCACCCAGCGCGAGTACGTCGAGCCGCCCTCACTGACGAACCGGCGCAGCCAGCCCCAATCGCGGACGCCACCCCCGTCGATGTAGCGGGAGCCGAGCGCGAGATCGGCGCTGCCCGGCGTGTCGCGGTCGACCGCGGCAAGCAGCCTTGCGAGGTCAGCGGGGTCGTGGGAGAAGTCTGAGTCCATCTCCATCACGTAACCCGCACCCTCGTCGAGGGCGTGGCGAAAGCCGGCGAGGTAAGCGGGGCCGATCCCGTTCTTCTCCTTGCGGTGCAGCACCCGCATCCACTCGTGCTCGGCCGCGAGGCGATCGGCGATCTCGCCCGTGCCGTCGGGCGAGCCATCGTCAACGACGAGGATCCGAAAAGAGCCACCAAGCGCACCGTTCGCAGTCGCGCCCCCCAGCGCCTGGCTCGCGGCCTGGATGATCGCCTCGATGTTCTCCGCCTCGTTGTAGGTAGGCAGTATCAGCCAGGGCTCGCCGGACATGAGTCGGCGTACCCTAACGTGCGTGGCTGGAGCGGACCTCTCGAACGGCGCGATCGCCGAAGCGCTGGATGAGCTCGGCGATCTGTACGAGCTCGATGGGGCGATCGTGCATCGCGTATTGGCCTACCGCACGGCGGCAAAGAGCGTGCGCGAGTCCTCGCGGTCGGTCGCCGCGCTCGCGCGCGAGAACCGCGCGAACGAGCTGCCAGGGGTGGGCGCGACGCTGCAGGAGAAGATCCAGGCGCTGATCGAGACGGGTGAGATCCCGGCCGCGCAGCGGCTGCGGGCAAAGTTCCCCGCGGGCCTAGTCGCGGTCACGCGCCTGCCGGGGCTGGGGGCCAAGCGCGCGCGCCTGCTGCACTCCGAGCTCGGTGTCGACTCTCTGGAGAAGCTGCGCGAGGCCGCACTCGCGCAGCGAATCCGCACGGTCCGTGGACTCGGGCCGAAGCTCGAGGAACGCGTGCTCGTGGCGCTGGAGCAGGGCGCGGGTGAGCAGGCCGAGCCGCGTCTGCTGCTGGCGAAGGCGATCGAGCTGGGCGAGCAGCTCGTCTCGGGTTTGGCCGAGCTGAGCGACGAGGATACGCACGTCCAGATCGCGGGCTCGGCACGCCGCTGGGCCGACAGCGTCAAGGACATCGACCTGATCGCAGTTACCAACCGTCCGACCGCGCTCGCAAAGAGCCTCGCGAAGGTCGAGCAGATCGCGAACGTAGGCAGTGCGAGCAAGGCGGGCGCGCGCGGGCGCACCCACTCGGGCTACGGCGTCGATCTGCGAATCGCGAAGCCAAAGCAGCTCGGCAACCTGCTCCAACACTTCACGGGCTCGGGGCGCCATAACGCGGCGCTGCGCGAAGCGGCGGTGAGGCGCGGCCTGCATGTATCGGAGTACGGGCTGCTCGACGACGCGATTGGACGTACGCGGACGTGCGCGAGCGAGCAGGAGGTCTATGAGCTACTGGGCCTGGCCTACATCGAGCCTGAGCTGCGCGAGGACCGCGGCGAGCTGGATGCCGCCCGCGCCGACTTCGAATCGGGCGGAGCGCAGCGAGCGCTACCACAGTTGATCGAGCTGGAGGACATGCGTGGCGATCTGCACTGCCACACGGTCGCCTCCGACGGGCACAACACGATCGAGGAGATGGCGCTCGCGGCGCGCGAGCTTGGCTACGAGTACCTGGCGATCACCGACCACTCCGCGACCCACGGCTTCGGCAACGACGTATCGCCCGAACAGCTCCGTCGCCAGATCGAGCTGGTGCACGAAGCAAATGAGCGGGTCGAGGGGATCGAGCTGCTGGCGGGCAGCGAGGTAAACATCCTCCCCGACGGCTCGCTCGACTACGAGGACGAGCTGCTGGCTCGCCTAGACTGGATCATCGCGAGCGCGCACACCTCGTTCAACATGAACGAGGAGGCGATGACGGAGCGGATCGTCGCCGCGATCGAGCACCCGCTCGTCGACGCGATCGGCCACCCGACGGGACGCCTGATCGAGCGCCGTGCCCCCTACGCGCTCGACCTCGACGCGGTGTTCGCGGCCGCGGCGCGCACGGGCACGTTCCTGGAGATCAACGCGAATCCCGACCGGCGCGACCTCTCAGACCTGAACGCGCGCGCGGCGGTGCGCGCGGGCGTGCGCGTGCTGATCGACTCCGACGCCCACCGCACGCGCACGCTTCAGAACATGCGCTGGGGCGTGGCGACGGCGCGGCGCGCGTGGCTAAGCGCGAGCGACGTCGTCAACACGCGCTCCTGGCCTGAGTTTCAGCGACTACGCAAGCAGTCGCGGCAGTAGCTGTTCGGCGACCACCCGGTCGACGGC
>Ga0335073_10008243_pt1 | contig 14614 bp, 20 predicted proteins | sample Lox_Sample_22_FD_207093 | JGI IMG/M metagenome (GOLD analysis project Ga0335073, IMG submission 207093) | Soil microbial communities from Loxahatchee National Wildlife Refuge, Florida, United States - Lox_Sample_2.2 | ecosystem: Environmental > Terrestrial > Soil > Wetlands | place: USA... | reverse complement strand
CCGGGAGGGGACCCGCCGGCTAAGCCATGGAGGACGTTGGCCACCTGGCGGTACGGGGCGGTAGGGTGATGGTGCGGAGCGCTGGCTGGGCCGCCGTTCTTCCTCGAGCGACGCGGCCGCCAGGTGCAGCGGTCCCATGGATGTCCAATTTAAGGAGCTGGGTTGAAAGGACTTAAAGAGCGGTGGGTTCGTTTGGAAGTTTCTTGGAGCGTAGGACGGCTCCCCCAGTCAAAAACCGGGCTTGCCTAGGGGCAAGTGGGCATTCCCGGGAGGGGGACCTTGGGGGCCGCGCGGTCAAACCGTCGCCGTAGGAGTTGAGTTGAGGTTAGTGGGCTAACCGGTCCGGCGGACTGGAGCAGCGCGTCGGGCGTGGGCGGGCATCGGCCCTCCTTAAGCGCGCTGCTGTTACGCAGCCATCATTAAATTAAGGACCAGCGGTGGCCTCTTTGGACAAGCGGCGCGGCCGGCGACCAAAATCCCCCCACTGGCGCGCCAACCATGATTGAAAACGCACGAATCCATGCTGTGATGGAAGCAGAGCATGTTGATCTTGGTACAGCCATCATGCACGCGATGTTTGCTGGCAATCCTGCAGCGGACCAATGATCCGTGAACTCCGGAGCCTTGGCTACCGGGTCGAACTCGTAAGTTCTAAACCGGCAAGCGCAGCACAACCGCGAGGATTTCGACCCGGGAGAAGCCGCGTTCTCCGTTAGTGTAGATTCCGCCCCTGGGATACGGGGATTTTCAAGGCGTGCGGGTCTATCGTCCGATGACTCCTTCTGGTCGTCAGTTTGCAGCGCGATAGAAGATCATCCCGCGCTGCTGGACATCGGCTCGATGAGCCCGCCAGATTATCCCTCGGCATGGTTGCATCCCTGCAGAGCCCGACTTCTGTTTCACCTGCCAAGACTCATTGCAGCTCCACCCAGTACGGCGGTTCGAACTCCCCGCTCCATTCCGAGCAAAGAAATTTGGCCAGACGTGTGAACAGAATATTTACACGGGCGTGACATCCGCACGACATTGTCGGCCGGAGCTAGGGCTAGACTCCGCTTACGATCCGATTTCTATATTTCTATAAGGAGAGACATGATTGGGATGAATACAGAGAACCTCGCAAGGATCCTCACAACGACCTTATCAGGAGTACTTGCACTCGGATTAGCACTGGCCACTCCAGCCCCAGCCCTCGGTCAGGCTCATGCCGCGACGGCGACCGCTTCGCCCGCAACTACCACCTTCACAACCCTGGCAACTTTTACAGGCACCAATGGTAAAGACCCTGGCCTCCTCGAGGCTCTCGTTCAGGGCTTGGACGGCAACTTCTACGGAACAACCAAAGAGGGCGGGGCCAATAACGTCTGCCTCGACGAATCGGGATGCAGGCATGAACGCTTGCGCCAAAACTCGATGCTGCTGCAACCACGTTATGCACCGTAAATGCAAGCGCGATGCAGATCGTCGCGCGTTACGACGATTACCCATCCGTAAAAGATCCCCCGATTTCGGTCGCCGTATCGCATATCGCAAATATGAGGTTTTTCTCGCCTTTAGTCATTAGGATCCAGTGAAATCTTCTGAAAGAATATGAGAACCGACTGGGTGATCGGATACAAGATGGGTTGGCTGATGGATGGCCGGCACACATGTTGGATTCCAGCGCACGCCGGCAACATCCTGAATGTTCATACGGAATCGGAGTTTCGTCGCAGAGGATTGGCTCACTGGTCGAAGCGGCACTCGAATGGTGTAAGGCGGACGAGATCGACTTTGTGGTCCTGCATGCCAGCCCACAGGGTCGAAAGCTGTATGATTCGTTGGGATTTCAGCCCAGCAACGACATCCGGATCAAACTGTGAGGAACGAAAAGTCCGGTTGCGGTCAGCAGCAGAGGCGTCACCGGGGAGTTAGCTGGAGTACTCGGTGCCTTCAGCACTTAACCATCCGCCCGGTCGGCACCATTCCTGCACAGCCAGTGAGAATTTCCACTGGCACACCTCACACGGCCGGGGCCTGTCCGATCACAAACCTGGAGGTCTATGATTCCGCATGAGAAGAGCGCCGCAGTGTCTCGTAGCCTGCGCGAAACTTTCGGCACAGCAGCTATCGAAGACATTTGCGGGATGACCAAAGGTCTCAGTTCGGACCTTGTATTTCGCATCATCGTAAAAGGATCTCCATTCCTATTACGGATCATGACGCGCATAAATGAAAGGAACGACCCAGCACGCATCTTCAATTGCATGAGGGTGGCTGCGGAGGCGGGCCTGGCACCTCGTGTCCTGTATTCCAACACAGGAGATGGAGTCGCGATTATCGACTGGATTGAAGCCGTGCCCTTTGCGGCGGCAGAGGCAATGGTTCGGCTTCCCGCAATGCTGAAAAGGCTCCACACCCTGCCGCTTTTTCCCAAAGTCTTTAACTACGCGACCGCACACAACTTTTTCATATGGAGACTTCGCGCGTCGGGTCTGCTCTCCCACACTGAGGTGGAGGATGTCTTCCGCCGATATCAACAAGTCTGCGGCGCTTACCCCCGCCTCGATGCGGATCTGGTGTCATGCCACATGGACCTGAAGCCGGAAAACATCTTGTTCGACGGTAGCCGCGTGTGGCTCGTGGACTGGACGGCCGCTTTTGTGAACGACCGCTATTTCGACTTGGCGATTGTTGCCAACTTCGTGGTGTCCAATGACGAGGACGAACGCAATTACCTTAAGGAGTACTTTGGTCGACCGCCCGATGAGTACGAACTGGCGCGATTCTTCCTGATGCGCCAGGTGCTGCATATGTTGTCAGCCGCAGTCTTCTTGTTGCTAGGTTCGGGGGGCAAGCCGATCCAGCGAGAGGACCCCCATCCATCATTCCGCGATTTTCATAACCGGATCTGGGCGGGCGAGATCGATCTCGCGGACAACGATCTTAAGGTCATCTATGGCATGGTTCATTGGGAGCAGCTCTTACAAAATGTGCGGCAACCGCGCTTTGACGACGCCCTCAGAGTCATCTCCGAACGGAATACAAGCCAAGAAGGTTTGTGTCTACTTCTGCCCAGCACTCCGTGAAGGGCAGCAACGCCCCAAAATTGCGAGATTTGGAAGAAACCGCTCGAAAAGCTGCGTTCTGATTCCAGATTCCAAGATCGATCTCGCGCGTCGCATGGCGCCTCGGCGCAAACTATAGCGGCCGCCGATTGCGGGGCAGGAATTGAGAGCGACGGAAGCACCTTCCACGGGAGGCGCGGCAACCCGTCCCTTGACACTAATGCAAGACTAAAGGTAGATTGTCGCCACTTGGGGTGATGTCCTTTGAAGTACGCTCATTGGATATTTGTCCTTTTATTGTTGGGGACAGTGGTCTGGGTGGCCAGTGTGCCCACAGTGGACGATCCCGATACCCCGGTCGACGAGAGCGAGATCCAGGTAATCTTAGCGACTCCCTCATCACTCAGCATCAAATCGGTTCCTCCCCTTGCAGAGTGTGTCGACGCACCCAGCCTAGCTTCGCGGCCCGTGGAGTCGAAGGCTGAGCGCTATCGCCACACTTTCCTGCCAGTGGCGAGGAATTGCTGTTCGCTGTCCACCCAGAAACTTCTTTGCACGTTTCTAATCTAACGGTTCCCGTCACAAATTCAAGAACGGCATGGCCAGCCGTGATGCGTGAATAAGGAATCAGGCAGTGTTCCTGAGCATCGCTTCCTCGTGAACGAACTCCAGTTTCACTCGGTGCACATTCCTCTATTTCGTCAGTGCGACCAGAATCATGAAGCTGGCTGCCGCTGTGATTGCAACACTTCCTATGTCCAATTGCCGTCGAGAGTTGCAGCAGTAGGTTTGCTGGATCAACTTCGAGAAGAGTCTTCGTGAACTCACGTCCACAAAAGTCGTATGGGCAGCAGAGCGATCATCCGATGGTGGAATTATCGCGCGGACGGCGCCTGAGTTTCTTTCCGCTGGTCTGCGTGATCTTCTTCACGGTGTCCGGCGGGGCCGGCTCGAACCACACGAATGCACTTCTCTCGTCTATCTCCTCCTCGGCTATCGCGAGATCGTGCGATATCGAAACTACTGGCCCAGTGGATTTGTGCGCATTTGAAACTGAAGGAGTGAAGTAGAAATGAAGAGAGGCAGTGGCGGTTGGGAAGCGATTGCAGGACCTTACAGAGAGGTTGCAAGACGCAAATGGTTGAATCCGTGGTTGCTTGGTTTCGTGCTGATCGCACTGGCTTCAGCTTTTTGCCTTTCGCAGAAGCCAACGTTGTCTCCGTCGGTAGCACCTCCCGACATCACACGACTCGCTAAGGCTGTTTCGGGTACGTGGTCAATCGCAATAAAAGTGGAGCCCAACGAGCGTCTACCGAAGGGGGGCAATGGACAGGGCGAGGAAGTATGGAGACCGGGTCCTGGGGGGGTGTCCTTCATCGAGGAGTATCACTCCACCGGTAATGAAGGCGAGATTTCGGGTGTCGGAATCTTCTGGTGGGACAAGGACGCCCGAAGATTTTATGTTGCATGGTGCGACAGCAGTAGCTCGCCTCGCTGCTCGGTGATGACACGAGGGGCATGGTGGCAAGGAAACAACCTGGTGCTTGAGAACGACTCGGACGATACCGGTAAGCAACTTGTTTTCAGGGAAATATTCTCCGACATCACCGACAGTTCCTTCACGCAGACCCTTTATGAGGGGCAGTCTGCCGAGGATCTGCGGTCCGTCGTCACAATTCGCGCTAGAAGAAAAGAGACGCCAGCGACTTCGACGCCACTTGACATTCGGTGAGCGTGTTCTTTAGGGCCCAAGCTGATTGTAGGAATTCCACTACGAAAGAAACGAAAAAGAAAAAGGAGAAGAACCAGATGGCACAGCCTATCGAACAACTGAAAACGGCCATTCGGGGACAACTGATCCAGCCGACGGACGCTGTCTACGATGCCGTCCGCAGCGTCTATAACGGAATGATTGACAAGCGGCCGAAGGTTATTGTGCGCGCCGTCGACGTGAGTGACGTAAGAGCTGCAGTCCGCTACGGGCAAGACAACGGACTACTGACCGCCGTTCGCGGCGGTGGCCACAATGGGGCTGGGTTCGGGACCTGCGATGGCGGGCTCGTGATCGACCTTTCGCAGATGAAAGGAGTTCGCGTTGACCCGGCCGCGCGTACAGTGCGCGTTGCGGGCGGATGCGTCTGGGGAGACGTGGATCACGCCACAAATGCCTTTGGACTGGCTACGCCCTGCGGTTTCATCTCAACCACTGGAGTTGCCGGCCTGACTTTGGGTGGGGGCATTGGCTATCTGACGCGTCAATACGGGCTGACCATCGACAACCTCCTCTCCGTGGATATAGTTCTCGCAGACGGACGATTCATCACTGCAAGTGCCCGGGAGAACGACGACCTGTTTTGGGCTGTACGAGGTGGTGGGGGAAACTTCGGTGTTGTGACTTCATTCGAGTTTCGCTTGCATCCGGTAAGTACGGTCCAGTTTGGACCAACGTTCTGGCCCCTTGATCAGGCGGCGGAGGTTCTTAAGTCCTACCGCGAATTCATTCTGACAGCTCCGGAGGAAGTGAATGGGTTCTTTGCCTTTCTCGTAGTTCCGCCTGCGCCGACGTTTCCCGAGAATCTCCACATGAAAAAGGTGTGTGGAATTGTCTGGTGCAGCACTGGCACTCCTGAGGCGACCGAGAAAGCGACGCGATCCATGCGAAGTGTAGGGAAGCCCTTGCTCGACGCTGTTGGTCCTGCGCCATTTCCGGCAGTGCAGAGCGCTTTCGATGGTTTGTTTGTTCCCGGGCTCCAGTGGTACTGGCGGGCGGACAATTTTGCGGAACTGTCCGATGCGGCCATCGCGAAGCATGTCGAACAGGGGTCGAAGCTGCCGACGATGCTCTCAACGATGCATCTATACCCAGTCAACGGAGCGGCGCAGCGTGTTGGCAAGAACGATACAGCCTACAGTTTTCGCGAGGCCCTATTCGCGGAGGTCATCGTTGGCGTCGATCCCGAGCCCGCTAACGCCGGAAAAATAACGGAGTGGTGTAAGAGCTATTACGAGGCGCTACATCCCTACTCAGCAGGAGGAGCGTATGTCAACTTCATGATGGACGAAGGACAAGAACGAGTTCAGGCGTCATTCCGCGACAATTACGCACGACTTACCGCTATTAAGAAGAAGTACGATCCAACAAACTTCTTCCGCATAAACCAGAACATCAAGCCAGCGACCTAGGAGCAATGTTTTGCGACGAGGTTTGAGGAATAGTAATAACGACTGGAGTGATGTACGACGGCGCAGAGCTTTGGAAGAGCGTTGGATTTTTGCCCTCACGCTGCAGTATACGACTCGAGCATACCATCCCTGAGCGCTTGATCGTTAGAGTGAGTCGAGTTCGAGAAAGGCAACGGAGGAGGAGCTAGAGAAGTCTCGATGTCCAGCTGGGTTGCGGTCATGATATTGCTTGGTGCCGTAGGAACTCACCCTACTATCGCCGGGAGGCGCCTCTCCGCTGCGAGACAATCGCCCTATATGGTGGCTCGCGCCGCCGAACTATCCAGGCAACGCTCAGCAACCAAGAGATTATTTCACTCAGTTTCTGACGTTGCGTAAGGAGTCGTCTTCGTACGTCCTGAGCTGTCACGAGCGAGATCGTCTAGCTGGGGTTTCGAAAGAGTTACACGAGCCGAATTGATGGGGGGTTCTTATTCCTTCATCTGCGATGAAGGATTGGGGGAGTCCTGATGAGATCGCTTCGAATCCGAGGACCAATTGTTTTCTTAATCCTCGCCTCTGCCGGAATAGGTCGAACTCAGGAAGAACCGGTCTGCGTTGAGAATTCGCCCGAGCGTAGAGGTGAGATCGGGTGCAGTATAGTCGAGAAGAAGCCATTGCCCGCCACCCTGAAAGAGCCCGTCTTCTGGCACATCGATCAATTCGACTCTGCTAAGGGCGCAAGCCGGGACTCGGCCGTCGAGCATCGCCTTGAAGCGCATGGTGCTTGGTGGCTGATGTCCGTTGGGGCGGAGAGCAATGACCATCATGGCGGAAAACATGTGGCACAGGTAAATCTGTCGCCACTTCCGAAAGCGGACGCCTATTCGATGCTCGTTATTTCCGCATACATTCCGGCGGGAATGACCTCACGAGTTCATTTTCACTCAGGGGTGGAGGCGTTCTAGACGGTCGACGGAGAGCAATGTTTGGAGACCGAAGACAGAGCTTTCCCGATGAAGAAGGGCGACACGTTGGTAGTTCCCACTGGAGTTACGATGCGCTTGGTGGCAACGGAACACAGCCTCGCCGTGCATTTGCAGTGATCGTTTATGCCTCTTCCATGCCGACCCGTTACACGACTTCCAATGGAAACCGCATCGCGGCTAGTCTCTTGCACGAAATAAGATTCCGAGGTCATGTCTGTTCGCGCACAGATCGACATTTTCTGGCAACAATTGAAGTTTGTCATGCACGAATTTCTCTGCAAACCGCCGAGAGAGCCTTGCTGCCGAGAGGAGATTAATGATGAAGACTCATAGAATCACAGGTGGCGGGGCGTACGGCTCCACGTGGCGGAAACCGGAACCTCAAACGGTCGACCGATTGTGCTCTTCACTGTGCCTCGCAATGCCACCTCCAATGCTCAGTCGCTACGCAACCCTCGATCGGATTTAACGATGTGGCTCGGCGGAATAGTACGTAACTAGCGGCCAAAGCAGCGATTGGGATCAGCGCAGCTAAGCCGCCATAAGTTAGTAAATCGCCGGACGAAACTCCAAAAAAGAGAGACGCCATCCAGTGCGAAACCGCTCGCGCTGAAATCAATCCAATCGCACCACCAAAGCATGTAAGTGTCAGGCCCTGCCGCAAAAAAAGAGCTTTGATCGTTTGCGGCGCGGCACCCACAGCCAGGCGGATACTCATTCCCTTTCGGCGTTGTGCAACGGCAGAGGCCAGAACACCGCGGCTTTAAACAGGCCCTTCAGATCGTGGTTGTAGTTCCTGTTCAAGCCACGAACGAACACCTGTTTTTTGCGCCGCCGCGGTTGGCCTTGGACGAACTGATGTTCCCCACTGTCGCGAGTCTCTAACCCCAGTCCGCTGTAAGTCCACAACTGGCGCTTCGTGCGGAAACGGTTCGGAGTCTGAATCAGCGCCACCGCCAAGGCGGAGCGAATTGGTCCCAGGGAGGGAATCTGCCGTAGCTTGGCGGTGATAGTGTGCTTTCGGCTCTCGGCTAATAACTCGCGTCGCGCTTGTTGTCGTAGCTGTTGCAACATGTCCAACTGCTGATAGAATTACTCGGCTCGACGGCGCACACCAGGTTCCCGGATCTTGTCCAACCACTGGCTGCGATGGCGACGATAATAAACATCCCGGCCGGCACAGGGAATCGCCCAGCTGCGATACACAGCTTTCACGCGACTCATGACCCGAGTCAGATCTTTGACGATGGTCAGATAACTGCGCGCCAATTCCCGCAGCATGCGGACGCCACTCTCGCCGTGATAGACCGGCTTGAGATCATTGAGGCTCGCTGCACTGGAACAATTTATGGTTAGCCTTCGGGGGACGGGTTAAATCGTCCAATACACCCGGCTCATCACCCTCCTCGGCAGCGGACGCTAGATTTCAAAACGGGACAATCGCGGTGCGGCGGCGTGTGTTGGCCCAGATTGTGTATGAAGCGACGCCGGTTGACCCGGTGGTGTTTGTGGGGGTAATGCTGACGATGACGTTGCTCGGATTGATTGCGACTTGGATTCCAGCGCGTCGGGCAATGGGAATTGATCCGGCAGGACGATTCTACCTAAACGGAACCGTTGGAGGTGTTTTGGGAACTAGCGTTTCTCTTCTTCTCTGCCGCTCAATAACCAGTCGACGGACTTCTTAAACTCCCTCTGTATCGCGATTAGAACTGCCGATCCAGGTTCCTTCTTCCCGTGTTCAAGGGCAGAGAGATACCCTTGTGTCACTCCAATTCGTTGAGCGAATTCGGCTTGGGTCATGTCAAAACCACGGAGCTGTCGGATCCTTCTTCCGATCCCAGAGAGATCGAGCTGGGGCTTAGCTCGCGAGAGTCTTCTTGACTTTTTCATTTCTATAGATATAAAATATTTCTATCGATATGTTGACGAGGCTCCCCCTCCAGGAGCAGACCATGAAACCAACACTGGTTACTTTCTCACGCGAGCTGCGCTTCGCAAAGTCACTTTATGGACACTTGTCCAGATCGTCACGATTCGCATTGAAGATCTTGGTCGACCGTCACAAGACCTCAGTCATAGGTGGCGATCTCAGATATATCGAGGGCGGATGGTACGTAACGCACTCCGGCCTCCTAAGGTTAGCCGCACGACGTCGCTGTATTGGAATCCATGCGCGCCCCATTCAAAACTCTTGTGATCCGAAAAAGGCGCGATGGGTGTTTAAAGCTACCGTATACAAAAACCGAAATTGCCGGGGGTTCGTAGGCTTCGGAGATGCCGATCCTTCTAATGTTTCTTATCTAGTCCACGGGGCCGAGATGCGTGTGGCCGAAACACGTGCCGTCAATCGAGCTCTGCGCAAGGCCTACGGTATCGGCATCTGCTCCGTCGAAGAGCTCGGTTCGCACGCCGAACCGTCTGTGGTTTTGCAAGAGCCGAAGAAGCTACCGCCACAGCCGACCAATGCCAGTGGCACGGTTCGCGACCGACTCTGCCAAGTGATCCGGCAGCATCAGCTGGATCCCGACCTGGTTAAGTCCTATGCCATCGACTTCTGCGGTGTGAAGACTTTGCGCGACGCCAGCCGCGACCAGGTCGAGAACTTCGTCATCCATCTTTCCGATTGGGCCCAGAAAGATCGCAATGCCCTCCTCTGCCAGCTCAACAGCTACTTCCCCCAAAAGAAAGAAGGTGCCGCATGAAGCGTCAGATTACGGGCCTCAACGCCGCTGATCGCTGTGCTGCAGACCAGGTACCCGATGGCATCTTCCTGGTCCGCGTCCAGCGAGTCTCGTACCGACGACAAGCGCAAAAGCCTTTCTACGCTGTGAGCATGGTGGTTCTTGAGCCACACCGTTTTGCGCAGCATGCCATCTCGAGCCGTCTGTACTGCAATCCGAAGGCGCTGTGGAAGCTCAACTGGTTCCTGCGCGATTTCGGCTACGACTCGGAACTGTTAAGTCGTGATGAAGTCGATGAGTGTCAACTGGTCGGGCTAACCGGGGTCGTCAAAATCAGCCACATCGTCTTTAACGGCGCTTCCCTGCTCCGTTTCGATGGTTTCGCTCCTGCGGGTCGCTGGGAAGAGCTCTCTCCCGCAAATCTCGACACTCCGCAGGTGGCCTGATGGTTTACAGCTACAGCCAGATCAGTCAGTTTCTGACTTGTCCGCGGCGGTACCGTTATCGCTATCTCGATGGCTGGGTCGAGCACGATAAGCGAGCATCAATGCTGTTCGGACGCGCATTCGAACAAGCCCTCAACGCGTTTTTCCGTCGCGAAGACCCAGGAGAGACTTTATTTCGAGAATGGTCGGCCGCCAAGAAGGAGCAATTGCGTTACGCGAACCGCGATACGTGGGATCGGATGTTCGATCAGGGTCTGATGCTGCTGACCCGATTCTGCCAAGACGATCGAGTTCGGATCCCGTGGCCACGACGAAGCCTCCAGGTCAAGTTCACGCGCCGTGTAGGGGAAAGCGACTTTGTGGGGTACGTGGACGCGATCGGCAGACTGGATGAGACGCACTGCGTCCTGGAATGGAAGACTTCGGCGAATCGATATGCCGAGAAACCGGATGGGTTGCTCGCTCTTGATCCGCAGCTGGTTTGTTATTCGTGGATGACTGGCATTTCAGAAGTTGCTCAGGTTGTCTTCATCCGCAAACGGCTCGTCGAAATTCAGTATCTGCGAACAACAATCACAGACGCCCAGCGGCAGCAGTTCGAACGCGTGGTCCGGAACACCATTCGCCGAATCGAGGCCGCGGAGTTCTTGCCCCACAGCGGAATTCGGTTCCCCCAGAATCCGTGCACTACCTGTCCGTACGTGGGGCTCTGCCTGGGAAAGCAGGACATCATCGACGTCAATCTTGTGCGACGTCCAGGAGCAGAACATCTTGGTTGGCTTGACGAGCTTGATTACTGATTTTCCGCCTATGCCTCCAAAGCTGAATCGAACCCGCGCGATGTTCGTGCTGACGAAGATCGATCAGATTTTGACATGGGAGAAAAGGAAGGAAACGGAGCGGGATACCAAGTTCGTCGAACTCGGGCGGTACTTATGCGAAGTTAGAGCGGGCCAGTACTGGAGGATCCAGGACCTAAATTCCTTCGATGAATTCCTTGAAAAACGCTTCCCAGATTCGCGGCGAAAGGCGTACTATCTCATGTCAATCCATGAGAATTTGCCGCCACAAGCCCGGAAGGAACTCAAGAAGATTGGATGGGCGAAGGGTGTGGAGTTGGCGAAGATCGCGCGCCGGGATAGGCAGAACTTCAATTGTGCAACCTGGTTGCACAAAGCTCGAGACTTGCCTAAGGAAGATTTCCAGCGAGCAGTGGAGCGAGAACTTACTGGGAAAATAGCAGAACGTTGGGAACTTGTCTACTTCAAATTCTACGAAAGTCAAGTTCCTGTCATTGAACGCGCCATTGAAACTGCTTCGCGCATGCTGGGAAGCGACCAGTCGCGAAGTTACTGCTTAGAGATGATCTGCGCAGACTTCCTTGCGGGCGCGAATCTCGATCACGGCGATCCCGAAACACTGCTCTTCTCTGCCAAGCGATTCTTCCGGTTTCTCTCACCAGCACAGAAACAGAACTTCCTAGCAGAGCTCGGCGAGCCAGCCGCGTGAGCAAATTGGATCGCGATGAGAAACTAGGACGCTTAGATCTTGCGGAGTACGAACTTCTGCGCCAGCAAATCCTGCGTCGTGACGGCTGGCGATGTCAGTTCTGTGGAACGATGTCGAATCTGCAAGTACACCATCAACAATTCCGCAGTCAGGCTGGCGCGGACGTCGAGTCGAACTTGATTACTCTGTGCGCGGATTGTCATTCTGTGATCCACCGTCGAGGTCAGTTCGTAGTTGATAAGTCTTGAGAATGGCCATAACGCGGGTGTTTACGCCGGTCTTGGCGAAACACTCGAAGTCGTTCTCGCTCATTGATTGCATCTCCGTAGGCGTCGACCGAATGCAGCGGAATTTCGAGCCGATGCGCAAACAGGTGGAAGCCTGGCAGGGATGTGAACTTACCGATGTCACGGCCAAAGTAGTAATCTACGAAGCTTTCGTGGAAGGCAGGCTGGAGGCTCCGAAGCATCTGGCCCGAACCGTCCATGATCTCTACTTCGAACCGAAGTACGAGGAATTTCGCTTACGAACGATCTGGAGTCTCTCCAACGCGTTCACGTCGGCGTTCAAGGAACTGGATCCCATTCCGCAGTTCAGGGCAACAGCGAAGCTCGGAGAGTTTCTTGAGGCCCGCTTCTCGCAAGCTTTTTGAGGAAGCTTGGCGGTGCCGGCCGGACCGCCGATCCCTTTGTTACCCCCCTTTCGCCCGACAGGCGTTGTGCGGACGCATTCGCTCACCCTTCCCCACTGAAGTTCTTCCTATAGTCCGTCTATGGTCCGTCTCCGAATGGCCGACCACACATTCACAACTGGCGCTCGACCAGGCGGACAGTGTGTTGCGGTTACGTTCCTCGCCGCAAATGGATGAGTGATTTGGCTGGTATCGCTACCCGCCGACCCCTTCGATCCCATGCGACCTTCTAGGTTTAAGCGGGGCGGTAATCGGCGGCATTCGTCGTGAACTCCGCGTGGCCATAATCTGCCATCAGCCCGGCCAGCTTACGGACTAAGGAGCGATCAGCCGAATCGCGGATCCCGGGTATGCGCGTTGCTATCGCGTAGAAGGTCATGGTTGTGGCGATAACGACGCCGGCCGTCGCGGCGGCAACATAGTCTGCCAAACCAACCCGCACGCCGACCTTCGCGGCCGCTTGTTTATCTCCCCGCATCGTCCTCCTAAAGAAGAACAGCTTGGAGAATCCGCCTTCCATCCACGCGTGCAAACGGCCACGCCACGATGGATCCAACGTCAGATCGGCGGTCATCGTCGCGCGTACCAGCGCGTTGCAGTTGTCATCGTATCCTTTTCGGAGCGTGGCAAAGCGCGTCAGCATGATGTCGACCACGGCCTGAGGGGTCTCGACCAGCAACTCCTGCGGCAGTCCCAGCAGGAAACAACGGTAGCGGGCCAGTTCCAGTCGCGCGCGTTCCGCAGGGGTAAACCTGGCGCGGCCGCTGCGGGTGGCCTTCAAAGCAAGCGGGAAGACCGAAAACAGGCCAACCGGCATCTGGTCGACCTGGGGAATCGGGATGCCATAGACGCTGACGTCCCAGTGATCGCCGCGGTGCATCAGGTTGAACCGAACCATCGAGTGCATCAGGCGAACCATCGCAGCGGACTTAAAGCAGGCACCGCGAGGATTGAGCACGTCGGGCATCACCGTGGTGGTAAAGAAAGTGGCGGTCTCATGGACGCGTCGCCCCGCCGTCTTATTTGAAAGCGACCCGGTCAGCACCATCGGCAACGCGGAATATTTGTTCATAAACGTGCCGAGCAAGCCGCCGCGGATCACGAAAGGGGCTCGATGGGCGTAAGCGTTGCGTTCGATCCGTGCGCCTTCTTCGATCATTTCGCGGTCAAGCCACGCCGGGAATTGATGCATCTCCCGCAGGAACCGGGCCAGTTCCGGCGGAGCCGAAGGAACATTCTCCACCCCTCGATTGCAGGCCTCTTCGAGCATGACAATCAACTGGTGGAATCCATATTGCGGCGAGAGCGAGGCGTAGGCGTCGGCAACCGGATCTCCATGCATTGTATAGGCCTTCAACTGCGCCACCAACTCGGCGTTGGCGAGCAGTGCCGGCCGCCTCGCAGAGAATTCCGGGCCGAGCTCCGTCACGGCGTCCGGTTCAGCCGCGAAGCGCTCCGGCGTGATCGAGAAATCCACGCGGCCATAGATTGAGGGAACCTGTCCGGCCTGCGCCGCAATCATCGCGTCTCGTTCTGCGATTGAGATGTTCATTTAGGGTCAACCTCCGGAGCGTCAGAGATTCTGTATGCGAATCTCTGATAGGTACCGTCACCGCAAAGGTGGGCATCTACGAGGCATTCGTCGAAGGTAAATCATATGGAGGGTTTGAACCAACTCCTCTGGCCGCTCTTAGATCGGTCCGGCGGATGCCCAAAGCGTCAGCGATCTTCTTGTAATCTGCCCGATCAGTGGCACGCGTGCCGACGATAGCGTATGCCTGATTCGGAAGTTTGAACGCCAAACCCTTCACCATGCAGCCGGGATCGAATGGCAACAGCTGACTTTGCATCCGAGAAAGAGACGATCGGCGAATGAACATGGACGTTGAATTTCACTTCTGCTGGCGCCAAAAAGCTGTAAATCTCCGGGCTCAAGGTTCACCTCACAGTTGATACGATCGGATGGTCAACTCCGCCGGGCTATTATGCGTCTTGCGGTGTTGCAAACCGCATCTGCTTCTTCGCTACCGGATGCAATCGAACCCAAGTCACTTTCGAGTCGCTCCATCTCATATTTGTCGAACGT
>Ga0335073_10008242_pt1 | contig 14615 bp, 19 predicted proteins | sample Lox_Sample_22_FD_207093 | JGI IMG/M metagenome (GOLD analysis project Ga0335073, IMG submission 207093) | Soil microbial communities from Loxahatchee National Wildlife Refuge, Florida, United States - Lox_Sample_2.2 | ecosystem: Environmental > Terrestrial > Soil > Wetlands | place: USA... | reverse complement strand
GTTAAGGTCAGGACACGGCGACGATTCGATCTGCAGGCGGATGACGTCGCCGTTCGACAAGACCATCCTTGCCAATGACTCCCCCTCACCGGTGCTCGATTTCTCGCCGTCGGCTCGGGGGTAGATGAATGCTCGCCAAGGCGGCTTTGACTGGGGCGGCGGTGATCGCTGGAGACGTTAGAGAGTAAGCCTTACTTGCAGGTGTCTACGCCGCGCTCGATCGCACTACCTTCCTCATAGTCGTTCCAGGTTTCGATCATGAGGAAAGGAAGGGGATGCTGTTGATCGTAGTAGCGGTGGTACAGACGCAGCGTATCCAGGAAGGTGCGGCCGCAGCGTGAATCCATCTTGCGGTCCTGGCTCCAACTGGCTTTCGAGTCATTGAAGCCAGGCCAGGCTGCGCCTACCGCGATTTTGTCGGGATAATTTATCGCCATGGTCTTGTAGAAATTCTCGAGATATTGCTGGCCCCAGTTGCTGCCATCCGGCTGCCAGCCTTGCTTACCGGGATTGATCCACGCATAAAAACCGTCAAAGACATTCGCCAGGTCGGGATGAATGTCCTTGAAGATGAGCAGCGCCGGAGTCTCCCACCCGTTGACCGCCTGGCGCACACGGTTCCAGTCCACCTGACCGCCCTTGGGAAAGATGAAGATCATCGGCTTGTCTTCGTAGGTCAGATAGGCGTCGCGCGGCACCACCGCGTGCGGGCCGATGTAGTGCTCGTAGGCATATTGCAGATCGCTGATGATGTTGTCGGTTTCGGTAGCCGGGTCGCTGTCGTCCTCGTCGTACATGATGGCGACCTTGAAGTTCTTCTCCGCGGCGGCCTCCTGCATCAGGGTGTAGGCCTTGTCCTCGAAGGTATGGCGCTGGCCATACCAGTTCACAACAAATGCGGCGATGCCGAGCTGCTTGGCCTGATCGATCTGTTGGTCGAGCACCACGCGATCCTGCGAGGAGTAGCCGACGTTGATGTGTCCGGGCTGGCCGAACCAAGGCAAATAAGCTGCCAGCATCGTCGGCTCGCCGGAGCCACCAATGAAACTGTTGGCGGCCAATGCGGAGCGCACATCGGTGCGGTGGCATCCCGAGATGAGGAGCAGAGCTGCGACGATCGCCGGCACGAGCATCCGGCGGAGATGAATTCTCAAGTGACACATGGGAGTTGCTGCTTGGGCCAAGAAAGTTGGATGTGAGTTTCCGGAAAGCAGTTGTCAGCAAGGCCGCTCGTCGCCATTCGCGTTCGCCAACCGCAAGCTGAGCCGGGTTCTCGCGAAAAGCGAAGAGCGAATCGCGAAGAGCGTTAGAAGTAGTCCCGCAGACGTCCGAAGCTGCCCACCTCGAGCAGGCACCCATTGCCGGTCTCGGGACGCACCTCGCCGCGCTCCAGTTCCCAGGTGTTGTGGTGGGGGACAAAGACGGCATGCAGGCCGGCCTCGAGCGCGGGATTGATGTCCGACTTGGGGCTGTTGCCAATCATCCAGGTTTGCTCGCGAACCAGCGCGTACTTCTCTACGACTGCGGCGTACGCGGGCGCATCTTTTTCGGCGACAACTTCGACCGCGGTGAAATAGGCTTTCAGCCCGGAGCGCTCCAATTTGCCGCTCTGTTCGTTGATGTTGCCCTTGGTCAGCAGAAAAAGACGATGGCGCTGTGCCAGCTCGGCGAGGGTTTCGGGGACCTCGGGCAGAATCTCCATGGGGTGTTCGGCGATGGCATAGGCGAAACCGCGAATTGTCTCGTGCAGTGCGGAGGTGAGCGGCTCGACCGACAACTGCTCGAAGCAATTCACCAGCGCCAGGGCAAAGCTGTGCATGCCGTAGCCGTGGCGGCGAATGTTTTCGCGCTCGACTTCCCAGAGCACCTCGCGGACCTGGTCGGGCGTGTATTCGTGATGATTCAGGAAGGAAATGAAGTTGGCGATGGCGCGCTCGAAGTAGATGTTGTTTTCCCAAAGCGTGTCATCGGCGTCGATGAGCAGGTTCTGACCAGGGGCGGCACGCTGGGGATGCGAAAGCATAGCTTCATGATATCGATATAGCCCGTGCAGAATGTTAACAATGCGGTGTTCCCCTGCCGGCAATTGGGAACGTAACCTAATGCGCGGCGGCCAATTCCGGGGTGATGAGGCTCTTGTACATGGCGATCGTCGCCTCGGGAGAGCTGTCCATCACGATCGATCCCTGTTCCAGCAGAAGAACTCGCTCGCAATGCTCCTGCACGTCGCTCATGGCGTGAGTGACGAAGAGAATGGTCTTGCCCGCCTCGCGAAATTTGCGAATGCGCTCGAAGCACTTCTCCTGAAACCCGGCGTCGCCCACTGCCAGGATCTCGTCCACCAGCAGGATTTGCGGATCGACCTCGGTGGCGACGGCGAAGGCCAGTCGCATGTACATTCCTGACGAATACTGCTTGACGGGCGCGTCGATGAAGTCGCCGATATCGGCGAACTCGATGATGCGTTGCTGGCGCTCCAACATCTCGCGTTTGGAGTAACCCATGAGGAGCCCGTTCAGCAGGATGTTTTCGCGGCCGGTCAGCTCATGGTGGAAGCCCGCGCCCAACTCGATGAGCGGCGCGAGCGATCCGTTGACCTTTACGGTGCCGCTGGTCGGCCGGTAGACGCCGGCGACGATCTTCAGCAGCGTGCTTTTTCCCGAGCCGTTGCGCCCGATGATGCCCAACATCTGTCCGGCGGGGACCTCGAAGGAGACGTTCTTCACCGCCTCAAAATTGTGATAGCTCGACTGACGGCGGAACAGCTTGGAGAACAGTTCGCGCACCGTATCCGGGCGCTCCTGGATCACGCGGAAGCACTGGGTTACGTTCTGCAGCCGAATTGCAGGCGCGGTCAGGGACATGGGCGATTCAAACGTAGAAAACAAAATTGTCCTGATATCTCCGGAAGATCGAAAAACCAATGATTAAGCTGATGAAGGCGCAAACGAAGGACGCGATGATCGAAGGCGCCTTGGGGAGCAGTCCGTAGTAAACCGAGAGCCGGAATCCGTTGATGACAAAAAGGATCGGATTTAGCTTGAAAAACCAGTGATACTTCGCAGGGATCGCGTCCAGCGGATAGATAATGGGCGTGAGATAGAACCATGCCGAAAGCAGGATCTGCAGGATGTGCGCCACATCACGATAAAACACATTGGCCACAGCGAAGAAGAACGACATGCCCAGGGTAAAGATGGCAAGCGCGACCAGGGGCACGGGAAGATAGATCCAGGTCCAGTAGAACGGGTGGCGGAGCAAGGGAACTAATATTGCCAGGGGTATGAGCGACAGCAGCAGATTGATGATGTTGGAGACCAGCGCCGCCATCGGAAACACCAGTTTGGGGACGGCGACTTTCTTGATCAGATCGCCGTTGGTCACGATCGCCTCGACCGCATAGGAAAGCGATTGCGAGAAGAACGTCCAGGGCAGCAGCACACTCAGCAGGAAAATTGCGTAATGCGGGATGTTGAAGCGCATGATGGTGGAAAAGACCAGCGTCAAGACCACCATCAACAGCGCGGGATTCAGCAGCGCCCACATGAAGCCCAGCACCGAGCGCTTATAGCGGATCTTCAGCTCCTTGAGCGCCAGCGCCCAGATCAGCTCCCGGTAACGATAACTATCGCGAATCAGTTCGGTCATAAGCAGACGCCAAATTGCCGCGACAGCAGCAATTTTAGCGGGAATTCAATGTTAAATGATTTTGGCAAGGGGTGCTGGGAGCGTCAGATGGCAATCGCATGCGCGTCTCAGAGGAGTGTGCCAGCAGTGAAAGGCGCATGGGGTCACGATGGTTCCATCAATGTCCCTCCAGGCGTTCAAGCCGCCGCTCATGGCCTTCGACTACCGTTGCGAGCTGCCCGACCGTCCCGGCTAATGTGGCGACGGTGGCAACTACCCTATCAACTCGCTCGGTGAGCGTTTCAATGCCGGAGCCCATTGCTTCCACGGTGGAGGCCAGCGTTTCAATACGGGATCCCATCGTTTCAATCGTAGAAGCCAAGCGCTCAATCCGTTCCGACATGGCGTCGAATCGCGCCGCAGATTGCACCTGTTGCCGTTGCATCTCTACGATGCTGTCGTACAGACGGCCCAGAGCTGCCCACACTTCCGGGAAGTTTTCGAATGCCATATTGGCTCGATTCCAGGAGTATCTTAACAGCTCTAGTGGCCCGGCCCGAGGTTCAGGTCAGTCATGCCGCGCAGCAGGTCGCGCTGATCGTCGGTGAAGTTGTTCTTGAACTCGTCGGAGTTCAACAGCTCATTGCGCGCCGAAGGAGGCATGCCGCGCAGCCGGCGATAGGCCTGCGAAACCTTGTTCCTCTGGTCCTCGGGGAGAGCGTGATAACGCTGGAACAGGTTGCGGGCCGCCTGTTGCTGCTGCGGCGACATGTGCTCGAAAGTCTCCATGCGGTTCAGAATTTGCGCCTTCTGTTCCGGAGGCCGGCTATTGAATTCCCGCAGCCGGTTCATCAGTTGGTTCTGTTTTTGCGGAGGCAGGCTGCGAAAGCTGGGATCGTTTTGCAGTTGCTTCTCCTGCTCACTGGGCGGCAGGGAGCTGTACTTGCGCAGCCAGTCGCCGCGATGCGGACCGGGACCATGTAGGTGATAGACCGGAGGGGCGGAATTCTGTTGGCTTGAGGGCGGCGGCGAACTGTGCTGGGCCGGCGGCGCGGACCCGTGATGCTGCCAGCGGGGAAATCTTGCAAGCGCAGGAAGTGAGCCGGCCAGCAGCATCGCAACGATCGACATGTGCTTAGCCAGGCGCACGGTTTCTTACTTACTCCGTGGAGGACTGCCCGTCAAGCGCGTCGAACTCGGAAAACAGATCGGCGTTCTTGTCGAGATATTGCAGATCGCCGACTGCGGTGCCGGGGGCATTCACTACGCGCACTGCGCCATCATTATTGGTCGCGAAGGTGTTGTGCTCCTGGTTGAAGCGGTCGATTTCGAGCAGGCTCACGCCCAGGGCGATCAAAACCGCGGCGGCGATGGCGGCAATCGGCCGGCGCAGCCAGCCGAACCAGCTACGGGCGGGCGCGGCAGCTTGCTCCCGCACCCGCGCTAGCAGGCGTGAGCTGAAATAGGGAGAAGGTTCCGGCGCCTGCCACTCGTCGAGCAGCGCCATCGTTTCGCGGAACGACGCTAGCTCGCCGGCACAGGCGGCGCAGCTCCGCAGATGCTCCTGGACCTCCGGCGACATCGCCTCCGGCCCGCTCAACACCGCCTCCATGAATTGCTGACGAAGTTTTTCGCACATCATAACCGCACCCAAATCCTTAGCTATATAAACTGTTTCAACGTCTCGCGAAGCGTTTCATAGGCCCGAAACAGCAGCGACTTGGTCGCCGATTCGCTCAGCTTCAGCACCGCAGCGATCTGCTTGTAGTCCATGTTCTGGTACTTGTGCATCAGCACAGCCATGCGCTGGCGTTCGGGCAACGCTTCCACCTGGCGCCGGATCGCGGCCAGCCGTTCGCGGCGCAGAATGTTCTGCTCGGCGTTCAAGCCAGTATCGGCCACGTCCACGGTCATGCCGCTATCGGCGTCGGGCTCGTCAATGGCGACCGTGTTCTCCGGCCGCTCATGTTTGGTATCGCGGGCATGGTTCACCGCCAGATTAGTCGCAATACGATATAACCAGGTAGTGAACTTGGCGCTCGCCGCGTAGCTCTGCCGCGATCGGTACACGCGCAGAAACACTTCCTGCGCCAGCTCTTCCGCCACCGCCTGGTTGTGCGTCATGCGATACATGAAGCTGATCATCGGCCGGCGATACTTCTCGACCAGATAATCGAAGGCGGTGTCGTCACCGGCGGCCACGCGCAGCATGACCTCGGCGTCGCTCAGCATCTCTAAAACGACAGGTTCAGTCAATTCGCCCCGTAGCCTGGCCGGCGACCCGCCGGTCAGCACAATTCGATCTAGCGCGATGCTGCCCACATCGGCACTAACCCTCGGCACGCGTGAAAGTTGCGCCGAAGCCGGCGGTTCATCTTGAGGCATTCGATCCGTCCGAAACCAGTTACTGCACGCCGGCAGCTAAACCAGTATTATGCACGAGAGACCGTCGTAGGCGGGCATTGCACCCATGCATTGGACGCACAAACTGCTAATCTGGATTGGGGCCGCCATGTTTCTGCCCATCGCATTCGGCCAGCAAAGCCCCCCTGCCGAGCAGAGCACGGACCTGAGCGACCGGGTGATCCAGCAAGTGCTGGAGCCGCTGCGGGCCGGCATGCAAACCCAGAACGTCCAGCGCGTCCTCTCCGTCTTCGACAAAAAGGAGCTCAACAGCTACTCTGACCTGGAACGTCAGTTGAGCGCGTTTTTTCAACAATTTAGTGAGGTGAATTTCCGCTATCAGCTGCTCCAGGTTACGGCCGAGAACGACCGCGGTTCGGCGACGGCAGAAATGCAGATGGACGCCTTGCCGTACGGCAGCACGCAGGCTCGGCCCAGGGGGTTGGAAGATCGCAGGGTTCACGCCAGCCGACTTTTTTAATGTGGAGTACAGTCCGAAGTAGCGGTCAGCTGACTGCCAATTGCTGACTGCCGACTGCAGATTGCGGAGTGCTTCCCATGAAACGCGATTACCCTGAACACCCGCTGATCGGTGTGGGCGCCGTGATCGTCAGTGGCGGCCGGGCGCTGCTGGTGCGCCGCGACAGCGAGCCGCTGCGGGGAGAGTGGTCTGTACCAGGCGGCCTGCTGGAATTAGGCGAGAAGCTGTGCGACGGCGTTCGCCGCGAGGCGCTGGAGGAGACCGGGCTCGAGGTCGAGCCCGGAGTAGTGCTCGACGTTTTCGACAGCATCTTTACCGATGCGCTGGGCCGCACTCAGTATCACTACGTGCTGATCGATTACCTCTGTCGGCCTCTCTCTGACGAGGCGCGTGCGGGAAGCGATGTGAGCGACGTACGCTGGGTGGGCGCGGAGGCGCTGCCTGCCATGGGTCTACGCTCCAGCATCGACCAAGTGGTGCGCAAGGGACTGGAACGGGCCGGAAGAAATACCTAAAGTTATGATCGAAAAGTGCTATGCGCTGAGCAAATGCCTGCCCCCGCACTGTTCACGGACCCGGCAACCGTCACTTTTGTGCTAATAATCGACGCCGGAACCCATCACAAAATTACCAGTTGACTTGCACTCGTTCGCGGAATATTTTCCCAAATGGGAGAACCCTATGCGACAGACGATCTTAGGGCTGGTCTCGTTGGTGTTCTTGTGTTCAACGGCATTGCCATCGGCGTCGCAGGCTGCGACCTCGGCGCAAACTCCTACCTCGCAAGCGCCCCAAGCTCCCTTGCATGCATCGCCGCGGGTGGAGAATCGGGGTGTTCCCAATCAGCCCAAGCCTCCCGATATGGTTTGCTTCGGCTACTATCCGAACTGGAGCGTACAGTTCGTGAACGGCGATGCGCGCTACGTCGGCTACGACGAGCCTGATCAATATTTCGCCGGGCACTTCTACTGGTTCTCCAAAGACAACGCCTGGGACTGGCATCCCAGCGATAACGCCGCCCCGGCGAATGACAACAGCTATAACATGTCGGCATGGATTGAGAAGGCTGAATGCCGCGACGTGGTGCTGAATGCCACCATGCCATACTCGGCGCAGGTGTATCTGCCGCAAGGCGACATGGTGAGCGGCTGCTGCCGCAAGCTGAAGCCCGGCGAAGCCATCATTGGCAGGCATGGCGTGCCGCCGGCCGACGCTGGGCCGAACGTCTCGGCGCCCGCCCCGCAGCAGCGGCAGATGCGTCAGGGCGATCAATAGCGGGGTTTATCCTGGGCGCTTGCCGGTGAGCCAGGGTTGGCACAGCTTGAAGCCCATAGCTCCAAAGAAAAAGACCCGCAGCGCGCGGCGCCAGCGGGTCCCTTCCGGTTAGCTGTTGGGTTTGGCCTGAGGCTGTCCACTCTCACGGGTCCCCACGCCAGCGCCTCTTTGGCGTTGGTTGGGTGGTCGGCGTGGCCCCAGCGGCAGACACTGAAGGAGCTGTCCTGCGAGGAATTAGAGCGGAAGCCCTAAGCCTCAGCCACCTCACTTGAGAAACTACAATTACTGTCAGATATCATATTTTTGGATCACCCTCCTTTCCAGTGTATTTCGAAAGTAACATCGCCTCGCAACGCCGTCAAATTGAGAGTTGATGAACAGTTTGGTTCGGGGTTGCAGCGATAAATGGGCTAGCTCCAGCCGTAGTTCGATTGGCGCGACTTCCGCAGCAAACGTATCCCGATAGCCACTCCCGCCAGCCCCAAGCCTGCGGCGATGGCGATGCGCGCCAGCTTCGGGACCGGGCACACCGTCGGTTTCTTCGCGCTCGCGATGTGTTCGGGCAACGCGCCTATTCCCACCAGCCGGGCTATCAGATGTTGCACTCCGGGGATGCTGAACGCAACTTTCATCTGCCAGGGTGCCGTGGCCGGGCCGGGATTACGAAACACCGCTTGAAACGCCTTATGCGCATTTACCTGCACGAACTGCGTCACGCGCGTGGGAAACTCGCGCCGCTGCTGCACGCATGCCAGCAAAGCATCGGTGACGAGCCCTTGTCGCAGCGGCTCCGTCAAGATGTTCGCCGTCGCGACTGCATCCTGGATTGCCAGATTGATGCCGACTCCTCCCGCCGGCGACATGGCATGCGCCGCGTCGCCAATACACAGCAGCCCCGGGCGGTGCCACTGTCGCAGACGATTGATCTGCACCGCGAGCAGCTTGATCTGCTCCCAATCGCGCAGCTCTTCGACGCGGTTGCCCAAATACGGTGCGATGCGGCGCACGTCATTGCGAAACGCGTCCAGCCCACGCCGCTGGATCTCGTCGAACGAACCTTTGCCGATGATGAGCCCCGCCTGGAAATAATCGCCGCGCGGAATGAGGATCAGCGCCTTGCCGTAATTGACGTTGCCGAACAGTCGCTCGGGATCGTTGCCGGTGCGACTGATGCGAAACCACAGCACGTCGATGGGAACGCCAAACTCCTGCACCTCGAAGCCGGCCGCCTGGCGCATGCGCGAGTGCCGGCCATCGCAGCCAACGACCAGGTCGGCAAGGACATCGACTGGGCCATCGGGCGTGTGCGCCACAATCCCTCGCACTCGCCCGTCCTTCGTAATCAGATCGACTGCCTCGTTCTGCATGCGCAGCGCAAACCCCGGGAACTGCTTCGCTTTTGCGCTGAGGAAATCGAGGAAGTCCCATTGCGGCATGAGGGCGACGAATTTGCAATGTGTCGGCACCGAGCTGAAATCGGCGGCAGTGAACGGAAAATCTCCGAAGACGCCGCCGACACGAGTCAGCTTCTGGTGCGGTACTTTGAGTAAGTCCTCCAGCAGGCCAAGCTCGTACATCAACTCCAGCGTGGAGGGATGGACGGTGTCGCCGCGAAAATCGCGAAAGAAATCCTTGTGCTTTTCCAGCACCGTGACCGGCACACCGCTGCGCGCCAGCAGGTAGCCGAGCATGATTCCCGCCGGGCCGCCGCCAACCACACAGCATGTCGTTTCCAAGGTTCGATTCGTCATGACTCCAAGCCTCAGCGCAAGCAAGAATTCAGCCAATTTCGCGGCCGCAGGCAGTGCTCTTACAGCTTGGGTAGCATGATGCCTTTCTGCGCCTGATATTTTCCGCCGCGATCTTTGTAGCTGGTCTCGCACATCTCGTCGGATTGGAAGAAAAGGATCTGGCAGAGGCCCTCGTTGGCGTAGATGCGCGCGGGCAACGGCGTGGTGTTGGAAATTTCGAGGGTGACGAAGCCCTCCCACTCCGGCTCAAACGGGGTCACGTTGACGATGATGCCGCAACGCGCGTAGGTGGACTTGCCGACGCAGATGGTCAGCACGTCGCGCGGGATTTTGAAGTACTCCACCGAGCGCGCCAGCGCAAAGGAGTTGGGCGGAATGATGGCGACGTCGGTTTGTATGCTGACGAAGGAGCGCTCGTCGAACTTCTTGGGATCGACGATGGTGCTGTTGACGTTGGTAAAGATCTTGAATTCGTCGGCGACGCGCAGGTCGTATCCGTAGGAAGAAAGCCCGAAAGAGATGACGCCCTCGCGAACCTGTTTTTCCGAGAAGGGGTTGATCATATCGTGCTCGGTGGCCATTTTGCGGATCCAGCGGTCACTCTTGATGGACATGGGGCTCCTTGAGATTTTAGGAAACGTCATCTTACGGAATGGCGGGCGAATTGACAAAGCCCTTATGCTAGCAGGGTTCGCCCGCAGGGCCGCTGAGGTGCTGATGTTGTCCAGGAACATCGTCATACTGCTCGGGCTTTTAGCGATACCCGCGCTGCTTTTCGCCCAGAACGAGACGATCACCATCAAGGGCCACTCCAGGAGCGGCAAAACTCCCCCTGGTGAGCGCGCTTTGCTTTACGGCGAGCTCGATGGAGAGCCGGTGGTGCTACGGTGCGTGCTGTCCCACGCTGATTGTAAGGAGCTGCCTCGTGGTCAATACGATATCGAAAGGCTTCTCGACGGCGAAGGTTCCTACAAGGATTGTCCAAACGTAGACATCTACCGGCTTGGCGAAGACGCATTCACGGAAGAACCGCTGGGCGAGTACTGCCTGATTGAGAAGCGGAAATAACCTGTCAGCGGGCGCTGACATTTGACAACTCCTGCCCGCTTCACTAGGATTCGCGCATCGGCTCGCAAATCGACGGGCATTAAGGGTTACCGCAACGCCCGCAAGGTCGGCTAGAATCAAGATACGTGCGGTGCGGCCCTTCGAGCGAGCAATCCCTGCGGAGCCACTTGTGATCAAACTAGACCTGATCAATGAAGTCGTCACCAAGACCGGCGTCACGAAAACCAAGGCCGAAATGGCGGTCGAGACCGTGTTCGAGAGCATGAAGAGGTCGCTGGCGCGCGGCGAGCGCATCGAGCTGCGCGGCTTCGGCGTCTTCACCGTGCGGCCGCGTAAGACCGGCATCGGGCGCAATCCGCGCACCGGCGCCGAGGTCAACATTCCACCCGGAAAGGCGGTCCGTTTCAAGCCTGGCAAGGAGCTGCAGTCGATCGAATAATACGCAGTGGCCGGTGGCTGGTGGTCAGTGGCTAGTTGCGGACGGTAAACTGGTGCAACTGGCAACTGGCCACTAAACGCTGACGACTGCTTTACCATGTCTGAACCCACGCCGCCAATCTCCTACACCTTCGAGATCTCTTCTTATCCCCAGGTCTTTGTTGCCGCACCCGCGCGGCGCCGTCCTTATTGGCTGCACATTCTGCTGCTCCTGCTGACGCTGACGACGACGCTGGTGGTGGGAGCGCGGCTGGAATACAACTTCCTCCACGACCTGCCGGCGTTCGATGTCAACACCTTCGTCTTCCCGCTGTTTCACCTGGGATGGGTGGTGCAGAATCCGTCCAGCGTGCTTTTGGGATTGCCGTTTTCCATGACCTTGATGAGCATCCTGCTGGCGCACGAACTGGGTCACTTCCTGCTGGCTGAGAAGAACGGAGTGTACGCCACTCTGCCTTACTTTATCCCCGCCCCCACGTTCATCGGGACCTTCGGCGCGGTCATTCGCATCAAGTCTCCCATCCGCTCCCGGAAGGTGCTGTTCGATGTGGGGATTGCCGGTCCGATTGCCGGCTTCGTGGTTGCGGTCCCGGCGCTGTTCTGGGGACTGGCGTTGTCCAAGCCGATTTCCGCCGCCTCCGCAAACTCGGTTGTGGAGTTCGGCTATCCGCTGATCTTCAAGATCGTCAACCGCCTGCTGGTGCCGTTGACGCCCCACCACACTGCGCTGGGCAACATGTATCTGCACCCCGTCGCGGTAGCTGCCTGGGTAGGAATGTTTGCCACCGCGCTGAATTTGCTGCCGGGCGGGCAATTGGATGGCGGACACATCACGTATGCCGTTTCGCCGCGGGCGCACAAGTGGGTCACGCGCGGGGCGATTGTGGGATTGCTGGTGATGGGAAAGTTCTGGCCGGGCTGGATTCTGTGGGCCGGAATACTCGGCTTGACCGGACTGCGCCACCCCAACGTTCCGCCCTGGCCCGATATTGGCCGTGGGCGTCGCTGGCTCGCGCTCACAGCGGTGTTGATGCTGGCGCTGACGCTGGTGATTGCGCCTTTTCCCGGAGCCGGCTTGTTCGGCAGCTAGCCGCGTTTTCCCCCTCGCTTACGCAACTAATCTACATTGCGCGCATTCCCCATGCGGCTTTGAACAGGCGCGGCACCCGCAGGCCATGTAATGGCCGCACATGGGCTCATTGCTGGTCGGTATGGCTGACGGCCTTCGACGTCAGATAGCCGGCGTGGCTGATGCCGAGCAAAGCGATCTGGCTGGACGAGAGCGCGGGCAGCGAGTTGGCCGCCGCAAGCGCCGCCTGGAGCGCGTTGCTACCCGCGCCAGGGGATACCTTGATAGCGGCGAACATCTGCCACAAGTACACCGCGTAGATCAGCACGAGTACGAGGGTCAGGACGAACATCTGCACCTTGGCCGGATCAACGTAGCCGGCGTTACCGACTTCGTCGCCCTGGAACATGTCGGAAATCCGGGCGTCGGAGGGATCGGGATTCGAAAACAGCGTGCCCAGCGATTGCTGGGAAATCTGTTGCGCGGAGATCGGCTGCGACGGGTCGCTGAGTGCGGTTTGTGTCTTCACCAGTGCCTTCTCACTGGGGACCTGGTCTGTCTTCGGGTATAACAGCAATGGTGTACCCACCAGCGACGCCAGGCTGATGCCCAGCGCCCCCCAAACCTCCGGAGGGATGCTGATGCTGAGCGCATCCGGGACGCCGTGGCGTGCCCGCTGAGCGGCCAACACTAGAAGCGCAGGAAAGATGATCAGCGTCCACAGGATGATCTGCGTGCGCGACATGCTTACCAGGTTGCGGTTGCTGATCAGCACGCCCGCGGTGTCGCCCATGATCCATAGGCCCAATGCGGCGATGAACACGGTCAGAAGTGCGACACAGATCAACCAACTGCGCGCCAGGTTCGTGTCCCAGAGCGCCTCGGCGGTCATGGCCGTGAAGACAACGACAACCATGAGTCCCTGCAAGAACTCGCCGGGTTTCTTCTCGGCAATTTTGCGCACACTGACCGCGACAGTCCGGACTTCTTCTACCACGGTAGCTTGGACCGGAGGGGTTGACATAAGTAACTCCTGATCGAGTAGCAAATCGAAGACGCTACTGCTCGTAATGGAGCAGCGAGAAGACATCATAGTTCTTCAGCTTCTCGCGACCTTTCAGGGCGTCGAGCTCGACCACGAATGCCATACCACAGATGTCACCGCCGAGTTGTTTAGTCATATCAGCCGTGGCTTTCGCAGTGCCGCCGGTGGCCAGCAGGTCGTCGCAGATGATAATACGTTGCCCGGGCTGAATTGCATCCTTGTGAATTTCCAGCGTGTCCTGGCCGTATTCCAGGTCGTACTTCCACTGCAGCACCTCGGCGGGCAATTTCTTCGGCTTGCGCACGGGTACGAAACCGGCATTCAGACGATAGGCCAGCGCCGGTCCGAAGATGAAGCCGCGCGCTTCGATGCCCAGCACCAGGTCAACCTTCATCTTGATGTAGTGCTCCGTAAGCGCATCGATCAGCCGGGCGAATCCCAGACGGTCTTTGAGCAGCGTTGTGATGTCGTAGAACAGGATGCCGGGCTTGGGGAAATCGGGGACTTCGCGAATGAGTGTCTTGAGGTCTTCGCAATTGTGCGAGGCTTGCTGCGGCATCGGCTAGGTGACTCCTTCGATGCGGAATGTGTTGGCCGGCAGCAGCGCGACTTTGGACTCGCTCACATAGTCGACGCGCGAGGCGCGCGGCCCCTGCTGCAGCTTCTGGCGCAGCGCGCGGAGCTGATCGGGAGTGCCGGTGGCCATGACTTCGACATCCCCGTTGGTGCAATTGCGCACCCATCCGGTGATGCCGGTCTGCGCCGCCTCGCGCTCCACGAACCAGCGGAAGCCCACGCCCTGTACGCGGCCGGAGATGACGTAATGGCGAGTTTCGAGGTCAGACATGAGCCATTAGCACTGCACTTTGAGCTCGTAACAGCGCCTGCCGAGTGGAAACCAAACTATAAAGGCGCTACGGCCCAATGTCTTCCGCAGCGAGATCAGGGCCTTCCAGGCACTCATGCTGAACGAAATACTTGTCCTTCAGGTGCTCGCAGTAAACCGCCCTTTCGCCGGAGCTAAGGTTGCACCGGCGAACAAGAGCGGTTAGAGATGCCCAGTTCCTCAGTGGGTATGTCTTGAGGCCTTGGTATCGAGCAGCGAAACCAGGGATTCACCCGCAGGCGTAGGCCTCACCCCGCCGGTCACGATCTCCTTCGCGCCGACCTCTTTGCCGTAAATGCGCTTATTGGCGTCATCGTCGGGATCGAGGGTTGCGCCGTTGAGTGACACGCCGGCAAAAGCTCCCTTGGTACGGGAGTAGGTCAGAATGTCAGCTCCACCAACGGCAGCGCCCGCAGAGGCCCCCGGACCCATGGCTGCGGTCGCATCCTGGCCCACCTTAACCTTGCCATTCAGCACCTTGTCGACCGCACTGGAGGACATGATCAGGAGAATGTAATCGGTTGACGTTCCACCGAGCTGGAGCCCGGCACTGGCGCCTCCGATGGTATACA
>Ga0335073_10008240_pt1 | contig 14615 bp, 7 predicted proteins | sample Lox_Sample_22_FD_207093 | JGI IMG/M metagenome (GOLD analysis project Ga0335073, IMG submission 207093) | Soil microbial communities from Loxahatchee National Wildlife Refuge, Florida, United States - Lox_Sample_2.2 | ecosystem: Environmental > Terrestrial > Soil > Wetlands | place: USA: Florida... | reverse complement strand
TGCGCCAACGCGAGCGTATGCGTGGCTTTTAAGAAATCGTCGAAGTTTGTGCGCCCCGGCGGGAACGCGCCCACACCATATCCCATATAGGCGACAGACCAAGGCATATTGAACGGCGCCCAGATCGTGATGCGATCTCCAAGATGCTTCGCCAGAATGCCTGCGTAATCGGCGTAATACCCGGCCAGATCGCGGTTCGGCCAGCCGCCCTTGTCTTCCAATCCCTGCGGCAGGTCCCAGTGATAGATCGTGCAAAACGGTCGCAGTCCATTCTCCAGCATGGCATCGACAAACCTGCTGTAGTGATCGATGCCCTTCATGTTCGGCGCACCGGTCCCCGACGGCTGAATCCGCGGCCACGAAATCGAGAATCGATAGCTCTTCTGGTTCATTCGCTTCGCCAAGGCCAGATCCTGCGGATAGAGATGGTACTGGTCACAGGCAACATCACCCGTTGTACCGCCCTTCACTTTGCCGGGAGTGTGCGTAAACCGATCCCAGATCGACTCGCCCTTGCCGTCCTCGTTCCACGCGCCCTCCACCTGGTAGGCAGCCGTCGCTGTGCCCCACAGAAATCCGTCCGGAAATCGCGCGCTCTCGATCTCGCTCTGTGCAATGGCACCGGGAACCTGAGCCGCCCCCCGCGCAGTCGCAGCCTCCTGCGCAATCTCATCCCCGCACGCCGCATCGCGATCCTCCGCTTGCAGAGCCCGTGCAGCCAGCACCGCAGCCGCCACCGATCCGCCCAGAAATCTTCGCCGATCCATGCCGATTTCCTCCAGGCCGCCAACGTTAGCACCCGAATTATGCGCTAGTCAATCGTTTGACTACACACCAATGGGCGGGAGCAGCAGCATCTTCAGGCTGCTGAGACCAATTCACCCACAAACGGTCTTATCCTGTGCGAACGTCGCCCCAAGCGATTTCGTCAGGGGGTTTCAAAAAGCGCTTTTGCTTTGGAACAAAGCTTTGAGGGCGGTAAGAGAAGGAATTCCGTTGATTTGTTTGCTCGGATGTCTCAATTCCAAGGGCGTTGAGGTGTTGCTGCATTCTGTCCGCCGGCAGGGGGCCTATGTCGTTTCTTTCCCGAAATTGGCGTTCGTTCCCTTGCCGCCCGATTCCTCGAACGCTTTGCTCGCCCGATCGGCCGCAAGCATTGCGCGCGGACCGGTTAGCCACTGCTCGACCCAAACATCCACTTCGCCTCCGGCCTCCTGGTCAAGTTGCCAGAACGCCGCGCCAAGCGGGACGACTCCTTCTGTTTTCTTTAGCTGCATCGCGTCCTTATACACGATCGCCAGATCCTCGAAATCGCGCGAAATCGGAAGCAGATATACCACGTCGTTTTTTGCCTTTTCCGGCGTCATCAAGATCAGCGCCACCGCAACGTCATCCCACCACTGATCAATTCCCGCCTGGGATCGTTCGTTGCGAATTTCGACAAACAGAGCGCGCACAGCCATGACTGCGTTTTCTATGTCGTATACGAGGTCACTCGTTCTTGGTTTTACGGTCCGGAATGTTCTTCGCACCTTAGCGGCCTTCGTCGAGGTGCGGGCCATTGGGTTTTCGCTCTCTGACATATCGTTCGTGAGATTATGCCAATCTCGAGATGCAATACCGACTTTAATCCAGAAACGGGCCACCTTGCTATTGACGTGAAGGCGACAGAGGACATGCTGGCTGAGAAATCTCCGGCTGCATCCGCATTTCTCCCATTCCGGGTAGCTGAAAAGCAACGATCCTGTCCCTCCATTCCGAGAAATCAAGCTTCAAGGGACGACGCCGACGAGATGGCCTCGGATCTCAGTTTCGTAGACAAGCGCCACAGAAGGTCATGGATCAATCCTGGGGTCTTTACTAGGGCCCAGGCGGATTACCGGGCTCTCAGGCAACCCGCAAAGTCCAAGGTGCATCTACTACTTCGCTGCAATCCAGCATTTGTGTATCTGAAGACTGGTTCCAGGGGTACACGCGAGCGCATCGCGCTTTCAAATCTTGTCCAGGAGCACCCCGCATGTCGACAACCATTGAGCCGCCTGTAAGCGGTCAAGACGGTGGTAATCCCTATCCTTCAGGCTCATTTGAGCCGCCCATGTCGGAGTGCTTAACCACGATCCTGCAAGGCCTTAGAACCATGAAAGAAGGAGACTTCAGCGTGCGTCTCCCGGTATCGTGGACCGGCCTGCCAGGCAAAATCGCCGATAACTTCAATGAGATTGTGACGGCCAATGAACAGATGGCCTCCGAGTTGAAACGCGTCGGCCTGGCAGTTGGTAAGGAAGGCAAGACCCGCGAACGGATCCGTGTCGAAACCCGCCGGGGCGCCTGGGACGACATGGAAGTCTCTGTCAATACGTTGGTGGAGGATCTCCTTCGTCCCACCACCGAAGTAACCCGGGCCATCGCCGCCGTGGCCCAGGGCAACCTGACCCAAACAGTCCGGCTGGATGTGGATGGACGTCCTCTCGAAGGCGAATTCCTGCGCTCCGCCAACATCGTCAACACGATGATTCAGCAGCTCGGCGTCTTCACAGCTGAAGTTACGCGCGTCGCTCGCGAGGTGGGTACCGACGGCAAGCTGGGCGGCCAGGCAGTCGTACCCGGAGTGGCTGGAACCTGGAAGGATCTGACCGACTCGGTCAATTCCATGGCCTCGAACCTCACCGGACAGGTCCGCAACATCGCCGAAGTGGCAACCGCCGTGGCCAGCGGCGACCTTTCGCGCAAGATCACCGTGGACGTGCGCGGCGAGATTCTGCAGCTGAAAGAAGCCATTAACACGATGGTCGATCAGCTCCGGTCGTTCGCGTCGGAAGTGACACGCGTCGCGCGCGAGGTAGGTACCGACGGAAAGCTCGGCGGCCAGGCTGTGGTGCCCGGCGTGGCCGGAACGTGGAAAGACCTTACCGACTCGGTCAATGCAATGGCCGGAAACCTCACGGCGCAAGTTCGCAACATCGCCGAGGTGACAACCGCCGTGGCACGCGGCGACTTGTCGCGCAAGATCACGGTCGACGTGAAGGGCGAAATTCTCGAACTCAAAGACACTATCAACACGATGGTGGACCAACTAAACGCGTTTGCCGGCGAAGTAACCCGTGTGGCGCGCGAAGTAGGCACGGAAGGCAAGCTGGGCGGTCAAGCCAACGTTCCTGGAGTCGCCGGAACATGGAAGGACCTGACCGATAACGTGAATTTCATGGCCGGCAACCTGACTGGCCAGGTGAGAAACATCGCCGAAGTCGCAACAGCCATTGCGAACGGCGACTTGAGCCGCAAGATTACCGTCGACGTTCGCGGCGAAATCCTCCAACTCAAAGAGACGCTGAACACAATGGTGGATCAGCTGAACCGGTTCGCCGGCGAAGTGACGCGCGTGGCTCGCGAAGTCGGCACCGAAGGACGCCTCGGCGGTCAGGCCAATGTGCCCGGTGTTGCCGGTACCTGGAAGGACCTTACGGACTCGGTCAACTCGATGGCCGGAAACCTGACGGCACAGGTACGCAACATCGCCGAAGTAACGACGGCTGTAGCCCGTGGCGACCTTTCGCGCAAGATCACCGTCGACGTGAAGGGCGAAATTCTTGAGTTGAAGAACACCATTAACACGATGGTGGACCAGCTGAACGCGTTCGCCGGCGAAGTGACGCGCGTCGCCCGCGAAGTGGGCACGGAAGGACGCCTCGGCGGTCAGGCCCAGGTCTCCGGCGTCGCTGGAACGTGGAAAGACCTTACTGACAACGTCAACTTCATGGCCTCGAACCTTACCGGCCAGGTGAGAAACATTGCCGAGGTTGCAACGGCAGTGGCGCGCGGCGACTTGTCGCGCAAGATCACGGTTGACGTGAGAGGCGAGATTCTCGAACTCAAAGACACCCTGAACACCATGGTGGACCAGTTGAACGCATTCGCCGGCGAAGTGACGCGCGTGGCTCGCGAGGTCGGCACCGATGGCAAGCTTGGCGGACAGGCCAACGTGCCCGGCGTCGGTGGCACGTGGAAGGACCTCACCGACTCAGTGAACTCGATGGCATCGAACCTGACAGGACAGGTGAGAAACATCGCTGAAGTCTCCACGGCGATTGCCAGCGGAGACTTGTCGAAGAAGATCACAGTCAATGTCAGCGGCGAAATTCTGCTGTTGAAAGAAACCATCAATACGATGGTGGACCAGCTCAACCGGTTCGCCGGCGAAGTGACGCGCGTGGCTCGCGAGGTTGGTACCGAAGGCAAGCTCGGCGGTCAGGCCAACGTGCCCGGCGTCGCAGGTACGTGGAAAGACTTGACAGACTCGGTCAACTCCATGGCCGGCAACCTCACAGGACAAGTCAGAAACATTGCCGAAGTGACAACCGCCGTGGCCCGCGGCGACCTATCACGCAAGATCACGGTCGACGTGAAGGGCGAAATTCTGGAACTGAAGAACACCATCAATACGATGGTGGACCAGCTGAACGCGTTCGCTGGCGAAGTAACACGCGTGGCCCGCGAGGTGGGCACCGATGGCAAACTCGGTGGTCAGGCACAGGTGCCGGGAGTCGCGGGAACCTGGAAAGATCTAACGGACTCGGTGAACTTCATGGCCGGCAACCTCACCGCACAGGTCCGAAACATCGCGGAAGTAGCGACGGCAATCGCGAACGGAGACTTGAGTCGCAAGATCACGGTAGACGTTCGCGGCGAAATTCTTCAGCTGAAAGAAACGCTGAACACCATGGTCGAGCAGCTTCGCTCGTTCGCCGCTGAAGTGACGCGCGTGGCTCGCGAAGTGGGGTCCGAAGGAAGACTTGGCGGTCAGGCCAACGTACCTGGTGTCGCGGGAACGTGGAAAGATCTGACGGACTCAGTGAACGCAATGGCCGGCAACCTGACCGCTCAGGTCCGTAACATTGCCGAGGTGACCACGGCCGTGGCCCGCGGCGACCTCTCGCGCAAGATCACCGTCGACGTCAAAGGCGAAATTCTCGAACTCAAAGACACCATCAACACGATGGTGGACCAGCTCAATGCGTTCGCTGCCGAGGTGACGCGCGTTGCTCGCGAAGTCGGTACCGACGGCAAACTCGGTGGTCAGGCCATGGTGCCAGGCGTGGCCGGTACGTGGAAGGATCTAACCGACAACGTCAACGTCATGGCTGCCAACCTCACCGAGCAAGTCCGCGGTATTGTGAAGGTCGTAACTGCCGTGGCGAATGGCGCACTGAATCAGAAGCTGACGGTGAACGCCAAGGGCGAAGTAGCCGCCCTCGCCGAAACCATCAACAATATGACCGACACTCTGGCGACCTTTGCTGACCAGGTAACAACCGTGGCGCGCGAAGTCGGCGTCGAAGGCCGTCTCGGGGGACAGGCCAACGTGCCCGGAGCCGCTGGGACGTGGAAGGATCTGGTCGGCAACGTGAACCTGCTCGCCGACAACCTCACCAACCAGGTCCGCGCCATTGCGGAAGTGGCAACCGCCGTGACCAAGGGCGACCTGACGCGTTCGATCCAGGTGGAAGCACGCGGCGAAGTCGCCGAACTCAAAGACAACATCAACACGATGATCGACAACCTGCGCCTGACAACGGATCGCAATACCGAACAGGACTGGTTGAAAACCAATCTCGCGCGCTTCACCGGTATGTTGCAGGGCCAGCGTGACCTCGGCACAGTCGGACGGATGCTGCTCTCCGAACTGGCTCCGCTGATCAACGCACAGCAAGGGGTAATTTATCAGATGGGCGGCGACTCGGCGATCTCCGAGACGAGCCTCGTCCTGCTGTCAACATTTGCCGACACGCCTGAGGGCTATGTGAAGGAAGTGCGGAACGGCGAGGGCCTCATCGGCCAATGTGCCTCAGAAAAGCGCCGCATGCTGATCACCGAGCTGCCCCAGACAACTTCCCCGATTCGTTCGGGGCTCTTCGAAGCTGTCCCCAAGAATGTCATCGTGCTGCCCGTTCTCTTCGAAGATCGCGTGAAGGCGGTCATCGAACTGGCCAGCCTCTCGGCGTTCACCGCGTCACATCTGGCGTTTCTGGAGCAGCTCACGGCCTCCATCGGAATTGTGCTCAACTCCATCGAAGCGACGATGCAGACCGAGGGCCTGCTGAAGCAATCGCAGCAGCTCGCCACCGAACTGCAAACGCAGCAAAAGGAGCTGCAACAAACCAACGAACAGCTCGCTCAAAAAGCACAGCAGCTCGCCGAACAGAACTACGAGGTGGAACGCAAAAACCAGGAAATCGAACAGGCACGTCGCGCGCTCGAAGAAAAAGCACGCGAACTGGCGCTAACGTCGAAGTACAAATCCGAGTTTCTTGCCAACATGTCACACGAGTTGCGCACTCCGCTCAACTCGATTCTGGTGCTTGGTCAGCAGCTCGCCGAGAATCCCGACGGCAGCCTGAATGCCAAGCAGGTTGAATTCGCGCGCACCATTCATGGCGCTGGAACTGACCTGCTGAACCTGATCAGCGATATTCTCGACCTTTCCAAGATCGAATCGGGCACCGTGTCGGTCGATGCCGAGGAAGTATTCTTTAGCGCGTTGCTCGACACTGTTGCACGCCCGTTCCGCCACGAAGCGGAGAACCGCAAGCTCGCGTTCGATGTCACCAACGACCCGCGAATGGGCCGTAGCCTGGTAACCGACTCCAAGCGCCTGCAGCAAGTTTTGAAAAACCTGCTTTCAAACGCATTCAAGTTCACCGAACAAGGCACCGTGCGCCTTTCGGTCTCCTCTGCTTCAAGCGGCTGGACGCCCGATCATCCGATTCTCAGCGGCGCCGGCTCCGTAATCGCTTTCGAAGTATCCGATACCGGTATCGGTATCCCGCCGGAGAAACAGCGCATCATCTTCGAAGCATTCCAGCAGGCAGATGCCGGTACCAGCCGCAAGTACGGCGGAACCGGACTGGGCCTGGCCATCAGCCGTGAATTGGCGAATCTGCTGGGCGGCGAAATCCAGCTGAAGAGCCAGCCCGGTAGGGGCAGCACCTTCACCCTTTATCTCCCTCAGACCTACGTAGGTCCCGCGGTGTCGACGATCGTCAAGACCGAGAAGGACGGGGGATCGGCTACCGTTCCGATGTTCCTATCCAACGTTGCAACTGCCGAGCAGGAGTCGCGGATCGAAGATGACCGCAATTCGCTTGAGGAAGGCGATGGGGTCCTGCTCATTGTCGAGGACGATCCGCATTACGCCCGCGTCCTTTGCGATCTCTCGCGCGACAAAGGGTTCAAGGTTCTGGTGGCGATGACCGGAACCGAAGCTCTGTCGCTGGCCCGTGAGTATCGCCCAACAGCTATTTCGCTCGATGTAATGCTGCCCGACATGCTCGGCTGGACTGTGCTCAATCACCTCAAGCAAGACCCAAAGACGCGGCACATCCCAGTCCAGATGCTCACCCTCGATGAAGATCGTCACCACGGGCTCTCGCGCGGAGCATTCGCATTCGTCACAAAACCCACATCGACCGAGGAGCTGAATGCGGCCCTGGCTCGCATCCACGATTACGCACAACCGCGCCGCAAGCGGCTCCTCCTGGTCGAAGACAATCCCGCTGAACAGGTCAGCACACGCGAACTGCTTTGGCATGAAGACATCGATATCGACGTCGTCGACTCAGGTGCAGCGGCACTCGAAGCCCTCGCAGGCAATAGCTATGATTGCATTGTTCTCGATCTTCGCTTGCCTGATATGTCCGGGTTTGAGGTTCTTGAACAGATCAAGACCAACCCCGAACTGCGAGACCTGCCTGTCGTCGTCTTCACCGGACGCGAACTCTCTGCCGAGGAAGACGCGCAGCTTCATACCCTGGCGCGCAGCGTTGTTGTCAAGGATGTGGAATCGCCCGAACGCCTACTCGACGAAACCGCGCTGTTCCTGCATCGCATCGTCTCGGAATTGCCCCAATCCAAGCAGAAGATGATCGATCGCCTGCATCAGTCTGACGAAGCGCTCGCTGGCCGCAAGGTGCTGGTAGTCGATGATGACGTGCGCAACATCTTCGCCTTGAGCAGCGTTCTGGAACGCCGTGGCATGACAGTGCTCTCGGCCGGCACCGGGCGCGAGGCGATCGAAACCATCGAAACCACCCCTGACCTGGCGATTGTCTTGATGGACATCATGATGCCGGAGATGGACGGATACGAAACGATGCAGGTGATCCGGCAAAATCCAGCATTGCGACGCCTGCCGATCATTGCACTCACTGCGAAAGCTATGAAAGGGGACCGCGAGAGATGTCTTGAGGCCGGCGCCTCAGAGTATCTCGCCAAACCAGTAAACACTGAGCAGTTGCTTTCCGCCTTGCGGATGTGGCTGCATCGATAGCAGTTTTTGTAATCGGTGTCCGGAGAACACAAGCAGATGAACACAGATTCCAGGGTCAACATCCTCATGGTCGATGACCAGCCGGCCAAACTTCTCAGCTACGAGGTAATTCTCGCGGAGCTTGGGGAGAATCTGATCAAGGCAACCTCTGCAAGCGAGGCGCTCGCCATCCTGCTGAAGACCGATATCGCCGTCGTGCTGATGGATGTGAGCATGCCGGACCTGGATGGGTTCGAACTGGCGGACGTCATTCGCCAGCATCCGCGATTCCAGAAGACCGCGATCATCTTCATCTCCGGTGTTCATCTCACGGATTCTGACAAAATCCAGGGCTATCGCAGCGGTGCCGTCGATTACATCTCCGTTCCTGTCGTACCCGATGTCTTACGCGCAAAGATCAGCGTCTTCGCCGACCTCCACCGCAAGACTCGGATGCTCGAGTCGCTCAACAATCAACTGGAACTGCGCGTCGCCGAACGTACTGAGGAACTTCGCCGCAACGAAGAACAGTTTCGCAGCCGTGCGGAACTGCTGGAACTCGCAACAGAAGCCATCGTCATGCGCGATCTCGATGGCAAACTGCTGCTATGGAACTCGGGTGCAGAAAATCTGTACGGTTGGAAGCGCGAAGAAGTCCTCGGCAAGGATCTTCACTCCGTCCTGCGAACCATATTCCCTGTCTCGCGCGAGCTCGTCGAAAGCGACCTCCGCGAAAGAAAAGTCTGGCAAGGCAACCTGCTTCAGAAGAAGAAAGATGGCTCCGACGTCATCGTCGCGTGCCGCAAGACGATGAACCACGAGGGCGATGCCGTCCTCGAAGTCAACCGCGATATCACCGCGCAGTTGCAGGCAGAAGAGGCGCTCCGTGAAACCGAGAAGCTCGCTGCAATGGGCCGCGTCGCCGGGATCATCGCTCACGAAATCAACAACCCCTTGGCGGCCATTACAAATATCTTCTTCCTGTTGCGCAACCATCCTTCCCTCGATGATGATGCGAGGCATTGCGCTGCGTTGGCCGAGCAGGAATTGCAGCGCGTTGCTCACATCACCCGGCAAACGCTCAGCTTTTATCGCGAGTCAAAAACGCCCATCGCCGTATCGCTCACCGAGTTGCTCGATGATGTGCTTGGATTGCAGGAACGACAAATACAAAGCTCCCATATCAAGCTTAGGAAGAGTTACCAGATTCCCGGCCTCGTCCATGGCTTCCCCGTTGAACTGCGGCAGGTCTTTCTCAACCTCGTCGGCAACGCAATCCAGGCCATGCCCAATGGAGGCAACCTGCGCCTCGTGGTGCGCGAGGCTTGCGACTGGACCATGCGCCGCCGCGGCGTAAGCGTGTCCATTATCGATACCGGGCTCGGGGTCAAGCCGCAGGACTCAAAACGGCTGTTTGAACCCTTCTTCAGCACGAAGTCAACCAAGGGTACCGGACTCGGCTTATGGATCAGCAGGGGTATCGTGCAGAAGTACGAAGGTCGGATTTCATTCCGCAGCTTGCGCAGTGTGGATCGAACTGCCACTTGCTTCCGAGTGTTCCTACCGAGCCCGACAGCGCTGGGCTTCGTAGGAAACTCCGCCGCGGAACTGGCCGTGCCTAACCTCGAGCACAGCCCGAACATCGTGAGCACAGCGATGCAGCAAGTTTAACGGCGCTCTGAGTTCGCTCCCAGCCCCTACAGCCGAGCCGGGCCCGAATCGCCATTTACAATACTCAACAACTTAGGAAACCTCTTTGCCGACGTTCTGCGTGGGGCGGGACGATTTCAGCCGCACTCTTCGGGCTGCACCTTTAGTTGTCCAATGCCGTCTCGAAAGATTGCGTTTTCTGGTGACGCGAACATGAAGACACTCTTTGTTTCGGATCCATTGCGATATCCGCGTATGTCAACCGAGGAATTACGGGAGTCGTTTTTCGCTGGTAATCTCGCAACTCCCGGGGAGATTCAATTGTGTTACGTCGATCTCGACCGAGCAATTGTCGGCGTCGCGGCACCATCTGACCATTCTCTTAGCCTTCAAACCAGCCCGGAGTTGCGGGCTTCATTCTTTACCGAGCGCCGCGAGCTTGGCGCGCTGAATATTGGTGGCGAAGGCTCGATCCGTGTTGGAGGCGCAACCTACGAACTCGAGAACCTCGACGTGCTCTATATCGGACGCGGAAATCCGGAGATCACATTTGAATCGAAGCGTAGCGATCACCCGGCGATCTTTTATCTTCTCAGCTATCCGGCGCACACCGCCTGTCCTGTCGCGCTCGTGAAGAAGGACTCAGCTGAACCGGCGTCGATCGGAAGTGCGTCGCACGCCAACTCGCGCACTGTCTACAAGTACATTCATGCCGGTGGCGCGAAAAGCTGCCAGCTGGTGATGGGCGTAACACACCTGCACAATGGGAGTGCGTGGAACACCATGCCGCCTCACACGCACATGCGCCGGTCTGAGATCTACTTTTACTTCGATCTGCCCGAGGATGCGCGCGTCTTTCACATGATGGGGCCACCGGAACAGACCCGTCATATTGTCGTCGCGAATCGGGAAGCAGTCGTTTCGCCAGGCTGGTCAATTCATGCGGGCGTTGGAACGCAATCGTACAAATTCTGTTGGGGAATGGGCGGTGAAAACCAGGACTATGCCGACATGGATCCCGTCAACATCGATCAACTTAGGTAACCGCACTGGCGGTGGTTGCGCCGCATGATCTTTGAGCTGCAATTGGCCCTGCTCGCCTCGGTTGTGGATGCCCCGTCAACGCGCAATCGATGAAAGTTCCGATCCTGCCAGCAGAAACGCCCCAACCCCATATACGTAGCTCGATGACGGCTTGAACTTGCCAGGCTCCCTGCCGATCGGTTGAATCGAACCAAGCCGTCCATCGGCATAAATGTGCGTGAGCATCCCTTGCCAGGACTTTTTCACAATGGGGAGATACTTTCTGCGATCCAGCAGACCGTTCTTGGTTCCCCACCCCAGTCCAAACGTTATAAGCGCCGAACCCGAAATTTCAGGATTCGGATACGAAGCCGGATCGAGAAGGCTGGCCCGCCACAGACCATCCGATTGCTGAAGACCTGCAATCCGCTTCGCAATCTGCCTGTACTGCGCCTCGTATCGCGGCCGATCTGGATAGTCGTTCGGCATCCGCTCGAGAACCAGAGCCAAACCCGCCAGCACCCAGCCATTTCCGCGAGACCAGAACACCTTTTGCCCATTCGGTTCGCTCATCGCCAAGGATGGGTCGTCGCGATAGTAAAGGTGTTCCGCAGAATCGTAGAGCGCACCCGAGGTGATCCACCATTCGTGATTCATGAAGTCGAGATAGCGTTGGTCACCCGTAGTCAGGGAAAGCTCGGCCAGCACCGGTGGCGCCATATAAAGCGCATCGCACCACCACCAGAGATTCTTCGCGGGGTCGTCCGGACGGGCAAGCAGCTTATCCATTCCGTCGCGCGTCGGCGTAAGCTCGTCTGCTTTGCGGCTTTCCGCGTAAAGCGTCAGGTAGGCCAGGCCAATCGCTTCGTCATCGGCATGGCCGAAGCGCGGACCCAGACTCCAATGATTCTTACGCGCAACCTCGAGGACGCGATCGTGATATAGCGCATCCCCAGTCACCTTTGAAGTAGCCAGCAGGCCGTCGTATAGCGCAGCGTAGGTCCATTGGATGTTGTACCGGCCTTCCGCATGCGACAGCTGCCAGTCTGCCACCTTCTTCATCGCCCTCAGAATCGACGCGCGCTTGAACTTGGGTGAAAGATCCTTCGCAAGCGGGCCGGGATTCTCCGGCTGATCTCCGGCAGCTGTGCGATCATCGATCGCGCGTGAAGGCGAAGCATCTTGCGGTACAGCGGCAAGAGCACAGAAGGAAAAGCATGGCAAAAGAACGCACTTACAGAGCAGACTCTTCATTGGTCGTTGCTGATTTATGTGGCTCGCGCTTGTTGGACTCTCCTGCCTCCAGCGGCACACAATCTTTATATCGCAACCCCCGGTAATAGCGTCGGAAGCACCGTCATTATCGGAAATGACACTCCTAAGCGTTAATAGGCCCACCAGGGGGCGGCGGGCGCACCAGACGGTACGCTCTGGCCATCGATGGCGTTGTAGACATTGACCCCATAGAAGAATGGAAGTCCCCAATCAAAGCCGCTTCCACTAGGATTTATGCCGGCAAGGGTGGGCTGAACCGCTTCGGACGCGGTAGACGCATTGGTAAATAGATCCTCGGCATTTGCTACGCTGAAGCTGCTCGACTTCGATGCACCATTTCCCCCCTCATTTTTAGCCGACAGGCTCTGCGTCGTGCTCGGGCAATAAAACCCGGACAAGTCGCCAATTGGAGTGTTCGAACCGCATTCGGGAATGTTTGGAACGTTGGGAAAATAGAGGGCATTCGAGCCGCTGTCGATAAAGCTTCCGGGACCGGCGCATGCGGTCGGGTCGGTGATGCCGAAGGTTTCATTGTCGAAGACGGTCGTGAAGTCGTCGCAGGCAAGCGTGAAAACAGTCGCGCTGGAGGGAAGCTGGTTATTCGACTCTGTACCGATTCCGAAGATTAGAGATCCGGTGGCTGTTGCGGCGCCGCCTGATGCACCTGGTAACTCCACAATCACGCCATTATTGTCCGTCGGGAATAGCACCACGGGATTTGTGACCTGGTTTGCGGTGGCGATAAAAGCGGGACTGCATGTGCTGCCGCTGCACGTGTAATAGGCAGGAGATGGCGGAGTGCTGAGGCCGGATGACGGATCGCAAACGCTGCCGCCGCTGTAAAAGCAATCCGTGGGCTCGAGGCCAACGCCCAGGATGCCGTTGGCTCCGAGAAGCGCTGCCGTGTTCTCGTTGGTGCCGCCATTTGAGCAACTGGACGGAATGCCGGTCGTTGCGCTGCTGATCACGTGGATCGGAACACCTGATGCAACTTCACTGCCCAGGGTGACATCAGCCTTCGCCACAGTTCCCCACAGATACGTGCCATCGATAAAGGAAACGCAATCGTAGGCAGCCGAGCCGTTCGCCGCATTGACGCCAGGAAGCTTCAAAGCCGATACCTCGGAATCGAATATCCGAAGCCCGGTCGAGCCGGTGTCGACGAGCAAATTGTCAATCGTCACACAATTCGACGTGCTACCCGGTGCACAGATGGTTGCAGAGGCGAAAGCAGCATTCTGATATATGAAACCATTCATCTGGTTCGCCGCCGGACCGCCACTGACAGCAATCGGAAGGACATTGGAGACACTGCCCGATCCGCTGGTTTTAGTGGTGCTGCCTGTGCTCGTACCGCCTCCGCAACCTGCGGCGAATGCCAGACCTATCAGCAAAATTGATGGAAAGACTGCGCGCAACGGCAAAACTCCTGCTGACGCTCACTGAATCTGAGTGACTGCTACTCCCGATGGGACCAAATCGGGGATATAGGCTCTGCCGAAGTGAGCCCGCATGTGCCCGCCGGTCTGCACTACCAGTCCCTGCTTCTGGATATTGAGCGGGCGATGCCCATACATCTTCGGCTGCGCTTGCAGAGCCGCAGAATACTGCTGGAAGTACGTTCCCAAAATCTGCCGCATCGGAGGCGGAAACGGACCGTGCCAGGTCAGGGCAAACACCATGCCCTCCGGTGAAACATATTCATCAACCACCGTGCCGCCGGACGACTGCACTTCATGAACGTCGTAGCGTGCATGCGGCATCACCTGGATTCGAGCATTCATATGGACGCGATCGGATTCGACGGAACTGACGCCTCCCCCCAGAGATGCCTGTGCGGACAAAGAGAATCCCACGAAAGCCGCGCATCCGGCTGCCCAGGGAAGCCATCGAGAGCAGACCATCTTCCAACGCGTCCATGTGGTGGCGCGTTTTCGGTGGCAGAGCATTGCCGTGCGAAAGCTATCGCCATCGACAGGCAAATACACTTCGTTCTTACGAGTGGGATATAGGCGGCACAACCGCCGCCGGAGGGGAACCGGCAGCTTCATATTAAGTAGTTAGATGCAAGCGGAAGCTATTTGTACCGCAACCGCGCCCATGAATAGCGTTCAGACGGGCTGTAACCTGGCTCGCGACTTCTACGCCGCGACGCATTCATGCCTCCGCGCCGGCTTGCCTCAAACGCAACCACTTGATTCTCGGGAAGTATATGCTTGATTCTAAATGGCTGCCCCCCAGGGATTCGAACCCCGATATGCTGATCCAGAGTCAGCTGTCCTACCATTGAACGAGGGGGCAACAAGCGCAAACAGGCCAACTTGCAGCCGAAGTTGGCCCGGCTGCAACAGAAAGTGCAGCGCTG
>Ga0335073_10008239_pt1 | contig 14615 bp, 14 predicted proteins | sample Lox_Sample_22_FD_207093 | JGI IMG/M metagenome (GOLD analysis project Ga0335073, IMG submission 207093) | Soil microbial communities from Loxahatchee National Wildlife Refuge, Florida, United States - Lox_Sample_2.2 | ecosystem: Environmental > Terrestrial > Soil > Wetlands | place: USA... | reverse complement strand
AGCCACTCCCGGGTGGTCTCGTCCGGGGAGAAGACGGCTGCGGTGGCGCCGAGCTCGGCGATCATGTTGGCGATCGTGGCCCGCTCGGGGATGCTCAGGTCGTCCTTTCCCGGTCCCGTGAACTCGAACACGTTGTTCTTGCCGCCGCTCGCGGTGAGCCGGCGGAGCAGCTCGAGGATGATGTCCTTGGCCTGCACCCAGGGCCGCCCCAGCTTGCCGGCTAAGTGGACCTCGACCACTTCGGGGCAGGCGATCTCGTACGGGTGACCGCCGAGGACGACGGCCACGTCGAGCCCGCCGGCGCCGATCGCGATCATGCCCAGGCATCCACCCTGCACTGTGTGGGAGTCGGCTCCCAGCATCGTCTGCCCCGGCTTGCCAAACCGCTCCATGTGGATGTAGTGGCTGATCCCGTTGCCGGGCCGCGAGAAGTGCAACCCATACTTTCGAGCCAGCGCCTGGAGCATGCGGTGGTCGTCGGGATTCTTGTAGTCGAGCTGGACGACGTTATGGTCGATGTACTGGACGGCACGCTCGACCTTGACGCGAGGCTCGCCGAGCTCTTCGAACTGCATCAACGCCATCGTCCCCGTGGCGTCCTGGAGCAGCGCCTGGTCCATGCGAATCCCGATCGGCCTGCCCGGCTTGAGCTCCCCCTCGGCGAGGTGCTCCTTGAGGATCTGGCGAGTCAGGTTGTCTGGCACCGGGGCTGCTCCTTTCGCGACCGCGTCACGATCGGAACCTACCCTTGGCCTTCGCCACCATGCGCCGGTCGGCGCTCGCGGTGGCACTGGCGTACGCGATCGGACCATCGCGCCGCTCGACCCGCGCCTCGAGCGCTAGGAACGCGCCCACCGGCGCGTGGCCGTCCAGCGAGACCTCGAACGACTCCGCCCGCGCCTCCAAGCCGCAGGCGAGCGCCATCGCCTCGCACAGCGCGGCCCCGACGACGCCCTCGTGGGCATTGCCACGATTCGGGCCCTGGTGGTCCTGCTTGACGAAGCACCGGCCGGCGACCGAATCCGGGCCGGCCTCGTCGACCTCGAGCAACAATCCGAACAGGTTGGTCCGGCCGCACCCGAAGCACAGCTCGTGGTGCACGAGCGGCATTGGATTCCCGCCCACCCGCCCCCAGCCGCCCGCGCCCTTATTTCAGGCGGAACGCCTTGATCCGCACGTCGTACTGCTGGGCGTCGCGCGAGTAGACGCCGTACGCGAGCGCCTGGATCAGCGACAGCAGCGCGGTGTGCGAGCGCACGAACGCCGGCGTGTTCGACGAGTAGTACAGCCGGATCCGGGCCAGCCGGGCGACCTCCGACAGCGTCGCGTCGGTGATCGCCATCGTCGGCGCCTTGCGGTGCCGCGCGAGCTTCATCGTCCGCGTGATCAGTGGGTGAGGCCGGCCGGCCGAGAGCCCGATCACGAGCGTCTGCTCGTCGATCCGGCTGAGGCGCCCGAGCGCCTCCTGCGACGGGCTGGCCACGATCTCGGCTCGGAGATCGAGGAGCATCAGGAGGTGCCGCAGGTAGCTCGCGAAGAACGCCATCTGGTCGGTACCGGCGATCAGCACCTTGCCGGCGGAGACGATCGCGTCGATCGCCGCTTCGACGTCGCCGCGCGAGAGCTTGTGCGCCGTGTCCTCGACGTTCACATGGTCGGCGGCCAGCGCCGCCTCGAACTCGGTGTGATCGAGCGAGAACAGCGGGGCGACGGCCGGCGCCGAGGTGCCGGCCGCTCCGTGCGGCTGGCGGCGGTACTCGTCGCGGGCGGCCTGCTGCAGCTCGGGAAAGCCTTCGAAGCCGAGCGCCTGCGAGAAGCGCACCACCGTGCTCGAGGAGGTGCTGGCGCGGCGCGCGAGCTCCTCGGCAGTCTGGAAAGCGGTCTCGTCCAGGTGGTCGACGATGTATTGGGCGACGTCCTTCTGCGAGCGCGAGAACTCGTCGAAACGGGCGCGGATGTAGGCGGAGAGCGCCTGATGGCCGTTGGTCGGCGCGGTCGGAGCGGGGGTGGTGACGGACTGCTTCATCGGCAGGCGTCTGATTCGACGCCCGCCGCCGGCGTCCTTCACGCCATGTTTCGGCGCGACGCCCCGCGCGCTCCCGGCACCACCCGACGGCCGCCGGGAGCAGCCGCTTAGACGCGGCCCTCCTGGCGCTCCTGGTTCTGCTTCCGCTCGGCCATCACCTGGGCGACGATGTAGATGATCAGCACGTTCGCGATCACCCCGATTCCCCCGAAGATGAGCAGCAGGGCGATCGTCACGCCCAGCGCACTCGGGCCCTGGCCGAGGATCGTGATGAATATCACCGTGGGAAGGCTACCTGACGCCCATCCCGAGCGGCCCCTCCCGGTCTTCCCGACTGCTAGCGTCGCGCCCGATCGTGGCGTCGGTCGCGGCCCTGTAGCTCAGTCGGTAGAGCAGCGGACTCATAATCCGTCGCGCCCAGGTTCGAGTCCTGGCAGGGCCATTGCGATCTGCCTGCTAATCGGGAGGGCGCAACGAATTGCTACGCAACCTTCGGGTTGCGTTTCCGCGGAAACGTCTCGCCGCTCCTTTGCGTCGATCCATGTGTCCTCGCCGGCCGGGTCGACACCGACGACACCTCGCGCCGCGCGGTAGCGGCGCTGTTGGCGGGACCGGGACTAGACCGCTCTGCACAGCCGCAACGACTCGCCATCGCCGCGGTAGGCGGGGCGGCGCCCGCGGTCGAGGAAGCCCCGCGCACGGTAGAACGCCAGCCCCAGGTTGTTGTTGGGCTCGACCGAAACCCATTGCTCCGTGGCCCCGTGCTCCTTCTGCTGGGCCGTGATGAACTGCAGGACGGCTGTGCCGCCGCCGCGTCGGCGCTGTCGTGGGTCGGCGTACAGCACGAACACCTCGCCGGCAATCGGCTCGATCATCCCCCCACCGCCCGCGACCAGCAATTGCCCGTCCAACTCGGCGACGACGTAGCCGTCCCAGCTGTCACCCGCTGCGCCGATCTCGCCTGCGATTCGTTCGGGCGTGTAGAACTCCGCGATCGTCTGCTCAATGTATTGCGTCGGCTTGAGCTCGCAATACGTGTCGCGCCACCCTTCTGAGCAGATGCGGACGATCTCCCGAACGTCCTGGGTTGTGGCGAGACGAGCGAGCGGCTGTCGAGCAATCTTCAGCTCTCCGGTCTCCACCCGGGCGAGGGTAGCTTCGGCCGCATCACGGGTCAGAGGCGGCAGACGGGCGACCGTCGTCCGTACCCATTTTCGCCGGCCCCACTTGGCCGGCGAGCGACACCCTAACGCAGACACCAACCTCCACCAGGATGTTGAGCCCGTTGGCCGGAACGTGCTGCTCAGCACGCAGGTTCGAGTCCCGGCAGGGCCATTGCGATCTGCCTGCTAATCGGGGAGTCTTAACGGGCGTCCCGGGTCCTCCAGGCGCGCGCCGTCATCCCATCCAGGTGATGCGGCCGCAGCAGTGGGGGTGGATGCTCCCGGACGCTCAACGGACAAAGGCGTATCGAACCGAAGGACGGAGGCGAACCCCATTGCTGATCAGTGCGACGTCGTATCCCTTCCTCAACGTCCTCTGGGACATCCTCATCATCTTTGCCTGGATCCTGTTCATCTGGATCGCGATCGTCGTGTTCACCGACATCTTCCGGCGCCGCGATATCTCGGGCTGGGGCAAAGCTGCATGGGTCGTCCTGATCGTGATCCTGCCGTGGATCGGCGTATTGATCTACCTGATCGCCAACCACGATGGGATGGCTGAGCGAAGCGAAAAGCAGTCGCGGGCTGCGCAAGCGCAGTTCGACGACTATGTTCGCCAAGCTGCCGGTAAAGGCGGGCCGGCCAACGAGATCGACACGGCCAAGAAGCTCCTCGACGCCGGCACGATCAGCCAGGCCGAGTTCGACGCGATCAAGTCGAGGGCGCTTAGCGGCGGCGCTTGATCGCCGGGAACGTCCAGGAGCCGTCGAGCACTTCGGGCCGCGGCCGGTATAGCCGGACGGTGTAGTTCCAGCCGTCCATGATCGGCAGGCAATTCGGCTGACTATTGCCGCAGTGGCCGAAGTGGACGGTGACCGAGCCGTCGTCGTTCGGTGTCGCCGTCAAGTTGTTGACGCTGTAGGCCCCGCGGTCGTTGGCCTCGAAGAAGCCGGCGGCGTTGTAGAGCGAAATCGACCAGAAGCCATCGACCGGCACGTCGCGGACGGTGAGTTCGTACTCGCCGACGGGGACGCCCGGCTCGACGCTGATGTAACGGGCTTCACGGTCGGGTAGACCGCCCCATCCGGCCGCGGTTCCGATCAGGTGTCGTACAGGATCCACTTCCTCCCTGGTGCCGAACGCGTGATCGAAGGCGCCGAGGTGCCTGGCGAGTCCGAGCACCGCCTTGCGCGTCGCGTCAAGGCTGTCCATGTCGTAGTCGGGCAGCTCGAACGGCCGTGATGACTTCGCCTCGACCGTGAGCCGGTCCTGGAGAGCGTTCACGCTCGCCAGGTCGTTCTCGTCGGCGGGATCGACCAGGATCCGCGCCGCCACCGCGACCCACGGCGTGTCGAGCTCCTCGACGCTCAGGGTGTAATCGCCGGCGTCGTGCAGGATCCGGTTGATGTAGTGGTCCTGGTTGACCACCATCACCGATATGTATCGGTCCCGGCCGTCCGGGATGGTGACGGTGGCTCCGTCGGAGATGTCGACGATCGCGAGGCTGTACAGCGTGTCACGGTTCATGCGGATCACGGGCTGGTTCTCGATCGGCGTGGGCGTCCGGTTGTGCTTGACCCGGTTCACGCCCCCGGCCTCGGCCTGCAGGACCGAGAACATGCGATCGGTCTCGGCCCGGGTGAAGTTCTCGACGGTCACTGCTACGGCCACGATCAACCTCCATTGCGAGTTGTCCCGGACAGCTTGCCGGGGACCAAGCGATGTCGTTTCACCCCAAGTGGATGAGATGGCGTCCACCCGTGGCCCCGGGGCTGCCCCCGGCAGGAGGCCGACATGCTCATTGTGCGAACGCCGACAAAAGTTCTCCGAAAAACGCTAAAGCTCTTGTCGGAAACGCTCGATAAGGACCTATCTGAGTTGATAAGGGCAAACCCGCCGTGAGGCGGGGACGCAAAGCCAGAGGTCTCCTCCTCGGAGGAGATAGCTCGGCCGCCGGCTCTCTTGTTCGTTATCCAACGCAGTGGTCTCAGGAGGACAAGGATGTCCCGGTTCAAGTTCCGCACCCTTCAGCTCATGCTGACGGTCGTGGCCCTGGTCGCACTGGTCGTGGTCTCGGGGGCCAACTTCAAGTTCTAATCCACCAACGGCGACGGCCGGGCGCCCCGGCGATGCGCCGGGCGCCCGGACCTGAGCTCATGAAACAGCGCACTGTCGAGCCCGTTCGTTTTTACTGCGTTGCGGTCGCGCTGGTGGGCGTAGCCCTGCTCGTCACGCTGGTGGCAGCCGCCACGCCCGACTTTGACGGTTACAGGACGATCGAGTTCGCCGCGCTCGCGCCCAGCGTGCTGATCGGCGAGTTGTTCCCGCTCGAGCTGCCGCGGCGCTCCGGAGACGGCGAAGTCACGGTCGCGGTGATGTTCTCGTTCGCGCTGTTGCTCGGCGTCGGGCTCGTCCCCGCCCTGGGAGCTCAGCTCGTCGCGTCGGTCGTCCAGGACCGGATGGCCCGCAAGCCCTGGTGGCAGGTGGGCTTCAACATCGGCCAGTACACGCTCACCCTCAGCGCCGCGGCGGGGGTGCTGTGGTTCGCCGGCGCCTACGGCGGGCTTCCGACGGAGGGCTTCCGGCCGGAAGACCTGCCCGCCGTGCTGGGCGCGGCGGCCGCGTACTTCACCGTCAACTTGCTGCTGGTGACGCGCGCCACCACGCTCTATCAGGGCATCCCGTTCCGGCGCGCGCTCGAATCCGACCTGACCTTCGGGCTGTCGGTGGGTGCGGTGTTGCTGTGCCTGGCGCCGGTCGTGGTCACCGTGCTCCAGTTCAGCCCGATCCTGTACCCGCTGCTGCTCGTCCCGCTGGTGGGCGTGTATCTCAGCGGCCGCCAGAGCGTCCGCACCGCGGCCGCCGAGCACCTGGCCCGTCACGACAGCCTCACCGAGCTGCCCAACCGCCGCTGGTTCCTGGAGTCGGTCGGCGCCGCGCTCAAGAACCCCGGGCTTCAATCCGGCGGCCTCCTGCTCGTCGACCTCAACGGCTTCAAGGACGTCAACGACACGCTGGGACACCATCGCGGCGACCTGGTGCTGCAGGCGGTCGGTCCCCGGCTGCGGGCGTCATTCCGCAGCGAGGATCTGGTGGCCCGCTTGGGCGGCGACGAGTTCGCGGTGTTCATGCCCGGCGCCGACTCGAGTGCCGCGCAGGCGGCCGTCGCGCGACTTCAGGATGCGCTGCACAAGCCGGTCGACATCGACGGGATCAGCATCGAGCTCGACGCCAGCATCGGGCTCGCCTGGTATCCCGAGCATGGCGACGACGTCGACACCCTGCTCCAGCGCTCGGACGTCGCGATGTACCGCGCCAAGGCCAGCCACCACTCGCTGGTTATCTACCGGGCCGAGGACGACTACCACACACCCGAGCGGCTCGTGCTGGCCGCCGACCTGCGCCGCGCACTGGCCGCCGACCAGCTGGTGCTCCACTACCAGCCCCAGGTGGAGCTCGACCAGGGCCGGCCCGTCGCCGCCGAGGGGCTCGTGCGCTGGCACCATCCGCAACGGGGCATGCTCGGGCCGTTCGAGTTCATCGAGGTGGCGGAGCGAACCGGACTGATCAAGGACCTGACCTACCGCGTGCTCGATGTCGGCCTGCGCGACCTGCGCTCATGGAACGAGCACGGGCGCAAGCTGTCCCTGTCGCTGAACGTGTCGGTGCGCAGCCTGCTCGACCGCCGCTTCCCCGAGGAGGTCGAAGCGCTCCTCGGCCGGCACGGGGTCGACGGCCGGGCGCTGACGCTGGAGCTGACCGAGAGCTCGCTGATGGTCGACCCGGAGGTGGCCAAGCGCACGATGCACGATCTCTCGGAACTCGGCGTGTCCGTGGCGATCGACGACTTCGGCACCGGCTATTCGTCGCTGGCCTATCTCACCGACCTGCCGATCGGGGAGCTGAAGATCGACAAGTCGTTCGTGCGCGCGATGAGCTCCGACGCCCGGAACGCGATCGTGGTCCGCTCGACGATCGAACTCGCGCACAACCTGGGCCTGCGCACGGTGGCGGAGGGAATCGAGGACGCATTCACGTTCGAACGGCTGCGGGCGCTCGGATGCGAGCTGGCGCAGGGCTTCCACCTGAGCAAGCCGCTGCCCGCCTCAGGGCTGGTGAGCTGGCTGGATCTCCGCTCGGGGCCGGCGGCCGAGGGGGCCGCCGCGTCGTCGAACCCGGCCCGTCCGAGCGCCGCCGCCGAGTTGAGCGTGGCCTGATGCTGCTGGTCATCGCGGCAATCGCTCTGCTCGCCACCGTCCCGCTTGCCGGTGGACGGCTGAGCCGCCTCGCCGACATCCGGGTGCAAGCAGTCTGGGCGGTGCTGCTCGCGGCCGCCATCCAGGTTGGGATCTCGAACGTCGCCCCAGGCGGAAGCCACGCGCTGCACGCCGGGCTGAACGTGCTCTCCTACGTGCTCGACGCCTACTTCATCTTCGCCAACCGACGGCTGGCCGGCGTTCCGCTGGTGGCGATCGGTGCCGCACTCAACGTGCTCGCGATCACGACCAACGGGGGCGTGATGCCGGCAAATGCGGCGGCGCTGCGTACCGCCGGGATCACCGCGCGGCCCGGCTTCGACAACTCGACGGCCCTGGCCCACCCGCACCTGGCCTTCCTCGGGGACGTGTTCCCGGTGCCGGGACCGTGGCCGATCGGCAACGTGCTGAGCGCCGGCGATCTCATCATCCTCCTGGGTGCGGTGGTCCTCCTCCATGTCACCTGTCGCTCGCGCCTCGTCGCTCCCCGCGGGCTGCGCCCCGCGACCTGAAACGGGCAGAATTTCGCGCCAATGCGCGAAGTCCGCCTAGCCGACTCCGAACTGCCAGTCCAGGTGGCGTCGTTCATGGCCTGCCTGGCCACGATCATCGAGCTGCCGGTCGAGCAGCTGCCCAGGCCGGCCGCCGGCGAGGACCCGGCTACGGGTTGGACGCTGACCCGCTGGCTCGGCGGACTCGGGATGGGTCTGGCCCGGATCGCCGACCCGGCCTCCTTCGCCTGGCCCGGTCCCTGGATCGGCCGGGCACCGGACCCGGAGCGGTTCGTGGTGATGTACGGCGTGCCCTCGGGCGTGGTGTGGGACCCGGCCGGCGGTCCCGAGGTCGACCGCGCCGCGATCGAGGACGGGTTCATCGTGGCGGCCAGCGACATCGCACTGGCTATGCCGCCGCGCCCCGATGCCCCCGTGGGCGCAGGAGTCGTCGAACGGCTGGCGGTCGCGCCGTCCGCGGGCGAGCCGGCGCAGCTGCTGGAAAGTGCCCGCGCACTCGCCGGGCGGGGCCTCGAGGGCGACCGGCACCTGACCGGCAAGGGCACGTTCCCCTCGGGCACGCCCGGGAGCGCGCTCACGCTGATCGAGGCCGAGGTGTGCGAGTCGTTCGACCCCCCGCTCGAGCCTTCCGAGCACCGCCGCAACATCGTCACCCGCGGGATCGACCTGAATGCACTGGTCGGGCACGAGTTCACGGTCGGCGAGGCGCGCTGCCGCGGGATGCGGCTGTGCGAGCCGTGCACGGTGGCGCAGCGCTACGCCGGCCGGCCGGTGCTGAGGGCGCTCGTGCACCGTGGCGGCCTGCGCGCGGACATCGTCCAGGACGGCGAGATCCGAGTCGGCGACCCGATCCGTCCGGGGATCTGAATTGGATTGGTCTGCGGCGCCTGACGGCGGCGCCTCAATCCTCGAGATACCGGTAGGCCGGGATCGTCAGGAACTCGATCAGCTCGCGCGACAGCGCGACGCCCTCGAAGATTTCCCGCGTGTCGTCGGGACGGCCGGCACGCCAGATCTGCTCGCCGACCTGCTCGCGGATCTTGGCCGTCTCCTCGTCGAGCACATCGCGCACCAGCTCCGGCGTGACGATTTGCCCGTTGTCGAGCTCGACGCCGTGATGCACCCACTGCCAGATCTGCGAGCGCGAGATCTCGGCGGTGGCGGCGTCCTCCATCAACGAGTTGATCGCCGCCGCGCCGCGGCCGGTCAGCCAGAACGAGATGTACTGGAAGCCAACGTTGACGTCGGTGCGCAAGCCCTTCTCGGTGATCGCGCCCGGAGTCGAGGCCAGATCGAGCAGCTCCTCGGCGGTCACATGGACGTCCTCGCGCCGGCGATCGAGCTGATTGGGCGCCCCGTCCAGACCCTTCTCGAACACCTCTCGAGCGACCGGAACAAGGTCGGGATGGGCCACCCAGGTCCCGTCGTAGCCCTGCGAGACTTCGCGTTCCTTGTCAGCGCGCACGCCGTCGAGCGCCTTGCGGTTGGCCTCCTCGTCGCCCTTGCGGCTCGGGATCAGCGCGGCCATGCCGCCCATGGCGTGGGCGCCGCGGCGGTGGCAGGTCGCAGCCAGGAGCTCGGTGTAGGCGCGCATGAACGGCACGGTCATGGTCACGTCGACGCGGTCGGGGAGGACCATCTCCCGCCGGTCGGGGAAGCACTTGATGGCCGAGAAGATGTAGTCCCATCGACCGGCGTTCAGTCCGGCGGAGTGCTCGCGCAGCTCATACAGAATTTCGTCCATCTCGAACGCGGCGAGCAGAGTCTCGATCAGCACGGTCGCCTTGACCGTGCCCCGCGGGATCCCGAGGCACTCCTCGGCGAAGTCAAACACTTCGTTCCACAGCCGCGCCTCGAGGTGCGACTCCATCTTGGGTAAGTAGAAGTAGGGCCCGCTCCCGTTGCGCAGCAGGCGCCGCGCGCAGTGGAACGTGTACAGGCCGAAGTCGAAGAACGCGCCCGCCACCGGCTCGGAGTCGACCAGCAGATGGCGCTCGGGCAGGTGCCAGCCGCGCGGCCGGACCAGCAGCGTCGCGGGATTCTCGACGAGCTCGTAGTACTTGCCCTCAGAGTCTCGGTAGGTGATCGTGCCGTCGATCGAGTCGATGAGATTGCGATGCCCCTCGACCATGTTGCGCCAGGTCGGGGCATTGGCGTCCTCGAAGTCGGCCATGAACCCGTCGGCCCCGGAGTTCAGGGCGTTGATCACCATCTTGCGATCCGTCGGCCCGGTGATCTCAACCCAGCGCTGCTGCATGTCCGGCGGCGCCGGCGCCACCTTCCAGTCGCCCTGCCTGATCTCGCGCGTGTCGGGCAGGAAGTCGAGCATCTCCCCCGCCCTCAGCCGCTCGCGCCGGCGGGCGCGCGCTTCGAGCAGTTCCTGGCGGCGGGAGCCGAAGCGATGCTGGAGCTCGGCGACGAACTCGAGCGCGTCCGGGGTGAGGATCTCGTCGAAGCCCGCGTGCATGGGGCCGTTCAGCTCGAGCTTGGCGTGCGTGGTCATCCGTTCATCCTCTCATCCGGCGGTGGTTGATGTTTCCCCCGCTGCAGGGCTGATAACCCGGCGCACGGCCTCGGACTCGACCGCGCACAAGACGCCGAGGAGAACGGCCACGGCGGCCGCGAGGGCCCACGCGGGAAGACCGCCGCCGACGGCGTAGAGCAGGAGCAGCGCGCCCGCCAGCGCCAGCTTCTCGTGTTCGGCCTTGCCGACCATCCGGAGCGCGAACGACGCGGTCCCGATCAGGTACAGGGCCACCCCGCCGCACAGAGCCAGGCGCGCGGGATCGGGCAGCGGCGACGTCACAGCGTCGCGGGTGAGGACCTTCACGCCGACGGCGAAGGTGATGATGCCGGCGACGATCACGAGGTGGAGGTAGCTGTAGGCGTCCGCGGCGGCCAGAACCGGATCGTGATGCTCGCGCAGGTGCTCCGCGGCGGCGTCGGCCAGCTCGGCGAAGTACGTCCACCACATCGCGACCGTGATCAGCAGGCCGATGGCGACGGCGACGACGAGGTCGGCGCTCAACGGCCGCTCGGCGCTCGGGCCGAGCGCGCCCACCCCGATGGCCACGATCGACTCGCCCAGGCAGATGATCACGAACAGGCTGTAGCGCTCCGCGAAGTGCGCCACCGCGACCCGCTGGAGGCCGCGGAGGCGCTCGCGCGTGAGCCAGGCCGGGCCGGCGTAGTCGATGGCCGCGGCCGCCACCCAGAAGATGATGCGTGCGATCCCGGTCGTGAAGGAGCCGGCGACCAGCAGCGCCATGCCGACTGTGACAGTGAGGGCGAAGCCGACGATCGCCGACCGCTCGGCGTTGCCCTTCCGCGACGCGTCCGCGTAGAGCGCCAGGTGCAAGAAGCGGACGATCGCGTAGGTCACCGCGAACAGCGTCCCCTCGCTGCCGTACGCGTGGGGCACCGACAGGCCAGTGATGAAGATCGCGATGGACGAGACGAGCAGGCATACGCCCAGGGTCGGCGAGGTTTCGGTCTGCGCGTTGGCCGCCCACACGAAGGCTGACCACGCCCACCACACGAGCGCCAGCACGAGCATCGCCCGGCCGAAGCCGGCCCAGGTGAGATCGCGCCACAGCAGCGTGGTGACCTGGGTGACCGCGAACACGAACACCAGGTCCCACAGCAGCTCGACCGGCGCGGTGCGCCGCTCCTCCGCGATCTCGGGCGCCGACTCGCTCACGAGCTGAGTATCGCGGGCGGCTGCATTCGCATAGGGTTCTGTGCCGTCAATGCAACTCGGCGTGTCTCTTGGCTACCTGATTCCCGGCGTGGCGCCGGCCGATCACCTCGCGGTCGTGCAGGAGGCCGAGCGGCTGGGCTATGACTCGGCGTGGGCGGCCGAGGCGTACGGATCCGACACGGCGACCGTGCTGGCCTGGCTGGCGGCCGGCACGAGCCGGATCAAGCTGGGCTCGGCGATCTTCCAGATGCCGGCGCGCAGCCCCGCGATGACCGCGATGACCGCAGCCACGATCGACCAGCTCTCGGGCGGGCGGATGGTCCTCGGCCTCGGTACCTCGGGGCCGCAGGTCGCCGAGGGCTGGCACGGGCAACGTTTCGGGCGTCAGCTGCAGCGGACGCGCGAGTACGTGGCGGTGGTGCGGCTGGCCCTGGCCCGGGAGCGCGTCGAGTACCACGGAGAGACGCTCGAGCTGCCGCTGCCGGACGGGCCGGGAAAGCCGCTCAAGCTGATGATCACGCCCGTACAGGAGCGAATCCCGATCTATTTGGCGGCAATCGGGCCCAAGAACACGGCGCTCGCCGGCGAGATCGCCGACGGCTGGCTGCCGATCTTCTTCTCGCCCGAGCACGTCGGGGAGGTCCGCCAACTGCTGGAGGAGGGTGCGCGCCGCGCCGGCCGGTCCCTCGACGGCTTCGACATCGCGCCCACCGTGAACACGTACATCTCCGACGACCGGCCCGCGTCGCGCGATCGCATGCGCCCGTTCCTGGCGCTCTACATCGGCGGCATGGGGTCGCGCAAGCAGAACTTCTACAACCAGCTGGTCCAGCGCTACGGGTTCGGGGACACGGCGCGCGAGGTGCAGGACCTGTACCTGGACGGCAAGAAGGACGAGGCCGCGGCGGCGCTGCCCGACGCGCTGATCGACATGGTCACGCTCTCCGGCCCCAGGGACTTCGTACGCGACCGGCTGGCCGCCTTCCGCGAGGCCGGCGTAGGCACGTTGACGATCGCTCCGACGGCGTGGACGACGGACGAGCGGATCGAGCAACTGCGCGCGGTGGCCGAGCTGGCGGCGTGAGTCGATTCTTCCTGGGCGCGTTCGGCGAGCCCGGTCACGCCTTCCCGATGCTGGCGCTTGGCGCCCGGCTGGTTGCGCGCGGGCACGAGGTGACGTTCGAGACGTGGTCGCGGTGGCGCGAGGACGTGGAGGCGGCCGGGATGCGCTTCGAGCCGGCGCCCGAGTACCCCCTATTTGGACAGGCCGAGTCGGCGTCAGGAAAGCGATTCGAGATGTACGAGACGGTGGTGCTCGGCGCCGGCCATACCCGGCAGACCGTCGCCCGGCTGCGCCCCGACGTGATCGTGCACGACATCCTGACCCTCGCGCCGGCGCTCGCCGGCGAGCTCGAGGGCGTGCCCGCGGCGACGCTGGTTCCGCATCTCTACCCGGTGGGCGCTGACGGCTTTCCGCCCTACGCGCTCGGGGCGCGGCTGCCGCGCACGCGACTCGGGCACGGGCTGTGGCGCGCGGCGGGGCGCGGGACGGAGGCCGGGCTTCGCCAGGGACGCTCGGATCTGAACGGGGCCCGCGCCAAGCTCGGCCTGCCTCCGGTGGCGCGCCTGCACGGCGGGCTGAGCGAGCGGCTGTGCCTGGTGGGCACGTTCCCTCAGCTCGAGTATCCCCGCCGCTGGCCCACCGGGGTTCACGTGGTGGGACCGATCATGTGGGAGCCGCCGTTTGCCTTCGTCGAGCCGCCACCCGGGGATGCGCCCCTCGTGCTGGTCGCGCCCTCGACGGCGCAAGATCCCGGCCACCGGCTGCTGCGGTCCGCGCTGGCCGGGCTCGGAGACTTGCCGATCCGGGTGATCGCCACCTGGAACCGCCGTCCGCTCGAGTCCGGGGCGAAGCCGCCGCCCGTGCCGCGCAACACCCGGCTCGTGGAGTGGGTGTCGTATTCCAAGACGATGCCGTCTTGCGCGGTGGTCGTCTGCCACGCCGGGCACGGAACCATGGCCCGGGCGCTGGCTACCGGGTGCCCGGTGGTGGCGGTGCCGCACAGCGGAGACATGGCCGAGAACGCCGCCCGGGCGGACTGGGCGGGCGTCGGCGTCAGGCTGCCCTGGCGGTTCCTGGGCCCTGCGACGCTGCGACTGGCGGTGCAGCGGGCGCTGTCCGAAGCCTCACTCGGGGCCCGCGCGCGCGAGTTGGCGACGTGGGCGGCTGACCACGACGGCGCCGAGCGCGCCGCGAGGCTCGTCGAGGAACTCGCGCGTGAGTCCTCGCGGCCGGCGCGAACGAGCTCGATCAGCTTCGGCGCCGCCGCGGCCGCGGCGGGAACCTCGGCCGCGGCCGGTACATCGTGAACTCCGGGGGTGGGACTCGAACCCACAACATTTCGGTTAACAGCCGAACACTCTGCCGATTGAGTTACCCCGGATTAAGGTGTATTGGCCCAACGCAGCGTATGGAGAACTCTAGCGGGAAGCTCGGTCACATCATTTTCGACCTCGGCGTGGCAGTTCGCGCACAGCACTACGCGCTTTTTCGCCTCTTCGCGCAGCGTCTCGATTGACAGGGCGACCCCTTTGGCGTTGAGCTCAAGCCGCTTGGACGCAGGATTGACGTGGTGGAACGCCAGTGCGCCCATACACCGGTCATAGCCGCAGACACAGCATCGACCTCCGGCTTCTTGGACCAGGATCTCCTTCACCCTTCGTCGGCGCCGCGCAACCGCGTCTGAGCGGCAGCGCTTGCACCGGTACCGACCCCGTCCTTCGAGAATGAAATCAGTATCTCCGTGCCGTATGCAGCGCAACGTGACCGCGAGTAGGCCTGCATCCTTCGCGAGTCGTGCCATCCGCGCCGAACGCCTTCCGCGCGCATTCTGCGTCCGTAACCCGTACTTCCTCATCCAGTGACGCACCGTGGCCTTGCTCACGCCGACGTCGGTC
>Ga0335073_10008237_pt1 | contig 14616 bp, 10 predicted proteins | sample Lox_Sample_22_FD_207093 | JGI IMG/M metagenome (GOLD analysis project Ga0335073, IMG submission 207093) | Soil microbial communities from Loxahatchee National Wildlife Refuge, Florida, United States - Lox_Sample_2.2 | ecosystem: Environmental > Terrestrial > Soil > Wetlands | place: USA... | reverse complement strand
CGCCGAGCGCCTCGTCCGCCAGCGCGATCTCCGAGGCGCCCCAGAGCATGTCGCTCTTCCACTCGGTGCCCGGGTAGTAGTCGTCCGGGAACGTGGTGATGAGCCGGCCAACGTCGGTGGTCTTGGCCATCGCGTAGATCCCGCGCGCCAGCGACAGCAGGTGCTCGGCGCTGGCCCGGTCGGTCCGCGCCGAAAGCTGGGCGCCGAGCGCGAAGTCGGCGGCGAACCGCCCGGCGAAGTCCGGGTCGATCGGCTTGCCCGGCGGCGCCGCCTCGAACACCGGCCGGTGCTTGACGTAGTAGGCGGTGGGCCCGGGGTTGCCGCCGGGCTTGACGTCCATGCGGTCCTCCGCCTGCGGCAGGAACCAGAAGTTGTAGTCGCCCTGAATCGTGTTGCTCGCGTTGCCGTTGCCGATGCCGACCTGGATGTAGAGCACCTTCTTGGCCGGGTTCCACAGCTTGTTCAGCCAGCTGAGGCCGAACTCGGCCTCGGGCAGCAGCGTGCGGTAGTCGCCGCCGAAGTCGCGCGCGGCGACCAGCATCAGCCCATCGGTGTAGCTCGCGGTGTACGCGAATTTCTCGTAGCCGCCGCCGGCGTCGAACCAGCCACCGGAGACGTTGACCGGGCCGCCGATCCTGGTCAGCTTGCCGAGCAGGTTGTCGTTGTCGTCGTAGCGGGGGTCCTTGTAGACGTAGGCACGCCGGTCGGTCAGGTTCGCCGGCTTGCGGTCCAGGACCGACGGCACGACGTTGCCGCCGTCCCGCTCCGAGGTGTAGTAGCGCACGGCGTTGAGCACGAGCTGGTGGTACAGCGCGGCCGACGAGGCGATCCGGAACGACGGCGACTGCGCGCTGTCCGCTCCCAGCAGCTCGATCCGGTAGCTGCCCAGGTGACACAGGGCCGAGAAGTTCAGCTGGTAGACCGCGCGGTAGTTCTTGCTCCAGCGCCCGACGTCGTCGGTGGACTGGCCCCGGTACACGACGCCGTGGCTGCCGATCACCGCGAAGCTGACGCTGCTCACGCGCCGCGGCAGCATGGCAAACGCCACCTTGGAGCTCCGCGGCGTGTAGCCGACCTGGTCGACCCGGACCTCCGGCGCCGCCAGCTTGGCCGTTGCCGCGGCCGCTCCCGCCGCGGGCACCGCGGTCGCCAGGGCCGCCGTCGTGGCCAGCGCCGCAGCCGCGGCCAGCCATCTCGATCGCGTGAATCTCATAGCCGACCTCCCGCGCGCCGGGGCGGTTTCCGCATTATTTAGGAAAGTTACCAAACAATATCGCCGTACGCCATGACATAGGGATAAGACCGTCAGGTCGGCGGTGCTCGCAAGGACGGCGGCACGCCGCGAGCAGCCAGCGGGGTGTTCAGCCGATCCAGTAGCGGCGGATCCGGGAATCTCCGGCGGTGCTCTCGACGACGTTGTCGAGCCGCCCGCCGCACGCCTCGATGACGGCGATCGAGCCAGCATTGCCGTCATCGCACGCCACCAGCACCCGGTCGATCCCGACGGCCCTGGCGATGATGAGGCTCTGCCGGAGAATCTCGGTGGCGTAGCCGCGCCGCCGGTGCGCGGGAAGGACGCAGTAGCCGATGTGGCCGCCCTCCCGTTCCAGGAAATCGGTGAGCCCGTGGCGGATGGACGCCCGGCCGACGATCTGCCCGGCGACGTCCGCGACGAGGAACGTGCCGGGAACCCAGCCCAGGGGCAGGCTGGCCCCGCGCTGGTTCTCCGCCAGGTTCTCGAGGTACCCGCTCCACGTCATGCCCGGCTCGAGGCCGAGGCCGAACGTGAACCCGTCCGCCGCCATCGCCTCGTGGCCGGCCCGGAACGCCGCCTCGTCGCCGGTCCGCAGCGGCCGGAGGCGAAGCGCCGGATCCGGGGCGCGCAGGGCTGCCGGGGCGGCGATCATCGGACAACGCTAGCCACGCGTGTGCCGGATACCAGCGATTAACCGGCCGGCCCGCCGGGGTCGCCGAGGTCGGCGGCGAGCGAGTCCGGGACCCGCATCCGCCACGCATCGGTGATGAGCTCGGCCAGCCGGCCGACGTCGACCGCTTCCAGCCGGAGCATCACCAGCGGCCAGCCGTCGTAGCCGGGCGCCGTGAAGAACAGGTCCGGCTCGCCCAGCAGCAGAGCCTGCTTCTCCGCCTCGTCGCCCACGTACAGCACCGCGACGTCGGTGCGGATCACCCGCGGCCTGCCCGGCGTGCGCTCGGGATAGGACCACACGAACCCCTTGTTGCCCACGCGGAAGTCAAAGCCGTCGCTGTCGATCTCGGCCACGTGCGGCAGGCCCAGCGCGAGGCGGCGCACGTCGTCTTCGTCAGCCATCCGCTCCCCCGCGGTATCGGGCCAGGTGCATGCTCGGACATGGTAAGCGCCGGCACCGACAGACCGGCGGGCCCAAAGACCCCCATAACGTCCCATCGCCCGTCGGGGTTGCGGGAAGCTATCAGCCGGGAATAACCCGTCTTGGCAAGGCAGAGCACCGCGAGGAGGCTTCCATGACACAGCCGCTGCGCCCCGACCCGGCCGACCTGCTCGGCCGCCTTGGCCGGCACTGGGGCTGGGCGCTGGCGTTCGGGATTGTCACGGTCATAGCCGGCGTCGCCGCGCTGGCCTGGCCCGGGCCGACGCTGCTGGTCATCGCGATCCTGTTCGGCATCGAGCTGGTCTGGCTCGGCGTCTTCCGGTTCGTGGCGGCGTTCGGGCACGACCTGAACGCGGGTACCCGGATCCTCTACGCCCTGCTGGGCGTGCTGTCACTGATCATCGGCCTCTACGCGCTGCGGCACGTGTTTCTCACGCTGCTGGCTCTGGCTCTGCTGCTGGGCATCTTCTGGACCGTCAACGGTGCCGTGGAGCTGTTCACGGCGCTGTCCCATGCGGAGGTCCCGCACCGCGGCTGGCTGATCTTCATGGGCATCCTCAGCATCATCGCGGGCATCATCCTGCTGGCGTACCCGGGCATATCGCTGCTGGTCCTGTACGTCATCGTGGGCGTCTGGCTGCTGGTTTTCGGGTTCATGGAGATCAGCATCGCCTGGCAGATGCGCTCGGCCAGCCACCGGCTGCGCGGGCACGACGCGCCCGCGACGACCTGAGTCAGGCGTCGCGGGTCATCATCCGCCACGCCCCGACCGCCGACCAGACCACGATCCAGCCGACGATCACCGAGATCATGGCCCAGGTCGGCATCAGCGGTATCCCGAGCGCGCCCCGGCCGCCGAACAACAGCCCACCGGGGCCGGGACCGGTGGCGGGTGCGAGCGCCGCGGGGCGAAGCTGGTCCATCGCGATGCCGACGTCCAGCCGCTGGCCGTTGAGGAAGTACGGGATCTGCACCCGGGCCAGGATCGGGGTCACGATGATCTCGAGCCCGATCAGCAGGATCGTCGACAGCGTGCGCTGCCCGGTGAGCGCGCCCAGGCCGAGCCCGACCAGGAAGCCGATCGCGACCTCCAGCGCGAGCCACAGCCCGATCTTGAACATCTCGTTGGCCGCCGGGTTGAGCTGTGCGTCCTCGGCCGCGGTGTAGTTGGTGTACTCGGTGGCGATGTCCTGGGCCTTCGTCGGGCGCCCGGGGCCGGAGCCGGGGACGGGACTGGGCGCGAACGCCTGCGCCGCCTGCCGCGGATGCGCCGAGACCCAGGCCTGAAGCTGCGCCTGGTCTAGCTGCGCCGGTACCGAGACGCCGTTGGCCACGCTGACCGTCGCCGGCTGCGGTGTACCCTCGTAGGCCGTCACCAGGCAGACCATGCTGAACGCCACGGCAAGCGCCGGGATCAGGATCGCCAGGCCAGCCGGGATGCGGGCGAGATACAGCGCCAGGCGTGACCGGCCGGTGATCACCAGGTAGCGGAACACGCCGTCGTTCAGGTCGGTGGTCCCGGCGGCGGCGCCGACCACGGCGGCGATGATGAACCCGAACTCCGCCAGCAGGTTGACGATGGCGTCGAACGTGCTCGGGTCCCCGGCCGGCCCGTAGTGAGCCGGGTCGAACAGGTGGAACGCCAGCCGCAGGCCCAGGACGAGGACCGCGGGCCCGATGAGCATCACCGCGACCGTGATCATGAGGCCGCGCCGCTTGCGCAGTTCCAGGTGCTTGGTGGCGATGAGCGGCCAGGTCGGCATCGACGCACCGAGGCGCCGGGAGACCGGCGTCCGGCCGGGCGGGACCGGGGATCGTTCTTCGGACAGCAGCGGCTCGGCCGCCGGTGCGGGGGTGGTCACGGTTGCTCTCCCAGTCGGGTCGTGACGGACAGGAACCAGTCCTCCAGCGAGGCGCGGACCTCCTGGAGGCCGTACACGGAAATCCCGGCGGCGACCAGCCGCCGGTTGATGTCGGCGACGAGCTCGCGCGAGGCCGCGGCGGGCAGGGCGACCGTCAGCCCGGCGTCGGTCAGCGACGTGCCCGCGGCGATCCCGGCGTCATCGATGAGCCGTGCAGCGCGGGCCGGGTCGGCGCAGTCCACCTGCACCGATGCCGTGCCCGCGGCACGGATCAGCTCGTCGATCGGGCCCTGGCGGATCACCCGGCCGCGGTCCACGATCGCCACCGCGTCGCAGGTGCGCTCCACCTCGTCCAGCAGGTGCGACGACAGCATCACGGTCCGGCCCTCGTCGGCCAGGCTCACGATCATTTCCCGCATCTGGTGCATGCCGGCCGGGTCGAGCCCGTTCATCGGCTCGTCCAGGATCAGCAGCTTCGGGTCGCCGAGCAGGCAGGAAGCCACCCCGAGGCGCTGGCGCATGCCCATCGAGTACGAGGAGACCTTGTGGTCGGCGCGTTCGGTGAGCCCGACCCGCTCCAGCGACGGGGCGATCCGCCTGGCCGCGTCGCCACCGCGCGCCGCGGCCAGCAGCCGCAGGTTGTCGCGCCCGGTCAGGTGCGGGTGGAACCGCGGCTCGTCCACGATCGCGCCGACCGCCGCCAGCGCCCTGCTCCGCTCGGCGGGGACGGGTATGCCGAGCAGCGACGTCGTGCCGCCGTTCGACCGGGTCAGGCCCAGCAGCGTGCGGATCAGCGTGGTCTTGCCCGCGCCGTTCGGGCCGAGGTAGCCGAACGCGCTGCCACGGGGGACGCTCAGTTCCACGTCGTTGACCGCGACGTTGCTGCCGAACCGCTTGGTCAGGCCGTGGGTCTCCACCGCCCAGCCCCCGGCCGGGCGCTCGAACGAGACGTCGCGCCGGGCCCGCGCCGGTGCGGCGCCCAGGTCATGAGCTGGGGCCACGCCAGACGGTTCCGGCGCCGTCGGCGCCGCGGCGGGCGGTCGCTGCTCTCGCCGGCCCCATTCATCGTCGTGCTGCGCAGAAGTCCGGCCGCGGCGCGCGCGCGACACGCTGTAGCCGATCCCGCCGAGCACGAACAGCAGCAGCGCGATCGGGATTATCCCGACGTGAAAGCCTCCGGCTCCCGGCGGGACGTCCTTGACCGCCGCCGCCGAGTGAGCCAGGCCGAGCACATGATTCGCGTTCATGGCGGTAATCGTGGTCACCGGGTGGCGCGATGTCATCGTGCGCGAGGACCGGTTATTGGTCATCCCCGGGTATGACCGCACCGGGCGGGGCGCTCATCTCGCGGTAACGAGGCCCAGCTCGTAGGCGAGGATCACGAGCTGGGTGCGGTCGCGCACACCGAGCTTGGTCAGGATCCGGCTCACGTGCGTCTTGGCCGTGGGCAGGCTGACGTGCAGGGTCTCGGCGAGCTCCGCGTTCGACAGCCCGTGGGCGACGAGCGACAGCACCTCCTGCTCACGCTCGGTGAGCTCCTCCAGGCGCCGGTCGGCCTTGGACGGCGCCCGGGCACGCCCGGTGAAGTGGGCGATGAGCCGGCGGGTCACGCTCGGCGCCAGGAGCGCGTCGCCCGCGGCCACGGTGCGGATCGCGGTGAGCAGCTCGTCCAGCGGGCGGCTCTTCAGCGCGAAGCCGCTGGCGCCGGCGAGCAGCGCCTCGAAGACGTATTCGTCCAGGTCGAACGTGGTGAGGATGAGCACACGCGGCGCCGCGGCATCCCGTCCGGCGGTGATCTGCCTGGTCGCCTCGATCCCGTCCATGACCGGCATGCGGACGTCCATGACCACGACGTCCGGCGAGAGCTCGGCCACGAGCTCGACCGCCCGCCGGCCGTCGCCCGCCCGGCCGACGACGGCCAGGTCATCCTCGGCATCGATCAGCGACGAGAACGCGGTGCGGAGCAGTTCCTGGTCGTCGACGACCAGAACGGAGATGGTCACGCCGCCCCTTCGAGCGGGATCTCGGCGAGCACGTGAAAGCCCCGGCCGGGCAGCGGCTCCGCGACGAGCCAGCCGCCGAACGCGCCGGTCCGCTCGCGCATGCCGACGATCCCGTGTCCCGGGTCCGGGCGGGCCGCTGCCCCCGGCGATGATAGGAAGCCCGGGAGCCGCGCTGGCCCTCCGTCGTCGGTGACCTCGATGCGCACCGCCTCGTCCGAGACGGCGAGGTCCACCGTGGCGCGGGCTCCCGGCGCGTGCTTCACGACGTTCGTCAGCGCCTCCTGCACGACCCGGTAGATCGAGAGCTCGAGGGCCGGGGAGAGCTGGCGGTCCGCATCCGAGGTCCGCAGCTCAACCGGGGTACCCGACGCCTCCACGGTGTGCACGAGCTCCTTGATGTCGACCAGCCGCGGCGCGGGCGTCAGCGCGGCCGGGCCGATCCTCTCGTCGCGCAGCAGCGCGAGCACCACCCGCAGCTCATCCTGCGCGGTCCGGCCGATCGTCTCGATCGAGTCCAGCGCCAGAGCGGCCTCCTCGGGGCGCTTCGCCATCAGGCGACGGCCGACGCCGGCCTGGACGGTGATCACCGCGAGCGTGTGGGCGACGACGTCGTGCAGCTCGCGGGCGATGCGCACGCGTTCCTCGCAAACCTCCTGCCGGGCGCGCTCGGCCTCGGCGGCCCGCTCCCGCTCCGCCTGCTCGGCCAGCCCGGCCAGGTAGCGCCGGCGCGTCGCTGCGGCGTCGCCGACGAACCAGCCCGCCGCGAGGGGCGCGAAGCCCAGCACGCTGTCCGCGGCGAGCGATCCCCCGCTGCTCGCGAGCCAGTGGTATCCGAGCGCCCCGCCCAGCACGGCGGCGGTGGCCAGGGCGGCGTAGATCGACGCCTTCCGGGGCAGGCTGAACGCGACAAGGTAGGAGGCCAGCCCGAGCAGGATGACGATGGCCAGCGAGGCCCCGCCCGAGGCAATGGCCAGCCCGGATATCACGGCCGCCACGCCGAGCACAGGCAGTGGCCAGCGACGCACCACGAAGAGCACGCTGCACAGCAGGAGGACAAGAAGCAGGCGCTGCGGTCGCGGGAATGAGTACGGCCCCGTCATCACGGCGAGCACCGCCCATGCAGCACACGCGGTCAGCACCGAACTGACGAGCCAGCGCCACTCGGCGACCCGGGCAGGTGCCGACGTCGGCGGGCGCTCGGTCGGAAAATCACCGGACACAACACCGACGGTAACTGCCGGCTGCGCTGCGCACATCAGTCTCGAGAATGACGCGGCGCGGCTCTCGTGCTTCTTTAGTCCGCTGGGCGGGCCCGCCGCATCCGCTCCGTGAGCTCGTCGCGGGAGTGGATGCCGAGTCGCTGGTAGACGTGACGCAGGTGGTACTCGACGGTCTTGGGGCTGAGGAACAGCGCGGCGGCGGTCTCGCGCGTGGTCTTCCCCCCGGCGAGCAGCAGGGCGATCTGCAGCTCCTGCGGCGTCAGCTCGTTGATGCCGCCGGCGTCCCGTTGCCGGCGCGTCTCTCCGGTGGCCGCGAGCTCGGCGCGTGCCCGTTCCGCCCACGGCCGCGCGTCGAGGTCATCGAACGCGTCGACCGCGGCGCGGAGCTGCTCGCGGGCCAGCACCCTGCTCCGCGACCGGCGCAGCCGCTCGCCGTACGCCAGCCGCGTGCGAGCCGCCTCGAACGCGTCGGGCGTCTGCTCGTGCAGGTCGATCGCGCGCTCGAAGTCTGCGGTGAAACCGGCGTCATCCGCGAGCATGCCCCGGCAGCGCCAAGCCCGGGCAGCGGACCACGGCTGTCCCTTCGCATCGGCTGCGGCCATGAACTGAGCCGCGGCCCGCTGCGCGTCGTCGTTGCGCCCGAGCTTCAGGTAGCCGTCGACGAGCTCGGCGGCGGGTGACAGGTCGGGGTCGGTGATCGCGAGATCGGCCAGCAGCTGCTGCTGGTGCTCGAGATGGTCCACGGCGCGGGCCGCGTCGCCGAGACCGAGCTCGAGTTCACCCAGCGCCGCGGTCGCCCATACCTCCAGCAGCCGCGTTCCCAGGTCGCTGCAGAGCGTGAGCGCTTCGCCAGCGCAGGCCCGGCATTGTGCTTCCCTCCCCCGGCGCGCCTGTAGCCAGGCCAGACCGGCCAGCCCAAACGCAAGCGAGGTCTGCTGCCCGCTCTCCCTGGCCAGGCCGATCGCCTCCTGGTAGGTGGCCTCGGCGACCGCCCAGCGGTCGGTGGTGGCACGGTCGCGGGCAATCAGGTTGAGCGCGAACGGGAGCACCCCGACCGCGGCGTGGGCGCGGGCCGTCTGCAGCGAGTGCTCGAGCAGCGACCGTCCGGTGCCGGTCTCGCGGAGGAACATGGGCGCGAACGCCAGCCAGGGCAGCAGCCGGAGGTCGTCGCGCACCTCGGCCGAGTTCTCGGCGAGCGTGACCGCCTCGTGCAGCGCTTCGGCACCGGCTGCCGCGTGGCCGCCGAAAATCCGGGCCATCCCCAGCGCCATCGCGGCCAGGAAGCGGGCGCGGGCCGACGGGCTGGCGGGCAGGCTGGCCCACGCCTGCCCGGCGACCAGCATCATCTCGGCCGGGTTGCCCGCGTAGAGGCAGGCGGCGGCCGCTTCGGCCAGCATCACCACGGCCTGCTCCGGGTCCGCGTCGCCGGCCGCCGCGGTCAAGATCGTGTAGCCGCGCATCGCCGGGCCGCGCATGGCAGCGATGTGCCCGGCCAGCCGGTCGATCTCGACCCGCGTCCGGGGGTCGCCGGCCAGCCCGCGCGCCTCGTCGAGCAGCGCGCCCGCGCGGCCGGTCAGCCCGGCCAGCCATCCCGTCTCGGCCGCCTGCCATAGCAGCCGCGCGCGGGTCCCGCCGTCGGCGGCGAGCCGCGCGGCCCGCTCGAACGCTGCAGCCGCGGTCGCGTATGCGCTGCGGTCGCGGCTGCGCACGGCCGCCTGCGCCAGCGCCGCCGACGCCGGCTCGTCGGTGCCGACGGCCGCCGCCGCGAGGTGCCAGGCCCGGCGGTCTACGTCCCGGTCGGGCAGCGCGGCGGCCAGCGCCCGGTGCGCCGCGCGCCGCTGGCCGGCGGGCGCGTCGGCGTACACCGCGGACCTGGCCAGCGGGTGGCGGAACTCCACGGTGCCGAGGCCCAGCCTGACCAGTCCCGCGCTCTCCGCTGCGGCCAGGCCGGACAGGTCGGCACCGAGCCGGCCGGCCGCCCGTTCCAGCGTCGCGAGGTCGCCGGTGTCGCTGGCCGCGGCGAGCACGAGTGCCTGCCGGGCGGCCTGATCCAGCAGGCCGGCCCGGCTGAGGAACGCGCGTGAGATGCTGGCCGGCACCGGCACCGGCGCGCCCTCGGGGGCCAGCTCCACGTCGCGGGAGTTCGAGGCCAGTTCGAGCAGCGCGAGCGGGTTGCCTGCCGTGGCCCGGTGCAGCCGCTGGGCCGTCTCCGGAGGCACCTCCGGCATCAGGCTGGCCGCCTCATCGCTGGTCAGCCCGCTGACGCGGAGCGCGGGCAGGTCGGCACCGTCGAGCAGGGACGGCTCGCCCGCGCGCACGGCGACCAGGACGGCGATGGGGTCTGCCAGCAGGCGGCGGAAGGCGAACAGCAGCGCCTGCGCGCTCGACCCGTCGAGCCACTGGGCATCGTCGACGAGCACCGCCACCGGAGCCTGCTCGGCGTACGCCGCGAGCAGGCTGAGCGTCGCGGCGCCGAGCGCGAAACGGTCCTGCGCCGACCCCGGCCGCAGCGCGAGCGCGCCTTCGAGCGCCACAGCCTGCGGCTGCGGAATGCTGTCGAGCAGCACCAGCGCCGGGCGGAGGAGTTCCAGCAGGGACCCGAACGGGATCTGAGCCTCGGACTCGATGCCGCGGGCACACAGCAGCTGCATCCCCGCGGCCCGGCTGGCGGCGTAGTCGAGCAGGGCCGTCTTGCCGATGCCCGGCTCGCCGACGAGGGCCAGCACGGCGCTGGCGCCGGTGCGCGCCCGCGCCAGCGCCTGCTCGATTTCCTGCCGCTCATGATCACGGCCAACCAGCACGCCACGATTGTAGGCACCACCTGGTGCGACGCCCCAGAGGCCGTCCCGGTACCAGGGGGCCCACCGGAAGCGGTTCCGGCCCCCCGGAACCTACGCTCGGCACGAATCCGAGCCTAGGGAGGGACATCATGAGCATCATCGATCAGGGCGCCCAGCTGGACGAGGGCAAGCTGCAGGACTTCGTGTTCCGGGTTGTCGGCGAGGTCGGCGCCACGCTGAACACGGCGCTGGTGGTAATGGGCGACAAGCTTGGGCTTTACCGGGCAATGGCGGGCGCTGGCCCGCTGACACCCGGTGAGCTGGCCGAGCGCACCGGCACCGCCGAGCGGTACGTGCGGGAATGGCTGAATGCGCAGGCGGCGGGCGATTTTGTCAGCTATGACCCGGACTCTGGCCGGTACACGCTCCCGCCCGAGCAGGCTGTCGCGCTCACCGACGCCGACAGCCCCGCGTACCTGCCCGGGTTCTTCCAGATCGCGCTCGGCTCGATGCTCGACGCGCCCAAGATCATGGACGCGGCGCGCAGCGGGGCCGGATTCGGCTGGGGCGAGCACGGAAGCGACGTCCTCGAGGGATGCGAGCGGTTCTTCCGGCCCGGCTACAACGCCAACCTGATGTCGCAGTGGCTGCCCGCGCTCGACGGCGTGGTCGGCCGGCTGGAGACCGGGGCGCTCGTCGCCGACGTGGGGTGCGGCCACGGCTCGTCCACGATCCTGATGGCCCAGGCGTTCCCGAACTCGACGTTCGTCGGCACCGACTACCACGGCGGCTCGATCGAGACCGCGCGCCAGCGGGCGAAGGACGCCGGGGTTGACGGCCGGGTCAGCTTCGAGACCGCCCCGGCGTCGGCCTACAGTGGTGCAGGTTACGACCTTGTGACCATGTTCGACTGCCTGCACGACATGGGCGACCCGGTGGGTGCGGCGCGCCATGTCCGCGGCACGCTCAAGCCCGAGGGCACCTGGATGATCGTGGAGCCGAACGCCGCCGACCGCGTCGAGGGGAACCTCAACCCGGTCGGGCGGGCCTTCTACTCGTTCTCCACCCTGCTGTGCACGCCGGCCTCGCTGTCCCAGGAGGTTGGCCTGGCCCTCGGCGCCCAGGCCGGCGAGGCGAGGATCAAGGATGTGGTCACGGCGGCCGGCTTCACCCGCTTCCGCCGGGCCGCCGAGACCCCGTTCAACATCGTGTTCGAGGCGCGGCCTTAACCATGACGGCACACAGCGCGGCGGCACCCGCGGGTCATGCTGACCCGCCGGGTGCTGCCCGGCGCGAGCAGACGCGTGCACGCTACCCGGATGCCGAAGGCAGCGTGACGCGTGACGGGGTGCGCGTCTGCTTCGAGGTCTACGGGACCGACGAGCCCACGGTGCTGCTGCTTCCCACCTGGGAAATCGTCCACTCGCGGTCGTGGAAGTTCCAGATCCCGTACCTGGCCAGGCACGCCAGGGTGGTGACGTTCGACCGCCGCGGCAGCGGGCGCACGGACCGGCCCCGCGAGGTGGCCGCGTACGACCGGCGCGAAACCGCGGGTGACGCGCTCGCGGTCCTCGACGCCATCGGCGCCGATCGCGTCGCGCTGGTGTCGTGGTGTGGTTCCGGCGAGGACCTGATGCTCGCCGCCGAACACCCCCAGCGCGTGACCAGGCTCGTGCTGATCGCTCCCGACCTGCTCGTCACCGACGATCCCGCGGAAGAGGAGGGACCGTTCCCGTTCGACCAGGAACCGGCCACGCTGGAGGGCTGGGCGAAGTGGAACCGGCACTACTGGCTGCGGGACTGGCCCGGGTTCGTGGAGTTCTTCTTCACCCGGACGTTCACCGAACCGCACTCGACCAAGCAGACCGAGGACGCGATCGGCTGGGGCCTGGAGACCGACCCGGAGACCATCCTGCGCGGCATGGACGCCGGATGGTTCAACGACGAGGAATCTGCGCTCCGGCTATGCGCCCAGATACGCTGCCCCACCCTGGTCATCCAGGGAACACAGGACGCGGTCGTCGGCCCGGCGCGCGGAGCAGCCGTGGCCGCCGCCATCCCCGGAGCGCGGCTGATCACGTTCGAGGGCTCGGGTCATGGGCCGCATGTGCGTGACCCGGTTCGCACGAACTTGCTGCTGCGGGATTTCGCCTGCCCGCCGCGGCTGCCGCGGCGGTGGGTGCGGGGGCGGGCGCGGGGTAAGCGCGCGCTGTATATCTCCTCGCCGATCGGCCTCGGCCACGCTCAGCGCGATGTGGCGATCGCCGACGAACTGCGCAAGCTGCACCCGGGCCTGCAGATCGACTGGCTGGCCCAGCACCCGGTCACCAGGGTCCTGGGCGAGCGCGGCGAGCACGTGCACCCCGCCAGCGCGCACCTGGCCAGCGAGGCCGGGCACATCGAGTCCGAGGCCGCCGAGCACGACCTGCACGCCTTCCACGCGATCCGCCGGATGGATGAGATCCTGCTGGCCAACTTCATGGTCTTCCACGACCTGGCCCGCGACGAAGACTACGACCTGTGGATCGGCGACGAAGCCTGGGAACTCGACTACTACCTGCACGAGAACCCCGAGCAAAAACACGCCGCCTACGCGTGGTTCACCGACTTCGTCGGCTGGCTGCCCATGCCCGGCGCCGAGGAGCACGAGGCGTTCCTGACCGCGGACTACAACGCCGAGATGATCGAGCACATCGAACGCTTCCCCCGGCTGCGCGACCGCGCCATCTTCGTCGGCGACCCCGACGACATCGTGCCCGACTGCTTCGGCCCCGGGCTGCCAGCGATCCGCGACTGGACCCGCCAGCACTACGACTTCGCCGGCTACATCACCGGCTTCGACCCAGCCCAGCCACCCGACCGCCGCGCGCTGGGCTACCGCGACGGCGAGCGCGTGTGCATCGTCACCGTCGGCGGCTCCGGCGTCGGAGGCGGCCTGCTGCGCCGGGTGATCGCCGCCTACCCCCAGGCCAAACAGCTGATCCCGGAACTAACAATGATCGTGGTGGCCGGCCCGCGTATCGACCCTGGCAGCCTCCCCAGCCACGACGGGCTGGAAATCCGCCCCTACGTGCCCGACCTCTACCGCCACCTGGCCGCCTGCGACCTCGCCGTGATCCAGGGCGGGCTGACCACCGCCATGGAACTGACCGCCTGGCAGCGGCCGTTCCTGTACTTCCCGCTGCGCCACCACTTCGAGCAGAACCTGCACGTCCGCCACCGCCTGCAGCGCTACCGCGCCGGCCGGTACATGGACTACGACACCGCCACCCCAGACCAGATCGCCACCGCCATCGCCACCGAAATCGGCCGCACCGTCGACTACCACCCCGTCACGCCCGACGGCGCCACCCGCGCCGCCGCCATGCTCGCGGAACTCCTCTGAGGGCGCTATCCCCGGCACCGTCCGGGATGGCGGCCCAGGCGGAAATTCATGAATGGCGCCGGATGGGCGGGGAATTGTTCACGGCTATGCCCCGCACCGTGCTGACCGTACTCGCCGGCGTCGCGCTCGTCCTCGGCCTGAGCTCGTGCAAGGTAACGATGGCCCAGCCAGGCGCGCAGCCCGCTTCCTCACAGCCGGCCGTGCAGCCCGCCTCGCCGCAGCCGGCTCCGCCAGCTCCGTCGGCTCCGGCCGCCGGCCTGAGCGTGCTGACCGAGCCGCAGGCCGGGATCGGCCCGATCTACCGGCTCATCACGGGCGCACGCCACTCGGTCGACATGACCATGTACGAGCTGCGCGACCCGACGGCGGAGGCGGACCTGGCCGCGGACGCGGCACGCGGGGTGGACGTGCGGGTGATCCTGGACCGGAACCTGGAGCAGTCGCGCAACACCGCCGCCTATGACTACCTGGCCGCCCGTCACGTGCACGTGGTGTGGGCGCCGGACGGCACGACGTACCACCAGAAGACGCTCACCGTCGACGGCGCGACCTCCGTCATCATGACCCTGAACATGGTTGCCGAGGACTACCCCGACACCCGGGACTTCGCGGTCGTCGACACCGACCGCGCCGACGTGGCCGCGATCGTCGCGACGTTCGACGCCGACTTCTCTGGTCACGCGGTCCGTCCGCCGGACGGCGCCGATCTGGTGTGGTCTCCGACCAACGCCGAGGCGTCCGTTCTGGCGGTGATCCAGGGCGCGCGGCACTCGCTGGCCGTGGAGAACGAGGAAATGGACGACTCCGCGATCACCTCTGCCCTGGCCGCCGCCGCGCGCCGCGGCGTCAGCGTCACGATCACGATGACCACCGACCCCGAGTGGGACGAGGCCTTCAGCGAGCTGACCAGGGATGGCGTGCACATACGGCTCTACCCGGATTCGAGCCGCGCCCTGTACATCCACGCGAAGGCGATCGTCGCCGACGCCGGCCTGCC
>Ga0335073_10008236_pt1 | contig 14618 bp, 15 predicted proteins | sample Lox_Sample_22_FD_207093 | JGI IMG/M metagenome (GOLD analysis project Ga0335073, IMG submission 207093) | Soil microbial communities from Loxahatchee National Wildlife Refuge, Florida, United States - Lox_Sample_2.2 | ecosystem: Environmental > Terrestrial > Soil > Wetlands | place: USA... | reverse complement strand
CCGGGGCGGGGATCCGGGACCGGAGGGCCGTGAAAGTGCTCACGAGCACGACGTTACGCGTATCGGCCCGCAATTCGATGGTGAAGATGGCGCGATCGGGCCGCATTGGCGCAATAGTATTGCTGCATGGACGCGATCGACCGCCGGATCATTGCCGAGCTGCAGCGCGATGGGCGCCTGTCGAACGTCGAGCTCGCCGAGCGGGTCGGCCTCACGCCTGCGCCATGCCTGCGGCGGGTCAGGCGGCTCGAAGGCGACGGCGTCATCCTCGGCTACACCGCGCGCATCAATCCGCAGGCGATCGGCCGGGGATTCGAGGTGCTCGTCAACGTCGACCTCGCCCGCAAGGACCGGGCGACGTTCGAAGCCTTCGAGGCCGCCATCGCCGCGCTCGACGACGTCGTCGAGGTACGCCGGATGTTCGGGCTGCCCGACTACGTGATCCGGGTCGCGACCGCCAGCCTGGAGAGCTACGAGACCTTCGTCTCCACGAGACTTGGCGACGTGCCCGGCCTCGACAAGCTCGACTCACACCTGACCATGAAGCTCATCAAGTCTCCGGAGCCGCCAGGGTCGGCGCTAGCCTGATGTCCCATCCCGACGCCACGGAGTGATGCCTCGCCATGCCCGCATCCAACGGCCCGTTGCTGGATCTGCTCGGCCCGTACCGCCCGCAGGGCGATGCCGAGGCCGCCGACACCGAGCGCGTCCGCGCGCTCGCCGCGACGGCCGAGGACCCGTGGCTGCGCTCGACCCCGCTGCACATCACCGGGTCCGCGGTGATCGTGCACCCGGCCACGCGGCGGGTGCTGCTGCGCTGGCACAAGCGCCAGCAGGCCTGGCTGCAGGTCGGCGGGCACGGCGATCCCGGCGAGAGCGACCCGCTCGAGGTCGCGCTGCGCGAGGCCGCCGAGGAGACCGGGCTGGCCGACCTGCAGCCGTGGCCGGACGCTCAGCTGCGGCACCTCGCGGTCGTGAACGTCCCGGCGTCGGCCACGGAACCCGCGCACCAGCACGCCGACCTGCGGTTCGTCCTGGCCACCGCGGATCCGGACGCGGCCAGGCCGGAGAACCCGGACGCGCCGCTGCGCTGGCTGTCGCCCGACGAGGCGCGGGCGGCCACGTCCGAGCCCAACTTCAGGGAGACCCTCGCCCGGGTGGAGCGCCTGCTTACCGGGTGACGCCGCTCGTCGCGGCCACCGCCACAACCGGCCGTCGGATCCCTGGTTGACTTCGAGGCGGCTGGAGGTTCTAGCCTCCCGGCATGAGATCCAGCGCGCAGCGGAAGGCCGACGCCACCGAGAAGCTGACCACCGACCAGGACGTATGGGTCGCCACAGCCGATGCCCGCGGGATCGCTCATCTCGTGCCGCTGTCGCTGTGCTGGCATGACGGCATGGTCATCGTCGCGGTCGAGGCCACCAGCCGCACCGCTCGCAACGCAGCCACATCGGGCCAGGCCCGGCTCGCCCTCGGCCCGACCCGGGACGTGGTGATGATCGACGCCAAGGCATCGGTCGTCGCGCGCCAGGAAGCCGGGCTGGCCGTGGCCGCCGGCTATCGCGAGCGGACCGGCTGGGAGCCAGGCTCCGACGGTGGCGACTGGGTCTATGTCCTGCTCAAGCCGGTCAGGATCCAGGTGTGGCGGGAGGTCGACGAGATCGCCGGGCGTACCGTCATGGCTGACGGGGCGTGGCTGGCCTGAGCCGGCCCCGGCGCAACGGCCAGCCGAAGCCAATCCGCAGGAAAGGGGCTGATGGTGGCAGGCCGCCAGGTTCCGATCGGGGTCGTCGCTGGCAAATACGGCGTGCCAGCGACGACCTTCGACTGGGCGCGGGTGGCCCGCCAGCAGCTGGAGGTCATCGACCAGCGACTGGTGCACCGACTGACCAGCGCACGACATGCCGTCAGGTGACCGCGCCCTGCACCTCTCCGGACGCCGCCAGCTCGCCCGCTCCCCCGCCGGCCACCCGCGTCGCGATCAGGTACCCGGCGCCGGCCACCACGAAGCCGACGATCCACGAGATGTCGGCGCCGCCGAGCACGCTGACCATCGGCCCGACGTACAGGGTCTGGTCGAGGAACGGCACCTGCGCGGCGAGCGCGATCAGGTACGGAAGGATCGCGACCCACCGCCAGCCGCCGTAGGCGCCGTGCGGCGTGAAGAACGACCGCACGTCGTACCGGCCCTTCTTGACGATGTAGAAGTCGATCAGGTTGATCACGCTCCACGGGACGAAGAAGAACAGCAGCACGTCGATGAAGTTCTCGAACGACGTGAGGAACGTCTTGTAGCCGGTCTCGGCCAGCACGGTCGCGATGATGAACACCACGAGCAGCCCGGCCACCCGCGCGGCCCGTGAGGCCACCACCTTCTGGAACGTGCTGCGCACGCTCTCGATCGCGAGCATGCCGGTGTACGCGTTCAGCGCGTCGCTGCCGAGCAGGCTCAGCGCGAGGATCGGCAGGATCCACTTGCCCGCGATCGCGCCGATCGAGGCGACAGCGGACGCGGCCGGCGAGATCGCGGTGATGTAGATGCCCAGCCCCCCGTACAGGCAGGTGGCCAGCGCGTTGCCGCTGAACACCGCCCAGTACGTACGCGGCGCGCTGACGTCCCTGGGCAGGTACCGGGAGTAGTCGGACACGTACACCGCCCAGCTCAGCATGTTCATGAAGAACAGGCCGACCGCCGCGATGAAGATCGGGAAGCTGGACAGGTGCGTGCCGCCCATCCCCTTGGCCAGCGAGTCGCCGCTGGTCGCGGTCAGGATCACGGCGGCCACGAGCGAGCCGGCGAACAGCACGGTCAGCGCCGGCTGGATCCGGTGGATCCAGTGGTACCCGAACACCCCGAGCAGCACGGCCGGGATCGTCACGATGATGATCCACCACGGGATCGAGACCGAGGTCACGAGGCCCTGCATCGACTGCGCCTGGACCACCTGCTGCGCCGCGAGGTAGCCGACGTCGAGCAGGATCGACGCCAGGAAGATGAACACCGCGCCGTAGAAGCCGAACTGGCCGCGGCTCTGGATCATCTGGGGCACGCCGAGGCGGGGGCCCTGCACGGCGTGCAGCGCGGTGAAGGCCATGCCCAGCAGCGTGCCGACGACCAGCGCGATCAGCGCCCACAGCACGTTCAGCCCGAACAGGATCGCGAACCCGCCGAGCACGAAGTTGAAGACGTTGGCGTTGGTCGCGAACCACAGCGTGAACTGGCTGTGCACCCGGCCGCGCCGCTCGTCTTCCGGGATGACGTCGATGGAATGGGCTTCGATCTCGGCGGCGATTCCCTCTGGAGCCTGCGGGCCTGCCCGGTCAAGCTCTGCCATGGCGTTTTCTCCCATTCGATCGTTCTAGTGGCGGACGTGGCCCCCGTCGACATTGACGGTGGAACCGGTGACCCAGCCGGCCTCCTCGGAGGCGAGGAAGGCCACGGCGGGCGCGATGTCGTCGGGCACGGCGCGCCGCTTGAGCGCCTGCAGGGTCCCGACGAAGTCGAAGGCCTCGGCGTGCGGGCTGGACATGACGCCCTCCGACGCGGTGAGGCCCGGGCTGACGGCGTTGACCGTGATGCCATAGGCACCGAGTTCCGTGGCCAGCGCCCGGGTGAAGCCGACCACGCCGCCCTTGGCGGCCACGTAGGCCGCCATGTTCGGGGTCCCGGCGAAGAACGTGTTCGAGGCGATGTTGACGATGCGGCCGTAGCCGCGCTTGCGCATCTCGTCCGATGCCGCGCGGCACATCAGGAAGACGCCGTCGAGGTTGACCCGCATGATGCGGCGCCATTCGGCGAAGTCCACGTCGTCCCACGCGGTGAACGGGACGATCGCGGCGTTGTTCACGAGGATGTCGATCTGGCCGGTGCGCGCGACGACGTCGGTGTGCAGTGCGGCGACCGAGTCCGGGTCGCCCACGTCCGCGGTGATGGCGAAGCTCGGCGTGCCGAGCTTCGCGGCCACGACGGCGGCTCCCTCGGCGCTGATGTCCGCGACGGCGACCGTGGCGCCGCCGGCCGCGAGCCGTGCCGCGATCGCGGCCCCGATCCCCTGGGCCGCCCCGGTGACGATCGCGGTCCGCCCGGCAAAACTGGTCATGGTCACTCCCGGAGGTGCTGACTGGGTAACTCCTCGGCGTCGATCGCCGCGATGGCTGCCTCCACGGCGGCGCCGATGTCGGCCTTGACGCCGAAGCCGCGCAGCGCCCGGCCGAGCGCGGTCAGCGCGATCACCGGGCTCAGCGGGTAAGCACCCGGGCCCATGTGGCCGATCGTGATGACCTTCCCGGCCAGTTCGCCCGCGGCGGCGGACAGCATCACCCCGGACTCCGCGCGCGCCCGGGCCCTGAGCTGTACCTCATCCAGGGGGGCCGGCACCTTGACCGCGGTGACCGTGTCCGAGCAGATCGACCGGTCCGCTGCCCAGAGTTCCAGCCCAAGCGCCTCGATCCCCGCCCGGACCCCCCGCGCGGCGGCGCGGTGACGGCGCTGCACCGCGGCGGGACCCTCAACCAGGTACTGCTCCATGCACGCGTGCAGCGCGTTGACGTCGGACACCGACGGCGTGAACGGGAACGGCCGGCCGGGCTCGTGGGCGTCCTTCCAGTCCAGGATCGACAGCATGGACGCCCGCGGCGCCGCCGGATTCGCGGTCATGTGCTCCCAGGCCGCGTCGCTGACGTGCAGCAGCGACAGCCCGGGCGGCCCGCCCAGGCACTTCTGCGGCCCGACCACGACGAGATCGGCGCCCCACGCCGCGAAGTCACAGGGGACACCGCCGAACGAGGACACCGCGTCCACGATCAGCAGCGCGCCGTGCGCGGCGGCCACCGGGCCGATCGCGCCCAGGTCGTTCATGGTCCCCGACGGCGTCTCGCAATGGACGACCGCCACAACGGTGACGTCCGGCCGCTCGTCGAGCGTCGCGGCGACCGCGTCGGCCGGCACGGCGCTGTCGTAGGGAACCTCGACCTCGATGACCTCTTTCGCGTAGCGCCGGGCCCACCAGCCGTAGCCCTTGCCGAACACCCCGGAGACCAGGTTCAGGACGACGTCGTCGCGGCCGATGAGCGACGCGGCGGCGGCCTCGAGGCCTCCCGCGGCCTCGCCGTGCAGGATCACCGGCGTCTGCCCGGCCCCGAACGCCGTCCGCATCAGCTCGACCGTGCCGGCGTACAGCTCGCGGAACGCCGGGTCGTCGTGATGGAGCACCGGCTGGCCGAGCGCGGCCAGGGTGGCCGGGGTGGCCCCGGCCGGCCCCGCGGCCAGGGTGAAGACCGGCCCGAACGGGCTCGGCCCTAAGGCCGGGGAGGTCAACTCAGTGCCTTGCGGACCGCCACCAGCCGGGCCGCCCGCTCCTGGCGCAGGCTCTGCGCCTGCTCCGGGGTGTAGCTGAACAGGCCGGAGCCGGTCTTCATGCCGAGCTCACCGCGCTGCACCCGCGAGGTGATCGTCTCGCTCACGTCGCGGCGGGCGTTCAGGTCCTGGTTCAGGTAGCTGCCCACCGCGTTGTAGATGTCCAGCCCCGCCACGTCGAGCAGCTGCAGCGGCGGGATCACCGCGAGCTTGAACCCGATCCCCCACTTCACGCACGTGTCGAGTTCCTCGGCGGAGATCACGCCGTCGTCGACCAGCGCCAGGCACTCGCGCATGATCGCGTAGAGCACCCGGTTCTCCACGAAACCGGGCACGTCGCGCTGAACCCGCACCGCGACCAGGCCGAGGCCGGTGATCGTGTCCCTGAGCAGCTCCACGACCGCCGGGGAGGTCCGCGCGCCCGCGATCACCTCGATCACCGGGATCACGTGCGGCGGGTTGGACCAGTGCATCCCCACCACCCGGGAGGGGTCGGCCACGGACTCGCCCAGCTTCGTGATCGGGATGCCCGACGTGTTGCTGGCCAGGATCGCCGACGCCGGCGCGAGCCGGTCCAGGTCGGCGAACACCTTCGCCTTGATCTCGGCGTTCTCCGGCACCGCCTCGATCACGAGGTCGCTGTCCCCGACCGCCGCACCAAGGTCGTCGTGAACGGTGACCGTGCCGCGCTCGGCAGCCTCGGGGCCGCCGATGCGGTCGAGGACCGCGAACGCCGTCTCCACCTCGCCGGGAACGCGGTCCCTGGCGGCTTCCAGGGTGTCGAAGCAGCCGATGTCCAGGCCGCCCCTGGCCAGGGTCGCGGCCATTCCGGGGCCCATGGTCCCGGTGCCGATGATCGCTACCCGCTTCATGTGCTGCCCTCCGCTCGATCGAGCTTGCCGTTGTGGTGCTGCCAGAAGTTGTCGGCGCCGGAAGCGGGATCACGCTCAGCTGTAGAACGCGGGCGCCTTCAGCCAGTCGCGGTACGAGTCGGCGTCGTGCGAGTAGAACAGCTCGGCGTCATGCTCTTCGGCCAGCGCGGCCAGCCGGCGCATCGAAGCCACGCTCGCGGTGGGGTCGAGGTGGAATCCGGCGATGATCGTCTTCTCGAGGCTCTGCCGGGTGTAGACGGCGTCACCGGTGAACAGCATCGGCCGCCGCCCGGCCAGCTCGACCATGAGGCTGACGTGCCCGGCCGTGTGCCCCGGCGTCTCGAACACGTGCAGCCCGCTGGCGATCTCGGTGTCGCCGGTCAGCAGCTCGTACCGGGGGCCGATCTCGTCGAAGCTCAGGTCCGAGTAGCCAAGCCGCTCGAACGGCTGATGGTTGTGGCTGGCCGCGAGCTCCTTCTCGTGGGTGAGGACCGTGGCGCCCCGGCAGAACTTGTTGCCGCCCACGTGGTCGAAGTGATAGTGCGAGTTGAGCACGTGGGTCACCTCGCCCGGGCTGCGGCCGGCGAGCTTGAGCTGGCCGGGGATGCTCTGCTCCGGGGCCTGCAGCGGCTGCTCGAACGGCAGCACCTTGTTCACGTGGTCGAGGTCGTAGCCGGTGTCGAACAGGAACAGCCCGTCCGGGTGCTCGATGAGCACGCTGTAGCAGGGGAAGCGGACCGGGCCCCCCGGGCCGGCGTTCCAGTAGAGGTGGTACCCGTCGATGACGAGCGTTCCCCCGTCGAGGAGATAGACGCGCACGTTGTCTGCCATGGCTTACCCGCTCTCCTGGACAGACCCTTAGCGGACCGGCCGGTTCCGCGTCTACTAACAAGCCGGCCACGCCAGCGGCGGCGCGTCAAGATCCCAGTGGCACCAGAGCTTTCTCAGCCATCCGGCGTCGCGAGCAGCCCATCGGTGTGCCCGGCCCGGTCGGTGTAGTAGCCGACCAGGTCACCGGCGTCGTTGACCCCGCTGATCGACGTGCTCACCGCGCCGCCGGGGCCGTCCACGGTGGCGAACCCGCGGGCGCTGGTCCAGGTGAAACCGTGCGTGCCCGCGCCGGCCCCGGCGAGCTGGCAGTCCCCGACCACCTCGCCGGCGTCGTTGATGCCGGTCGCTCTCGTCGCTGTGGCGCGCGGGAAGCGCAGCACGGACAGGTGGCCGCCGGGCGCGAGCACGAACCCCTCGGTCCGGCCGGCCCGGTCGGTGAAGAACCCGGCGACGCTGCCCGCGTTGTTGATCGCCGCGGCGACGACGCTGCTCGCGCCCGGAACCGCAACCGTGGCGAACCGCTTCGTCGCGATGTCGTAGGTGTACCCGTGGTCGAGGCCCCTGGCGTCGGTGTAGAAGCCGGCGGCCACGCCCCGGTCGTTGACGCCGAGCAGCTCGTTTACCGGGGCAGCCGCGCTGCCCGCGGCGGGGAACGCGACGGAGTGGAACTGGCCATTCTGCAGGTACCAGCCGGCGGTGCGGCCACGCGCGGACCAGAACCCGACCTGCACGCCGGTGTTGTTCAGGCCGTCCAGGCGGGTCTGCGCCGAGCCGGGGAACATGATCTTCTGGTACTTCGCCGGGCCGTACGGGGGCCGCAGGATGTATCCGGTGTTCGGGTGGCCGGCCGCGCCGGAGCCGAAGTAGCCGCCGATGTGGCCGTGGTTGTTGATGCTGAGCAGTTCGTTGAACGTCGCGTCGCCCGGGTCATCGAGCGTGCCGAAGGAGTAGCCGGCCGCGGCCGGGGCGGCCGCCGTGCTCGGCCGGGGACCGGGCGCTCCCGGGCTGGCCGAGGCGGGCCGGGACGGCCGGGACGATGCCGGGCTGGCCGCGGCCGTCCGCGGCGCCCGCAGCCCCAGCGCCAGCGCGGCGGCGAGCGCTCCCAAAGCGACGAGGGCGATCGCGGCCAGCCAGATGCGCATCGGCGCGGTCATGGTCCCCTCACCCCGTCACCAGAACTGCAATCAAACCAGACATTTAGGATTCTACCGATGTCCGCTCGGCGATGTGGGCGCTCCGGGCACCAAGGGACGTCGTTGGGCCGGAACGGGGAGCTCGTGGCACCCTGGCGGGGTGACCGCAACCCAGCAGAGCCCCGCGGAGGGCCGGCCGACGGCCCGGGTCCGCGACGAGACCGTGCGCCGGCTCGAGCGGTCGATGGGCCAGCTGTCCACCGCGGCCATGGCCTCGATGGACGCCCGGCTGCCCTGGTTCCGCGGGATGTCAGCGGAAAACCGGTCCTGGCTCGGCCTCGTCGCCCAGGCCGCGCTGGCCACGTTCATGGACTGGATCAAGCACCCGGAACGCGGCCGCCCGGCCGTGGCCGGCCAGGTGTTCGGGACTGCGCCGCGGGAGCTCGCCCGCGCGGTCAGCCTGCAGCAGACCGTCGAGATGGCCCGCGTGATCATCGATGTGGTCGAGGCGCAGGTCGATGAGCTGGCCGTGCCGGGTGGCGAGGCCGAGCTGCGCGAGGCGGTGCTGCGGTACACGCGGGAGATCGCGTTCGGCGCCGCGCAGGTCTACGCCCGCACCGCCGAGGCCCGGGGCGCCTGGGACGCGCGGCTGGAGGCGCTGGTGGTGGACTCGCTGGTCCGCGGCGAGGTGGACGAGGGCCTGCAGTCCTGGGCATCCGCGCTGAACTGGTCGGCAGGCCCGGTGGCGGTGATCGCGGGCATGGCCGACGGCAGCGAGCCCGAGGGGCTCATCGACGAGCTGCGCGGCATCGCCCGGCGGGCCCGGCTTGACCTGCTGGCCGGTGTGCACGGGCACCGGCTGGTCGTGGTGCTCGGCGGAACCGGCGAGCCGGTCAAGGCGGCGGCGCAGTTCGCCGGGCGGTTCGGCGCCGGGCCGGTCGTCGTCGGCCCGGTCGTCGGTGACCTGCAGGCGGCCACGCTGTCCGCGAGCGCGGCGCTGGCCGGGCTGCGCGCCGCGGCCGCGTGGCCCGAGGCGCCGCGGCCGGTCGAGGCCGCCGACCTGCTGCCGGAGCGCGCGCTCGACGGCGACGGCGAGGCACGCGCCCAGCTGCTGGACGAGGTGTACGAGCCGCTGCTGTCCGGCGGCTCTGCGCTGCTCGACACCGTCATGACCTACCTGGAGCAGGGCAACTCGCTCGAGGCCACGGCGCGGCTCCTGTTCGTCCACCCGAACACCGTGCGCTACCGGCTGCGCCGGGCGAGCGAGCTCACCGGCCTGGCACCGGGCAATGGCCGGGACGGCTTCACGCTCTGGGTCGCGGTGGTCCTGGGGCGCCTGGCGCACAGCCGGCTGGCACACAAGTGAACATGGCTTGTAGGGTTTCTCCAAGGTTACGGCGATGAACTTCGTGCGCTTCGTTATTCGTATGGCGAACTCCTACAGTGCAGGGTAGAGGGATGCTTCTCCTCGCGGCTCCCGGCCAGGGCGCCCAGACACCGGGATTCCTGCGCGAGTGGCTGGAGCTGCCCGGATTCGCCGACCGTCTCGGCGCTCTGTCGGAGCTCGCCGGATGCGACCTGATCAGGTGCGGGACCAGCGCAGACGCCGAGGAGATCAAGGACACCGCGATCGCCCAGCCGCTGCTGGTCGCCGCGGCGGTGACTGCAGCGGCCCAGCTCCTCGGCGAGGCCGACCACGCGGACGAGCTTGCCGACGCGGCGCTGGCCGCCGGTGCCGGGGCCGCCGCCGGGCACAGCGTGGGTGAGCTGGCGGCCGGGGCGATCGCCGGGACGCTGTCGCCGCAGGACGCGGTCCGCCTGGTGCGGGTGCGCGGCCGGGCCATGGCACAGGCGGCAGCGGCCGAGGCCACCGGGATGACCGCCGTGCTGGGCGGCGATGAGGAGGCCGTGCTCGCCTCGATCAAGGCGCACGGGCTCACCCCGGCGAACGTGAACGGCGCCGGCCAGGTGGTCGCGGCCGGCACCCTTGACCAGCTCGCGACGTTCGCCGCCGACCCGCCGCCGGGTGCCAGGCTCCGTCCGCTCTCCGTGGCCGGCGCGTTTCACACCAGCCACATGGCACCGGCCGTCGACGCGCTGCGCGCCGCGGCCGAGGGAGTGACCGTGCGCAGCCCGGCACTCGTGCTGCTGTCCAACCGCGACGGCGGTGTGGTGCGCAGCGGCACCGACTGGCTGGAGCGGATCATCACCCAGGTAAGCGCGCCGGTCCGGTGGGATCGCTGCATGCAAACCATGACGGACCTCGGCGTCAGCGCGGTGATCGAGCTGCCCCCGGCCGGCACCCTGACCGGGCTGGCCCGCCGTGCGCTGCCCGGTGTGAAGACGCTGGCGCTGAAGACGCCGGGAGACCTGGAGCAGGCCCGGGCCATGCTGGCCGCGGAGCACGACGCCGGCCAGGACAGCCACGCCCCGGACTGGCGGCTGATCGTCGCCCCGCTCGCCGGGACGTTCCGCGCCGTGCCGGACGGCTCGCCGGCCGGCCCCGGGGCCACGGTCGGCTCGGGCGCCGATCTCGGCCGCGTCGAGATTCGCGGCAGCAACCACACGATCTCCCCGCCGTTCCCGGCCACGATCATCGAGTGGCTGGTCGAGGACGGCGACCCGGTCAGCGCCGGCCAGCCGCTGGTGCGGCTCCAGCCAGAAGTCAGCGAGTGAAGGAGAGCGCAGCAAGGATGCGACAGACCGAAGGCACAGCGGGCGCCCGAATCCTGTCATTCGGCGGTTACCAGCCGGCCAGGGTCGTGACCAACGACGAACTCGCCGCCACCGTTGACACGAACGACGAATGGATCCGCAGCCGGGTCGGCATCGCCAGCCGCCGGATCGCGGCCCCGGACGAGACCGTCGCCGACATGGCGGTCAACGCCGGCGGCAAGGCGCTGGCGGCCAGCGGCCTGTCCGCCGAGGACATCGACCTGGTGATCGTCGCCACCTGCACCCCGGAGGCGCAGATCCCCAACACCGCGGCGACCGTGGCCCGCAGGCTCGGCATCAGCGCCCCGGGCGCGTACGACATGAACGCGGCGTGCGCCGGGTTCTGCTATGCGCTCGCGAACGCCAGCGACGCGGTGCGCACCGGGACCGCACGCAACGTGCTGGTGATCGGCGCCGAGAAGCTGTCCCAGTGGATCGACTGGACCGACCGGTCCACCTGCATCATCTTCGCCGACGGCGCCGGCGCCGTGGTGGTCAGCCCGGTGACCGACCCCGACGAGGCCGGGATCGGCCCCGTGGTCTGGGGCAGCGCGGGCGACATGGCCGACAAGATCTACATTCCGGACCGCAACGGGTTCATCATCCAGGAGGGCCAGGCGGTGTTCCGCTGGGCCACCACCGCCCTGCACCCCGTCGCCAAGGAAGCCTGCCGGCGCGCCGGCGTCGACCCAACCGAGCTGGCGGCCTTCGTTCCGCATCAGGCCAACCTGCGGATCGTTGAGGCGATCGCACGCAAGATCGGCGCGCCGCAGGCGCTGGTGGCCGACGACATCGTGACCGCCGGCAACACCTCGTCGGCCTCGATCCCGCTGGCTCTGGCCCGGATGCTGGAGCGCGGCGAGATCCCGTCCGGCGCGCCTGTTCTCGTGCTCGGGTTCGGCGCCGGCATCTGCTACGCCGGCCAGGTGATCAAGGTACCCTGACCAGGCCCCGGACATCCGGGGCCAACATCGGAGATTCAGCCCCAAACATGAAGGAGAGTGCGCGACCCATGGCCATGAGCGACCAGGAAATCCAGGAAGGTCTCGCCGAGATCGTCGACGAGGTGGCGGGTGTCCCGGCGGACCAGGTCACCCCGGACAAGACGTTCGTCGACGACCTGGACATTGACTCGCTGTCGATGGTCGAGATCGCGGTGGCGGCGCAGGACAAGTTCGGCGTCGAGATCCCCGACGATCAGCTGAAGGACCTCAAGACTGTCCAGGACGTGATCGATTACGTCAAGCGGACGGCCGCGGCCTAGCTTGCGATCGGAGCGGGCCCAGAAAGGAACACATGACTGAGCGGACGAAGGTTGTGGTCACCGGGCTCGGCGCGATCACCCCGGTGGGCGCCGACGTCCCGTCAACCTGGGAATCGCTGCTGGCCGGGCGCAGCGGCGTGACCAGCCTCACCGACGACTGGGCCCAGGAGCTGCCCGCGAGGATCGCCGCCTGGGCCGCGGCGGACCCGGCCACGCTGATCGACCGGGTGAAGGCGCGCCGCATGGACCGGTGTGAGCAGTTCGCGATGGTCGCCGCGCGCGAGGCGTGGGCCGACGCCGGCTCGCCCGAGGTGCCACCGGAGCGGCTCGGCGTGGTCGTGTCCAGCGGCATCGGGGGCGTCGCGTCCACGCTGACCGCGTACGACACGCTGAAGGAGAAGGGCTGGGCGCGGCTGTCGCCGTTCACGGTCCCGATGCTGATGCCGAACGGCTCGGCCGGCTGGCTCAGCATCGAACTCGGCGCCCGGGCCGGCGTGCACACGACCGTGAGCGCGTGCGCGTCCGGCGCCGAGGCGATCGGCTATGCGATGGAGATGATCAGGTCGGGCCGGGCCGACGTGGTCGTCGCCGGGGGCACCGAGGCGGCGATCATCCCGCTGAACATCGCAGCGTTCGCTGCCATGCGCGCGCTGTCCACCCGCAACGACGAGCCGCAGCGCGCGTCGCGGCCGTTCGACCGGGGCCGGGACGGGTTCGTGCTCGGCGAGGGCGCCGGCATGGTGGTGCTCGAGTCGGCCGAACACGCGGCACGCCGGGGCGCGACCGTGCACGCGGTCGCGGCCGGTGTCGGCTACTCGTCCGACGCCCACCACATCGCACAGCCCGACCCCGACGCAACCGGGGTGGTGCGCGCCATCCAGGGTGCGCTGGAGGACGCGCGCGTCACCGCCGAACAGGTCGCGCACGTGAACGCGCACGCCACCTCCACGCCAGCGGGCGACGTCGTCGAGTGCCAAGCGATCGCCACCGCGCTCGGCCCAGCGGCGGGCGGGGTGGTGGTCTCGGCCACCAAATCGATGACCGGCCACCTGCTCGGTGGCGCCGGAGCCGTCGAGTCGGTGGCCGCGATCCTCGCCCTCCGTGAGCGGGTGGCTCCGCCCACGATCAACCTGGACGACCCCGACGATGACGCCGGCGTCCAGATCGCGACCGAGCCGACAAAGCTCCAGCAGCGAAGCGACGCACCCATGGCGGTGCTGAACAACTCGTTCGGCTTCGGCGGCCACAACGTCGCGCTCACCTTTACCGCCGCCTGAGCCCATGCTTGACGCCCCGCAGCAGGCAGCGGCGAAGGAATCACCCGGCCCGGCTCCGGCGCGCCCGGCCGCGCGGCTCGGCAGGGATCCGCAGTCCCGGCTCGAGACCCTGTTCGACCCCGGTTCGCTGTCGCTGCTGGTCCCCGCCGACGACAGCGGCGTTCTCACCGGCACCGGGACCATCGACGGGATGCTGGCCGTGGCGTTCGCCAGCGACCCCCGCGTGCAGGGCGGCGCAACCGGCGCCGCGGGCTGCGCGGCGATCGTCACCGCCTACGACTACGCGATCGAGGCGGGAGCGCCGATCATCGGCCTGTGGCACTCCGGCGGCGCCCGGCTGCGCGAAGGCGTGGAGAGCCTGCACGGCGTCGGCACGGTCTTCGCCGCGATGACCCTGACGTCCGGCAGGATCCCGCAGATCTCGGTGGTGCTCGGTGCCGCCGCAGGCGGCGCCGCCTACGGGCCTGCCCTCACCGACCTGGTGATCCTTTCCGGCCAGGGCCGCATCTTTGTGACCGGGCCCGAGGTCGTGCGCAGCGTGACCGGCGAGGACGTGGACTTCGAGCGGCTCGGCGGTCCCGAGCCGCACAGCCGCCGCTCCGGCGTGGTGCACCTCGTCGCCGAGACCGACGAGGAGGCGATCGGCGAGGCCCGCCGGCTGGCGCTGCTGCTCGGCCAGCCGGAGCCCGCGGCCGGGCAGCCGGTCACGTCCGAGACCGACCTCGGCGCGCTGCTTCCGGAGTCCGCACGCCGCGCCTATGACGTGCGCCCGCTGGTCGCCGGGCTGCTCGACGAGCCCGGCATCGAGCTGCACCCGCGCTGGGCGCCGAACATCGTCACCACCCTGGGCAGGCTCGGGGGCCGGACCGTGGGCGTGATCGCCAACAACCCGATGCGCCTCGGCGGCTGCCTGGATACGCTGTCCGCCGAAAAGGCCGCCCGGTTCGTCCGGATGTGCGACGCGTTCGGTGTGCCGCTCGTCGTGGTCGTCGACACGCCGGGGTACCTGCCGGGCGTGGGCCAGGAATGGGACGGGGTGGTCCGGCGCGGGGCCAAGCTCCTGCACGCGTTCGCCGAGGCCACGGTGCCCCGGGTGACGCTGATGACCCGGAAGGCCTATGGCGGCGCCTACATCGCGATGAACTCACGCGCGCTCGGCGCCACCCGGGT
>Ga0335073_10008235_pt1 | contig 14620 bp, 13 predicted proteins | sample Lox_Sample_22_FD_207093 | JGI IMG/M metagenome (GOLD analysis project Ga0335073, IMG submission 207093) | Soil microbial communities from Loxahatchee National Wildlife Refuge, Florida, United States - Lox_Sample_2.2 | ecosystem: Environmental > Terrestrial > Soil > Wetlands | place: USA... | reverse complement strand
CGGGAACCGGGTGCTGGGCAGCGGGTTCGCGTTCGACGGTCCGGGCCAGTTCGAGGTCAGCGGCGGGACGGTCAGTGTCCCGGGTTCGGTGAGCATTTCGAACCTGGCCGTGAACGGTGGCGGTGAGTTCGCCGGTCCGGGGCAGGTGACGGTGCCGTCGGGCGGCGTGCTGGCGCTCGGTAATGAGGCGGTGCTCGGCGGTGGCCTGACGCTGGTCAATGACGGGACTGCGACGGTCCAGACCAGCCCGGATGTGGTGTCGGTGGAGGGCGGCACGACGCTGGAGAACGACGGCAGCATGGCATTGGCCGATGGTGCTGATCTCAGCTACTTCAGTGATCCGGGTCAGCTGATCAACGAGGCCGGGGGAACGATCAGCTACGCCGGGGGCACGGCGGGCGTGACGATCGCGCTGCCCTTCGACAACTACGGCACCGTTGACGCGAGTGTCGGGACAGCCGGGGGCACGCTCTACATCGGGGACGGAAACACCACCAACGCTTCGGACACGGGCACGTACAGCGCCAGCGCCAATGGCGTGATCGAGTTCGACGGCGGGAACCGGGTGCTGGGCAGCGGGTTCGCGTTCGACGGTCCGGGCCAGTTCGAGGTCAGCGGCGGGACGGTCAGTGTCCCGGGTTCGGTGAGCATTTCGAACCTGGCCGTGAACGGTGGCGGTGAGCTCGCCGGTCCGGGGCAGGTGACGGTGCCGTCCGGCGGCCTGCTGGCACTCGGCAATGAGGCGGTACTCGCGGGTCATCTGACGCTGGTCAATGACGGGACTGCGACGGTCCAGACCAGCCCGGATGTGGTGTCGGTGGAGGGCGGCACCACGCTGGAGAACAATGGCAGCATGGCGCTGGCTGATGGTGCTGACATGGGCTACTTCAGCGATCCGGGCCAGCTGATCAACGAGGCCGGGGGAACGATCAGCTATGCCGGGGGCACGGCGGGCGTGACGATCGGCCTGCCCTTCGACAACTACGGCACCGTTAAGGCGAGCGTCGGGACAGCCGGAGGCACCATCTACATCTCGGACGGGAATACCGCCAATGCCTCGGACACGGGCACGTATAGCGCCAGCGCCAATGGCGTGATCGAGTTTGACAACGGCGACCGGGTGCTGGGATCCGGTTCCACACTCACTGGACCGGGGACAGTCGAGGTCAGCGGGGGCTACGTCACCGCAGAAGGCAAGGGGAGCGGCGCCGCGCTCACCCTGGACGGCGGCACCCTGGAGATCACACCGCAGGCCACCGTGAGCTTTGCGTCGCTGACCGAGGACCCGTCCGGGACGCTGCAGTTCGACGTCTCCTCATCGACGCCCACGGCCGAGCCAGCTCAGCTCAAGATCACGGGTGCTGCCGCCCTCGGCGGAACGTTCATCCTCCAGCCGGAGGCCGGGTACTTCCCGGCCAGCGGGACCGTGCTGCACCTGGCCGACTGGAATTCAGAATCGGGCCAGTTCTCGACGATCACCTATCCAGCCGGGGACGTGACGTACACGCTGAACGCCGGGCCTACCACGCTGACTGCGACGGCCACCATCCAAACCGCGCGGGACCGGATCCCGCGCTGAACTGGTGGGGCCTTCACGTATGGTCTTGACTGCACGGACGCGGCTAATTCCGGGTGTGGTCACAGGCTAAGCGTGGCCAGCCCACACGCCCGGAGGCTCCGTACGCCATTGCATGAGGCGTTCCCGCGGAAACGTGAGGCGTATCTGCCCCTTGGTCTTGGCCCTCGACAGCCGCGCGGCAGGGCCGGGCCCAGACGCGGACACAGACCCGGCTGAAACGTGAAGACCTCCGGGTGGGCCTAATGGACCACAACCCGAACCGTCCTTCTGGGCTGCTTGTGCAAGGACCAGAGATGGCAATCAGGCCTATTCGCGCAGGCAGGGTTTCCTGATCTGGTGCAGGAAGCGCCGCGCAGGCAGTCAGGCTGTTTTCTTGTCGTCTGGGCCTCGACTGGTGACGGCGCGCTCGATCCGCTCCAGCCGCTCGGTGATGTCGGCGATCTCCGGCGGTATGCCGGTGCGGGCTGTGCGTTCCAGGATCGAGCGCACGTAGCTGGTATACCGGAGGTGGCGGGCCCTGGCCTGCTGTTTGAGCTGATCGATCACGTCGGCGGGCAGCCGCAGCGAGGTCGTGGCCATCGGCTGCGGTTCGATCCACTCGCCGTGCTCCATCTCTGCGCTGGTGTCGTGGTTGTCGTAGTACTCGGCCAGCTCCTCAAGTTCGGCCGCGGGCCGGGGAAGCTGCTCAGAATGCTTGGTCATGGTCACCGTGCCTTCCTGCGGAAGGTCTTCTTCTCGTTTTCGGTCATGTCGCGGGCGGTGACCACGAACGCCTCCTCGGCCTCGGCGATCACCACCGCGAACAGGTAGCGGCCCGCATAGGTGCGGCCGTACACCAGGGTCGTGCCGTCCCGGCCGGTCACGGCCCAGTACGGACGCTCAAGGATCGCCTCCCGCACTTCGCCCAGGGTCACGCCATGAGCGGCGACATGGCCGGCGGACCAGTCGCTGTCACGGACCGACTTGAACACAACCACCAGTGTAATGCATTCGTATTGCAACTGACTCCCAGCTGCTGAGGGCGCTGGGGCTGGAACTTGCTCACCCGGCGCCTTACGGACTGCCCAGTGACGGCTTCACGACTTCACACGGCGCCCAGCGCTGCAGGACCGCTTGCCTGTCACCTCGCCAGGCACTGCGTCGTCCAGCGAACGGGCTAGTTGCGGCGGAAGCCTGGTCCGACGCGGAGCGCCTCGTCCTGGCCGAAGAAGACTTCGTGGAGGTCGAACTCGTCGCGGCTCGTCGTCGACTGATCGGTCATATCTCGGTCCCGAACGGTCTGGTCGGCTCGAAGGTCTCGGCGAGTTCGATGAGCCGGGCGCCAGTGAGGGGCACATCCCATGCCACCGCATCGAGCACGGCCTCGGGGATGGGCTCGGACCCTTGGCGGTTGCGGAGTCAAACGGCCCCGGCCGGGCGAGCAGGAGGTCGGGATCGCTCTTGCGAGCTTCGAGCCACTCGTCGTGGACCTGCTGGTCCTCATCCGACTCGGTGATCACCGTGCACTCGATGTAGTACGAGCGGTCCGGTCCCGCCAGCAGGATGTCGACGTCGCGGCCGTTCGCCAACGGCGCGTCGAAGATGACCGTCCATGTGTCGTTGTCCTCGGCGAAGGCGAGCGCGCGGGCTTTGGCCGCGGTCTCGACGAGTCCCGCCCGGAACTTCCGCAGCTCGCGCGGCCTGGCGGAGAGCCACGCAGTTGCCTGGACGGGATCCGATGTCGGATGGTCCCGAATCAGCCGGACGTCGCTGTCGAGCAGCGCGATCGCGTCCGCGCGCCATGGGGCGATCGCCCAGACGAGCAGCGGCGGCCACTCCGCCTGCTCGAGATCGGGCTCAGCCTCGACCCACGCTCGCTGCTTCTCGAGGTAGTCATCGGTCAGGACGGCCGCGATCGGGCTGCCGGCCGGCAGCCCGTGCACCACGGTCTCGAGCGCGTCGATCAGCGCCAGTGTGCTCTGACGGACGATGTCACTGGTGGCCACGGCAGGATCGTACGGGACCTCGTCCGCTTCCGCCCGCAGCGTCACATTTGCTCGTGCAGTTGTCCCGGTGGATCTCCGGGGCCGAGGAGCTGCGCCTGGTCACCGAACGAATCACCGGCTCGCACTCGGCGCGGGCTACATGGTCCGACGCGGCCCCTCTGCCGTCAAGGGCGCTGCGCATCACGACCGTGACCACCTCCGGTGGCCCTTGACGGCCGAGCCTCTGCCGCGCCTGTCGGTGCAGTTGCGGGCAGGCCATGCCTGCCCCCCGGAACACAGCCCGCGCTGCGATGTACCTGCGGTGTCCCTCATTCTGACCTGCGGCCTGGGCAGGATCGGGGAAGCCGGGGTACGTGGCCGAGAATCCGCCATTCGGGCCGCGCCGACTGCGCACCAGCCCGGCACGGGCAGTTCAGCCATGACAACTTCGAGTACCTTGCCGGTGACCTCGGATAGACCTGGCGGCCTGGTCGGCAGCCGGACGTCAGGCGCCTGTGCCCGCCGCTCCGCCGAGGGGCGGCCCGGGCCAGTCGTCATCACCGGTCCGGGCCCACCGCCGTTCGTCGTACCTGGCCAGATTCGCGCCGCGCTCAGTGCCCGCCAGCTCGCGCAGCCGGTCTGGCGAGGCCAGGATCGACTCCAGCTCTTCCTGTTCGGCCACTACCTGGTCGTATTCAGCGCTGAGTCGCTGGCGCCGCTGCGGCGACAGCGCCCGCAGCTGGAGGTCCAGCACTGCCCTGGCCTGATTGTGGTCGATGTCCAGCAGTTCCATCAGGCTTGCCCGGGCGGCTTCGAGCGAGTCGGTGGTCTCGACGAGCGCCCTGACCGCGTCGAGGTTGCCCAGGGCCGCCACGATTGCGTGAAGGATGCGACCGCGCTCATGAAGTGCACGGATCCGCGCCCGTGTGCCCGCGACGATCGCGTCCAGCTGGAAGCCGGGCGGCGTCTTGCCGTCCCGCAGACTCAGGAACTCGACCTCGGCGGACTCCAGCATTGCGGTCCGCTCGGCGACGAAGCGGCGGACGTGCTCGTGCGCCTCATGCCGCTCGAAGGCGGCCTTGTCGCGGTACAGCTCATAAAAGATCCGCTGCCGCGGGTTCCCCTCAACGGTGTGACAGGCATAGATCAGGGTGTCGTATTCCCGCTCGCGGATGGCGGACGAGGTCTCTTCCGTCAGCCGGTCGAATGCCTCTTCTGACCCAGGACGCACTGTGAACCGGACGATGAGTGCGAACGGCGCGGCGTCCTCAGGCACGTGTCTCCCTCATCAGGAACTGGGTGGGACCGAGCGTACTCGGGGCCGCATTCTGCCTGCCAGCAACGCCAGCGACGCCGAGCGTCGCCAGAGCCGGGCCGGGCGAGGTACTAGCCCGCTTCGCCGGCCACGGTCCGCAAAGCAGCTCGGCGCACCCGGACCAAGACGTGGGCGGCAGCGGACACGCGTCGCTCAAGCACGAGGGACTGGCGGGATCGTGGTGACCTGATCGGCACGGGGACTGCGCGCTCCTGGCAGACCAAGGCGCCGCTGGCCGCGCCGACCGGGCTCCCCTGCTCCTCGATCATGACGCGGAGCTTATCGCGGCAGGACGGCCCGCCGAGACCAGCGCAAACTCGGCTGAGCTGCGCCGGAGGAGCTCGCCGCTCAACACTAACCAGCCCGTGTCCGGCAGATATACGTCAGCCCAAGCGGTCGCGGGTCAAGATCACCGGTCTGCGCCGGATTTTGCGCGTCCCCCGCATCCTTCTGCCGGCAAGGAGCGAGAGTGTGCCGTCCGCTGGATGCACCAGGCCAGAGCCGGCTGAATCCGGTGACGCAGCTGACCTAGCCCGCACCTGCGATGACGCACCACTTCGCGACCCAGCGGCCTAACTGTCGTGCGGCGTGTCGTCCTGGGGTGGCAGGCTGCCGGAGCTGGTGTCCGTGTCCGGGATGTGCATGGCAAGCCGCCCCCCGCGGGGTAGCTCGGTTAAACGCGCCGCGGTAGGCGGTGTCCCCGTCCCGGTACTGGTTGCGGAATGAGTCGGTGGCCAAGCCGACCTCAGTGTGAGACCTGAGCAAGTTGCCGTACCCGGGTGCGCCCGGCCCGTAGACCAAGGGTCAGGCCCGGCATGTGAACCTTCTCCCATCCGGCTGTGCCGCGCTGTTTGGCTTTCTTGCCGCCCGCCTGCGAACGCCGGCTGCACGAGCATGTCGGCTGCAAGCGCGGCCCCGTGTAGGGAACCGAGATAGATGAGCAGCGTGAGCTGTGGTTTTAGGGCAGTTGAGCAGCGCCCGGATGGGGTTGGGCTGGGTAGTTGAGCATTTTGCGCTGTGGCTGTGGTCACGGTGCGTGTCTGGTGGTCTGGCTCAGGGATTATGCGATTGATTCCAGGGCGGGGCGGACGTCGCGGGCGAAGAGCAGGCCGTAGGCGGTCAGCGTGAGTCGCCCGTCTGGCCCGGTGCGCAGCAGGGCGGTGCCACGGTGGTCTCGAGCTGGCAGACCTGGCTGGTGAGGATGGCGTTCCTGATGCCGAGCTGGCGGGCTGCCTGTTGGAGGCTGGGCTGGCCGGGGAGGGTAAGGAGCCTGCCGATGCGCTGCTCGGCGCCCGGGCGGGTGAAGACGTTCCAGACGTCAGGGGTGAACGCGGCGGGCCCGCCGAGGGCGGCGAAGGGGTGGGCGCGGCCGGCGATGCCTTGCCGGTCTTACCGGCTGGGATGGTTCGGATGTGGGCCGGTTGTGGAGGCGTGGGTGGCTGCAAGTTTGGTGGCGGTCAGTACGCGTATGCCGCGTGGGCCGGTGTCGTGGTGCTGGACCGTCAACCCGGATGCCTGGCATTGGCTGGCGAGCCAGTCTGCGCTGATGCGCAGCTTTGGGTAGCTGCCGACCTGCTGGGTCCAGGTGTCGCCGGAGCGGGTGTGCAGGAGGTCGTGCACGATGACGGTGTCGTCGTCGCGGTACTCCAGGAAGCAGGTGAGCAGCTGGTCGGGGGTGCTGCGGACGGGGATGAACCGGTCGGTACCACACAGGGGGCGGGTGAGGTCCCGGTAGGTGATGACGAACCTGCCGCCTTCGGCCAGTGCTTGGGTGACGTCGCCCAGCAGGGCGGTCACGTCGGTCATGCTGGGCAGGTGCGTCAGGGTGTCGCCCATGCAGACGACGACGGCCACGCTGCCGGCCTGGGTGATCTGCGGGAGCACGGTGCGGATGTCGGCGTGGACCGGCTGGATCGCAGCATTGCCGCCGGTATGAGCGGCGAGCTCACCGAGCAGCGTCGTGCTGGTGTCGACGGCGAGCACGGGGGTGAAGCCGAGGGCGGCCAGGGCCAGCGTCTGATTGCCGGGTCCGCACCCGAGGTCGACAGCGGTCGTGCCGGCGGCCGTGGGCTCAACGCCGAGACTGTCCAGCAGATGGGCCTGCTCGGTGGCGAGTGCCGTGAGGTCGCCGCCGAGCATCCAGGTGTAGTGCCGGGCGAGTAGCTGATCGTAATGGTCAGCGGCGCTGGTCATAGGTCTCCTTCGCAAGGGGGCGAGCGCCGTGGCCGGCCGGCTCGCCGTTCGGGTAGCTGGGCATCGGGTGCAGCTCTTCTGTAGGGATCAGCTGAACTGGGGAGATGCGGGCTGGCTGGTCATGAGGGCGTGCGCCCCGGTGTGTGCGGGACCGGGATGGGCGGCTGGGCAGGCGTCAGGTGAGACGGAGACGTCTCGCCGTCTCACCTGAAGCGGCCGGACGGGTCGGCTAGTGCCCGTCGCGTGCGGTCTCGGGAAGCCGGGTCAGGCGGCGCTGCGGGTGGTGGTGACTGCTGCGGCGGTGTAGTGCATGGTGAAGCTGCCTCCGTGTGCGTCGATGGCGGCGCCGATGCTGTCGAGCAGCTGCTGGAGCACGGCCGGGGGGAACTTGCTGTGGCCGCCGGAGGTGGGGACCATGTCCAGCCACTGGTCGCGGGTGTAGGGCTGGTCCCAGTCGTAGCGCCACTGCTGCCACGGCTCGGGGTCGCTGAACGCGCCGGAGGCGCGGATGCCGTCTTCGGCCTTGGTGAAGAACGCGGAGTAGGCGTCCAGGCCGGGCATCGTGCCCGCGGCGGCGAACGGCGAGCCGGACGGCAGCACGCGGCGGTAGGCGCCGGCGAAGGCCTCGCCGAGGGCGGCCGGGGGCTGGAAGACGTACCAGAACGCCGCGAGCAGTCCGCCGGGGCGCAGCACCTGGGCGGCCTTGGCGGCGCCGGCGGCCGGGTCGACCCAGTGCCAGGTCATGCCGGCGGTGACCGCGTCGAATGTCCGCCCGGCGGGGTCCCAGTCCTCGAACCTGGCCACCTCGGTGTCCAGGCCGTGCTGCCGGGCGAACGCGGCCATCTGCGGGTCGGGGTCGATGCCGTGCACCCGGCAGCCGGCCGCCTGGAGCTGGCGTGAGGATATGCCGGTGCCGCAGCCGACGTCGAGGACGTCACGGCCGGGGCTCGCGGCGGCGATCCGCTCGATCAGGGCCTGGGGGTAGCGGGGTCTGGCCCGGTCGTAGCGCCCGGCTTCCGGGCCGAACGACTCTGCTACTTCCCGGGCCTGGTGCGCTTCACGTGCCCCGGGAGCGAGGGCACCTGCCTGCTCCGGAGGTATAGTGGTCATGCGCCCACTATAAGTGGGCGATTGCCCGCTCGTCAATCGGGTGCTGCCCGGCAGCGGCTGGAGGGATGCGAGGTGCCCACGGGGGTGGCCATCCGCGACGCGCGGCGGCAGCTGTTCGACGCCGCGGAGCGGGTCCTGCTGCGGGGCGGGCCGTCCGCGCTGACCAGCCGGGCGGTCACCGCCGAGGCAGGGGTCGCCAAGGGGGTCATGCACCGGCACTTCGCCGACTTCGACGCGTTCCTGGCCGAGTTCGTGCTCGACCGGGCCGGGCGGATGGATCCCCTGGCCGCCGCGCTGCCAGGGTCCGCCGGGACCGGCACCGTGGCCGGCAACATCGCGGGGGCGCTGACAGCGCTGTTCTCCTCGGCCGCGGTGGCGATCGTCGCGCTGATCGACTTCCGCGGCGAGCTGCGGACCCGGCTGCGCGAGTCCTGGCCGGCCGGCGTCCCGGTGCTGACCGAGGCCATGGAGCTCATCGCGTCCTACCTCGCCGCGGAGCGGGACCTGGGCCGCGTCGCGGCCGGCGCGGACATCGACACCCTCGCCGCCGTCTTGATGGGCGCCGGGCACCGGCTGTTCGCCGACCGGGCCAGTGCCCCGCCGGAGGCCGCGACCGTCGCCAGGATGGTGACTACGGTCGTCAGCGGCGTCGTGCGGGACCCGGCGCCGTGAACCAGTCCCGCGCAGGAAAGGCCGGCCGGCCCGGTGAGCTGCTGGCCGGGCTACTGCCGGCTCCTGTCGTCTTCTGCCGTTCCGGGCGGCAGCGGTTTGGAGGCTGTTGATGGGGTCGCTGATCGATGAGCTGCGCCGCCGGGAGGCGGCTGCCCGCGCGGAGGCGGAGGAGCTGCGCGGGCGGATCGCGAGCTGGCTGAGCTGCTGGCCGGGGCCGAGGAGCGGCTGTCGCGGCTGGTGATCACCCGGGAGACGGTCGATGAGGTGCTGGGCGGGGCCAGCGCCGACCCCCCGCCGGCGGCGGGGCCGCAGGGGGCAGGGCCGCCGGGACCCGGTCATCCGCCTGCTGCCGTGACGCCGGCGGTGCCGCCGTGGCGGCCCGGCCTTGAGGCGTCCGCGCTGCCGCAGGCCTACCGGGACCTGGTGGAGGTGGCCGGGGATGCCGGGCGCCCGCTGCGGGCCGCGCAGATCGCCGCGGCGGCCGGGCTCAGCACGGACAAGGCGAAGGTAGAGACCCTGCGGTCGAAGCTGAAGCGGCTGGTGGAGCGGGGCTGGCTGGCCGAGGATGCCGGGCCGGGCCTGTTCGCCCTGCCCGTGCACGGCAACGGCACGCAGAACGCAGCAGAAGCTAGGTGACGAGGGCTCTTCTCCCTAGGTTCGAAGGTGCGAACCGGTACGAACCCCAAGTGGCAGAAGAGCCCTGTGGAACAACCGTATGCCCAGATCCCCGGTGCCGGCCCCTTCGCGGCCTCAGTGATGTTGTTCACGACGCTGGTCGAAGAGCTGCAGGCCCTGGACGCGGGCGGGCTGACCGCGTGCGAGCTCGAGGACCTGCTCGACGAGCGAGGCCGGGAGCTGCAGCGGCAGCTGCTGCAAGACCACCTGGACCTGCGGGCGGCGCGGGAGGAGCAGGCCGCCCGCGAACGCCGCCCGCCCGCGGCAGGCGCGGACGGGATCACGCGGAGCCGGCTGGAGGCCGGCCACGGCAGGCTGCTGGCCAGCCTGTTCGGCACGGTGCGGGTCACCCGGTGCGCCTGGCGCCGCCCGGGAGCGCCCAACCTCTACCCGGCCGATGCCGCCTTGTCGCTGCCGGCCTGCCGGCGTTCCCATGCCCTGGCCGGCTGGCCGCGGTGGAAGCGGCGCGCGGATCGTTCGAGGCCGCGCACGCGGCCATCACCCGCCGCTGCGGGCCGGTGATCGGCAAACGGCAGGTCGACCATCGCCGGGAGCCACGCGAAGCATGCCCCGATCCGGCCGTGGCCAGGCCGACTGGTCATAGGCCACCCAGGCTGGCCACAATGGCGGTGCGCCTGTCGCGCGGCCACGCGCACCGCGACAGAGCGTGACCGGAAAGGCGCCAGTGCTCAAGAATCCGGCCCGCTGCTCACGTAGTGCTCAAGTACGGCATCGAATGCTCATGTAAATCGGTTCCCTACACCCCGGCAGGTGTTCCAGTGCGTGTACTGATCCGTATGCCGATGCGTGGACCTGCTGAGAACGGTAACCCCGCCTCCGGCGTATCAGCAGGACAAGCGGCCTGTGACTATTCCTGTGCTCGCCCAGACTGACAACGTAAACAGGGGTGACTTACGCCGATACGGGCCGCGGGCGGGTGCGAGGGAGGCCGTCAGCCGGCCGGGCGGCTAGCCCTGCGCCGGGCAGCGAGCCCGACGGCAGCCTCGGGGTGACAACCTCAGGCATCGGGCTGCGCGGCGCACAGCGCGCGCGTGTCGCGCTGCCAGGCGACAGCCGCGTATCCGGCCATGGCCCGGCGCCGCGACGTGCACCGGGCCACCTGTCGCGCCGCTGCCCGAATGGCGCGGGCGGCAGCGTAAAAAGTCGGCCCGAAAACGCGATTTGGTCAGTGTCAGCGGACGCGCGGCACGCGGGGCCGCCCGAGCCATGGCACGACCCGACACCGTCACCAGCGAGCGGCACGGTCAGCTGGCCGTGCACCACATCGAGACCGAGCCAATGACCGGCCAGCAGCGCGACCGGGCGGTCAGCGCGCTCGCCGCGCTGACCCGCGCCTGGAGCGAGTCGCGCGCCGCAACTGCCGCGGGCGGGGCGCTGCCGCTTCCCCTTCCCGGCGCGCCGAGCAACACTGACCACGCCGGCGAGGACCCAGCCGCCAGTCCCCCTCCGGCAGAACAGCGCCCGCGGAAGGACACGCCATGACGCGCATCGCCCGCCAGCGACCCACTGTCGCGGCCGGCCCACTGCATGACGTGCGAGTCGGCGTCTACGTGCGCCGGTCCACCGACGACGAGCACCAGCCCTACTCCATCCAGGCCCAGGACACCCGGCTCGCCGCCTACATCGGCTCCCAGCCCGGCTGGCGGCAGGCCGCCCGGTTCGCCGACGACGCCTCCGGTGCCAGCACGCACCGGGCCGGCCTGCAACGGGCGCTCGCCGCGGCGCGGGCCGGGGTAATCGACGTGCTGCTGGTCTACCGTGTCGACCGACTCACCCGCAGCCTGCGCGACCTGGTCACGCTGCTGGATGACCTCGACCACGTGGGCGTCGTGTTCCGGTCGGCGACCGAGCCGTTCGACACCGCCACCGCGATGGGCCGGATGCTGGTGCAGATGCTGGGCATGTTCGCCCAGTTCGAACGCGACACCATCATCGACCGGGTCATCGCCGGGATGGAACGCAAGGCCGCCGCCGGGAAATGGAAAGGCGGCCGCCGCCCGTTCGGCTACCAGCACGACTCCGCTACCAGCACGCTCGTACCCGACGCGAGCGAGGCCGTCGTCGTCCGGCTCATCTTCGAGTCCTACGTTCGCGACCGGCTCGGCGGCCGGGCCATCGCGTACCTGCTGAACGACCGGGGGCACCGGACCACCACCGGCGGGCGCTGGTCGGCCCACCAGGTGGTGCGCGTTCTGTCCAACCGTGTTTACCTCGGCGAGCTGACTTTCAGGGGCGTCACAACTGCCGGCTGCCTTCCCGCAATCATCGACCAGGCCGTGTTTAGCGAGGCGGAGAGGATCCTGGCCGCCCGCGGGGAGGACTACTCCAAGCGGACCGCGAACGGCTCCGATTACCTCCTCACCGGTCTGATGCGCTGCCCGTCCTGCGGCAAGGCGATGATCGGCACCAGGGCGCACGGCCGCAGCCGCGTCTATCGGTACTACACCTGCTTCACCCGCCTGCGCTACGACACCAAACGCTGCGATGCCGCCCGGCTGGATGCCGACGCCGCCGAGCAAGCAGTCCTCGGCGCGCTGGCCAGCTTCTACCGCGACCAGCACGACCTCATCGCCGACGCCATCGCCCAGGCCCAGGCCAGCCACGCCGCCGGGCACTTGGCAAGGCACGCCGAACTGGCCGCAGCCGAGCGCGAGCTGGCCAAGACCAGTGCCGCGATCGACCGGTACCTCACCGCGTTCGAGAACGGCAGCCTTGACCCAGAAGACCTCGCCCCCCGGCTCGCCCAGCTCAGGACCCGGTCCGCGCAGCTGCGCGCATGCCGGGACGAACTCGCCGCTCAGACCGCGGCGACGCCGACCGCGCCGCCCGCAGCCACACTTCGACAGGTCGCCGGGCACATCGACGACATCATCCGCTCCGGCACCGAGAACCAGCGCAAAGCCCTCGTCGAAAGCCTCGTCGCCCAGATCAAGATCATCGGACCGGATGGGATCGTACCCATCTTCCGCATACCTCGGCCGTCCGGCCCCGACCACGATGGCGGACTGCAGCCACCCGACGAGCACAACCCGCAGGGCACGGATGCGGTTCGCGCAATGACTAAATTGGTGGGGCGCCTGGGGCTCGAACCCAGAACCCACGGATTAAAAGTCCGCTGCTCTACCATTGAGCTAACGCCCCGTGCCACCGGACGTACCGACGCCACCGCACGAAGCGTACCGACTCCGGGCGCCGGTCCCACATTCGGCGTATCGCTCCTACAGTAGCGGCTTGACGCTGGACGATGATCGTTGCGGCCATCCTCCCGTCGTGGCCGGTGGCGTCCGGGCCGGCCAGCAAGAGGGCTCACGTGATCAAGAGCTACCTACCTGCTGCGCCTGCATAGCCTGAACTGCGTGAATCTGGAACAGGGTGACGAGGGCACCGTGGTTGCCTGGTACGACGTGCACCGGGAGCAGTGGCGATGGCGCTGCAGCCTGTGTAACACCGAGCATGGCACGACCAGCAGCGAAACATGGGCAGCCAGGCGCGGCGACATCGGCTGGCCGCGTCTGTACGAAGGCCCAGTGCAGACTGCTATGCGCAACCACGTCGATCGCATCCACGCTGAGGACGACGTAGCCATTGAAATCCGGGAACCAGGCTGAGGCTCTTCCCGGAATCGGGAACTCAACCACAGGGAACCCGGATCCATGATGGTTTCTATTTGCCCATTGCTGCCCTAATGGCGGTAACCGCAGCTTCCGCGCTAATTGACTTTGCTACGTCAAGCGCCCATGTTCCTGCATTCCGAAGATGCATCATTACTGTCGGTCCGTCATTCGTACTGGAAGCGGTTTCCGCCTCTGTGATTGCGGCTAGAGCGATCTTCTCACCAGGTCTATCTGCCGCTACGGTCTCCATCTCAGCTCTTACCTGCGCTAGTTCACGCGAAAGGCTCAGAAGGTCGATGGTTGACCCTACGGCGCTCCAGATTTGGCTGAAGTACGTTTCATGTGCTGACGCGCCTGGTCCTACAGCGGCCGATATTCCGGTGACGTATTTATCGCGCATTGTTTCTCCATTGGATTCCACGATTGTAGTATGGTGGTATTCTTTGATGAAATAAATAGCGCTGGGTCTCCTCGGCCTAGAAACCCTAAAGAGTTTTCGTCGGTCCGCTCGTGCTGTAGGCTCGTGATCGGTCATGCTCGACCCCTGTGGTTGTCGAAGGCTATATCGTTTGGGCTTTGCTGCTGATGCGCAGCTATGCATTGCCGTCTTTCAGGCATATCAACAACGTTATTGACTGGAAAGACGGCAGATACGACTTCGCCTCTGGAGCGTGCCCCTCAAGGACGGCGTCGAGCCAAATCTACCGAGGAGAATTAGAGGGGCTGAACCGATCAGGTTCTGAGTGGCGGCGGCTTATGAGCCAGGAAAGGAGATCTCGCTACGACCGTTACAGCACGGGAGCGAAGATCTAGCGCCACATTTCTGACTTGAGCAACTTCAACACAATTTCCATTGTAAGAGGAGCGCGAAGACTTAATCCAATAGCCTCCTGAAAGGTTGTCGATAGCCGATATAGACATAAAAGGTCTACGCCAATAGCGCTCCAGGGGGTTGGGGTCGCGAGCGTGTGATGGCACAACAAAAGGCTACTCCGCATCGGGCCTCGCCGTGGCAAGAGCTAGCCATCCTGCGTCGGCAGCCTGGGCCCTGGGTCGCTAGAGGGGAGCACGGCGCTGCCTGCCTGCCCGGCCGGTCCGGTGTGACCTGCGGCTGACCTATTGCCGGGCTCTGGCGGAAGGGTCGTTAGCCTGGGAAAATAACTCCCGTCAGTGATCACGGGCGAGGGGGTGTGAGTGCCAGCGCCGCCAGTTGCCGGGCATGACGGCGCTGTGATGTTGCCGCGGGTTGTGGCGTCGGCGGTTACCGGGCGCGGGGACGCGGGGGTGGTGCTGCCGGTCGAGGCTGGCAGTTCACCTACTCCGGCACGCCGGAACACCACCTGGGACTTCACCTCGGCCGCGCCGACGACCGACGACACCCTGCCCGGGACTGGATGCGCCGGCACCGCGCTGGGTATCTCCACCGCCCCGTGCCAGGCCGACCCACTGGTGTTCCTGGACTACAACGCCGGCCTCG
>Ga0335073_10008234_pt1 | contig 14622 bp, 9 predicted proteins | sample Lox_Sample_22_FD_207093 | JGI IMG/M metagenome (GOLD analysis project Ga0335073, IMG submission 207093) | Soil microbial communities from Loxahatchee National Wildlife Refuge, Florida, United States - Lox_Sample_2.2 | ecosystem: Environmental > Terrestrial > Soil > Wetlands | place: USA: Florida... | reverse complement strand
TTCCTCGTAGTTGGCGAAGGCGAAGTCGATCAATTTCCGGCAGCACGCGTGCAGAGCGACTCAATCTCGGCCTGCTCCATGCGGCCGCGGTGAGCGCCATCCCACTGTCTCCATTACGAATAAAGGCTCACGTGAGCCACCTTTATCTCACGAGTTGATCGGTTAGATTTCGAAAATGATCTTGAAATGAATATTGCCTTAGTCGAATTCACTTGCTAACCTGGAAATGTGCGGATGGCGGGCTGACCGCTACCGAAGGCGGAGCAATCCGCGGCATTTTCCGGGGGGAGGTAATCAGCGTGTGCGGCGACGGGGATCATTCGTTGGGCGGCGACGTGCCTGGCAGCGTTGCCGAGGCCCTGCGGCTCGGAGGCGCATTCGCGGATTACCTGAATTCCGCGGCCGCGGCCGAGCTTGACGGGGCAGCTTGCGGCGAGGTGCTGATCGCGCTCGGCGAAATCCAGGCGAAGCTCGCTGCGGCGCACGCTAGCCTGCTGCGCCGGTTCGACGCCGCTGACGCGCACGACGCGGACGGATACGGCTCATCCTCGGCATGGCTGGCGGCGAAGGGGCGGATGACAAGGCAGGACGCCCGGGCGGCTGTCAGGCAGATGCGCCAGTTCAGTCAGCGGCCCGGCCTGCACGACGCCGTCGCCGCCGGGGAAATCTCCAGGTCCTGGGCGGATGCGATCGCCCGCTGGACCAGGAAGCTTCCTGAAGGAATGCGCGCCGAGACCGACAAGATCCTGCTGCAGGCCGCCACGGCCGGGGCGTCGCTTGAGGACCTGGCGACGATCGCGGCCGCCGCGATCGAGCAGTGGCGCTCCGCGCATCCCGATCCCGAGGAAGACTTCGACTTCCGCGACCGCTCCGTACGGCTCGGCCTGACGTTCGGCGGCGCGGGCGTGATCCGGGGTGACCTGGCCCCCGAGTGCGCCGCCGCGGTCACCGCCGTCTTGGAGGCCCTGGGTAAGAAGCAAGGCCCCGAAGACGACAGGAACGAGGGGCAGCGGTTCCACGACGCGCTGGCCGAGGCGTGCCACCTGCTGCTCCGCGCCCGGCTCGTCCCCGACAGGGCCGGGGCCGACACACAGGTGACCGTGCACATCCCGGTCTCCCAGTTGCGGCAGATGCCCGGCGCGGCCGACCTTGAGGATGCCTGGCTCAGGGCAAGGCTTGGCGAGCCCGCCGACCCGGGCGCCGCCTACCTCACCGGCAAGGACGCCGAGATCGCCGCCTGCGACGCGCTGACTGTCCCGGTTGTCACCGGCCACGCGGACATGACCGTGATCGACAAGATCATCGCCCTCGCCCAGGCCGCTCCGCGTGGCACCTTGACCGGGCCGGGCGCCACCCCTGCGGCGACCGGTCCCGCATCGAGCAGCGCTGCACTGGGCCGCCCTGCGCTGGGCAGCCGCACACCGGGCGCCCCGGTCTCGGCCGCGGCGTGGCAGGCGCAGCGGTACGCGATCGCACGGCTAGCCATCGACTTCGTGTCCGGGCCTGGCGGTCTTGCTTCGGCGCTGCGTACCGGCCTGCTCGAACGCCCTTACAGCACGCCGTCGCTCCCGCTGGACATCGGGTTCTCGGACTCGATACCCGGACAGATCCGCCGCGCGGTGATGCTCCGTGACCAGCACTGCGCGTGGCCCGGCGGCTGCGACCGCCCGGCCGCCGCCTCCGACGTCCACCACATCAGGCACAAGAGCGACGGCGGCGAGACCTCGGTCCACAATTGCGGTCTTTTCTGCGAGTTCCACCACGAGACTTGTATTCACCGCTGGGGCTGGGAAATCATCCTTCACCCCGACGGCACCATGGAGGCCCGCAGCCCCGACGGCAGCCAGGTCCTGCGGAACCATGCTCCGCCGCCGCGCCGCGCGGCCTGACGCCCGGCGGTCAGGTCAACGGAAGGCTCGAGATGTCAGTTCAGGCGCTTGTGATCCGACGCGCGCCGGGGGGCGTTGTCAGGCGCTCACCATGCTCCCGAGTCGCCAGTAGGCACGACAGCCGCAAAGGCCCTGGCGGCGCGGACTCTTATACGGTCCAGTCAAGCTGCGGTTCGGGGATGGCGAGCTTGCGGCCGTGTGCCTGCGCCTCGCCCCGCCCGGTCTCGTCGCCCCGTGGGTAACGGAAGACCTGGCCGGGGAACACGACGAAGCTCTCCGCCGGCGAGTGGAAGTCCGCATACCAGCCGGGCCGCGCGAGTGCACCGGCGAATGCCGCCGCTAGTTTCCCCGCTGCGTCGTCCCCGGTCTCGAAGTCAAGCACGGTCCAGATGTCCGGCTGGTCGGGTGTGCTGCCCTGCGCCCGGTACCGGCTGATCTTCCTGACGGTCAGCTTCAGGTCCTCCAGGTTCGTTCCGGCGCGGAGGCTCTCCATTATGAGAGTGCCCCGGATCATGACGATCTCTCCCTACTGGGTGCCTGCGACTGTCTGTACGTTCGTGCCGCCCGTGACCGGGACCCGGTTGATGAGGGCTTTGAGGCCGTCGGCGTCGAGGAGGTCGGCGGGGCGGACGGTGCGGTCGTGGCGGACGTAGTAGAAGGCGGCGCGGACCTTGTCCAGGGGGACGTCGGCCAGGGCGGACCAGGCGAGGCGGTAGGCGGCTAGCTGGACCGCTACGGCGTTCTTTTCCGCCTTCGTGCGCGGGGGCTTGCCGGTCTTCCAGTCGACCACGTCATAGCCGCCGCCGGGGTCGGCGAAGACGGCGTCGATGCGGCCGCGGATCTGACGGTCACCGATCTGCGTGTCGAACGGGACCTCGACGTCGCGTGGCCAGCGGCCGCCCCATTCACCCGCCTCGAAGCGGGCCCTGAGCTCGATCAGTTCATCGCCAGGATCGGCGTCCTCGTCGCTGAGGAACAAGTCATCGTCGTCGATCAGCCGCTGCTGGCCGAACCGCTCCTCAAGCCACCGGTGGAACGCGGTGCCCCGGCGAGCCTGCCTAGCCGGGGGCTGCGGCACCGGGCGGCGAACCTGACGGGCCAGTTCGTCGGGGTTCCTGGCCAGGGTGACCAGGGCGGATACGGACAGGCGGGACGGCAGGACCACCTCGACAGGGCCGTCGCCGCGGGCACGGCGCCGCTCACGCTCGGCGAGCAGCAGACCGGTGTCCAGTTCCCAGGCGGCGACCATCTCCCGTTCTTCTTCGGTGAGCCCATGATCGTCGTCGGTGAGCCGCCGACCGTCGGTCCCCCGCCCGTCGGTGAGCCCCGGCTGGTCATCGATGAGCCCGTCCGTTTCCGCTCCCGCGTGACCCGCCTCTGCCAGCGCCTCTCGGGTTTGCACGACGGCCGTGCCGGTCTCCGCGCTTCGACCAGCCTCAGCATCCCCGCGGCTCTCATCATCCGAGCGGCCGCCGGCATCCGCAGGGGCCTCGGCATCTCGGCGCGCCTGGTCTACGAGTGCCGCTGCCGCGGCGATCGCCGCGAAGTGCTGGCCGGCCGGGGTGACCGGCCACTCCGCCTCGTCCACGTCGGCGAGCAGCGGGTTGTCCGCGTCGTCGGCCGGCTGGTCCGCCCATCGATCTACCGTCCCGGCGCCCGCCTCGCAGGCGGCGCGGACCTCGGTCAGAAACACCGACGGGCCGAGCGGGGCAGTCGCCTCGCCCCACCAGTAACCGGAGCAGCCGAGCCAGAATGCGGCCCTGGTCGCCGCGACATAGGCGAGGCGCCGTTCCTCCGCCAGGTCGCGGGCCGCGCAGGCCTCGTTGAACCCAGCGAGAGAGTCGGCGTCGAGCGCGGGCAGCGCGGGCAGGTCGCCGGCGTCGCCGCGCAAGGGGAACGGGATCAGCCGCGGGTTGTGCGTCCACCGCGTCGGCGTCTTCGGGCGCGCCGGGAACACCTGCGACTTGTCCCCCGCGGCCAGCCCCGGGATGAAGACCGCCGGCCACTGCAGGCCCTTGGCGGCGTGCACGGTAAGCAGCTTCACGCTGTCCGACTCGCCGACGCGGCCCGTCTCAAGGCCGAACTCTTCCTGCTGAGCGGCCGACAGGTAGGCGAGGAACGCGCCAAGCGTCGGCTCGGGCTGGTCGCCCGCGAACGTGACGGCCACATCGGTGAACGCGTCCAGGTCGGCCCGCGCGGCGGCCAGGTCGCCGCCCGGCCTGGCGGCTACCTCGATGTCGAGGCTGAGCGCGCGCTCGACCTCGGCGATGAGGTCCGCGAGCGGGCGGGACACGTGCTCGCGCAGCCGCCGGGTCTCTTCGGCGAGGGCAGACAGCCGCGCGTACCCGGTCTCGGAGTACGCCGCCGGGCGGCCGAGGTCGTCGAGCGCCTCGACGAGCGACGCGGCGCTGTCCGCCGTAGTCAGGTCGGTGACGGCCTCCGCGAGCGGGTCGAGCGTCGCCACCGCGTGGCCGTCACCGGCGGCACCGGGGTCACCGGGGTCACCGGGGTCACCGGGGTCACCGGGGTCACCGGGGTCGGTGCCAGCGGTGGAATCGCCCGGGTTACCGCCGGCACCGGGGTCACGGGGGGCGGTGCCGGCGGTGGAATCGCCCGGGTTACCGCCGGCTGTGGAGTCACGGGGGGCGGCGGCGGCGGGCTGGCCAGCCGCGCCGCCCGACTCCGCCACGCCGCGGGCCAGAGCGCGGGCGCGACGGCCGAGAGCCACCAGGTCGCGGGGGCCGATCCGCCACCGTGGCCCGGTCAGCAGGCGGGCCAGGGCGTCCGAGGAGGCGGCGTCGTGCAGCACGCGCAGCGTCGCCACCACGTCCTGCACCTCCGGAACGGACAGCAGGCCGCCGAGGCCAACCACCTCGCACGGGATGCCACGGGCCTCGATCGCCCGGCGCAGCGGCACGAACTGGGACCGTTTCCTGCACAGTACGGCGATGTCCGACGGGCGCACCCCGGCGACCCTGCCGTCCGGCCACAGTCCTCCGTCCGGCGCTGACCCGGCGGGCAGCGCGAGCAGCGCGGCGGCTTGTTCTGCTACCCACTCCGCCTCGTCGGTCACGGTCGGCAGCAGCGCGGCGCACACGCCGCCGCGTCCGCTCCGGTCGGGCGCCGGCCCGAGTACGGGGACGTCCGGTGCCTGCACCCGCAGTTCCTGCTGCAGGACGGCGGCGGCAACGAGGACGCGTCCCGCGTTGCGGAAGCTGGTGGAGAGCTGGTGGACGGGGGTCGGCAGTCCCGACCGGGCAGGGAAGTCCTGGGCGAACCGGCGCAGGTTGCCGGCGCTCGCGCCGCGCCAGCCGTAGATCGACTGGCACGGGTCACCGACGGCGGTGACCGGATGCCCGTTGCCGAACAGGGCGTGCAGCAGCTTGAGCTGCGCGTGGCTCGTGTCCTGGTACTCATCGAGCAGCACCACCTGGTAGCGGGTCCGCTCGGCGGCGCCGACCTCCGGGTGCCGCATCGCGATCCGCGCCGCGAGCCTGACCTGGTCCCCGTGGTCGAGCACTTCGCGCGTCCGCTTGGCCGCCGCATAACGGTCGACGAGCGGCAGCAGCTGCTCCCTGGTCCGCTGGTCCGCCAGGATACGGCGCACGCTGGCCGGGACCTTGCCACCGGGCAGCAGGGCCGCCCTGGCCTGCAGCCACTCCCCCGCGTCGCGCACGTCCTGCGACGACCTGAGATGCTCCGCGAGGTCGCCGGCCAGTTCGAGCACCGCCGCGGTCACAGTCTGCGGCGTCCACTGCACCTCATCCATCGGCCCGTCGTAGGCGGCCGTGATCGACGCGGCGAGCTGCCAGGACAGGGCGGCCGTGATCAGCCGCATCGACGGCTCAAGTCCTTCGCGCAGCGCGTGGTCGCTGACCAGGCGGCCCGCGTAGGCGTGATAGGTGCTGATCACCGGATCGCCCGCCCATGGCCCGGTCTCGTCATCAGCGGGGGCGTTCGCGAGCCCGGCGCGGCGCAGCGCTTCCAGGCGGGTGCGTACCCGCTCGGCGAGTTCGGCCGCCGCCTTCCTCGTGAACGTGAGGCCGAGTACCCGGTCCGGGCGGACCATGCCGTTGGCGACCAGCCACACCAGCCGTTCGGCCATGGTCTCGCTCTTGCCTGACCCGGCACCCGCGACGACGGCCTGCGGCCCGAGCGGCGCCTCAATCACCGCCGCCTGCTCCGCCGTCGGCTCCGGCAGCCGCAGCGCCCGCGCGAGCTGCCCCGCCGTGTACCTCTCCACGCTCCAATTCCAGCAGACCCCACCGACATTCGCCGCCCGGTCGACGATGCCTCACTGGCGCCCGGGCGGACTGGAAGACCGGAGCGGCAGCGGCTCGCTGGCGCTGCCGGGCACCCGCAGGCGTGACGTACGACCCGGCCGGGGATGCGCACGGCACCCGCGCCGTGCTCTCCAGCTAGTCGCGCAGGCAGCGAAACCCGTTCGCAGGCCATTTGAGTGCGGTGGGCGGTGCACCCGCGCGCACTTGCCGTCCGCGGTCCCGGGACCGTGGACGGCATTCACCCGCTGCTGGCGGTGAGCAACCGCAATCGAGCCGGTCGGGGTGGCCGCTTCAGGCGACGGGTATCAGCCGTTGAGCGGGGCGCTCGTCCAGGACTGCGGGTCCGCGCCGAGGATGCCCAGGCGGCTGAGTATGAACTGGATGCCGCCGGTCTTCGCGGCGCCCGTGGTGTTCGTCTTCAGGTCGGCGAAGGCGTACAGGCCGCTGTCCGGCTGCTGGTTGCATGCCGTCGCGTTATTGTCTGTCATCCCGTACGGCGAGGCCTTCGCACCCGTTGTCTCGGGGGCCTGGACCACCCAGGTCACGCCGTCCTTCTGTGTGTAGGAGACCGCGTTCGCGGCTTCCCCCGAGGTGCCCTGGGGCGCCGTTGTGCAGGTGTTGCCGTTGACCCCCGGTGTCTCGCCGGCGTCGATGATCAAGCCCGTCACGCCGTGCTGCTCGTAGTCGGTGTACGGCGCCACGTCGAGTTCGCTGGCCAGGTACTGGCCAGTGGCCAGCACGCTGTAGGTCGCCGACACCGGGTGCCAGTCAGGGGGAACCGCGCCGGCGAGCTTGAACGGGAAGACGACCGGCTGGGTCTGGCCGAACTTCACCGTGGCGGCCATCTTGGGCAGCAGGGTCATCGCCTGGCCGGCCGGGAACCTGGAGTCGCCGCTGCTCTGCGCCTGCAGGAGCGCCCACGCGTCCGGTGCGTACTGCCAGGCGAGCGCGGTGCCGCCGTTGCCCCAGTAGGCGATCCGGCCGTCCACGTCCGCGGCCCGGCCGGATTCCTGGCCGGTCAGTTCCGCGCACCTGGCGTCCTGCTCCTGCGTTGCCGACCAGCCGGGAATGCCGTTCAGCAGCCCGTAGCAGCCGCCCTTGGGCATCACGGAGAGCTGGATGTAATAGCCGGCTGCGGACTGGGCAGCCGTGATCGTGAGGTTGTCGACGGTTGACAGGAACCCGTCGTGGATCGCCGACGGCGTGATGTCCAGCGAGTAGCTCTGCGGCAGGTAGCCGAAGGCCGCGTAGGGGACCAGCGGGTTGAGGTAGCCATCGGGCGACGGGACATCGGCCGGGGCGGCCGTCGGCTTCGGAGTCGGGGAGGTCGTCTTCGGCTTGGCGGACCCCGAGGCGGACCCCGAGGCGGCGGGCGTCGTCCCGGGGCGGCCGGGAGCAGCCGAGGTCAGCGCCTGCGGGACCACCACGACGGCCGCGATCACCGCCGCGACGGCGGCCGGGACCGCGGCGCGGCGCGCCCACAGGCGGCGCAGGCCGGCCCGGCGGGCACGGCCGATGTCGACCCGGGAGGCGGGCTCTGGCCGGTCCGCGATGTCGTGCAGGAGGAAGCGTACGTTGTTCTCGTTCACGGTCAGGCCTCCTCGGCCATGATCGGGCCGAGCGCGCGGCGCAGCGCGTCCAGGCCCCTGGCGGTCTGGCTCTTCACGGTGCCCGGCGTGCAGCCGAGTTCCCGCGCCGTCAGCTCGACCGACAGGTCGCAGTAGTAGCGGAGCACGAGGGTGGCGCGCTGCCTCGGCGGCAGGGCGGCGAGGGCGGTGCGGACGTCCATGCGGACGGCGTGGTCGTGCTGGAACCCGGGCAAGTCGCCGGGAGCGTCGATGAGGATGACGCGGCGGTACCAGGCAGACCGGCGCTCGGCGAGGAAGACCCGGACCATGATGGTCCTGGTGTAGGCGTCGATGCTCGCCGCGTCGCGGGCCTTGCCCCAGTTGGCGTACAGCCTGGTGATCGCGCACTGCACCAGGTCATCGGCGGACTGCCAGTCCTGGCACAGCAGGTACGCCACGCGCCGCAGCCACGCCAGGCGGGACTGGACGTACTCGGTGTATTCGGCGTCCCGTGAACCGCTCACGCGGGAACTGCCTTGGCTGGATTCATACTCACCTGATGCGTGCGAGCGGGCGCGGGGTTGCCTCGCCTGTGAAAGAAAGCGAGTGGCGTGACAGGTTAACGCGCAACCGTTCTTCTGGATCACTGGCGGCAGGCCGGCGGCGGGCGGCGGCAGGACCCGCCGGGCCGGCGCGGGCGTGGTCCTTACCCGGACACCGCGGCCGGCGGCGGGCCGTAGAGGTCGACGCCCTCGGGAGATCTCTCCCGGGTCAGCTCGCCCCGGATGACGAGGACCTCCAGGTGGGCGGCCGTCTCTCCGGTGGCGAGCAGCTGGTTCATCGGGTCGAGCTCGGTGAGCTTGCGCTGCCTGCGGGTCCACGGCAGCGCGGCGGCCGCCTCGAAGGCGGTGACCGGGCCGCCGCTGGCCGCCGCCAGCGTCCGCGCGAGCCGGTTTTCGTGGTGTTCGAGCAGCTGACGGACCCTGGTATGGCTGGACGCCTGGACCGGCCCGTGGGCGGGCAGCAGCCGTGTGTCGGGCAGCGTGAGCATCAGCCGGAGCGAGCCAAGGTACTCGTTCAGCGCCAGCCGGGTGATCACCGGCTGGAAGCCGATCGACGGGGTGATGTGCGGCAGGATGTGGTCCCCGGCGAACAGCACGCCCGCCGCCTCGTCGTGGAACACGACGTGGCCGCTGGTGTGCCCGGGCGTGTGGATGGCGCGCAGGGTCCGGCCCGGCAGGTCGAGCAGCGCTCCGTCAGGCAGCCAGCGGTCGGGGTCGGACCACTCCAGCTTCGGCTGCGGGTCGGCGAGCTTCGGCTCAAGGATGCCGCGGACCTTCCCCGCCAGGACCGTGGCGCCCATCCGCGGGAGCATCTCGATGAACCCGACCTCGGCCCGGCCGGCGGCGACGTCCCTGATCGCGTCCATGTTGACCCGCTCACCCTCGCCGAGGGTGATCTTGCCGCGCAGCGTGGTCCGCAGCTGGACCGCGAGGGTGTAGTGGTCCTGGTGGATGTGGGTGATGAAGAAGTTCCTGATGTCGGGCAGTCCGTAGCCGAGCTGGCTGAGCGCCCCGGTCAGCCGCTCGCGGGCCTGCGTGAGCGCCATGCCCGCGTCGACCAGGTCCACGCCGTGATCGCCGGTGATGGCATAGACGTTGACCGCGGTCAGCGCGTCGCCGGGCAGCGGCAGCGGTATCCGGTACAGTCCGCCGCCGAGGTCTTCCACCCCTGGTTCTGCCCACGCATGCCGGTCATCCTTCGACGCCGGCACCCGGCTCGTCACATAGTCCACGCACGGAACCTCCTGGCGGTCCAATGTACCGGCAGGTTAAAGATTTCGTTAGTGTGCTTTTTACCTTCGAGTCTTTGCCTTTACCTGGCGACCTCGCCGCCGTCGGGATGAACGGGGCAGCACGACGCCACCGGGCAGGTCCGGCACCCCTGGTTCACCCGGGCGCGGTAGACGGGACCTGCCATGCCCTCGGCCACCGCGTCGACGAGGTTGCGCGCCCAGCCTGGGTCCGGGTCATCGGCCAGCGCGCGCTGGCGCTGGACCCTGGCCTGCGCGCGCAGGCCCGCCTTGCCGACCTGTACAAGCTCGGCGCCGCCCGGCTCGGTCACGCCGAACCGCTCGAACGCGCCGAGCAGCACGGCGAGCTGGTAGACGCCGAGCTGCGGATGGCGGTCAAGCTCCTCCTCGCGCGGCGACGACGACCCGGTCTTCAGGTCCACGATGACGCCGCGGCCCTCGCCGTCCCGCTCGAGCCGGTCGACCCTGCCGGTGATCTCCACCCGGCCGGCACTTACCTTGAGCGCCTGCTCGGCCTTGAGCAGCTCCCTCGGGTTGGCCGCGTGCCAGTCGAGGAACTTGCGGACCATCTTCTCCGCAAGCTCCCGCTGCCTGGTCCCGTACCAGACGCTGCCGAAGTCCAGGTGGTGCCAGATGTCGTCGATCCTGTTCGTCACCTGCTCCTCGGCGGCACCCTCGGCGATGAGCTGCGCGGCGGCGTGGATGACCGTGCCCAGGTGGCGCAGGACGTCTGGATGCCCCGCCCCGACCGCGGACTCGAGGAGCCAGCGCAGGCCGCACCGGGTGAACGTCTCCACGTGCGACGGCGACAGCCTGACCCGCTCGCCGTCATCGACGATGGGCCGCATGTCGGAGAGTTCCGTCAGCGCGTACCAGCTCGCCGGATCGGCACCGCGCACGCCCGCGTCCGCCAGCCTGGCCAGCTGCCGGGCGGCGGCCGCCCGCAGCCCCGCAGGCCGCGCCGGGTCCGCCGCGGTCCTGCGCAGGTCCGCGACGAGGGCCGGCAGGGACAGCCACCGGGTCGCGGCGCTGGCCCGCTCGATCTCAATGTCCTCGCCCGCCAGTTCGGCCAGGAACCTGGACGGACGCTGGTCCTGGTCGTCGCCGCCGGAGGCGGTCACCATGAGCAGCTTCCTGGCCCGGGTGGCCGCCACGTAGAACAGCCGCCGCTCCTCGGCCAGCAGCCGGGCCGCGCGGGCGGCGACGGCGACGTCGCGGGGCGCCGCTCCCTGGACAAGGTCGGACGGCAGCGGCCCGGCCGCCTCGGCGACCTCGTCGGCGCCGAGCAGCGAGCCGCGCAGCCGCAGGTCGGGCCAGACCTCTTCCTGCACGCCCGCGACGACCACCACATCCCATTCGAGGCCCTTGGACCGGTGGGCCGTGAGCAGGCGGACGCAGTCCTCGCGGACCGCGTGCTCGGCCAGGGTGTCCCCGGCGATCTCCTGGCCGGCCAGGCTATCGAGGAACAGCCGCGGACTACCCGGCGGAAGGTCGTCGGTAAACCGCGCCGCGGCGTCGAACAGGGCGAGCACCGCGTCCAGGTCCCGGTCGGCCGCGGGGTCGTGCTCGGCCTGCTGCTCCCACCGCTGGCCCAGGCCGGATTCGGCCCAGACCGCCCAGAGCACGTCTTCCGCGGTCGCCTCCTCGGCGACCAGCCGCCCCGCCAGGTCGAGCAGCGCCGCGACCCGGCGGGCAGGTGCGGCGACCCGGTCGCTGACCGCGTGCAGGACCCGCGGGTCGGTCAGTGACTCCCGCACCGGTATGCCGTCGAGTGCGCGCCTGAGCTTGCGCAGGCCGAGGGTGTCGGTCTGGCCGAGCGGTCCGGTCAGCAGCTCGGCCGCGGCCTCGTCATCGAGCCTTTCCGGCTGGACGGCGCAGCGCAGCAGCAGGAGCAGCGGCCGCACACCAGGCTCGTCGGGCAGCGGCAGCTCATCGCCGGCGACGGTCACCGGCACCCCGGCGGCGCTCAGCGCCCGGCGCAGCGACGGCAGTTGCCGCTGCGCGGAACGGACCAGGACCGCCATCCGCCGCCACGGCACCCCGTTCGCCAGGTGCGCCCGGCGGAGGGTGTCCGCGACCACGGCCGCCTCCTGCGCCTGGGTGTCCGCGACGCAGATCCTGACCTGCCCGGCGGGGCCGCCGTTGACCGGTATCAGGCGGCGGTGCGCCGCGGTGTCGCCGCTGTGTTCGCCCGACGGCCTGGGCGCGGCCGGCAGGCGGCGCGCGACCCGGCGCGACGCGGCGAGCAGCGCCGGGCCGCTGCGACGGCAGGTGCGCAGCGCGATGACCGGGGCCGGCGCGCCGTCCGGGCCGCGGAAGCGGTCGGGGAAGCTGGTGAGCACGCGTACGTCGGCGCCGCGGAAGGCGTAGATCGACTGGTCCGGGTCACCCACCGCCACCAGGTCCCTGCCGTCGCCGGCCAGGGCGTGCAGCAGTGCCTCCTGCGCCGGGTCGCAGTCCTGGTACTCGTCGACGAGTACCGCGTCGTAGCAGTCCTGCTCCCGCTGCCTGGTCGCCTGCCTGGTCAGCAGGCTGGCGGCGATCCTGACGATCTCCGCGTAGTCGTAGGCGGGCACGGGCGCCAGGTCGAAGCGCGCGGAGTAGCGGTCGAGGAAAGCGCCCGCCGCCACCCAGTCGTCGCGCTGGGACCGGCGGCCAAGCTGGCGCAGCGCCTTGCCGTCGAGTCCGCGCTCCGCCGCGCGCATCAGGACGTCGCGCAGTTCCTCGGCGAAGCCCCTGGTGGCCAGCGCGGGCCGGAGCCGCTGCGGCCAGTTCCCGGTGCCGTCGGCTGCCTCGCCGCGCAGCATCCGGCGGATCTCGAGAAGCTGCTCCGGCGCCGAGAGCAGCCGCGGCGGCTGATCCCCGGCCAGCACGAACTCCCGGCGGACGAGCGCGTAGGCGTAGCTGTGGAAGGTGAGCGCGAGCGGCTCCGAGGTGGTCCTGCCGAGCCTGGCGGTGATCCGGTCGCGCAGTTCACCCGCCGCCTTCCTGCTGAAGGTGAGCACGAGGATGCGGCCGGGATCGATGCCGCGCCGCTCGATCCGCTCCGCCACCGCCGCCACGATCGTGGTGGTCTTGCCCGTGCCCGGGCCGGCGAGCACGAGCAGCGGGCCGCCCTTGTGGTCGACCACCCGCTGCTGGGCCTCGTCTAGTTCCGGCGCGGCGGGCGGGCCCGCGGCGGGCGGCTGGCGGACGAGTCGGTAACCGTTCATCAGGTCCGATTTCACCATGCGGCACCGACATTCCTGCCCTGGTTCAGCCGGCCCCTCGCCACCGTGCCTTGCGCATGTCAACGCGCACCGGCCGGGCCGCGGAGCGCAGCGGCGTCCCCTCGGCCAGGTAGTGGGAGAGCGCCACACCCTCGTGCCCGGGCGGCGGCGTGCCGTCCGCGTGGATCACCCGCCACCACGGCGCTCCGCCGCCGTAGCGGGACATCACCTGGCCGACCTGGCGGGGACCGCCCGCGCCCAGGTACTCGGCGATGTCGCCGTAGGACATCACCTGCCCGGCGGGAATCGCGTCCACCACGTCAAGCACCTGGGAGGCGTACTCGTCGATCTCCGTCACCGGTTCATCCCCGCCGCGCTTCGCGGGTCCTGACGATGCCGACGATGCCGCCGGCCACCACCGCGAGAGACAGCAGCACCAGGACCATGAACGCGACCAGCCTGCCGTCGCCGCCCGAGGTGACCGGTTCCGCCGGCACCGCCGCGGCGCCACCGCCGAAGTGCGTGTCAAGCGCGACCTGCGACCCCTGGGGCTGCTCCTTGATGAGCCGTCCCGCCTCGGTGAGCGCGGCGCCCGCGTTGACGATGCCGAACCCGGTGAGCACGTTGTATGCACCAGCCGGGCTCTGCTGCGCGGTCGTGGTCAGCGCCTCTTCCACCAGCGCAGGAGAGATCGCGGGGTACCTGGACTCGATGAGCGCGGCGACGCCCGCCACGAGCGCGCACGCCGGGCTGGTGCCGTCGACGGTGTAGTACAGGCCGTTCCTCCCCTGAGCGGGGACGCCCTTGCCCGGCGCGGCGACCTTGACGGAAAGGTTGCCGCTGGAGAAACTGGCCGGCTGGCGGTCCATGGTGACCGCGCCCACGCTGATCACGCCCGGGTACTCGGCCGGGAACGACACGGGCGCCATGTCGGAGCTGCCGGCCGAGTGCCGCGTATCGTTGTCGCCCGAGTTGCCCGAGGACGCCACCAGGACGGTCCCGTGCTGGTAGGCGTACTGGATCGCGGCCCGCACGGCGCCGCTCGGCGCCGAGTAGCCGATCGACATGCTGATCACCTTGGCGTGGTCCTTGACCGCCGTGATGATCCCGTCGGCCAGTTCGCCCTGGATGCGCTCCTCGCTCTCGGCGTTATACGTCTGGTAGCCGGGATCCTCCTTGTCAGGTATCACCCGGATGGAGAGGATCTTGGCCTCTGGCGCCACCCCGATGATCCCGTCGGCCCCGTCATCGTGGCCGTGCCCGGCGATGATGGACGCCATCCACGTTCCGTGCAGCCCCCAGTCGGGGTTGTTCTCCGAGGTGTGCAGCCCGGTGTAGTCCGGGCCGGTGACAACCGAGCCCGTCAGGTCGGACACGTCCGGGTTGACGCCGCTGTCGATCACCGCGACGGTGACGTCGGCGCCCTTGGTGACCTGCCAAGCGGCGGGGATGTTCATCATGCCGAACACCCACTGCTGCTGCTGCTGGACCGGGTCGGCGACCGCCGCGCCCGCGGGCAGCGCGGGCAGCACGCCGAGCACGACCGCGGCGCAAGCGCCCGCCAGCACACGGCCCAGCGTCCTCGGTGTTACCCGCATTCCCGGCGTCCTCAGCGTTCCCAGCCCCCTGTGCATCCCGGCGTCCCCGGGCAGCTGGGCGCCGGCACCGGCGCGGCCAGCACGGAGAGCACGGCGTGCGCGACGCCCGTTCCCGCACTGCTCATCTCATCGTCCGTGTAGGTGTCCCCCGCGACCGGCTCCCTGGGCCGCTCGTCGGCGTAGCCGACCGTGTAGAGGACGACGTACGTGCCGGCCGAGACGACGCCGGAAAGCTGCCGGCGGCTGTCGGTGAACCCGGCCG
>Ga0335073_10008231_pt1 | contig 14623 bp, 10 predicted proteins | sample Lox_Sample_22_FD_207093 | JGI IMG/M metagenome (GOLD analysis project Ga0335073, IMG submission 207093) | Soil microbial communities from Loxahatchee National Wildlife Refuge, Florida, United States - Lox_Sample_2.2 | ecosystem: Environmental > Terrestrial > Soil > Wetlands | place: USA... | reverse complement strand
TCTTGCGTGCAGATCACAGCCTACAATTTTCATCTCGGCCTCCTTCGTCCCGAGCCTTTTGGTTGGATACCGAAAAGTCTACTCGGGTCCGTTGTGAGGCCGACGTCGTTATGACATCAGTTACGAACATCTTTCGGAGACATCACTGGGTTAACGAAATTTTCCCAAACGTTCCCGCCAGGTTGTTATCAGGTCCCGCCGTGAAGAACAATTCGTTCGCCGCACCGCTGTTGGCGTTGCCACCGCCGAACTCAATTCCCCACAACTGATCAATTTTGATCGCCTTCCCGCTCCCATCCGAAACCGTTCCCACAAACTGGCCGGTCAGCACGTTGAAGGCATTGATGGTTGAATTCTTGTTGATATTGTTAGCAATCAGAATCGTGTTGCTGAGCACGCCAAAATTCCTTGGTGCGGCAGCAAATCCCCACGGCTGATTCAGCGGCCCACCCGAAGTCAGCCTTCTGATGAACACCCCTCCCTCACTGTAGATATCGATGTATCCGCCCGTCCCTCCCGACTGGCTGGCAAACGAAACGAACACCAGACCCCCGATGTCCTGAATGCCAAACGGAGCGAATCCAGCCGGTACAGTCGGATCCGTAAACGAGCTCACTAGGTTGAAATTTCCGTCGTACATGTCGATTTTGTTGTTCGCCGCATCCGCAGCAAACAGCATGTTTCCCGAAGCGTTGCTTGTAATCGCCAACCCGGTATAAACCGCGCCCGGATTATTCACCGCGATAATCGCCTGATTGGGATTCGACTGCGGCGCCCATCCGCTGATTGTTCCATCCAACGTTGCAAATAAAAAGATCGCAGCCCAGCCCTGCACTTGAAACTGCTGCGATCCATTGAACACGATCCCTGTCGGCGACCCCGGCCCCGACCCGCTCGCCGACGGAATCACCACCTCCAACCCCTGCTTTACTCCAGCGCCCGTATAAATCGTCGACCATCCCGATCCGTTATCGCTCACCCAGAATGGTCCCCCCGGGCCGTACGCCAGTCCCCATGCGTTCACCAGCAAAGGATCCGCATGCCTGGCCTGTCCCACTTGATTCGAAACCAGATTCGTCAATTGATACTGCGCAAGCGCCGCGCTGGAAGCCAGCATCAGCGCGAAAACCAGAGCAACTGCCAGAGTGATGCCACGCCGCATATCGAATCTCCTTCAGGCCAATCCAGAGCAGGGAGTGCCGGGCTTCGAACGCATCGCCGATCACTTTCACTGGCTGGCTTCCACAGATGCTAGAGCGTGCATATCTGAGAGTTTGTCAGCAGCTTGTAAGGAATTTGTACATTCCATATTTCAGCGCATCGCTCTTCCAGGTTCTGCTCGGGCCGATGAAGGAACGAATTGCTCCGCCAGCCCAATTCTCTTGATAAAATCATCGTCCCTGAGAAAATCATGCGATCTCTTCTTGTCACTCTCTCGCTCGTGTTCCTCCTCGCCGCTTGTGCCGCGGCTCAGCTCGATGACGCCCTCAAGAAAGCTGAGTCTCCCGCGCACGCGAATTCCTCCAGTTTGAGCGAGGACAAAATCATTGCGGGTTTGAAAGAAGCTCTGGAGATCAGTACCAGCAAAGCTATCGCTGAAACCGGCCGTACCGATGGATTTCTGAAGAATGAAGAAATCCGCATTCTCCTTCCTCCAAAGCTTCAGGCGGTCGGCAAAGGGATGCGCCTGCTTGGCATGGGGGAGCAGGTCGACGATTTGGAAATCGGCATGAACCGCGCCGCTGAGCGCGCGACTCCACAGGCCAAAGCAATCTTCATCGCTGCGCTAAAGAAGATGACGTTTCACGATGCGCGCGAAATCCTCACTGGCAGCGACACTGCCGCCACCGACTATTTCCGTCGCACCAGTTCCGTTGATCTGACCAATGCTTTTACTCCCATCGTCCACCAGTCATTGGAGCGCATCGGAGTCGTCAAACAATACAACAAGGTCATCAAGAATGCGCCTGCCGGCGGCGCTATCGCCAACGAATTCGATCTCGATCAATACGTGGTCGAGAAAACTCTCGACGGCCTCTTCATGGTTTGCGGCGCAGAGGAAAGCAACATTCGCAGAGATCCCGCCGCTCGCACCACCGACCTGCTCAGGGAAGTATTCAGGAAGCAAGCATCCGACTGACCGCGATCTGCTGAGTGCAGCATCGCGCCGTTTTCTCTCTGGTTAACTTCAGAACCGCATCAGCAGCAGCCTGTCATTCCACGGATCTGTCATTCCGAGCAAAACGAGGAATCTGCTGTTTTGCCCCGCCAGAGTCTTTTGTCTCCCATGAATTCCTCTTCACCTTGACACCTGCGCTAGCGAACTGCAAAACTTCCTTGCCCGCGCACTCCGTTCAAATCCCGCAATCCGCGCGGTCTTTCAATCTTCTGTGAGGAGGGTTCTCATCATGTCGTCTCGCATGAACGGCCCAGTTACGCTTCGCTCATTGTTTCTTCTTCTTCTCATCGCTGCCGTCGTTCCCGCAGCCTTCGCTTCCGGCCCGTACAAGATCGGATCTTCCAATACTGTCACCGCCGATCCCACCATCCCGCGTCCCAACACGACTCCCTGCGTCGTGCAACTGATGACCAACGCCGAGTTTGACAATTTCAATCCGGTATCGTTCCCCTACACTCCTCCCGCCAATTGCCCGGGGCCATGGGCGAAAGTCGTTTTCACGGCCGACATCAATGTGACTGCCGGCATTCAATACGATCGCACCGCCAATTTCTGGCTCGGAGGCAATGTCATTTACTTCGGCACGACCGCTGAGCCTTCGCCGAATCTCGGCCCCTCCTGGCACGTCGAGAGCGATCTCACCGACTACAGTCCGCTCTTCATGACGGCGCAGCAAGGCACCGCCGACATCGGCAACCTCGTCAACACCACCTACACCGGCATCATTTACGCCAGCGCCGCTCTCGAGTTCTATCCGCTCGCTCCGTACCAGGCCGCGCCCGTCACTGCCAACCTCGTCCTTCCGCTTTCCGCCGGATCGACCGGAGGCACGGTCTCCCTCGGCTCGACCACCAGCACTCTTGCAGCAACATTTTCTCTTCCCACCAATATTCAGAACGCCTATCTCGACATTTATTCGCAGAGTCAGTCCAACGACGAGTTCTGGTACACCTGCGTTCCCAACGACGTCTCAAGTGAACTCGAAAGCTGCGGCAACACCGGCTTTCGCGAGACCGAAGTCACGATTGACGGCGCTCCCGCCGGCGTCGCGCCGGTCTCGCCTTGGATCTATACCGGCGGTATCGATCCCTGGCTCTGGTACCCCATTCCCGGCATCCAAACGCTCAACCTCATTCCCTACCGCGTCGATCTCACGCCCTTTGCCGGGCTGCTCTCGAATGGCCAGCAGCACACCGTCTCGATCAGTGTCTACAACGCCGACAGCTATTTCTCTGACACCGCCAACCTCCTTCTCTATCTCGATTCCGGCTTAACCCAGGTCACAGGCGGAATTCTCAAGAACTCGCTGGCCGCCGCGCCCAATCCGGTCGTGAAAGAAAATCTGAACGTCACGAGTTCCGCGATCACCGGCGGCGTCGATGTCGCGTCCAATCGCAATTTCACCATCAGTGGTTACGTCAACACTTCGCACGGAGTAATCACGACCACGATCTCGCAGAAGATCAACTTCGCCAACAATCAATCGTTCAACATCAACGATACGCAGTATGTGCAGAACATCAACGTGATCAGTGGAGTAAATTCGACCACCACCGTAGCCTGGTCTAGCCAACCCACGATTACGAAGATAGACAACTGGAGCTTCCCGCTCATGCTCGATATCAACGAGTTCGTGCTCTCGAATGGCGGCATCGATCAAACCACGAAAGCGCGCCAGACTTACAATGTGCAGCAGACAACGGAAAACAACGGCGTGCTTACTTTTGTCGGGTTGCTTACCAACAGCGGCTACCATCAGGACACGCTGGAGTTCGATTCGAGCGGCAATCTGATCGGCAACATCGATCAGTCCTCCTCGCAGACCTACAACGAAGTAAACGAGCCGGGCCCGGTTTACTTCTGCGACATAAATGCAGTCAATAACGTGCTGACCAGTTTCAGCAAAACCTGTTCGCAGTAAGAAGAAGTAATCGGGGATTTTGGTTCCGGGTGCCCCATCTCTGGCCGCTTTTGCCAGAGGTGGGGATTTTCTTAGCTCCCAAATTTTGCTGGGCACAGGCGCAGACCTACTCTGCGCGTTTCTCAATGTCGTGTGATACAAACCCAACCATCCTTTTTGGAAGTGAATATGCCGAGCCGGCGAGATACAACCTCCAAATGCGACAGCGACGGCCAGAAATTCCTCATCAACACCCAGCTGAAGACCCAAATGACGCCCATGTCCGCGGTCCTGAACTGGACCGCGAAACTGCATCAGTAATCCGGCCACGGAGGAATTCCACGCAACAGCCTTCTGCACCGCGCACAATAGCGCGAGCTTAGCGTTTCGCTTCTATCGACGCGACGGCGACGTGGTAGAGCGCCGGCCCGGTGCCGGTTTCCGGGTTCCAGACGGCGATCTCGAGCTGATCTCCGGCGTGCAGCAGCCAGCCTCTTTCGCCGTAGTCGCCACTGAAACCTGCGATGATAATTTCATTGTTGTCCCAGCTTTCGACATCAACCATAACTTCGTCATAGTTCTGGGGAATGATGCGGCCCGCAGCCCAGTCGGCGGTTTGATTGCGGATAGCGAGATAGGGCGAATCGGTGTGAGAGTAAGGCACGTGAAGGCCAAATCCTCGGCCGCGGATGACGATCTTCTGCTTTTCCTGCGGCAGGATGCCGCTGACTGAATCAATCGACGGCAAGCCGTCGATGCCGCCGAGGTTAGACAGATGCAACTGGGAAGCGAGGCTGGCTAATGTCGCCGACGCGGTACGACGTTGATGGAGAACCAAGAATCCCAACATGACTGCGACTGCCGCGACTGCCCCGACCAAGGCACTTATTCCCAATCGCAGTCCACGCCGTGAAGGGTTCGACACTTGCGTCAGGACCGCGCTGGGTTCGAACACCGCACCAGAACGGAGAGGTGCAATGAAGATATATCCTGCATTGCGGACGGTCTGAATGTAACGCGGCTGCTCAGCGCTGTCCCCCAGCCCCTCACGCAGCCTCTTGACGACAAAATTTAACCGGCTGTCGAAGTCGCCGTGTGCCTCTCCAGGCCAGAGGGCATCCTTGACTTCCTTACGGGTGACCAACTCGCTCGGACGAGCTATTAGAAGTGATAAGACCTTCACCGCCTGCCGCGGAAGATCGACTACCACACCTGCGCGTCGCAGCTGGCAAGTTCTAAGATCTAATTCGAAGAGATCGAATCGAACGGGGTATTCGTACTTTTCATCAGCGGCCACGTCAACCTCCACGTTCTAACCGTGGTCATACCCGTGGTCCGGCCCTAAGTTGTCCTCAAACCGCAGAACTTACGCCAACTAACCTCATGAGTCAAGTGAATGATTTTCCACAACCTTTCGGACTAACCCCAAACTAATCCCAAACTTTGTTGACGCTGCAGCGGAAGCAACTATTGTTGAGCGCCAGCGGCAAGACCACATAGTCAGAAATAACTAAATCAGGAGAGGACCGACATGAACCGCACAGTTTCTTTTATTTTGTTGGGTCTAGCCCTTTTTCTCGTGCAGCCCCTCATGGCAGCGACCTATTACGTAGGAACTTGCAAGACCGAATCCTACGCAACCATCCAGGCCGCAGTCGAGGCAGTCCCCCCCGGATCAACCATCCAAGTGTGCCCCGGCACCTATTACGAGCAGGTCATCATTTCCAAGGCATTGACACTGGAAGCCATTCCCAACTCGAGTAGGGGCCCGGTTGTGATATCCGACGCTGGCGTTTCGCTCGCGACAACCACGAGCATTTATTGGGGGGCCATTGCTCCGCAGGTCCAGGTCACCGCCGGGCCTGTCACCATCGCGGATGTAAATATGGAAGAAACCAATTGGAATGCCTGCCCGGCTACTGAGATTGCGATCTTCTTCGCCAGCGGTTCGTCCGGCACCGTAAAAGGAGTGGAGACGAATGGCAATTGCTATCTCGGAAGTATCGGAATTGAAGCAGAAAACGGGGCGGGCGCCACACAGTCCGTCACCATAGAAAACAATGAAATCCACGCGGGTAGCATCGCCGGAATCGCCGTTGGAAGCGATCAGGTACCTACGTCGAGTCTCACTGCTATTGTCAGCAACAACTACGTTTGGACTAGCCCTGTCGGCATTATGTCGCTCGGGAACTCCCACGGCAGCATATCGGACAACTTCATTGCCTCCTACCCCGGCGGTGGGACAGGCGTGTGGGCCGGATCTTGCTGCGTACCCGTCACAGGAAACTGGATCGAAGCTCAGAATATTGGGATCGATATCGAAGGAACTCTCGTAAGCGTAACGTCGAACCGCATATTTGCAAGCTCAGCAACTGGCATCAACATCGGCGTTGGAGGCGTAACTGTAAAAGGTAATGGCATCTCCTATACTGTCGGTAACGCAATCGAGTTCAATTGCACTACGAGCGATACCATTACCGGCAACATCATTATTGACGCTAACGTCGGGCTCGACAAAGTCCCCGCCGGCTTCGCCGGCTTCAACACCTTCTACAACGTGAATACGAAACAAACCGGCGGCTGCTGAAGCGGCAATCAGCGACTCGTGCACAAGCGGGCGGGAAGCGCCTGAGCCGCGGTGCGAAGCGCGCGCCGCGGCAAAGGCGCCCGCGCGGCCTCAAGCACCTGCGAACCCCGAGTTTCTGCGTGGGCCATCGGCGGCGAGTCATACTCTCTTAATCGTTCCCACCGCTCAGAGACAACGAGCGAGGCACGCACGGAGTAACAGGGGACATTGCAATGTAATGACTAGGCTCTTCTAACTCCAGCAGGAAGGCCATCCGAAAATGTCGAAAAAACGCCGCCAAACCAACTGGGCGGCTATTCTCGTGTGGTCTTCTCTGGGTGCATTGTGGGCGCTCATAATCTGGAGAGTCGGCTACGCGACTAGGTAGTTCACTTGCTCTGCGGATTAGCGGCAAGCCCCACCTGAGCATCTGCCGTCGAGAGGACTGCGAATGAAACTTGCCTGCCCCCCGGGAGGTAAGGCAATTCGGGCCGCCTCGCGGCGGCCCTGATTTTTGCCTAACGCCTGACATCCAACGCCGGACTTAGTCTCCCGCCACCGGCTCTGCGATCTCCGACGTGGCTACCCCATCCTTCGCGCATTCTGGCGAAAAACGGGAAGCTGTTCCCCGTCCGGGCGCGCAATAAGATCCCACCGCGAGTTTGCGGGCCACAGGCTTAGCCCAATTGAGAATCCTGCGTCTTGCAATACGCTTTAGCTAGTCTCCACTACCGCAGGTGCAAACGCCGTGACCGCTTCCGTCAATGACGATCGCGAGACATTCGTCATAGGCTCGCAGATTCTCCCCTTCGCTCAAGGTCGCATCCTGGGAGGCCGTTTCGGTGATCGCAAAGTTGCTGTTTTGGATATGGGTTACCCAGCCGCGTAGCCCAGGCTCGAACAGCTGCGGAGTCTTGGTCGTGCCTGGAAGCGGGCAAGTATTACCCACGGGCTGAACCGAAAAGAACTTGATCGCTCCAGTGCTGAGGGTGACGCCAGTGAGTGGGTTGCTTGTCAAATCCGTATTCACCGAGAGGGTGCGTAAACCGTCAGGAGTCAGCAGACACCCGCAGCACTCGCTCATCTCTTGGTTGGCATCGAACACAAACACATAAGCGCAGATGTTCATCGCCGCTGTGTTGGGATTGTCAAGGCGTACCGTGCCATCCGGCGCCCCGGCAGTGTTCGCATTCGAGAAATAATCTACCTTTAGGACATCTGCTGGGTCTGCGGTGTTTGCCACGCCGAAGGCCGCTTTTGTCTGCGCCCAGCTGGCCACCGCACAAAGGGCAAGAATCAGAAGTGAAGCAAATAGTCGACGCATGTATCCTCCAAAACCGAGAGAGACTTGCGGCAGGGGGATACGCCTAGGGTTGCGCGGATGCCGCACACCGCTGCTAACTCTATCGTGATTTCGCAGGTATGCAATCCTGCGGAGGAATTAGCCCAATTGACTAGAGGGGTGCGACCAGGGCCTTTTTTCCTCGCGTGACTAAAATCAGAGGCGCGGCACTTACTGCGGATGGTTGAACCAACCACGGCAATTTTGCGTCGAACACGACAGAATGAACTTCTCCAGGCTTGGTCTTTGATTGCGCATCGCGAAACCTGTGGTATCGAGCGTCACATTCAATGATGATCTCCGTCACTGTAGAAAGTGTCGGGATGTTGTAAGTTACGCCCGCTTCGATGGTCGATTGTGCCGAGTGCGTCGCCAAGGGGTATGGGCCGAACACTCGGGAAGTTGTTCAAGCACGTGGTTTCTTACATAAGTGGTCAGCCACTTGGAAAGTTCAAGTAAATCCCGGCTTAATCGGTGAGATTGCTGCCTCGCGTATCTGCGCCAACCAGACCCGACTTGGCCCGGCGAGGAGACTGATTCCGTCATCTAATCTCCCCCAAACGTCTCCCCCACCCGACGCAAGCAGGTGCTGATCTCGCTCTCCTACGCCCTCAGCTCTTGATCCAATTCTGCCAAGAATAAGGAGAATACTCCAATGCAGAGTAAGGCGACTCTTGCGTTAACGTTCGTCCTCACTGCACTGCTCTGTCTCATTGCCGTGCAACCTGCGCTCGGTCAGCAAACCATGCTTCAGCAGTATTGGGTAAACAACTATGGCAGCTGGGCTCCCGTCTCCACGAACTATTATGCCTGGCAAGTTTTAGGTCAGGCACAACCCGATGAGTGCTTCTTCGGCGTAGGCAATCCCAACAACCTCGCCTCGTTCGAGGCAGCCTACCCGGGTAGTCTCAGCACTGGTTATAACCAGTGCAGCTTCAACGGTTCCCAAGGTAGTCCGAAGGTCAACCAGGCCTACCTCTGGGGATTGACCGCACACAATAGCGACCTCTGGTTTGGAACAATCGCGAATACTCTCTGCCTGGTAATGGAGGCCATGGGACAGACTCAGCCCTTGCTGGAAAACGAGCTTGTCTGCGAGGGACCGGGAAAAGACGTGCGGCCACCTCGCATTTTTAATTACAACACCGCGACTGGCACATTAACGGATATGACATCTCTTGTCCTGGATGCCGGCCCTCCGCACTCTACCCGGCTGCTGCAAACCATAGGCCTGCGTTCGGCGGGTTCGCTGGGGAATGTCGTAATCCTCGCAGGCATCAGCCCAACCGGCGTAGCAATGTTCGCTTTCAACGCGCAGACCAAGAAGTTCATCGGCTCCATTGTCTTCGACGGTTCTGTCAGCAACGGAGTGACGCTGCCCGTGTACAACAACATCCGCCAATGGATCGTGGTGCACAACCAGCTCTATGTCGGCGTAGCCACCGGCGCGGCCGAAGGACTATTCGGCAACAGCAGCGGTGCCATCCTCCGCTGGACCGGCAACGCAGCCTCTCCTTTCCAGTTTCAGACGGTCGGCACCGTGCCCGGCGATCCTGCGTATCTCACCTACTTCAACAACAGTATCTTCGTCTCGACCTGGGGCGGCCCTGCCAGCAGTGATGGAACTGTACTCTGCATGAGTCCGCAATTCACCACCCAACTCTCACCCAGCACAGCGCAATGGCCCACCGTGTGGCAACTCTCCAACTATGAGGTGGAACCCTCCGCCGGTATGGCGGGAGGAGCCATTATGGGCTTTGATGGATGGCTCTACTTCACTACCATGCTTCCGCCGGGCGCACAGATGGAACAGTTCCTGGCCCTGTATCCCTCCGCGCCCACAGACGACGCCTCGCTGGTGAATGATTTCCTCGGCAGTTATCGCCCTACCGAAATGTTCCGGGGAAAAAATTTCGGCACCCCAAACCAGCAGATTCAACTGCTCTACGGCAATCAGTTTCTGCCGAAGTACAATTCGACCAGCAATCAGTGGGCGCTGGTTCCGAACAATCTCAACCAGTTGCCGCTATGGGGCTTCGCTGGATATAACGATTTCTTCAACAGCTATACCTGGTGGATGCAGACCTACAACAATGAGCTCTTCATTGGCACCTTCAACTGGGATGACCTGCTCTTCGAGGAGTTCTTCTACCAGTATGGCCAGAATATTCCGCCGCAGATTATTAACGCTGCCCGGAACTACGAGGGTGCGGACTTGCTGCGACTCCATTCCTCATCCAGCACGCCGGTCTTCCTCAGTCTGAACGGCATGGGTAACTTCAGCAACTACGGAATCCGAACTATGATTCCGGTCAACAACTATCTGTATCTCGGAACTGCTAACCCCTTCAACCTCCTTACCACCCCTGGCGGGGAGTATGGAGGATGGGAGTTACTCCAACTCTGGCCGACTACCTTCGGCGGAGTTGAGTGACACGCAGGATTTCACCGAACGTTGTCTCCACCTATGGGTGGCTGGCCGGACCGGCCACCCACCCGTTCCTTGCGACTCCTGCTGTTACGTGAGCCAAAAAGTCTCGCCTTCAGCCGCTGGAAGACGACTTTCACGGACGACTCAGTTCGCTACATTCAGATACCCGGGCTCAGCTCTTAAGAAAATTTTGGCCGCCCTTTAGGGGCGGCCTATAGTTTTTCCTGAACACTGACGCCGAACGTCGGACTTAGTCTCCCGCCACCGGCTCGGCAATCTCCGGCTTCGGCGCATGTGTTCCGTTCCCGTTTCCATTTCCATTCGTCTTCGAAAGCGCACCGAGCGGAATGAATCCGTCCTGCGACTGCACCGGCTTCTCTTTCAGCACGACTTCGCGATAGAGCGACGCCATGCGCGCGTTGTAAGCCTCATCGTTCTTCTGCGGCCCACGCGCCCCGGATGTGGGTGCCCCATCCTTTCGCGCAATTTGCGAAAGGGTGGGATCGCCAGCCGCCTTCTGCTTCGCATCCCGCGCGCGAATCTTTTCCTCGCGCGCCGTCTTGGCGATGCCCAGCTTATCCAGGTCGTGCTGCAGCTCATTGGTCACAATCTCTTCGCGCAGCTTCAGATAGTCGACGTGCTGTTCTTCCATCTTCACTTTCTTGCCACCCGCGAAAATCTCGTGCCGGCCATGCTCTTCATACCACTTGGTGAGGGTGGCCGTCATGTGCATCTTCTCGATGATGTTCCGCCATCCCACGCCCGTGTTATACGCGCAGAACGAAATCTCGCCTTCCTGCGTCGCGTACGGAATAATGCACTGCTCCGTCCGCCGGAAGTCGTAGTTGAACAGATCCTGGAACCACATGCCCGCGATGAACAGGAAATTCCAGCGATCGGTCGTGCGCCGCTTCATCACGTCATCGATCGTGCGGTCCGGCCCAACTTTGCCGTAGTTCTTCCCCGTGATGTGATAGTTCTTGTCGAACTTCTGCAGCAGATCCATCAGCTTGAAGTGCGTCGGCGACTGGAACGGATCGTAATTCTTCATCAGGCACAGGGCCATGCCAAGCCCGGTCAGAAATTTTCCCCGCGACGCATCGTTCACCTTGGCGATGTCCTTCGCCAGCTGATCGCCATGCAGGAACGCCGTCACCGGCACGGCTTCCTTCGTTTCTTTGTCGATCATCACCGCCATCCCCGTCCCGCAATTAGGGTGACAACCGCAACTCAGTTGGCCCCAATCGTTGTTGGGATCGCCGGCGTGCATTAGATCGGCCCAATCGCTGAAAGTTCCCATAAAGCTGATCGGGAACCAGTCGCGGGCGGGCTCGCCGAGCCCGGTCTGATTCTTCACGTCGTGCGCGAGGTGCGAGAGCGTGTAGCGCTGCGCCTGGCGGCGTTCGTCAGTAACGGCTTCGTCGCGTCCAGTGAACGAGACCGGCTGGTACGAGAGGAAGCTGATCGTCTTCGGATTGTCGAGCGCGAACTTGATAATGCGTCCGACCTGCTCATTGTTGATACCGTTCACGATGGTGATGACCGGAACGATTTCGCATCCCGCCTTGTGCAGGTTCTCGATCGCCTTCAGCTTCACGTCGAACAAGTTGCCGACCGCGCGGTGCGCGTTGGCGGCATTGCCGATTCCATCGAATTGTAGGTAAGCGTAACGCAGGCCGGCTTCGACCGCCTGCTGCGCGAATTCAAAACTCTTCGCGAATTCGATCCCGTTGGTCGCGGCCTGCACGGAGTTGTATCCCACGTGGCGCGCGTAGCGAATCGCATCCAGAAAATAAGGTGACAACGTCGGCTCGCCACCGGAGAATTGCACCGACATCTGGCGGCGCGGCTTGATGGTGATGGCGTTGTCGAGCATCTGCTTGATTTCTTCCCACGTCAGTTCGTGGACGAAGCCCACTTGGTTCGCGTCCATGAAGCAGGGATCGCACATCATGTTGCAGCGGTTAGTCAGATCGATGGTCAGCACTGAACCGCGGCCATACTTCACCGTGGACGATCCGTGATGGTGCAGCTTCTCATCGTTGTGCGCGCGAATGTCGCGGCCGGGGAAAACCTCTTCGAGGTGTTGCGTAAATTCGGTGTCCACCGACATCACGTCTTCGAAGTGGCCGTGGATGGGGCAATCCTTCACCATGAGGATCTTGCCGTCGCGCTCGATGATCTGCGCCTTGATCTCGCCAACTTTTTCGTTGAGCAGAATTTCGTGGGGCAACTCACCGTCGAGAATCTGCTGGCGAATTTCCGGAACGCACTTCGGGCAGAGCGAATCGGTGGTGCGCGGCCAGCCCAGTGGCGGCTTGGACTTCTCGTAAGACTTCAGCAGCGGCTTGTCGCTCCACTTCGGCGTGGGCGACGGATTGGGTTTGATGCGGTTCAGTTTGTCGAATACAACCCATGTTGCCTTGGCGGCGGCAACGGCGGCTGCTTCTACATATTTAATCGGCTTGTGCATTTCGCTTTCGGCTCCTATGGCCTCTTAATTAGCGAATAGCCTGCGGCTCTCCGCTCACTTCAAAAACCTGTAGCCCGGTGCTCTGGGCAAGATGAAATAAGTTTCCCCGGGAGTGTGGCTTCTCTTACTGACTGAGAATCGGAAAACTTTTTCCGGAAAACCTTTCTCCGGAACACCTGGTTTCGAAATCCCGGTTGTAAAACCCTGGTGCTAAACAACCTTGGTTTCCGCGCCTTCTTACACTTTCCCCTGGGTCTCGCTAAAAACACAGTATTCGATGGCTGGCCGGGAAGGCACGGCCATAACAATGAATGGTGCAAAATCGGGGTTTAGCGGGCAAAAGAGGCGCTGGATGGGGGTAAGTGATTGAAAGCAAAGGGCGCTGGTCACACCGGCCGACCCGCCTTCGCGCCGCAAGAGAGCCGGGTGTAAGATGGCGATGTCATGGCTCAGATGACACCCCAAGTCGCTGAACTACTGGAGAAGGCATTGGCGCTTTCCAGCGAAGACAGAGGCCTGCTCATCGACCGGCTGGTCGAGAGCCTCGACGACGAACCCGCCGAAGAAGGCGTGGAAGCCGCGTGGGATGACGAAATCAAGCGCCGCGTTGAAGATATTCGTTCGGGACGGGTAAAGACAATTCCGGGAGAACAGGTATTGCGCGAGATGGCTGAAGAGTTCCCGGATGAACAATAAGCCGTTTCGATTTCATCCTGAAGCACGCGAGGAATTCAGAGACGCGGCGCGGTGGTACCGAACTAGACGCCTCGCAGCTGCGGCGCAGTTCCGCCGGAGAGTATCCGACGCGATCCGGGAAATTGCGGAATCGCCCCAGCGCTGGCCAACGTATTTGTACGGAACCCGCCGGTTCGTTCTTCCTCGATTCCCATTCTCAGTTGTTTATCTTGACGACCCGGACGTAGTGACAATCATCGCCGTCGCGCACAGCAAGCGCAAGCCGGGATACTGGAAGCAGAGGGTGTAGACGTTCTCACCCTTGCGAACGCAAGGGCGGAGCACCCACATGGAGACGGCACAAGCAAGCATGGCATGAAGGGCCGACCGTCGGCCGTTGATGCCACTGAGGAACAGCGCTTATGATGCTGAAGCAAACAAGGGCGCGCTAAACCAATGTCTAGACCCACTGCTGATGTTAACCCAGCTCCAGGCGACCCCGAAAAACCCAATAACCGCTGGTATGACACAGTAAAGCTTTGGCGGATCTGGCAACTTCCTGGATGGAAGATACTGCAAGGGGTAGGCATTGCTGCTGGAGTTGGATATGCCGTCGTAACTTACTATCAATGGAAAGATTTGCGCCAAAATTTTATCAACGACGAAAGAGGTTATGTCCAATCTGTATTCCCGAGGTTCGCCAAGGCTCCTGCTGACAACGTACCTATACACGTCAACATGATTTTCCTCAGTGGCGGGAAAACTGCAACCAGAAATGTGATGACTTATGGATGTATTGTTAAGTACCCGTGGCCGAGACCTTCTACACAAAAAGAAGTGGATGACCTCAACGTTTTTCTTGAGAAGTCCTTTCAAGAGGCCAAGAAGCAGCTGATCCCCGAACAGCCTATCGACCACGCTCCGGGAAGCAACTTTATGGGGACATTCGTTCTTAGCAATGACTGTGAGAGATTCTCTCTCGTGTTTGATGGTCTCTCTCTCAATGCCAATGAGATCACAGATTTCTCGAGCGGGAGGTTCGTGTTGATAGTTATTG
>Ga0335073_10008230_pt1 | contig 14626 bp, 16 predicted proteins | sample Lox_Sample_22_FD_207093 | JGI IMG/M metagenome (GOLD analysis project Ga0335073, IMG submission 207093) | Soil microbial communities from Loxahatchee National Wildlife Refuge, Florida, United States - Lox_Sample_2.2 | ecosystem: Environmental > Terrestrial > Soil > Wetlands | place: USA... | reverse complement strand
GGCGGTCCTGAGCGTAGACGCGGTACATGTAGTCGCGCTCTTCGTCGGTGACCATTTCGAGGGTCAGCTCGTCGTGATTGCGCAGGAACAGCGCCCACTGGCAGTTGTCTGGAATAGCGGGAGTGAGTTGCAGGATCTCAGTGACGGGATACCGGTCTTCCATGCGCAGCGCCATGAACAGCCGCGGCATGAGCGGGAAGTGAAAGGCCATGTGGCACTCGTCGCCGGCGCCGAAATAGGCGATGGCATCCTCGGGCCACTGGTTGGCCTCCGCCAGCAGCATGCGCGCGCCGCCATTCGAGGCCGGATAGCGCGCCTCCACATGCGCCCGGAGCTGGCGTAGAAACTGGTGCGTCTCGGGGAGATTCTCGCAATTGGTGCCTTCGCGCTCGTAGAGGTAGGGGACGGCGTCCAGTCTTAACCCATCGACACCCATGTCGAGCCAGAAATCCACCATCTGCAGCATGGAAGCGCGGACCTCCGGATTGTCGTAGTTGAGGTCCGGCTGGTGAGCGTAAAAGCGATGCCAGTAATAGGCTTTGGCAAGAGGATCCCAGGTCCAGTTGGAGTTCTCGAAGTCCTTAAAAATGATGCGCGCTTCGGGGTATCGCTCGGGCGAATTGCTCCACACGTAGAAGTTGCGCCAACGCGAGCCGGGGGCGGCGCGGCGCGAGCGCTGGAACCAGGCGTGTTGATCGGAGGTGTGGTTGAGGACGATCTCGCTGATCACGCGGAGGCCGCGGCGATGAGCCTCGCGCAGGAAGCTCTGGAAATCGCGCAGCGTCCCGTAGGCCGGATGGACGTTGGCATAGTCCGAGATATCGTAGCCATCGTCGCGCCAGGGAGAGGGAAAGAACGGCAGCACCCAGATGGCAGTCACGCCTAGTTCCTGGAGGTAGTCGAGCCGCTCGGTGAGTCCCGCGAAATCCCCCATGCCGTCTCCCGAGTGGTCGAGAAAGGCGCGCACGTGCACTTCGTAGATAATGGCGTCCTTGTACCAAAGGGGATCATTTTCCATGGCAGCGGATTCCGGCAAGCGCAAGGCGGAGGGCCCGCGGGCCTTGGTGAGCAAACGCGGTTCCCAATTGCGGCCCGCTTCTGCTATATAGTGAGATTCGGAACTGATGGGACATTTCTGTGGAAAGACACACAGCCACCGCGACCGGCGGAGCATATTTGGAGAAGAGGAGCGGCCGCGCCTGATCCAGGCGCCGGCGCCCCCGGCCCCATCTCACGAACAGATCGCGAAGCTGGCCTACTCTTATTGGGAAGCACGCGGCCGCAGTGGCGGATCGGCTGAAGCCGACTGGTTCCGCGCGGAAGCGGAATTGAAGAGTTGGTAAGGCGGCGCGGGTAGATTCTTCCACTCCAACGGGGACAATCCGAACGCGGAGGTCTCCTAAAGGCTGCGGGCGTCCCTCTACGACGTCTGTCAAATCTTGGACACGGGGGCATACTCACCCCTCATGGAAAGCGGCAAACACGGCCTGCGGCGCGAGTTGGGCTAACGACCTGGTGCTGATGCAGGTCGTCCCGATCATGGGCGTCAGATGGGTGGGATTCGCCGCCAAGCTAGGCCCCACGCAGCTCGTGCTGTGGATGCTCGCGAACGCCCTGTTCTACCCGCCCCTGGCCGCAGCGGTGATGCACCTCAGCCGCGCCATGCCGATCGAGGCGGGGTCTACTAGTGGGTGCGGGCGGGCAGTTCGCCCTTCGCGGGATATATGGCCGGCTGGAGCGTCACGTTTTACCCGGTGACGGCGACGGGCGCCATCGGGTCGCTGCTGGCGAACGGATTGAGCTACGATTTCGCGGTCAAAGTCAGCGGAGCCACGGCGGTGACCTACGGGATCGGCGCGTACCTCTATTGTCGGCGGGCGCGGCGCTCTACTCTTCGACCGCCAGTTCCACCCACCCTGGCAGGGTCGCAGGACGGTTGTTGAGGAACACGATGCGCCGCGTCTTGGGAAACGGCAAATTGGTGGCCAGGGCGCGATTGTAGAAGCCGAAGGCTTGCAGGATGACGCGGTAGTCCTGGTTGGTGGCATCGAGCCAGGCGCTCTTGGCGGGGAGTCCGCCGCCCCAGCCGATGGAAAGCAGGCAGGCGCCTTTGTCGCGGGCCGCGGCGAGGCGCTCCTCGAGTGAAGCCAGGCTCTGATCGAGCAGCCCCATACCTGCCCAGGACGCATACTGGCGCTGGAGAGCCAGTAGGCCGGCGGCGTAGACATTGGCGGCCTCGAAGATGCGGGCGCGGCTGGTCGATTCCGGCCACCGCAGCGTGCGCCGGATCTCGGGCTGCAGGAAGAAGCTTTTTTCGTCCCAATCGCCTGCGAAGCTGGCGCCGGGAACGGCCATTTCGGCGAAGGACGGCGTGCTGTCCTCGGGCCGAAGACCATCCACCGATCCACGCGGACTCTGCTTCCACCCGAGGACGAAGCCGGCGCCGCGCGGCAGCAGCGTCGAAGTGCGCAGGAGGTAGACCTTGAACTGCGTGTTGGGAACCACGGCGGAATCGCCCGCGCCGACGAAGCGCATACGGTTCGAGCCGGCCGGTCCGAGCGCCTGCTCTTCGACGATTTCGGCAGGGCGGCGCGGCAGCCGCTCGCCCTGCACGCGCGCGGATACGTCCTGCAGCATGCCGTCGCGCCAATGGGAGAAGACCATGCCGGTGCGCAACGCGCCCTTGATCGCGGCGCCGGGAAGATATGGGCCCGAGGCGCCGGCGCAGAACGTGGGAATGTGGAGGCTATCCCCGGCGGCGCGGTTCCAATACACTGAGGAGGCGGCATTTTCGAAGGGAATGCGGCGGCCGGCGAAATTCTGCGCGAAGCCGCCCCAGGAGGCGAAATCGAGCTTGTCGGCCTTCTTGAGCTGCTGCAGATAGCCTTCGAGGCGCGGTCCTTTGGCCAGCAGGCGGAAGATGCGCCATTGGTCGAGGACGTTGACGTGGTCCTTCCAGACCATGTAGTCGATGGGGCTGAGCCTGCGGCCGTCGCCGACCAGAACGGGCGTCAGGCAAGTGACCCGGTAGCGCATCAGCCGACCTCCGGAAGCTGGATCGAGACGGCGAAGCCGGAGCGATAGACCGGATGGGCGAACCCATCGGGCGCCACGTCGGGGGCGGCGCCGCGGGGCGCGGCGGAAGCATAGAGGACGGAGCCTTCGGCGATCATGGGCAGTTGCTTTTTCAACTCGCCGGAGCGGACGGGGCTCTCGATGCGGCCGCCGCGGGCGACCAAGGTGTAGCTGCCGCGGGACCAATCGACCGCGTCGGAGGCGGCGGGTGAGAACAGCGAGAGCAGCCAATGAGCGTGCACGCCTGAGGGCGTGGGCAGAGGCTCGTGCGTGGGCTGCGGGACCGGTTCGGGCGCGGGTGGGGCGGGTTCCGGCGCAGGCATCGGGTCGGGCGAAGGTTGGGGCGCAGGCTCGGGCGGCGCGGCGGAGAACGCTGGCGCGGGCTCCGGTTCACCCGGCGGCATGGGTTCGGGGATCGCCGGTTCGGGTGGCGCAGGCGCAGGCTCCGGTTCGGGTTCGGGCAGGGGCGGCACGTCGGGATTCGGCTCGGGCGCCGGAATCGGAAAGGGCGGCTCGGGCGCCGGAGACGGTTCCGGATCGGGCGGCGGCAAGTGCGGTTCGGGATCGGGGACCGGCGGGGTCAGTGCAGCCGGATCTTCGGGCATCGGCGCCGGATTGAATGGTTCTTCAGCGTCCGCCGCGGGTTCCGGCGCTTCGGCGGCCGGCGCATCCTCTACGGGCGCATCTTCTACGGGCGGCGCCGGTTCGGTTGGCGGCACTTCGAGCGGCGCCATATCCAAAGTCGCGAGCACTGCCGCTTCCCTGGCTTCCTGAGGCAACGGCTCGTCCGGCGACGGTCCAGGTTCGGGTTCCGGCGGCGGAGGCTCTTCGGCGGGCGGCTCCTCAACAGGCGGCTGGGGAGACGGAGGCTCTTCGAGCGGCGGCGCAGGCTCCCGCTCGGGGGAGGGCGGTTCCTCCCCCGGAGGCGCGGCCACAATGGGCGGCAAAATCATTTCTGGCAGTTCGCCGTGAATGAACTCGGGCATCTCGGAGCGGCCCCATCCGCGCGAACGCTCGCCGCCGAAACCGCTATCGGCGAGCAGGCGGAAGGCGGTCTTCACCGGTTCGAGCCAGCGTGCGGCGGAGGCATCGTCGGCAAAAGAAACAATGGTCCAGAGGCCGGCGCCGGCGCGGAATTCGATGCAGGCCGTGGAGTGGCGCTCGGCCGATCCGCTCAGGCGGTCCACCGCCGCGTTCGATCGCGTGCCGGTGCGGAAGGGGCCGGGACGGCCGGCGGGCACCAGGCATTCGCTGGCCGCATCCACGCTCCAGTCGCTGTCGCGGAGGGTGCTGCCGGAGAGCATGGCCTGCACGATTCCCAGCGGCACGAAGCGGGCGCTCTTCCAGCGCACGCGCGCCGAAAGCAGGGCCGGCGAGGTCGGCGGCCAGATGGTGCGTGGAGGAACGATGAAGCCGATCTCGTCCAGAAACGGGAAGCAGGAACTGAAGCAGACTTCCGGCGGAGTTTGACGCACGGTGGCTTCCAGCCACTCTTCGAGCGGCCCCATCCGCGCCAGGGCGCCGGTCACCGCCGCATAAAGCGTATCGCTGTGGAAGATGGAATCCACACGGTTGCGCGCGCCCGAATCGGGTCCGATGCGCCAGGGGCCGGTGGGACGGAGTTTGACGACCAGTCCCGGATTCATTACTCCTCGCGCACGAACGAGAAATTCGAACCCGTGACCGCCGCTTGCACCGCCGCCAGCGTGGCGCCCGCGCCGATTTCCTTTTCGGCCGCGCCCGAGGCGTAGTAGGACTTGCCGCGCCAAGCCACGCGCAGCCCCGAGAAGCTGACGCGTCCGCTGCCGCGCGAGCCGCCGCCGCCGAGGGAATCGTCCTCGAGCAGGCGCAGGCCTTCGAGCACGCGCAGGAACAGGGGCGCGTCTTCGTCGCAGAGGACGTCCATCACCAGGCGGATCTTGAAGCGTGCGCCGGCGGGGACGCGCTCGAGGGTGCGCGGATTGGCTTGCGAAGTGATGCGGTCGATGGCGTTTTCGCTTTTGACTTCGGTCAGCTCGTCGTCGAGGTTCTCGCGCATCTGCGGAGTGATGCTATCGGGATCGAGCGGCGCATCGAAGACGGCCAGGCGCGCCGGTGTAGCCTGCGAGGTGTCGAGGGTTTCGCCCTGCACGCGCTCCATGCGGCCGGGATTGCGGCCGAACAACAGGCAGATCTCGTCGTCCGGACGATCGCTCTGGTGGATGCGCACTTCCTGCCCTTTGCGGCGCGAAAGGTAGACCAGCTCGCCGGGGACGGCCAGGCCGGAGGATTGTTCAAGCAGCGAGCGGATCTTGCCGCGCAGCGAACTGCCGGGCACGTAGGGACGGCCAAACGCGTCCTTGACGACGGGATTGTCGGAGCCGCCGATTTCGAGCGATCCCTTGCCCGCGCCTACGTGCAGGCCGGTTTCGCAATGCAGGACGCCTTCGAGGATCAGCTTGCCGATGAGTTTCAGCTCGGTTTGGGTGGTGTGTGCGCTCATGCTTTGTTACTCGTTGTCAGCGCCATCGTTTATTCGTTGTACGCCACGATGGCTTCGAAAAGGTCTTTGAACCGTTCGTATCCGCGGATGTCGTTTTTGCGCGTGACCTGGAGCAGCAGTTTTTCGAGCTGATCGAGGCTGCGCAGGCCGTGCCGGGCGATAGTGTACGCCAGGCGCGCGCGCAGCATGACGAATTCGTGCTGGCGTTCGCCTTCGGGAGCGCGCACGGCGCGGCGGACGGCGCTGTAGAGGCGGCGCAACTGGCTCTTCGTGCCGGAGTCCATATCGCGCATGCGGCTGACGATGGAATGGGCCTGGTTGTCGAGGTAGAGGCTGTCGCCGATGAGTTTCTCGAGTTCGATCTCGGGCGGGCCTTCGAAGGAGCGGCCGCCGTGCGGTCCGCCGGGGCCACGACGTTCGCCGCGGTCTCCGCGCTCACCACGATCCCCGCGTTCCCGGTCGCCGCGTTCTCCGCCGGGTCCCGAGGGTCCACCCCCGCCGGATGGCCGGTCGCCGCGCGGACCGGCTCCGCCGCCGGGCCCGCGGCCTTCCCGCGGAGGACGGTTCTCTTTGCGTTGCTGTTGCTGCTCTTCTGGCATTCTTCTAAACCTCGGTTACCAATCTGGCCCACTCGAGGGCCACCAGGCCGGCGGGCCGGAGCTTCACTTCCGCCGATTTCCGTCCTGCCATTTCGCTGATCAGATGGGTGCGCAGTTTCTGAAATTCGCGGTCGCGTGTGCCGCTGAGGATGCGGTTGAACCGCCGCTGAAAACGCCAGGCGCCGAGCCGTTCGCTTTCGCCATAAGCCTCGCGCCGGTAGAAGCTGCGCAACTGGTAGAGAAACTGGCGCGACATGCGGAAATCGTGAATCAGGCGGGTGACCGTGTCCTTGAGTTCGCTGGCGTCGGAGAGCTGGCGCCATTCGAGGATCCGGCCCAGCAGGAAGATGCAATCCTTATCCGCGGCCTTGGCGAGATCGAGCGAGCGGCCGGCATCTTCATATACGGAGGCGAGCGGGTAGTAGGTCTCGGGCGCGAGGGCAATCGCCATCGAGATGGTTTTGCCCTCCGGTCCAGGGTACTCTTTCAGATTCTCTTCGGTGAAGCGGTGGAAGAGTCGCTGAACCTCGCGCGCCAGGGCGATCAGCGCGTCCCACGATCCGTACACGGCGAAATCGTCGCCGCCCGCATAAATAATGCTGACCTTGCGCCAGAACTCGGGCATGGAGCAGAGCACTTCCAGTTCGCCGGCGAAGAACTGCTTAAAAAGGACCGAAAGGGGAACGTGTTCCTCGATGGAGTTGACGCGGCGCAGGCGGAGGGCGAAGTTGTCCACGTCGCCGCGCAGCACGCCCCAGATCGAGCGGCCCTGTGCGCGGCGCGCCAGAGTTTGCACCGGGGCAGCCTGTTTGCCATCGTCCGAGGGCGCGGCGTGGCGGGCCAGCATGATGCCTTCGGGCGAGAGGTTCGAGGTGAGTTGCCAGGTGTATTTACCGCCGCCGGGAATCACTTTGCCGGGTTCTTCCGGCGACCAGCCTACGGATGACGCTTCGCGCACGCGCGCGCCCAGCTCCCTGGCGAAATACCCGTCGGAATCGGACTGGCCGTTGCGCGTAAAGGGAGCGAAGACGTCCGGCAAAGCGCCGGCCAGGGGCGCATTGCGCTTGCCCTCCAACTCGTCGTTGAGCCGCTTTCGGATGATGGCCCAATCGCCCAGGTTGTCGGTAACGCCCCAGATGAGACGCACGACGCCGGAGCTGAGGGCGGAGATCTGGCGGGCAGCAGCGATTAGAAAGGTCTCCGCGGCTTCGAGCATCGTGCCGGGCAGCACCACCAGGAACTGTCCGCCGCCGCTCGAACCGAGCAGAATTCGCGCCAAGCCGAGATCGGCCAACAGCGCGCGGGGGAGCACCTCGCAGAGCAGGGTGATCCATTGGGACCGCCCGGCGAGCAGGTCTTCGCCGACGGAGCGCGCGGAACGTCCCTCGGCGGAACCAGCCAGGAGGAACTCTTCCGTGCCCAGAATTTTACCTTGGAGCAGGATCTGTTCGGGCATCGAACCGGATCAAAGCCTTGAGAAACCCTCACTTTAGCACATATTTTCTGAGAGCAACGGCAGTTTCGCCGAACTGTAATTTCTATGCGAGGACTCCCAGCGATCCCGCTTTACCTGTGCGTCTGTGGCTTGCTGGCGGCCGCCTGTGGGACCGCCAACGCGCAAACCACCCCGAAAACCACGCAGCCCGCCCCTGCCCGCTCGCAGGCTGCCGCACCGCGGACGACGGTCCGCAAGGCCCAACCCGCCAAGTCCGATACGCAGATCGAGGCGGCTCTCAAGGCGAAACTGGCCAAATCGCCCAAGCTTTCGACGGAGCACTACCAGGTGCACGTGCAGGGCGGCGTGGCCACTATCGAAGGCAAGACCGACGTGATCCAGCACAAGGGGACGGCTACGCGCATGGCCAAATCGGCGGGCGCAGTAGCGGTGAACAATCATATTCAGGTGAGTGAGGCGGCCAAAGAAAAGGCGGCCGGCAACCTGGAAACCGGGCGCCGCCGGGCGCAGATCAAACGCGGCGATCCGCGGTCGGAGACGCAGACCTCCAAAGGACAGAGCCGGTAGCAGGCCATCTGCGGCATGCGGTCCGCGCGTGCGGCCGTTAATCCTGAGGGAGTATGGGAGCGCCCCATCATGGCTTCGGCCGCTGTCTAGTGGATGGCTGCGCTGGCCTGTGCCGCCGATGTGGCTCCGCGCGCGGACGACTTGCTGGCTGCCGGCAAGTCCACGGCCCACGCTAGTACTCCTTTACATTGAAAAGTACTTGAAACACGGAAAGCTGCGGGTGTAGCATGACCGTATGGCGATTCCGCGCCGCGAACCTGTCGAATTGCACGCCTATGCGATGGACAACCTGCGGTACATCCGCGAGACCATCGAGCGGGCGGGGTCGTTCACGGCGGTGCCGGGAATTGGCGGAATGGTGATGGCGTTCACGGCCCTGGCGGCGGCGTGGGCGGCGGAATCGGTGGGCGGACCGGGCAGCATTCGCTGGCTGGCCGTCTGGCTCGGGGAAGCCGTGCTGGCGCTGGCCATCGGAATTCTGGCCACGGTGCGCAAATCGCGGCAGGCGGGCCTGCCGGTGCTGTCGGGGCCGGGACGCAAGTTCGCGGCTGGATTCGCGCCGGCGATGCTGGCGGGCGCGGCGTTGTCGGCGGCATTGTTTTTTGAAGGCGGCGCGGCCTTCTTGCCGGGCATGTGGCTGTTGCTGTACGGCGCAGCGGTGGTCTCGGGTGGAGGGGCTTCGGTGCGCGTGGTGCCGCTGATGGGCTTCTGCTTCATGGCGGTCGGGACGGCGGCCCTGTTTCTCCCGCCCGCATGGGGCGATGCCGCCCTGGCGGTCGGGTTCGGCGGGATTCACATGATTTTCGGATCGATTATTGCGGTGAGATATGGCGGTTAAAAGCAACGCGGCCCGGCGGCTCCGGGAGAAGCGAGTTGCCACGAGCGGCCCCACAGCCGCGGGACCGAAGCCGGCCCCGATGAGCACCGCGCCGGCTTCGCAGCTCGACCGGCTGGTGCACGAACGCCTGCGCCTGGGGATTCTGAGCGCGCTTTCGGTGAATGAAGCCCTCACCTTTAACGATCTCAAGCGGCTGCTCGAAACCACCGACGGCAATCTGAGCGTGCATGCGCGCAAACTCGAAGAGGCCGGCTACGTGAGTTGCACCAAATCATTCGACGGCCGCATGCCGCGCAGCGACTACCGCCTGACGCCCACCGGCCGCAAGGCCCTGGACCGCTACCTGGATCATATGGAGGCTCTGATACAAGCCATGCGGAAGTAGCCGGACCAGGCGGTCCGGACGCTTTCGCCTGCGAGGAGAGACCGATGAGCACTTGCTTTACATTTCAAAGTACTCTGCATGTGGGAATCATCATGGACGGCAACGGCCGCTGGGCGGCCGCCCGCGGCCTCTCCCGCACCGCCGGGCACCGCCGCGGCGTCGAGGCCGTGAGCCGGGTCGCCGAAGCCGCTCCCGCCCTGGGCATTACCGTACTTACTCTATTCGCCTTTTCCTCGGATAACTGGCGGCGGCCGAAGCTCGAAGTGGAAGCCCTGATGCGGCTGCTGGACATCTATCTCGATAAGGAAACTCCGCGCTGCATCGAACGCGGTGTGCGGATCGAAGTAATCGGACGGCGCGACCGCCTGGATCCACGCCTGCTGGCGCGGATCGAAGCGGCCGAACGCGCCACCCGGGACTGCGATCGGCTGCGCCTGCGCATGGCAGTGGACTATTCGGCGCGCGAAGCTATCGTGGCCGCGGCGCGCCAGGCGGGCGAACTTTCGCGCGAGGCCGTGGAGGAAGCCCTGGGGCCGGCGGTCGACCTGGTGATCCGCACCGGCGGGGAGCGCCGACTGAGCGACTTTCTGTTATGGGAGTCAGCCTATGCGGAGCTGGTCTTCTGCCGCGTGGCGTGGCCGGATTTCGGAGCAGGCGACCTGGCGGCAGCGGTGCGCGAATTTCGCGGCCGCGATCGCCGATTCGGCGGCATTGCTGAACCACCGCCGCAACGGCGGGAAGCCTGGTTGGATTAAACGAGCCGGAACGAAAGAAGCGGAGTCACTGCAGGTGGGTTTAGTGGGGCTGGAATGACCGGCGCGTTTCCCTCGCGGCGATTTTCGCGCGGCCCTTCCGTGGGCGGCCGAAGGTCCTCCGATGAGTCTTCTATTATGGACTGACGCCCGCCCCACTGCGGTTGAGGTTCACGTTTACGACGCCTGGCTATTCGCTGCAGTCAACTGACTATTGGAAGTGCTCCAGATGCCTTGAATGCTGCCACCCGCGCCCAGAAACAGCGCAGCCGAGGCCAACGCCACAAACGCCATTAGTAACGTGTATTCGATCAGGTCTTGCCCCTGATCGTCCAAAACGAGTTGCCGAATGAGATTTCCCATATCAGAGATAATAAGCGGATCGTTGACTGCCGTAAAGATATCCATGGTTAGGCCCGGTCTAGGACCATCTGGCCGGATCTCATATCTACTATCGGGTATTATCCTCTCCGGCCGTAATCTCGGCGCGCCAGTATGTGATCCCGCGCCAGTCTTCGACAGCTTGAATTTTGTGAGGTCCGCTCCGATCCCATGGGATCCAAAAAGGGGCGCCGTCAGCCGCAAGCGAACCGAAATCTCCAGGTCCGTGGCATGTCCGACATAAGTGTTTATAAGCTGAAATTCTGAATTACATCAGGCAAATCGTTCGGGCGGAATCTTAGGGCAACGGAGCAAGCTGGTTCCTTGCGACCCTGCAAGCTATTGCGCACCAATCAATTGACGATCGGCAACGAACCAGGTTGCGCCATGCGCGAATTTCGCGAGGGTGAACTGGCAATGGCAACGTGACGGGACGGTCCGATGAGTGGAATATCTGCGGGCGGAGCGGGAAGAAGCCGGAAAGTGGGAACGATTCGAAGGATGGCGGGGCCGGTTCGAGAGCGGCAGCCGGTGTTGTGCCGGCCGGCCCGGCAAACGAAGTTATAACGTCGGCGGGGGGTCCGCCCGGTAAAACCGGAAACGGACCTGGTCCCGCCCACGTTGGTTGGTTTCAAGCTAGGACGCCTGGCTGTTGGCGGCCACTAACTGGCTGTTGGAAGTGCTCCAAATACCCTTGATGCTGCCACCGGCGCCGAGGAACAGGGCGGCCGAAGCCAGCGCAACAAATGCCATCAATAACGTGTATTCAATCAGGTCCTGGCCCTGATCGTCGCGCAGAAACTGGTGGAAGAGAGATTTCATATAACTAATCCTATGCAGAGCACACGCGCCGCGTAAAGCACTAAACCCCCTATTTCCGCACCCATTACCACCATATCAACCGGTGGCATCGTGGTACATCATTGGTTATTATTGAAGTCCTTACCTATGACGCGCCTCACCTTAACTTTTCTGGTCCTTGAATGCTGGGCGATGGCCGCCAATCGTCGAGAAATTCCGCTGTGGCCGGGGGATGCTCCCGGGTCCGAAGGCAAGACGGCAGCGGAAGTCGACGAGCCGCCCAATGCGGCCCATGGTTACTTCAAAATCACGCAGGTGCACAAACCTTCGATCACGGTGTTCCTGCCGCCTGCCGAGAAAGCCACCGGCGCGGCGATGATCATCGCGCCGGGAGGTGGGCACCAATTCCTCAACTTCGATCAGGAAGGCACATATGTAGCGGAGTATCTGAATCGTATCGGAGTGGCGGGGTTCGTCCTCAAATATCGCCTGGCCCGGGAGCCGGGGTCGACTTACAAAGTGGAAGTGGACGCTCTCGGCGATGCGCAGCGCGCCATCCGCCTGGTGCGCGCGCGAGCGGCGGAATGGCGCGTAAATCCCGCGCGCGTGGGCATCATCGGATTTTCAGCGGGCGGTGAAGTGGCAGCCCTGGCCGCCACACGCTTCGATGCCGGCAAGCCCGATGCCGCCGACCCGATCGAGCGCATGGGGTCGCGTCCCGATTTCGACGCCCTCATCTATCCGGGCATCCGCGCCGAGAATTACGAAATCCCCAAGGACATGCCGGTGACGTTTCTGCTGTGCGCGGACAACGATCGCGGTCCGTCGTCCGCACTTGCCGGTTTGTATCCCAAGCTGAAAGCCGCCGGCATTCAGACCGAAGTGCACATCTACGCCATCGGAGGACACGGCTTCGGGATCAACCCCAACACGCGCAATCGCTCCGCGGCGGCGACCTCGTGGCACTTGCGGCTGGGCGACTGGCTGAAGGATATCGGCATGTTGAAGGGGGCGGGGGAATGAGCGCCGAGGTGACCAGCAAACAAGGCGGTCTTCCCGCGCCGCGGCCGCGCCGCAGGAACTACATGACGTTTCCGCGCGAATTGCGGAAGGCAATCCCCGACTTGCCTACCTATGTGGGGCGCACGCTCGAACTGTCGGGCATCGAAGGGACGGCGTCCAACACACAGCTCTTCGGATCGCGCGTGCACCTGAAACTCGAACTGCGCGAGACCGGCAAACTGAAGGGTCGATTCACGGTAGGGATGGACATCGAGCCGGATGCCTCGCGGGCTCTCGCCTCGGCCCTGACAGAGTTGGCGGAACGCGCCGGGCGAATGCCTGAGACGCCTGCCGCGGCCGTGCACATCATTCCCCGGAAGCGCAAATAGGCGAACGCCGGCGCGCCCGTTCGGCCCAGACTTACTGCAGTTTCAGATAGGCGTACACCACTGGCAGCGCGAAGAGCGTGCTGTCCACGCGATCGAGAAAGCCGCCGTGGCCGGGCAGCATGGCGCCGCTGTCTTTGACGCCGGCGCCGCGTTTCATGGCCGATTCGGCGAGGTCGCCCACCTGGCCAGCGACATTGGCCGCCGCCGTCAGGAAAATGGCATGCCACACCGGCACACCGGGAACCGCCTTCAGCAGGTAGCCTCCGGCCAGCAGAATGGAGGTGGTGACCGAGGCCGCCGCGCCCTCCCAGGATTTATTGGGGCTGACCCGCGGCGCCATCTTGTGGCGGCCGAAGAGGCGTCCGACGTAATATGCGCCCGCATCTCCCACCCAGTTCAGCGCCATTCCATACATCAGCCAGTGCGGACTATGCTGGCGCAGCGGGATGGCGCAGCGCCAGCATCCGAAAATGTAGAGCAGGCCGGCGATCGACAGGCCGGCGCGCGGCAGCGAATGGTCCGGGGCGGCGCGCAGGCTCCAGGCAAGCAGGATCAGGGTGGCGCCGATCAACGGCAGGGTGGCATCGCCCGGGTACGCCAGCAGCGCCAGTCCCAGCAGGTAGCCCAGCGGTCCCGGCGCGCCGAAGCCGAAGCCCGCCGAGATGGCATCGAATTCGCGATAGCAGAGGCAGGCCACCGCCGCCAGAACCGCCAGAAACGCCCATTCCCCGGCCCAGAAAACCGCGTATGCGGCGATCGGAATCAGCGCCGCCGCGGTCAGGATGCGTTTCATGAGGAACGCAGGACTTCGATCAAGGTCTCGCCCGGGTCTTCCGCTCCGCTGGTCCCGGCGCCGGAACTCAGGCCGCCGTATCGCCGGTCGCGCTTCTGATATTCGAGCACGGCCTGCAGCAGGTCGGTGCGCGTGAAATCCGGCCACAGCGTCCCGGTCACGTAAAGTTCGGCATAGGCAATCTGCCACAACAGGAAATTACTGATGCGCATTTCGCCCGAGGTGCGGATCAGAAGATCGGGATCGGGACAGCAGGCCGTATAGAGATTGGTCGAGATCATCTCTTCATCGAGCTTCAGCGAGCCGATGCTGCCTTCGATGCGCGCCATGTCGAGGATGGCGTTGAGGGCGTCCACGATCTCGGCGCGCCCGCCATAGTTGATGGCGAGGTTGACCAGCAGGCCGCGATTGGCGGAAGTCGCGTCCACCACCGAATCCAATTCGCGCCGCACCTGCGGCGGCAGTGCTTCCAGGCGTCCGATGGCCTGCAACCGGATGTCGTTCTTCTGCAGGCTGGGCAGTTCCTGGCGCAGGTAGAAGCGCAGCAGGCGCCAGAGGGTCTCGACTTCAGCCCGGGGGCGTTTCCAGTTTTCGATCGAGAAGGCGTAAAGGGTGAGCACCTTGACGCCCAACCGGGCGCAAGTTTCGACTGTCTGCCGCACCGGTCCAATGCCCGCCTTGTGGCCCGCCACGCGGGGCAGGCGGCGTTGCCCCGCCCATCTCCCGTTGCCATCCATAATGATGGCGATGTGCGCGGGCAGCCGGGTGGGATCGAGCGATTGCGCCAGCGCCCAATCCTTTTCCCCAGGCTGGAGCACTTCCAGTAAAGCCTTCATGAAGTAATACTTATAGTACACCAAGGCGCTCTCACCACAACACTGCCGCGGAGTTCCGCGCGGTGGAGGGAGACGGTGGCGGGGCTGGCCTGATCCGCTTGTCCCATCGGTAAGGCTGGGGAGCCGCGATGCGCCCGCCGCTCTTTTGATTATTGCCGCGACACCGGTGGAAATGCGCCGCCGGACGTGAGACGAAGACGAGATTTACGAACGGCGGTCGGAGCGGCGGTCACTCGTGTTTTTCGAGTTGCCAGGTCATGGTTCCGATGG
>Ga0335073_10008227_pt1 | contig 14627 bp, 8 predicted proteins | sample Lox_Sample_22_FD_207093 | JGI IMG/M metagenome (GOLD analysis project Ga0335073, IMG submission 207093) | Soil microbial communities from Loxahatchee National Wildlife Refuge, Florida, United States - Lox_Sample_2.2 | ecosystem: Environmental > Terrestrial > Soil > Wetlands | place: USA: Florida... | reverse complement strand
CAACGCGGTTGATGACTACGAGCGCTCAACTCTGCTACTCTCGCCGCAAAGGTTTCATCCATTCACCCATGGCACCCGTTAACAAAAGCGCCGGGAGTCACGTTCGCCGCAAGACCGGCGCCGATACCAAGCTGGCCGCCGTTCCCACTCGCGACCGGCACGAGCTGGTCATCATCTCCGGCATGAGCGGCGCGGGCAAGGCGTCGGCGCTGAAGACCTTCGAAGACCTTGGCTATTACTGCGTGGACAATCTCCCGGTCGGGCTGATTACGAAGTTTGCCGAACTGGTGCTCGACAGTCTGGAGATTCAGCGCGCCGCGCTCGTCGTCGATATCCGCGAGGGCGCGCGGCTCGACAAGCTGCCGCAAATCCTGACCGCGCTGCGACGCCTGCTGAAAACCACGTTCATTTTCCTCGAAGCCGATGAGGAAGCGTTGCTCCGCCGCTACAGCGAGACGCGGCGGCCCCATCCGCTGGGGCGCAACGTATCGGTTCGGGCATCGCTGGCAGCGGAACGCCGGCGACTCGCTCCCGTGAAAGCGCTGGCCGACCTCGTGGTCGACACCACCAAATTCAACGTGCACGAACTGCGCGCCATGCTGACCGAGCGCTTCCAGCGCGGCAATCGCGAGAAGAACATCCTCATCTCGTGCGTCAGCTTCGGCTACCGCGAGGGCGTGCCCGAGGACGCCGACCTGGTCTTCGATGTGCGCTTCCTGCCCAACCCGCACTTCATTCCGAAGTATCGTCCGCACACCGGCCGTCACCCGGCGGTCGCAAAGTACATCCGCTCGTTCCCGCAGACGCGCGAGTTCATCCGCCGCATCTCGGAGTTGCTGATCTACTTGATCCCGCACTACATCGAGGAAGGCAAGAGCTATCTGACCATCGCCTTCGGCTGCACCGGCGGCAAGCATCGCTCGGTGATGATCGCCGAAGATGTGCAGAAGCGGCTGGCCAAGGCGGGATACAACGTGAAGGTGGTGCACCGGGACTCGCCCGTGGGGTGACGTCCAACGAGCCGCCGTTTGAAACGGTATTGATGGTTGGGATGTGTCATCCCGACCGGAGCGAAGCGGAGTGGAGGGACCTGCTGTCCGCCCGCGCAGGATCAGTGATTCGGGCAAACAGCAGGTCCCTCGACTGCGTGAGCGTCCGCTGCGCGAACGAACTCACTCCGCTCGGGATAACACTGTAATGGGAATCGCGATCGGCACGCCTCAAGGCGTACCCCTTTCAAGACGGGTTACACTTGCGCGGAAAAGGTCTAAACGAGACACGCCTTCAGGCGCCTCGACTTAACTGGACTGAAACTGTTCCCTACTTCTTTCGCTGCGGCTTGCTTGCATTGCGCGAGGGCTTCTTGGCGGATTTCTTGCTCTTCGCCCGCGCCTCGCCGGCCGATTTTTTCTCCGGCGCGTCTTCCAGCTGCTCGAAGCTCAACACCGTCAGCACCACCCCGTCGATGCGGTTATCGGCGGTGCGATAGGGGGTGAGCCGCAGGTCGCACCACTTGCCTTCGTCGTTGCGCACGCGATGCTGCGAGGGTTGCACCTGGGCCATGACCTCGCTCAGAAGCTTCTCCAGGACGTCGACGTCCAACTTCAGCCGCAAGCGCGTGATCCGCCGCCCCACATCGGTCGCGGCCAGCCCCAGCAGCTTGCTGGCCTGCGGGGTGAAGCGGCGCACGCTCAGGCCGGAGTCCACCATCACCACCGGCAGGTTCACGCTATTGAGCAGGTTGTTGAGGTCGTTGTTGAGCTGCGACAGCAGCTCGTTGCGGTGCTCCATCTCGTCGTTGACGGTGTGCAGCTCTTCGTTGGCCGACTCCAGCTCTTCCTTCGAGGTCTGCAATTCCTCGTTGGTGCTTTGCAGCTCTTCGTTGCCCGACTGGATCTCCTCATTGGCCGATTGCAAATCCTGATTGGTGGCCTCCAGCGCCTCGATGATGGATTGCAGATATTCCTTGGTCGCCCCCAACTCCTGTTTGAGCTGCGCGATCTGTTTGTCTTTCTGCGTGCGCTCGTCCTCGCTGAGGGGTGAGACGACGGCCTCGGCGGAGGTGGAGACGGCCCCGCCGTCCGGCGGCTCGAAGGCCACCAGGAAGTTGGTCGCGAGGTGCGCCGGACTCTTGAACGGCGTCACCCGCAGGTTGACCAGGTAGCTGCCGTCATCCCCCTCCACCTGAATCCTGGGACGCAGGGCATCGACACCGCTCTGGCTCGCTTCGTCGATGGCCCCCTGGAGCTCATGGATCAGGCCGCGCCGCGCCATTTTCAGCAGATTCAGGCTCACCTTGCCGGTCGGCAGCTCCAGAAACGAGCCGGTGTGGCCTCTGGACTGAAGGACCTCCAGCTCTTCGTTGATCACCACCGAGGGAGGCGCGTAGCGCGCCAGTAACAGCCGATCGGATTCGCGCTGCAGATCGACCCGCGCAGGCGGCGGCTCCGCAAGTTTCGCGGCCGGGGCAGCTAGCGGAACGTCGGGACTGGGCTCAGCTATAGGCACAGAAAATCCAACGGTCAGGGGAGTGGGTACGGACTTCTTACGATAGATCTTCTGCTTCTTGTCCGCCATGTCGAACAGCTCCGGCCCCCAGCCCAGCAATCCTTCGGTGCTCCCAATCATCAGGAAGCCGCCGGGATTGAGGGCGTAATGGAAGACCGGAATCACCCGCCGTTGCAGCGCCGGCCCCAGATAGATCATCACGTTGCGGCAACTGACCAGGTCGAGGCGCGAGAAGGGCGGATCGGCGAAGACGTTCTGGGTGGAAAAGATACAGAGATCGCGGATGTTCTTGCTGATCTGGTAGCCGCTGTCCACGCGATGAAAATAGCGCTGCAGGCGAGTGGCCGAAACATCGGCTTCGATCGTTTCTTTGTACAACCCCAGGCGGGCGCGGGCGATGGCCGATTCGCTCAGATCGGTGCCGAAAATCTGCACCACACTTCCATTGCGCTCCTCGCCTATAAATTCCATCAGCGAGATGGCGTGCGAATAGGTCTCTTCGCCGGTGGAGCAGCCCGGCACCCAAATCCGCAGGGGCGTGGTCGAGTGCTGGCGCAGCAGCTCGGGATAGACGACGCGCTTCAGGGTCTCGAAGGCTTCGGCATCGCGGAAAAAACTGGTGACGTTGATCAGCAGGTCCTGATACAGCGCCCGCGCCTCTTCGCGATCGCGTTGCAGCAGGCGGACGTACTCGGAGAGGCCATCGATTTTATGCAGCGCCATGCGGCGGGAGACGCGGCGCCCGATGGTGGGCGCCTTGTATTCGGAGAAGTCCACGCGCGTGATGCGGCGCAGGATGGCGAACACTTGATCCATCTGCGCCTCCCGCGTCTCGCCCACCGGCGCGAAGACGCCCTTGCCCGAGACATGCGCATGGCGGGCAATCCGCGCCAGCTCGCGCGCGATACTATCGGGCGGAAGCACCAGATCAACCGAACCGGAAGCAATGGCGCTGGCCGGCATGCCGTCGTACTTGGCGGATTCGTCTTGCGCGAAGGTGATGCCGCCTTCGTTCTTGATGGCCCCCAAGCCGATGGTGCCGTCCGAGGCCGTGCCGGAAAGAATGACGCCGATGGCGTTGCTGCCCTGATCGCGGGCCAGCGAGCGCAGGAAGATGTCGATGGTGGTGTTGACCGGGCGCGGCTTCTCGCGCTCGCCGATGTGCAGCACGCCGTTGCTGATGGTCATCTCGCAATTGCGCGGAATGACATACACGTGGTCGGGCGCCAGTTGCGTGCCATCCCCTACTTCGATCACCGGCATCGAAGTCGCGCGCCCCAGGATTTCGCGGAAGGCGCTTTCCCGCATCGGATCCAGGTGCGGCACAAAGACGTAGGCCATGTGCAGGTTCGCCGGCAGCGCCTTCAGCAGGATCTGGCAGGCTTCCAGCCCGCCGGCCGAGGCGCCGATGCCCACCACAGCGAAGGTCGTCCGTTTGCCTCGGGGTTCGGCCGCATCGAGTTTCCGGGAACGCTTGGCCGGGAGCGCTTCTTCCCTTTCGCTCATGGAATGGCCTCCACAAATTCAGAAGGGCCGTGACCCACTCGTTCCGCCACGACAAAAGGAGAGCCTGCTATGAATCTATTCTAATCCGTTCCTCGGGAGGCGTGAGGGGATTCCTGGGAGGTTCTGGGCCAGCAACCGGCACTGTTCGTGAATGCTCGCCAGGCTACTGCGAACATCGCGGAGCAGGAGCCGATTGGCTTGGCGCAATTCGATCGCCTGCTTCATGCTCTCCCGCATGGCGTCAACGTAAACGTTCTTGATGCCCAGTGCGCTGGCAAATTCCTTGGGCCGCTGCGACCATTGGTTCGCCAGCCACTGGTCAAGCTCGTACCGCGAGGCGTGGACGATGCCCTTGCTCTTCTCGTTGGGGCGACGCACGGGCAGCCCGAATTGCTGCTCCCAGCGCTGGACCGTGCGCACACCCTTACCCAAATACGAGGCGATCTCTTTCCAGGACGTTAGCAGCTCGGGTGGCCGCGAAGTGTCGGGCGTGGACATGTCTTTGCCCTCCCACGATCTATACAAATAGTAGATGCGAAAGGGTTAGCTTGCAATAGTATTGCCAACTTTCATCGACGTGGCGTATCGGTTCCCGCAATGGGCGAGGTGGCTTGCGTGTTGGAACTCTACGCCGATTTTCCCTGGGCTTTGCACTGGTGTTCGCCTTCCCAGCGCTCCAGCGAGCCCTCGGCCATCGAGACCAACTTCGAGGCATGGCACATCCGGCACGTGGATTCAATCACTGTGCGTTGGCCGTCGTGCGCCAGCTGGTGATCGAAACCCCGGATGAGAGGAGGGGGTTGCTGCACTGCACACATGGCTCAAAAGCGATTTGAAAAGATTTATATCAGTTCGCTGGCAGGGCGGAACGCGTCATTGCGCGCCAGTTGCCTTAAAGAGACCTTGTCGCGACTCGGTGTCGCCGCTCTGCGGCTCATCTTCTATCCCGCCTGGTAGCGTGGGCTGCCGCCCACGCCTAACACCATCCCGCCGCTGCGCGGCTAGCCCGGCCGCAAATCTGGCCCTTCTTCCCACCGCGCAAGTTGATTTCGAGCTGCGACACAGTCTCTAAAAGCCAAGCGCCGCAGGCGCGATATAGGTTATTGAGAACTGCATAAGTAATGTCCTACTTGATGGTGGAAGCGCCGGGCTTTAGCCCGGCGACATCGAGCACCCGTAAACCGTGGCTTTAGCCACGGCAAACCAGGGCTAAAGCCCGCCTCGGTGATTGCCTCGTTTCGGCACGGCTAAAGCCGCGCCCTTCCACCGAGACCCTTGACATTATTTTTGCAGGAACCAATAGCCCAGCCGTTTACGGCGGGGTCGAGGCGAAGGAGAAATTCGGAGTGCCGTAGGCACGGCATCCTACCGGGGCATTCCTCAAGCTAGGGCGTCGTGCCTACGGCAATGTGCTTCGGAACCGTCCCGTGTTCCCAACCGTGAACGGCTGGGCTAACCTATGTCGCGCCTACGGCACTAATCCCTGCGCCGCCAGGAGATGGCGATATAGGCACGGCTGCGCTCTCGGTCCCACTCCGCAGTGCGCCATTTCTCTTTTGTCATCCCGACCGAGTGGAGGGACCTGCCGTTTGCCCGAAGCAGTATCCCCCCGCGCGCAAACAGCAGGTCCCTCGACTGCGAGAGTTCGTTCGCGGCGCGAACGAACTCTCTCCGCTCGGGATGACACTGTAATTTAAGGGGATCGCATCCGGCACGGACTGAAGCCGTGCCCTGTAACGAAGCGGTTACTGCGATAACCGTGATCGCCGCTAGGAAATTTTCTTCTTCTTCGCCTCGTGTTCCGGCTCCTCAAACAGCATGGCCCTCCGCGGACGCAGCTCCGCGCCAGGCACGAGTTCCTCGATCAGATCGAACAGCATGGTCGGGTTCGACGCGCCTTTGATGAGCACGGCATCGACACAGGTGCGGGCGCTGTCAGGAAGAGAATTGTCGCCGGTCAGCATGATGAGCTTGACGGCAGGCCACATCACGCGCACGTCGTGCGCCAGGCCTTCGCCGGTTTCACCGTTCGCCAGATGGTAATCGATGATCATCACGTCGATATCGCGCTCCGACACGACTCGCAATGCCGACTGCTGGTCCCCGACGCCAATGGCCTCGCAGCCAAACTGCTCCAGCAGCATGGTACGAACGTTCAGATTGGGGAACTGGTCGTCAACACATAAGACGGTCGGCTTGCCCATATCCACCCCCCTTGCTCGTGCTGGTTAGGGTAGTTGTATCCAATACTCTCGCGTTCCCTTGCCCTTCTGCGCGTCCCGACGCCTTCGTCGTCATCTAACCTGGTGCCGCTTCCTTCGCAGTACAACATTGCAAGCGAGGTTTATGGATGTCAAATAAAACCGTGGAAACTACCTGCTGTGTGGTCGGCGGCGGCCCGGCAGGCGTCATGCTGGGGTATCTGCTAGCCCGCTCCGGCGTGGCTGTTACCGTGCTGGAAAAACACCAGGACTTCAATCGCGACTTCCGCGGCGATACCGTGCATCCTTCCACCTTGGAATTGATGCGCGAACTGGGCATTTTAGATGGCTTTCTGAAGGTTCCCCATCAGAAGCTAACCTCGGCCGGCGGCGTCTTCGGCGATTTCCATTTCACGGCTGCCGATTTTCGCAAAGTGCCCACGTACTGCAAGTTTGTCGCGCTCATGCCGCAGTGGGACTTCCTCAACTTTCTCTCGGGCGAAGCCCGGCAGTTTCCCAGCTTCACGCTGCGCATGGAGAACGAGGCCGTTGATTTGATTCAGGATCACGGCCGGGTGCGCGGGGTGGTGGCGCATACGCCCGAGGGCGCGGTCGATGTCCTCGCCGATCTGGTGGTGGGCTGCGATGGCCGGCACTCGCGCACCCGCGAGGCTGCCGGCTTCGAGGTGCAGGAATTCGGCGTGCCCATCGACGTGCTATGGTTCCGCTTCAGCCGCCGCGGCGATGATCCCGAACAACTCTTCGGCAACATCAACTACGGCAAGATGCTCATCCTCATTCCGCGCGGCGATTATTTTCAGGCCGGGCTAATCATCCGCAAAGGCTCGTTCGAGGAGATTCAGCAACGCGGTATGGAAGAGTTCCGCGAAAGCATCCGCCATATCGCGCCCTATCTGGGCGAGCGCGTCGAGGAGCTGCACGACTGGGAGCAGGTGAAGTTGCTTTCGGTGCAGATCAATCGGCTGCGGCGCTGGCATCGCCCCGGACTGCTGTGCATCGGCGACGCGGCGCACGCCATGTCGCCGGCCGGAGGCGTCGGCATCAATCTGGCGATCCAGGATGCGGTCGCCGCCGCCAATATCCTCGCCGAACCGCTGCGCCAGGGGCGCGTGACCGAGGCGCTGCTGGCGAAGGTGCAGCAGCGGCGCGAGTTCCCCACGCGGGTGACGCAGGCGGTGCAGGTGCAGGCGCACAACCGATTTCCGATAGTGTTTCGCAATCCCGGTCCGGCCAGGGTGCCGTGGCAGTTCAAGGCGGTGATGAATGTTCCCGGAATGCAGCACGTGATCGCGCGCTTCATCGGCGTCGGCGTACAGCCCGAACATATTGCCGGTGCCAGGAGGCAAGTCGCGTGCGACGGCGCAAAGCTGAAGAAGATCGCCGTGGCAGCCGGGCTCGCGCTGGCGGGCGTAGCGATTGGCTGGCGCCTGCTGCGCAAGGCGCGCAAGCCGGGCTTCGGGTGGAGCTGAAGGCGAGCCACGAGCTTCGAGCCTCGGGCTGCGACCGACTAGCTACGAGGCGCGAGCTGCGACCTACCAGCCTCGGGGGCTTCGAGCCGCACGCTGCGAGCCGCGAGCCTCGCGCTTGGAGCTACGGCGGCGAACCGGCTTTGCATTCTTGGAAGCTGTCAGGCTTTTCACGCGCGACCGGACAGGTGGGCCCCGACGCACACAAAGCGCCGGAGGCGCGACATAGGTTAGCCCAGCCGTTCACGGCTGGGGACAGCGACCTCCCCGTGAGGAGTGCCGTAGGCACGACACCCTGCCGTGTGCGGCTCGTCACCGATTCGTATGCCCCAATATCGCACCATGGTTTCATGGCCCACACCTACTCCTCCTTGCTGGTGCATGGCATCTTCAGCACGAAAGACCGCCGCGACCTCATTCGCGATCCGCAACTCCTCTGGCGATATCTGGTGGGCATCGTCCGCAACAAGCAAATTCCGCTCATTGCGGCCGGTGGCACGACGAACCACGTTCACGTGCTTCTGGATCTGCCGCCCACCATGCAGGTCTCGCAGGCATTACAGGTCTTGAAGGGCAACAGGTCGCACTGGCTGAACGAGGAAGAATCTCCCTTCGCCTGGCAGCAAGGATTCGGAGCATTTGCAATCGGTCAATCACAGCGTGCAACGGTGATTTCGTACATCGACCGGCAAGCGGAGCATCATCGCAAGTACAGCTTCGAGCAGGAGTTCGTCGCGTTGTTGCGCAAATACGGTATCGCGTATGACGATCGCTTTGTTTTCGGGTAGGGTGTCGTGCCTACGGCACTCGGAACAGATCGCGACGTGTTCCCAGCCGTGAACGGTTGGGCTAACCTATGTCGCGCCTATGGCGCTCGCGGGATCGGCGCTCGGCCGTTGGTAGCTCGGAGCTCACGGCTCGTGGCTCGAAACTCACAGCTTGCAGCTCGGAGCTCGCGGCTCGAAGCTCGGGGCTCGTAGCTCGGGGCTCGCCGCTTCGTGCCCGAACCAAGCTGTTCATCAACTCTCAATTTGACCGGCGAGCCGAAGGGATGTTAACTTCGCCATACACTGGAAAGGAGGGTGATCCAAAATATGATATCGGACTGTAGTTTCTTAAGTGAGGTGGCTGAGGCTTAGGGCTTCCGCTCTAATTCCTCGCAAGACAGCTCCTTTAGTGTCTGCCGCTGGGGCCACGCCGACCACCCAAACGACCGCAAAAGCGGCGCTTGTTTGGGGACCCGGTAAGAGTGGACAGCCTCAGGCCAATCCCAACAGCTAACCGGAAGAGACCCGCAGAGCGCCACCCGCCGCGGGTCTTTTTCTTTCTTGAGAGTTTGTCGAAGGGACGAGATGCGCTTAGGGCAAAGTCACAGTTAGTGTAGAGCGGGTGGAGCACGCGTTTACGCGTGCAGAAACTGGCATCTTCATGGTGGGTTCGGCTTCAGCCGCTGAGGTACCCTCACCCAATCGGATTACCTCAGCGGCTAAAGCCGGCGCGGATGGAAGGGGCTATCCTGTACGCCTTAAAGGCGTACTCACCCCGCTACAGAAACTGTGAAACTGCTTCAAACGAACGCGAAACCAGAGACGTTCCATGGATGAAGGCTAGCGACGCGAAAGCGCGGCTTGAAGCGCGTCGCTTGTGGCCGCGACTCCAAGACTCGAAGCGCGTGGCTCAAGGCTTCACGCCCCGCCGCTGTTGGCCCCCGACGCGGGCGTTCCCGCCATCATGCCCTGGGCCAGCACCAGCTCATGCGCCTCGCGCCGGAACGCCGGCAACTGCGTCCAAAACAGCGCCCCGCCCGCCATGCATGCGAAGCCGCCCAAAGCAACCGTCCACGGCGCGCCGATGCGGTGCGCAATCGCTCCCGCCGACAGTGCGCCGAAGGGTGCCATACCCATGAACATCATCGAGTACACCGACATGACCCGGCCACGAAGCTGGTCCGGCACCATCGCCTGAATCAGGGTGTTCGACGAGGCCATCTGCACCATCATGCAAAAGCCGACCGGCACCAGCAGGACGGTCGAAAGCCCGAAGACGCGCGAGAACGCGAACAGCACCAGGCTCAGACCGAATCCCGCCGAGCACATCGCGATCAGCCGACCCAGGCCGCGCAATCCCACGCGCGCCGCCAGGCTGGCCGCGCCCAGCAACGCGCCCACCCCGGTTGCGCCCATCAAGATGCCGAGCCCGCGCGCCCCACCATGCAGGATCTTGTCGGCGAACACCGGCATGAGCACGGTATAAGGCATGCCGACAAAGCTGACCAAGCCGAGCAGCAGCAGGATGGCGCGAATCGGGCCAGTATTCTTGGCGAAGGCAAAGCCTTCCCGGATGTGTTCCAGCGGCGAACCTTCCTTGGCCAGATTGGCCGCGCGCTCGATGCGCATCAGCAACAGCCCGGCGATCACCGCGATGTAGCTGACCGCGTTGGCGAAGAAGCACCATCCCTCGCCAATGGACGCGACCAGGATGCCGGCCACGGCGGGACCGATGATGCGCGCGCCGTTGAACATCGAGGAGTTCAGCGCGATGGCGTTCATCAGGTCCTCGCGCCCGACCATGTCGATGAGGAACGCCTGCCGCGCGGGGATATCGAAGGCGTTGACCACGCCAAGCAACGCGGCCAAAACCATGATGTGCCACACCTGCACGCGCCCCGAGAGCGTGAGCGCAGCGAGAATTCCGGCGAGGATCATCGATGCCGTCTGGGTAGTGATGACCACGCGCTGGCGGTTGTGCCGGTCGGCCACGATGCCGCCGATGGGCGCCATGATGAAGACGGGAATCTGGCTGGCGAAGCCGACCGCGCCCAGCAGCAGCGCCGAGCCCGTCATGCGATAGACGAGCCATGACTGCGCCACGGTCTGCATCCAGGTGCCGATCAGCGAGATCAACTGGCCGCCAAAGAAAAGCTGGAAGTTGCGATGCCGCAGCGCCCGCACCGCCAGCGCCAGCTTGGATCCGCGCGCAGCCGGAGGCGTGAACTCCTGTTTCTGGTCCGCAAGAACCTCGCGCAGCGTATCGCGGGTTGCGTTTTGGGTAACCAGAAGCTCGGCCTGCAGATCTTGTGGCTGATCGGCCATAGGCATTGGATGCTGGGACGAGATGCCGCTGCGGGCGTCCGATTGCGCGGAGCGAATGGCCACTAACCAGAATACTGCAATTTCGCCCAGGGCTAGTTAAGTCGGGATCCAATTGCGTAATTGCGAAGGCGAGCGGCAATTCTTCCCGGGCGCGATGGGAAAATTACGATTTGCGACCCTGACGGATCAATTGGCGAATGTGGACAATCTATGACGAGCACCCCTTGCGATTTCTGGACAGCGCCGTAGGCGCGACATAGGTTAGCCCAGCCGTTCCCGGCTGGGAAAGGCAGTCGTCCGGAGGCGAGTGCCGTAGGCACGACACCCTATCCGAAGACCAAGCGATCGTCGTTCCAGAGGAGTGCGGATCGCAAATGGGATCGCAGTGTTCTGAATATGCTATGCACAGGTAGTAAGGAGTAGGTATGAGGATGGAACCGATGTGCGGGCGACGCGCGATGGCGTGATGGCTTGGTAGGGTGCCGTGCCTACGGCACTCCTGATTTTGAGAGCGATCTTTCCCCAGCCGTGAACGGCTGGGCTAACCTATGTCGCGCCTACGGCGCTTTGCGTTCACGGCTGAAAGAAGTAATCGCACCAAAATCATCGAGCGCTGTACTCGAGCACGGTCACGCCGGGAAAATCTCTGGTCCCGCCTGCAACATAACGCTCGCTCAGCACACGCTCGATGGCGCGAGCCTCCGCGTCGTCCGGCGTAGCTCGAAACAGAACCAGCCAGACGTGAGGCGATTCGCCGAGATCGCGCTGCCAGTCCGTATTCGCGGGTTTGATGCCCAGCGCCTTTGGCTTAGGCGTGTTCGGCGCCTGTAGCCACTCGCGATAGCTCTCGCCCGCGAACTCGCCGACCGGCTGGTAATACAGCACGCGATCCTCGGGAGCGCTGTTCGCAATAAGATATTTCACCGCGCCGCGCCAATCTTCGCTGGCGTGCCTGTACCAGAGGACCGTCGTCACCAGCGACAGCGCGCAGACGCTTGCGACCGCCGCCGCGCGCCACGCACTGGCGCGCAATTGTGTCAGGCCGTCCGCCATCATCAGCAACCATCCTGGCAGACAAATGATGAGGAAGCGGTGATAGAACGCCGGCCGGGCGATCGAGACCAGCAGGGTGATGAGGATCGGAGTAAACACCGAACTGGCGATGAGCCCGTAACGCCAGCGCAGCAGTGCGTCGCTGCGCTCGCGCCAGACCATGCGCAGCCTCGCGATAAAACAGCCGGCCAGCACCAGCTCGATCGCCAGCAGCACCGCCCCGACCGCCTTGCCGCCATTGGCGGCGAGAAAAACGCCGAGGTGATACAGCTCCAGCCACGAGGGCGGCTGCAACCACGAGATGTGTCCCACGTCCTGCGCATGCATGAGCCACAGAATGGGCGCCGCGAGCAGTGCGATGATGATCCACGCCAGCAGCAGGGGCGTCCACGGCTTTCGCTTTGCCGGCAGCGCGAACAGCGAGACAGCATGCGCCGCCGGGACCAGCACGCCGAAATAGTGGAAGTAGCAGGTGACGCCGGCGACCACGGCGTACGCACAGGCAAGCGAATATCCGGGCGCTTCGATCACCCTCACGAACAGGTAGCTCGAGAGCAGCACAAACAGCACGAGAAAGCTGTAGGCCCGCGCTTCCTGCGAGACAGCAATTGCGCACGTGCTTAGCGCCAGCAGCAGCGTCGCGATCAGCGTTGCCGCGTTTGTTCCCAGCAACCGTGCCCCGAGCCGATACATCAGCGGGATGGAGACAACGCCTGCAAGAACTGACAGCAGGCGCACGGTTGCTTCCCTGTATCCGAAGTGCAGCCACGGCTTCAGCAGTACGTAGTACAGCGCCATGTTGCCTTCGTCGTGCCAGAGAAAGTGCGCCAGGGTCGGCCACGGCCGGCGCGCGATGGCGACGCTGGCGATTTCGTCGAGCCAGAAACTCTTGTGGCCGAGGGCGATCACACGCAAGAGCGCGCCCACAAGGATGAGCGCCCAGATGACGAGAGAGCTCTTGCCCGCGGGAGAACGATTTTCTGCAACCGGCAATGCGATTCCCCGCCCCACCTGAGTCAGAGAGGACGACATCTCGCCGACTATAGCAGTTGCGTTGGTGAGGCGTCGTGAGACTCGCATCTCACAGCCAGATTACAAATCCATGAAGCAGTCATGAATATTGCGCAAATCGAAATGGCTGAAAAATCACTTCATCGCCTTGTAAACAACGTTTTACCTAACTGATATTGTTCTATTTGAAAGCCGGTTCGGTATTGCTACGTCCTGGTAGAGCGAGCCTTCGGGCTCGCGTTTCAGCGGCACAACCGGACCGGGGATTATGCCCTGGACGCGGCGCTGAAGCGCCGCTCTACCCGGCACACCGAATTCAAAGGCGCTCTTAACCGCTCATGCCCACCTTCGCCGCCATCGATATTGGTTCCAACTCCGTCCGGCTCAAAATTGCGAAAGTCGTGCGCGGCCGCCTGGAGACCTTGCACGAAGACCGCGAGGTCACGCGTCTGGGAGAAAGCGTCTTCGCCAACGGCGCGCTCGATCCCCAGGCCATGGCGCACACCCTGCGCGTGTTGCGGCGTTTCCATCGCGCCACGCAGACCTATGCGGCCGATCGCGTCCGCGCCGTCGCCACCAGTGCGCTGCGCGATGCCCGTAATACCCGCGCCTTTCAGGACTGGGTGCGCACCGCGACCGGCTGGAAGGTCGATGTCATCTCCGGCCTGGAAGAGGGCCGCCTGATCCACCTGGGCGTGCTGGCGCACGCGCGTATTGGCAATGCCCGGGCCCTGCTCATCGATCTCGGCGGCGGCAGTTGCGAGCTGACCCTCTCGCTCCACGGCCACATCGCCGATATGGTCAGCCTGCCGATCGGCGCGGTGCGCCTGACGCAGACGTTTCTGCACCACGATCCGCCATGGCACAGCGAGCTGGAGCAGATGCGCGGCGTGATCCAGCGCGAGGTGTCGCGCATCAATCAGCGCATCATCGATGCCAAGATGCAGGTGACGATCGCCACCTCGGGCACACCCGCCGCGCTGTCAGGTTTGTACTCGGCCAAAGTGCGCGGCTATGACGACAGCAAGCCGCAGACCGTGCCGGGAACCGCTGTCGTGTCGCTGGCCCGCAAGCTCAGCCGCCGCAATCTCGCGCAGCGCCAAGCCATGCCCGGCATCGGCCCGCGGCGCGCGGAAATCATCATTGCCGGCGCCATGGTCTTCGCAGAGCTGATGCAGCTCTCGAAACTGCGCAGCTTCCGCTATCTGCCGCTCGGGCTGCGCGACGGCCTGCTGGCGCAGATGATGGCCGACTACAGCGCCAGCACCGTGCTGCGCGAGCGCGTCGAGTCGGAACGGCATGACGCTCTGCTGGCCGCCGCCGAACATTACGGCGCCGAGCTGAAATTCGCGCAGCGCATCCGCGATTTTGCGCTGGAGTTGTTCCGGCGCTTGCAACCGGTGCACCAGTTGCCGCCGCAGTATGCCGACTGGCTGGAAGCCGCGGCCATGCTGCACGAGGTGGGCGCGTACATCAACCGCTCCGGCCGCCGCCGCCATACCTACTACGTCATCTCCAATTCGGAGATCTTCGGCTACACGCCGTTGCAGCGGCGCATCATCGCGGCCATCGCACGCTATGTGGGCAAGTCGCTGCCCGCGCCCAGCGATCGCGTGATGCGGATTCTGCCGGGGGTTGAACAGATCAACGTGGCGAAAGCGGTCGCGCTGTTGCGCCTGGCGCGCGCCCTCGACCAGGGACGGCGCGCTGCGGTGGGCGAGTTGAAGGTGCGCATCCATCAGGACGGACGCGTGCGCCTGTTGCTCAAG
>Ga0335073_10008224_pt1 | contig 14630 bp, 9 predicted proteins | sample Lox_Sample_22_FD_207093 | JGI IMG/M metagenome (GOLD analysis project Ga0335073, IMG submission 207093) | Soil microbial communities from Loxahatchee National Wildlife Refuge, Florida, United States - Lox_Sample_2.2 | ecosystem: Environmental > Terrestrial > Soil > Wetlands | place: USA: Florida... | reverse complement strand
CGTCAACCGGCGCAGCGGGGTTGGGATTTCAACTGTGATACTCATGAAGACACCTCCAGGATAAATGCAGAATAAGAAACTGAAATCGTCGTTAGTCCTTTGTTACCCGAGCACAGCCGTGGTCGATCCAGCGGTCCGATTGCGGCGCAGAGGTCTGACTCCTGACAATGATCACCGATAACCAAACACCAAGGACTATCGACCGGTTTCGGTTACGCCACTGCCGTTGATGCGGCCGGTGTCGCCGAAGCCGCTGGCACCTTCGACAGCTTGGACGCCAGGTACGTTTCAAACTCGCTCAGCTTCGCCGAGATCGGCCGGTCTGCCCGAAACTTGTCCGCCAGCACATCGGTGGTCTTCAGACCGTTACCCGTGATGCAAAGAACCGTCGTCTCATCCGGCAGAATGCGATCCTGCTGGATCAACTTGCGCGCGGTACCAACTGTGACTCCACCAGCGGTCTCGGTAAAGATTCCTTCCGTCGCGGCGAGCAACCGGATCGCATCCACGACTTCGTAATCGGAAACATCTTCGGACCACCCACCACTTTGAGTGATAGTTTTGATTGCATAAAGCCCATCTGCCGGGTTGCCGATGGCAAGCGAGCGCGCAATCGTCTTCGGGCGCTGTGGTTCAATCTCACTACTGTACTGTTTGACCGCCGTCGAAATCGGCGAGCATCCGGAGGCTTGCGCTCCAAAAAAGCGCACTGACTTGGGCTCAACCAGACCGAGAAGGATTAGCTCATCAAAGGCTTTCTTGATTTTGGTAATCAGCGAGCCTCCCGCCATGGGGACCACGACGTTATCGGGTAGATGCCATCCGAGTTGCTCAGCGATTTCGTATCCGACCGTCTTCGAGCCTTCGGAATAATAGGGCCGCAGATTGACGTTGACGAATCCCCAGCGATGTTCGTCGGCGATCTGTGAACATAAACGGTTAACGTGATCGTAACTGCCATTGATGCTGACCACTTCCGCTCCAAACACGTGCGTGCCGAGAATCTTGGCGGGCTCGAGATCGGATGGAATGAAGATCCAGGCTTTGAAGCCTTCACGCGCTGCCTGGGCGGCGACTGAATTGGCCAGATTGCCAGTGGAAGAGCAGGCGACGGTATCGAACCCGAAGCTGCGGGCATTTGCCAGTGCCACTGCCACCACGCGATCCTTGAAGCTCAAAGTCGGAAGACAGACGGCATCGTTCTTAACAAACAGCCTACGAGAACCGATGGTCTCGCCAAGCCGCGGTGCACCTAATAGCGGAGTGAATCCGACAGGGAGGGAGGGCTCGTACCCCGCGGGCAACGGCAGCAATTCGCGATAGCGCCAGATATTTGGAGCGCGCGTCGCAAATGTTTCACGCGAAATTTTTGTCTTGATGTCGTCGTAGTCGTAGGTAACTTCCAGCGGCGAGAAGCAATCTTCGCAAATCGAGCGGGGGGCATTATCGAAGCTTTTGCCGCATTCGCGGCAACGCAGCTCGTAGCTCGTCCTCATGGGACTTCTTCTTTCTGCGACTGCGGGACGAGCCGGGGAAAATTTCCCCATTTACTACAAAACCCCTTTTCCGGATAGGAAAAGAGGCTCGGGAGGTGCGAATAAAAGTTTCGCGTACCCGAATCTCATGGTCCCCGTTACCGGGCGAGAGTTGGCACCTGACAGTCGGGATATATGATCCTGATCCGGTTGCCGTGGCGTCCTAGGGCTCGTCCCTCAGCCACTCTGCATGAAATTCCAGCCTGCTCACGAGGAGCAAACTTGCAAGAGATCTTACCGACCGACCAAGCGGTTTGTCAAGCGGGATCCGTCAGCTGCTGGACATAACTCTGTTTCCAATCCGGCGAGCCTTCGCTAATGTTCGGCCCGACAACCCGCGCGGTACCGGAAGCGGGCGTCTTCCGCCATTTCACTATCGTTGTAAAATGGCCCTCCATGATTGAGAAAAAGACGTTCGTCAGATACTGGAACCGCCGATTCTCTCTTGCGCTTGTGCCAATTGCGTTGATCGCTGCGGTCTTGCCGACGACGATTCGCGCTTTCGATGCCCAGCCGTCTAAAATCAGCGGCGCCTCGATCTGGCAGGTCACTCCCCAATTTCTCAAGGACGCACATTCCGCCTGCGACAAGATTCGCGGGTCTAATTACAGCTCTTGCTTCATCGATCAGATGGAAAAGACCGGAGCGCCCGCAGCCGCCGTCGCGTTTACGCGCGAACTCTACAAATTCAATCACGGCGATGTCGGAATGATGGGTGGATTTCAACCAGTTGGACCTGTTGACATCGCGTGGGTCAATTATCCATTGCGTGCAAACACCAACTACGGCCTTCTACTCGTCAACGGAGAGCCGCGCATCATCGATGTTGAAAATCTCAAGCTGCTCGATGAAAAGAACATGAAGCAGAGCGCACAATTTAACGATCTCAAAGGACAATTTCCCAATGTCAATCTCTGGCCGGGAGATCGAGATGGAAAAACCTGGCCCAATTCGCAAACCGGCCCAAATGGCGGCATCCAGTTCATCGCGGATTATCCGCTCCGCAACGGATGCCACGCTTGCGCCAGCGCAGGGTTAGCATTCTTTAATTGGAACTTCGATGCGAAGGGCAAGTTCCTAGGTACAACATTCGTTGGCATGACACCGCCGCCTTTGCAATAGAAACCTGCCGTACATCGATCCCAGGAATTGCAGGCGCAACCCGAACCGGAACTCGGTGCAGATGGCAATGTTAACTTATTTCTTTGCGGCCGCTTCAAGTTGACGAACCTTGGCCATCGTCGTTGCCGAAGAATCTTTCCTTTTCTTATTTCTCTGACGTCGCTTCGGTTTAGTCGAATAATGATTTTGAGACACGTAATCTCCTCAGTTACCGGGTTTTTCGCCCGTTGTTCGATTCGCCGTCTTGCAATGGCGTAATGGTTATTGTAACTGGAGAACCACGCAAAGATTGATCGTGGGACTCTTTTCTTCTGGCTAAAGCTGCTCATCAGTCGACAAGGAATTCTTGCCTTCGTAACCAGTGCATGAGAGAACGGGCAGGCGCGGATACTTCACAAAGCGCGAATCCGCAAATGACAGTTCACATCGGATGAATACAGATCCGCGATCCGATTGCATGCGGCGCGCATGACTACAGCTGCCGCAAAGCCCGGCCTGCATTTCCTTCTTTGAAGTTAAGATCGGGCTCGACATTTTCATCACTTGAGATTCAGTAACGCTTCGTGCATTTGTCACATACCCTCAACGAAACGGCGATTTCGCTGCAATGCACGCAAGCCCGATCCCTTCTCGGCGGGTTACAATCGTTGCGGGTAAATTTCGATGAAAAATTCCTCTATGTCACGCCCACTTTATGAAGTTGATGCGGAGATTGCAACTGCTATTGATAATGAGGTTCGCCGCCAGCACGAAGGTCTCGAACTGATTGCCTCGGAAAACTTCGTCAGCGAAGCAGTCCTTGAGGCGGCTGGATCTGTCTTCACCAACAAGTACGCCGAGGGCTATCCCGGTAAGCGTTATTACGGTGGCTGCGAATTCACTGACGTCGTCGAGGAACTGGCGCGTGAGAGAGCAAAAAAACTGTTTAACGCCGAACATGCCAATGTCCAACCACATTCCGGATCACAGGCCAATCAGGCTGCGTATTCGGCAGTGCTGCAACCGGGCGATACGATTCTGGGACTGAACCTGGCGCATGGCGGACATCTCACGCACGGCCATCATCTCAATTTTTCCGGGAAGACGTACAAGGTGATCCCCTATGGTGTGACCAAGGAAACCGAGACAATTGACTACGACGAATTGGAAAGGATCGCCGAACGAGAGCGTCCAAAATTAATTATCGGCGGCGGCAGCGCGTATCCGCGAATTATCGATTTCGCACGCATGCGGCAGATTGCGGATAAAGTCGGCGCACTCTACCTCGTCGATATGGCACATTTCTCGGGACTTGTCGCGGGCGCTGCGCATCCATCGCCGGTGCCGCATGCGCACATTGTGACTTCGACTACGCACAAGACACTGCGCGGGCCGCGCTCAGGAATGATCCTGAGCAAGCAGGAATTTGCCGCGCCGATCGACAAGACTGTTTTTCCCGGCATGCAGGGTGGTCCGTTGGTGCACATTATTGCCGCGAAAGCCGTCTGCTTTCTGGAAGCGTCGCAGCCAAGCTTCAAAGAGTATGCGCGGCAGATTGTGACCAATGCCAAAGTCTTGGCCGAGACGCTGGCAGCCGAAGGCTTCCGTATCATCTCCGGCGGCACGGATACACACCTGATGCTCGTCGACGTCTTCTCGAAGGGCATGCTGGGCAGTGAGGCAGAAAAGGCGCTAGGCGATGCGGCTATTACCGTGAACAAGAATGCGATTCCATTCGATACGAATCCCCCGATGAAGCCCAGTGGCATTCGTATTGGAACGCCCGCCGTGACCACTCGTGGAATGAAGGAAGAAGAAATGCGCCAGATTGGGCGCTGGATCGCCGAAGCTCTGATACATCGAAACGACGCCGAGAGACTGCGCGTGATCCGAAAGCAGGTTTTCGAACTGGCGGAAGAGTTTCCCCTCTACTCAGAACGAAGGGCTCGTGCGCAGGCAGAGGTCAAGGCTTAGTCCAATATTCTGGCAAGTCGGTCAGAAATATGAGCAATGATATGCAGCCACAGCGGCTTCGGCAGTCTCCGCTAATTCCTCTGTAACCACTGTCGGCCCCTGTGGTTAAATTCCAAACGTGAAAGTAGCCATTGACATCCGTCGCATGACGGAGTTCGGCGTGGGCACCTACATCCGCAACGTGGTGAGGACACTGGCGCGCCTTGATCGCGAGAACAAGTATTTCTTGATCGGATCGCTCGCGAAGGTAGCCGAATGCGGCTCGCTCCCCGCAAACTTTCACGCTATCGAACTCACGGCCGCCGATGACACCGTCAAGGGCAATGTCGATTTCCGCGCCATCATCCGACGCCTCGACTGCGACGTCACCCACATCCCCCATCTCTATTGGATTCCGCGTGGGCTGAAATGTCCCTACGTGATCACGGTGCACGACTTGCTCGAACATATGTACGGATCTCACGACGCTTCCCCATTGCGGCGTAGCATGCACTTTTTTCTGACGCGCCGTGTGCTCCGCGGTGCCGCCCGGGTTCTCGCGGTCTCGCAGTTTACCAAGAGCGAGATTCACAAGCTGCTCGCCATCCCCGACGACCGCATCGAGGTCGTCTACAACGCCATTGATGAGCGATTTCTTCACGGCCATGCCACCGAAAGCGACCGCGACATGATCGCACAGCGGTATCAGGTGAATTATCCGTTCATCCTTTATGCTGGCGCCATCCGTCCCCACAAAAACGTTGTCCGCATTATCGAGGCATTTTCGGCGCTCAAGAACGAACTCGCCAAAGAAGATCAGTTCACCGATTTGAAATTGATCATCATTGGCGACGACGTTGTTGGGCATCCCCGGCTGCGGCGAACCGTCGTGCGCAGCGGTGTGCAGCACGACGTGCGCTTCCTCGGGTTCGTGCCGATCGAAGTCCTGCGGATTTTTTACGATGTCGCAAAAGTGTTCGTGTTCCCCTCTCTCTATGAGGGGTTCGGCCTGCCACCACTCGAGGCCATGGCTCATGGCACGCCCGTGGTTACTTCGAATACGTCGAGCCTGCCCGAAGTCGTGGGTAATGCTGCACTAATGGTAAATCCGGAAAATGTGTTTGAAATCCGGCGCGGTTTGCAGCAAGCATTGCTTGACTGCGATGCTCGCGAAGGAATGAAGCAGCGCGGCTACGCACAGTCCCAGCGTTTTTCCTGGACCACGTCCGTCTCTCGCATTCTCGAAATTTACCGCGAAGTTGCCGGGACGCGCTCCGGTTCCCGCGTCGCCGCCGCCGACTAAACGACTGTTCCAGCCTACCCGAGACCTCTCACTACTCCCGTATAATAAAGGGTCACTTCTTGATGACTCAGCCCATTACCTCACCCCTCGAACCCCCTACAAACCCGAGTACGAACGGCGGGGCTCCCACCGGACAATCACCCACTGCTCGAACGCCAGCGGGCCAGACAAAACAGTGCCGCTCACTTCTCTTTTCTGACTGGCGAATTTCCACTCTCTTGCTCGTCGCTTTGTGGTTTGTGATCTATGTGGTCGGCCTTTCGCGTCCCGCGCTGCTCGATGACGCCGATACTGTGCATGCCGAAGCTGCCAAAGAAATGCTTCAGCGCCATGACTGGGTCACGCTTTACGTCAATGGCGTGCGCTATTTGGAGAAGGCTCCGCTGATGTACTGGAGCGTTGCCACCAGCTACTCCCTGTTCGGCGTCAGCGAGTGGAGTACCCGACTGCCCCTTGTGCTTGGTGTGCTTGCCATGATTCTCGCTACCTACGGATTCGGGCGCTGGGCATTCGGCGGCGAAGGCGGGTTTAATTCCGGCTTGGTGCTGGCGACAGCACTCGGGCCTTATCTATTTACGCGCTTTCTCATTCCCGACGTTCTGGTCGGCCTCTGGCTCACGCTCACGTTCTGGTTCTTCCTCATTTCTCTCGAGCAGCCGAAACCCACTTGCCGCGTCTGTTGGGGCTTGGCCGCGGTGTGTGCGCTCAATGTGCTCACCAAGGGCCTCATCGGTCTCGTCTTCCCCATCGGCGCCATCGGTCTCTATCTGTTGCTCACCGGTAATCTCGGGCATGTTTTACGCCTCCGCCTGTTTTCAAGTTCGATCGTTTTCCTGATAATCGCTGCTCCCTGGCACATCCTGGCAGCTCTTGGCAATCCTCCGCAAGGAAATGTCCGGGGCTTTCTCTGGTTTTACTTCGTGAATGAACACGTCCGCCGTTTCCTCGGAACCCGCGTGCCCCACGATTACGACAAGGTCCCGCTGCTCCTCTTTTGGGCGCTGCTCGTTCTGTGGTTGATTCCGTGGACCGTGTTTCTCCCGCAATCGCTGCTGGATGTCCCGCGCCGCTGGCGCGAATTTCGCTCCCAACTCTCGCGCAGGCAAAAAACTTATCTGCTTTCTCTCCTGTGGGGCCTAGTCATCGTCGGCTTCTTCAGCTTTTCTACGCGCCAGGAGTACTACACCATTCCCGCCATCCCGGGCATGGCTCTCCTGGTCGGAGGATGGCTGGTCCGCGAAAACGAATCGCCGGTCAAAAGTCGCCAGCGGAGGGCCGGACGAATTTCATCTTTCACTTTATTCTTTATCGGGCTCGCCATCGCTGCCGTCGGTTTCACGTTGCTTCTCTATTCGAAGCCTCCCATGCCTGGAACCGATCTCGCCGACCTGCTGAAAAAGCATCCGCAGGATTATGCCCTTTCCTTCGGGCATTTTCTTGATTTGACACCCGAAGCGATGGGAGCTTTCCGGAGGCCGCTGTTCTGGTTTTCGCTGGCCTTTCTGGTGGGATCGTTCGCCAATTTCTTTTTCCGTCGCCGAGAGCGCGCGGACTGGGGGAATGCATCTCTCACGGCCATGATGGTCGTCGTGCTCGCCGCTGTGCACGCGGCATTTGTCATCTTCTCGCCGATTCTGTCTTCGAAAGACCTAGCGCTTGCCATCAAGAGGTACTATCAGCCAGGAGACCAGATTGTGGTGGCGGGACTGTATGAGAACGCATCGGCGCTGAATTTCTATGGCGGGTTTCCGCTGCGCAGCCTGCGCTCGCCCGCGGGCAATATGTGGTATGGATCGCAGTTCCCTGACGCCCCGCGCGTGTGGGAGACAGAGAATTCGTTCATGGATCTGTGGCAAGGTCCGCAGCGCGTGTTTTTCTGGGCGGAAGATGAGGATCCGAAAGAGTTGGACGGAATGCCGCGTTATGTCGTGGCGCGCGAGGGCGGTAAGATCATTTTCACGAATGAGCCACTGAATGCCCTCGCTCCACCGTCACCGTAGATCCCCTCACGCTCTCTCCAGCCGTCCATCTCTCAAGGTAAACTCCTCTCCACGCCAGTGAATGCGATTGCTGACTAAACCTGCGGCCCACAACACAGGGGTAATCAGGTCGCGCAATGGGAGAAGAATGAACGTCCTCATGGTGCCGCCCTCATGAAGCACACCGATAGCTGTTCCCATGCCGATTATCAAACGTGCCGCCAGAGTCGTGGCAAAGAGTTCCCATGCCCACGCTGCTCCGTCAGCGATCAGAACGGTTGCAATCGCCCAAGGCAGGCCGAAGGTGAACATCAGCCCCATGTATCCCCAGCGCCGTGCATCACGAATCGTTCGCCACCAACGCAATTGGTGATTAATGAACTCGCCGAACGAATAGGCTGGCAGAAATGTATCCACCACCACCTCGCTGAGTTCGACTCGCTTCCCAATGGCGGCAATTCGCCGGCCGAGTTCGTAATCGTCGGCGAGGTAATCGATAAAAGATTCAAACCCTCCGATCGCAGTAAGATCGTCGCGGCGAAAAAGCAGCGTCGAACCAAGCCCAAAGTGCAATCCTCCCTCCAGCAACCTCGCGCTCAATACCCCGGGAACAAAATCGGTCGCGATGCTGAGAGATTCGAGGCAGGAGCCGAGCGTCTTCGCCGCGGCACCACGGTAAAGGCAAGTTACCAGTCCGACTCCAGGATCTGCGAGCGGCGCCCCAATCTCACGAAGGTAATTGGGCGTCACACGAATGTCACTGTCATTCACCAGGAGAACATCGTGCGTTGCATGCGGCAGCATCTGTGCGAGATTGCTGACTTTTATATTCGCTCCGAGCACACGGTCGCAGACGATCAGCTTGATTGGAATACTGGAATACTCGGTCTGCAATCTGCGAACTACATCGCACACAGGGTCGTTTGCATCGCTGACGCCAAAGATCAACTCGAAGGTTTTGTACTGCTGCTCGCAATGGCTACGGAAACTATCCCACACTTCCGGATCGACACCCTTCAATGGTTTGAGGATTGAAATGCCCGGGAATGTCGCAGGCTTCGAGTTTCGACGCTTAACGCGAAGAAAACTTACAAGCCCCGCAAAGGAGAGCACATAGTAGAAAAGGCTCCCGACTGTCCCCGCCGTGAATATCGTTTCCAGCAGAAATCGCAGAGAGAAGCGCATGTTTGCGTTTTTACAATCTGACTTTTGCAATCTGCAATCGCTTCACTCGTAGCGTAGCGACTCAATCGGGTCGAGATTCGCTGCCTTCCATGCGGGATAAATGCCAAACAGCAGTCCTTCCGCCGCCGCCGACATGAACCCGAAGGTCGCCCAAAAGACCGACATCGTTGCGGGAAGCGAGTCCCACACTTCGCGAATGATGAAGGTAATGATGCCTCCAAAAATCACGCCGAGAATGCCGCCGATCGCGGTCAGGGTGATCGCCTCGAGGGTGAATTGCAAAAGAACGTCGCGTTTGCGCGCGCCAATCGCCTTGCGGACGCCGATCTCGCGCGTGCGCTCGGTGACGGATACCAACATGATGTTCATCACGCCTACGCCACCCACGATCAGGGCCACGCTTGAAACCGCAAACATAAAGATGAAAACCGCGCCCGTGATCTGACTCCACACGTCGGAAAGCGAATCCTGAGTAAAGATCGCAAAGTTGTCGGGCTTGTCAGGAGCTACGCGTCGACGCCGTCGAAGCAATTCGCGCATTTCGTCGATCGCTTTGGGCATGTCGGCGTGCGAGGTGGCCTTCACGCTGATGAAGTGCTGCTTCAGTTCCGGATGCATCTTGCGCAGGGTAGCGAGCGGAAAATAGACCTTGTTGTCGTCCGGATTCTTGCCTCCACCAAATGCGCTTTTCACTTTTTCGACCACGCCAATCACCGTAAACAACTGGCCCTCGATATTGATTTCCTTGCCCAGCGGGTCTGAGTTGCCAAAAAGCTCGTCCGCAGTGTCCGCGCCCAAAATGATGACCGAGGACCGCCGCTGGTCATCAATCTCGCTGAACCAGCGGCCCGATCGCAGGTCCAGATCGAACACGTCTTTCGCGGATGCGGTGTCGCCCTCAAGAATCGTCTGCTTGGCTTTGCGGTCGCCGTACTTCACAACGTAAACGCCGCTTCCGGTTCGCGGTTCGGCATATTGGACGCCGGCCGTAACAGCCTTCACATGTGGCAGATCCTTCATCGCTTCCGCATCTTCAAATGTGAGTTCCTTTCGGGTTCGCAACTCTTCATTCGGACGGCCAAAGGTGATCGGCATGTGAAACGCGAAAATAATGTTCGATCCCATGCTCGTGATCATGCTGTTGACGTTGTCATTCAGCCCCCGCACGATCGAGGAAATCCCGATGACCACAGCAACGCCAATCACAATGCCCAGTACCGTCAACCCAGAGCGCATCTTATTGCTCCGGATGGTGTCGAGCGCCATCGTGATGATCTCGCCGAATTCGCTTCTGCCCATCATTTCAGATCAAAACCTTCTCACCGCCGAGACACAAGAACGCCGAGCTAATTGATTCAAATTCACGCTTTCTCTTCGCTTATGGTCGTAGCTCAAAGCTTGCTCATATTTCGAAACGCAACGCCGCGATCGGATCGAGCATCGCCGCCTTGCGCGCTGGATAGACGCCAAAGAAAATACCGACGCTAGCGGCCACCAGCAGTCCCGCGAATACCGCCCAAAGCTTGATCACCGAAGGCATTCCAACTGCGAAGGTCACTCCCTTCGCCACGCCGATCCCGAGTAGAACTCCCACCATGCCGCCGAGAAGTGCCAAAACCACGGCCTCGATCAGAAATTGCAGCAGCACGTCGGCTCGCTTCGCGCCCATGGCCTTGCGAATGCCCACTTCCCGCGTGCGCTCGGTGACCGAGACGAGCATGATGTTCATGATCACGATTCCGCCGACCACCATCGAAATGGCAGCGATTCCGATCATCGCAATGAAGAATGTTCCAGTCAGGTTTGACCAGATGCTGAGCAGACTGCTGTTGTTCTCCATGTCGAAAGAATCATCCGTGCCCGGCAGATCGTGCCGTCGCGCGCGCAGAATGACGCGGGCTTGATCCATCGCTTCGTCAAGAACCGCGCCCGTTCCGACCGCCTTGGCCGAAATCCTCATGTTGGAGTTGTAAACGCCATACTGCTTGAACCACGTTGTCATTGGGATAAATGCCCAATTGTCGAGACTCTGGCCGAGTGTGCTTCCCTTCTTCTTACCCACCCCGATGATGCGGTAAATCCACCCATCGATTCGAATCTCTTTGCCGATCGGGTCGACTCCAGGCAGCAGGTTGTCAACGATGTCTGTGCCGACGACAACAACAGGAGAATCATTCTCCAGATCGGTCTCGTTGATCATTCGGCCATAGTCGATGTCGGTATCCTGAGTGATTGCAACTGCCGGAGTCATACCCTGAACGATCGTGTCGTTGAGCGGTTGCTCACCGTATCTCAAATGGCCGCTATTGTTGCGGGCGTAGGCGCCGACATAAGCGCACAGCTTGCAACCCTCTCGCACAGCGCGATAGTCGTCCATGGTCAGATCCTTGCGCTTCTGGCCTTCGATGTAATGGTCGACGTTGGTGACGGCAGGCGAAACCTTGAAGATGATGAACACGTCGGCGCCGAGATTGAATATCTTCTCCGCGACGTAGCCGTTGATGCCGTTGACGAAGGTAACTACCGCGATCACGGCCGCAACGCCGATGACAACTCCCAACAGAGTGAGCGCTGAGCGCAGTTTATTCGCCCAGAGCGAGCGCAAAGCGATCTTAATGGCTTCGGTGAGGTGCATCGCGGAGTGCCAAACGAATCGAGATCGGTCAAAGCCGACTCGATTCGTGCGGATTGAGTTTAGCAGGAGCGATAGGAGTGGTCGCGACGAGAGCGGGCGTTCAATTGAAGCACATCGTTTGGCCCCCCCGAGTCGATCTTTATAAATCAAAGATTTAGCGGAAGACAGCTGCTAAATCTTTGAATACTAAAGTTTTTAATAGTACATTCCTTATAAATCAATAACTTACATGCAAAATAATTCGATCCGATACATGCGACCAAACGATTCGGCAAATCGCCTGCCTTATAATCAGACTGTAGGCAGCCGGACCGGACGATCGCTCCGCCCATTCTGACAGCAGCTCTCGAGCATGCCAGCTTCTGCCAGAATGAGCGGGGAGGAAAGTCCGAACTCCGCAGAGCAGTGTGCCGGATAACGTCCGGGACGGTCGATTCAAGTCGGCCGGACGGAAAGTGCCACAGAAAATATACCGCCCCGCCCATTTAGGCAGCCTCTTCATCGTGAAAGGGCCGGCAAGATTCGGGCTCCAACAACTGTGGACCGGGTTGCGTAGATGGGCGGGGTAAGGGTGAAAAGGTGCGGTAAGAGCGCACCGCCGCGGCAGTGATGGCGCGGGCATGGCAAACCCCACACGGAGCAAGACCAAATAGGGAACAAGCCGACAGCAATACCGGCACGTACCAGCTCGGTGCGTCATCCTTCGGGCCCCCGTCGTAGCACAACTGCGGCGGGGTGAAAGTTCCGGGTAGGTCGCTAGAGCCTCGCAGTAATGCGTGGCCCAGAGGAATGATCGTCCTGTCGCAAGACAGACAGAATTCGGCTTACAGGTCCGGCTGTCAACAACTATTCTGATTTCAGGTGCTTAGGATTTTTGCTCCCGCCGTTGTGACACAGGTGTGACAGAAACGGCCAAGATCGCCCACGAATTTTGAATCACTTAGAGGCACCCGTTTTCTCATTAAAAGATCATTTTGAGAAAACACCCGGTTCGGTCTTTTGCCTCGTATTGGCTCGGCCGTGGGGTTGTTTCGTTTGATTTTTCTACGCCCACGCCAGTTTCAAGAATCATCCTCACCCGTTCTCGCAACTCCCCGATGAACGGCATGTAGTGCTTCTCTACGGTCCCAATCGTGTCCCCAAGGATTTTGGCGACATCGTGAGGACTAGCACCTCGCGCCAGCATATCAACCGCTAAGGTGTCTCGGAACCGGTGGGGATGGGCATTCGATACACCAGCACGACGACCAAGGGAAATCATCCTCTGATACAAGCGAGGACGCGTTAGTGGCCTGCCGGTAACGGGATTGATCAGTATCCGGTCAGAAGGCTGAGGTTTCCTCTTTTCGTATTCTGCTTCCAGAAGAAACATCACTTCGGGGTGAAGTGGCACAATAACTCGTTTCTTACGTTTCTGAGTAATCCGCTCGACTTCTTTTCTATCGAAGTGCATTCACTCTCTTCGTAGGAGGATCCGGCCTTAGATTCATACTCCGTCAGCAACCGTTTGGCTTTTGCAATGTTTCCCATGTATCCGTGTCGCCGCCTGATAACTGCATCTCGTCCATGTTCAAAATCAGCCACGAAATTCTCCAAGGCTAGACCAATCAGATAAGCACAGCCGTATTCCTTCAATGCGGCGGCAAGAACCTCCGGGCCACTTTCAGTGTTAGGTTGCTCCGCGTGGGGATTGTTCTTGAACCCATGAAGGCCAGTTGGCGCCATCAGGCAGCCACACTCATCTGCCCCTGCCGACCCCGTCTGCTGGGTTCCCGAAACCCCAGTGCCCTTTCCGGGTCAGCGCACGTCCTCAAGAAAGGGCATACAGAACGATCCCGTTAACCCATTGATCAGCAGGGGCCGAGTTTTCCCGGTTCGCACCCTCTCAAAAGGAATACTTCTCTTGAGCTTCAGAATCAAAGGATCGAAATCGGCCTCCGACTGGGAGGCCCAATCACAGCGACTCCAATAGAGCTTTTCAAGAAGCGAAATAGAACAGCAAGGATAATCAGCGTCTATCTGAAATATTCGATGAGGGCTCGGACCATTTGCGCGGTCCTTCCGAGCCGTTAGCCGCAAGAATGAGAACCGCCCTAACCCTGCTCGCTCGATCAAGCGCCTGAAACCACTCCCGTCACCCGAACAACTGGCCCTGTTGCGGCGATGACAACGTTACTGGGGTCGCACAGTCCAACGAGATTTTTCGTCGACAACCAGCTGCTTTCCGGTGCACCGACCGCCCAGGGTGAATCGGATCTGATCACGCGCAACACTTACGAACGAAATGGGCTGATCTTGCGTCCATGAAACTGCGCGGGCAAGGCTAACATTTTTCCGGCGTCTCTGCACTGAACAGCCCATTCCAGCAAGCTGCGGTATTCCTCGAACTCAGAAATGTTTCCGAGCCATACCTCGCCCTGTGGACCAGTCACCACAACTACGTTGGGCACGTCACAAGGTCCGACACAACCACTGATTGTCAACTGGACTCGCTTCAGCAGTCCGCGTCTACGCCATTCATCCTTGAGCCATTCGACCGGGGCTTCAGGTAGTCCGCGTTCCGTATTGCCGCAACAGCATCCGCGACAAATCGTAATCTGCCCGATCACGACGCGCTTCGTTTTGAGTGTGCAACCTTCCTGCGAGTTCATGCTGCTGGACGGTTCGTCCGACCTATCAATGAACCTCATTGCCGATTTCAGCGCTGCCGCGCGGCAACAATCTCGTCGAGTTGAGAATGAATGCCATTTCCGAACTAACATGAATGAACGCGGCGAGCAGAGGGTTGAGATAGCCGAAGGCCGCCATTCCCACGCCGATACTGTCCACCACCAATGTGCCGACGAAATTCTGCATGATGATCGCGCGACAATGGCGGGCGATTCGCAAGGTATCAACTAATTTGGAGAGATCGCTGCCGATCAGAATGACGTCTGCAC
>Ga0335073_10008223_pt1 | contig 14632 bp, 13 predicted proteins | sample Lox_Sample_22_FD_207093 | JGI IMG/M metagenome (GOLD analysis project Ga0335073, IMG submission 207093) | Soil microbial communities from Loxahatchee National Wildlife Refuge, Florida, United States - Lox_Sample_2.2 | ecosystem: Environmental > Terrestrial > Soil > Wetlands | place: USA... | reverse complement strand
AGAAAAAATAGATCCGCCGACGGCGCAGCGCATGGTGATGCTCGGCGTCAATCATTTGAAGGAACTCGCGGAGCATCCCCCGGAGGTGCCGGATTTCGTGCGCTCCTTCTATGCCGCGGTGGACTCACTGAAACCCGATGCGATGGCGCCGCTGATTTCAGACAACATCAGGTTCAGGATGGGAAGCCACAGCGACGTTCTCGGCAAGGGTCCGCTGATCGAGCTGAACCGCAAGGTCATGTCCGGCTGGAAGTCGATCCAGCATCACATCATCGGCGTATATCGCGAGGGAGGCAAAACCTTCGTGGAGGCCTGGGTCGATTACATAGTCCTCGACGGCAACAACTATCTCCTGCCCTTCTTGACTATCTTCGAACGCGACGGCGACAAAATATCGAACATCAAGGTCTTCGGCGATCCTTCGCCATTGCATCACGGCTGGCCGACCTAGGAGCCGACGGCCATGACGTATCTTCGAAACTGCTGGTACTGTGCGGCGTGGTCGGACGAGGTCTCGAGGAAGCCTTTGGCCCGCACCATCCTCGACGAGAAGCTCGTGCTCTTTCGCAAACTCGACGGGGGAGTCGCCGCCGTCAGCGGTGTCTGCCCCCATAGATTCGCGCCGTTGGAGGAGGGGGTCGTCAAGGGTGATGCGCTCGCCTGCCGGTATCATGGGTTGCAGTTCGATGCGCGTGGACGCTGCGTCCATAACCCCCACGGCCCGATCATTCCGCCGGCACTGAAGCTTTCCGCCTATCGCATCGTCGAGCGTCACGGCGCTGCCTGGATATGGATGGGCGATCCTGCGCTTGCGGACGAGTCGCGGATTCCAGTGCTGTTGGGCCATGGCGAGGCGGGATGGAAGACCGTCAAAGGTATGGTTCCGGTCAAGGGGAGCTATCAGCTGGTTTCCGACAACTTGCTCGATCTTTCGCACACTCAATTTCTGCATTCTTTCTTGACGATGGAGGATGATCGAGAGAAGCGCTACGTGTTCGAGGTGATCCAGGATGGAAGCACGATCACCACGGTCAGCAATCATCTCAACACCAAGCGCTTCGGGTTCTCGGAATTCGCGTGGCCCGACAGTCCCGAGCGTATCGATTCGTACTCCGGCATTCGCTGGGAAGCGCCGGCTAACATGCTGCTCAAGGTACACTTCACTCGAGCCGGGCAGGCGGAGGCGGAAGGTATTCACTCCTGGGGGGCCGAGCTCGTGACGCCGGAGACGGCGACGACGTGCCACTACTTTTGGTCGAACGCCAGGGACTTTCGACTGGACGATTCGGTTTTCGAGAAGGCCCTTGGAGAGACAATTGCCGGCATCTTCACGAACGAAGACGCGTGGATCATCGGTCTCATCCAGAAGAACATGGGCGATAGGACCGATCTGATCGCGTTACGGCCGGTGGTATTGCCATCGGACGGCGCCGCTATTCGTGCCCGGCGAATCCTGCTCAAGCTGATGCGAGAGGAGCAACAGGCCGGCGTCCAGCATGGCGCGGCGACGCACGAGGCACACGCAGAGCCATAGGCGCTCAGCCTCCGACAGCGCGTGCAACGTATGGCGCAATGCTTAGAGATCCCGGGACGCCGGGTCGTCATCACAGGGGCGGCGAGCGGGCTGGGACGTGCGTTCGCGCTCGCGCTGGCCGAGGCGGGCGGTGAGGTCACGGCGATCGATCTCGACGGCGAGGGTTTGGAGGAGACTCGACGAATCGCGAGGAGTAGGGCGATGGACCTGAAAGTCGTCGAGGCGGATCTCAGCGGGGCGGACAAGGTTGACGCCGCGCTCAGCCAGTTCGGTTCGAGGCCCATCGATGTGCTCGTCAACAACGCTGGCATCGCGATTCTTCCCGGACGAACCCACGAGGTCGCCGTCTCGGACTGGGATCGGGTGATGGCGGCCAACCTCCGCAGCATGTTCCTGGTGACGCGAGTGCTGTTGCCCGGGATGCTGACCCGGCGCGCGGGAAGCATCATCAACCTAAGCTCCTTTCTCGGACTCGTCGGCGCATACCCTGGGTTCCCAATCACGGCAATTCCGTATTCGTCGTCAAAGGCGGGGGTCGTCGGGTTTACCCGCCAGCTCGCGATCGAATACGCAGCCGATGGGATTCGCGCCAACGCCATCGCGCCGGGCTGGCACGGCGGAACGAATCTGGGTCGCGCGCTCCGCTCTGCGGCGACGCCGGAACGGCTTCGACAGTTCGAGGAATTCATCGCGGCCTCGGTACCCATGGGCCACCGCGGCACGCCCGAGGATCTCTGCGGGCTCGTCCTGTATTTGGCGAGCGACGCATCGCGTTATGTGACCGGTCAGGTTTTCGCGCACGACGGCGGACTGACCGCAGCCTAACCGTTTCAGAATCGCAACGAGGGAGCTCGCATGATGGAATTTTCCGAATTCAAGCACGGCAGGGTGACGGTCGATGGCAAGTTGATCCACTATCGAGAAGGCGGGAAGGGCGACCCCATCGTGCTGTTGCACGGCTGGCCGCAACACTCTCTGCAGTGGCACACCGTTGCGCCCTTGCTGGCAGCGGCCAATCATCGCGTGGTGACCCCGGATTTGCCTGGCTGCGGGGGATCATCGATCCCGCGCGGCGGATACGACAAGCGCACACTGGCGCGGGACATCAAGGGTGTGGTCGATGCCCTCTCCTTGGGCCCGATCAAACTCGTGGGCTACGATCACGGTGCCGGAGTCGCCTACAACTACGCCTGCGAGAATCCCGGCTCCGTAACTCACTTGGCGTTCGTCGAGTACGTCCTGCCCGGTTGCGGCTATGAGCGAGTGTTGCAGCCGTCTGCCGAATGGCACACGGGCAGCAACTGGCAACTCGCGCTGTTCACGGTTCCCGATGTCGCGGAATTCGCCTTTCGCGGCCGCGAGCGCGAGCTGCTGACATGGTTTTTCTGGCATGGCGCCTGCAATCCCACGGCCGTTACGCCTGCTCACCTGGAAGAATACGTCGCGCAGATCGCAAAACCCGGCGCGCTTCGCGCAGGCATCGAGCTTTACGCGAGCGTGTGGCGCGATCTCGAGATCAACAAGGAAAACATGAAGAGCAAGCTCTCGATGCCGTGCCTCGGTGTAGGCGGACGTTACAACGCGGGCGAGATGGTCGCGAAGGCCATGGCCCCGGTGGCGGAGCGTGTCTCGACCGCGGTGGTGGACGGCGCGGGACACTGGATCAGCGATGAGAATCCCAAGGGATTAGTGGATGCGCTGACGGAGTTTCTCGGGGCCGCTTGATTCTCGGGCGCGCCTGGAAGCGGGCGCACGAATGCTTCGCTCAACTCTCGACAGGATCTCGCATGGGTCGCGCAGCTTGCAAATGGAAACCACACCGTGTAGTGTACATTAAAAAGTCACCCGACATTTCGGGAACAGCGGGGGAGAGAATGTCAGCGCAGCACGCGTCCACAGGCTTACAGCATGGCTTGATGATCATTTGCTCACTCGCGTCGCTTGCGAGCGCGATTCCCGCGAGAGCGGCCGATCCAGCGGCTGTTCCCCCGGCGCCGGCTTCATCCGCCGATAGCCTGGGCGAGATCGTGGTGACGGCAAGCCGCCGCGAGGAGGTGATCCAGAAATCTGCTCTCGCGATACAAGCGCTCTCTGGCGAGGAGGCACGCGATGCCGGACTTGTCCAGATCACGGACTTTAGCCGTGAAGTTCTCGGGCTTCAGGTCGGCATCAGCGGCGGCGACTCCCAGATCTACATCCGGGGCGTCGGCGACTTTTCCGCCAACCCGCTCGCGAATCCGGGCGTGGCGTTCAATGTCGATGGCGTCTACGTCGCGCGGCCCGAGGCGGTGAACTCCAACTTCTACGACATGCAGCGTGTCGAAGTGCTCAAGGGCCCCCAGGGCACGCTGTACGGCCGGAACAGTTCCGGCGGCGCGATCAACCTGATCACCAACTCGCCGCAGTTCGGGAACTCCATCACCGGAACCCTCAACGTAGAGTCGGGAAACTACGACCTCTTTCGGGTCGACGGCGCGATCAATGCGCCCGTCAGCGACACCGTGTCGATGCGGCTTGCATTCAACAAGGTGAGCCGCGAGGGATACTTGACGGACGGTACCAACGACGACCGGGAACAGGCCGTCCGATTCAAGACTCTGTTCAAGCCTAGCGACACGTTTTCAGTGCTTCTGACCATCGACGGAGCGCAGGTCGGCGGAAAGGGCGGCGGGTACGTATTTCGGCCGCAGGCGCCGGGCGCGAGTCCCTGGTCGGCTGTCTCCAGCGAGAATGCCTACTTAGAGAGTCTGCCGGGGAGCGCCGGCGTGGTTTACCAGGGAAGCGATTCTCAGCAGCGCGACAAGTTCTGGAATGTCTCCGCTCAACTCGATTGGGATCTCGGATTCGCAACCCTGACCGTCATCCCCGCCTACCGGCACTCCAACGCCGACAGCCTCTCGTATGACGCACAGCGTGAGGTTCTGATGGACCGCTCGGATGAGGAAACCTTCGAGGCGCGCCTGTCAAAGACGACCGATTTCATCAAATGGGTGGGAGGGATCTATTTCTTCCACGAGAAGAATCCGGGAGAGATCAGCGTCGATGTGGGGCCGGCGATCCTTTACTCGCTCATCCCCTACAACCCGTCCGGCACCAGCTACGCCGGCTTCGGAGAAACCACGATCAGCGCCACCGATCAATGGAGGTTTATCGTCGGCGCGAGGGAAACGACGGAGAAGCGACTGCTCAACGGCGTGTTCTATATCTCGCCGGACAATGGTGCGACGTTTCTCGATCACGAGAACTTCAACGGATCCGTCACCTTCAATTCTTTCACGTGGAAGCTCGGAACCGAGTACGACCTCGCTCCCCAGAGCATGCTGTTCGCGACCGCCAGTACCGGATTCAAGGCCGGCGGTCTCACCCAGACCACCGCCCCCGATAATGTGTACCAGCCTGAAAAAGTATTGGCCTACGAGCTTGGAATCCGCAATCGCTTCTTCGATCAGCGGCTGCAGGTCAATGCCGAGGCATTCCACTGGGACTACAAGAACCAGCAACAAAGCCATCTGACCTTCGATGACACCGGCAGCATCAACTTCCTGCAGAGCAACGCCGGCGACTCGAAGCTGAACGGCATCAATATCGACGTGCTCGCCAAGGCGACCCCGCACGATACTATTCACGCCGAAGTGGAGTACGACCATGCCCGCTACTCGAGCTTCGACTACACCGTTCCGGCCGTCCTGTTCAATCCGGCAGCCACGGCGTGCCATCAGTCGGGGACCGTCCCGGGACCCTTCCTGCCGTTGGCGGTGGTCGACTGCTCGGGCTTTGCCTTGCCGCACGTGCCGTTGTGGTCGGGCTTGCTCGACTACGCGCATGATTTCGACTTGCCCAATGGCGGCGGCATGCGCCTCGACGCGAGCGTTCGCGCCCAGTCGTGGGATTGGATCGCGGTCGACTTTGTCCCCGCGGAGCGGGCGCCGAGCTTCCATGTGCTGAACGCCAATCTGAGCTATATCGCGCCCAGCCGAAAATGGACCGTCACCGGCTACGTGAGAAACATCTCGAATGCCACCGAGTATACGAGCGCCATCGAGTCGACCACGATTCCTGGATTGGTTTCGGCGAACATCAATCCGCCCCGTACGTACGGGGTGCAGCTTCATCTAGATTGGTAGTCAGCGCTTGCCTGCGCGCTTCGAGGCGGGAGCAGCCATCGTTGTGCCCGGTGTCCGGGGCAAAGCGCCGTGGAGGAACAGGTGGATCGAGGCACGAGCGCTTTCTTCGATCGCGCGCTTCGAGGTGTCCGCCGGCTGGTTGAAGAGCAGCCGCAGGTGAACGTTGGTCTTCAGGAGTGCAACGAACTGAGCGGCGGCCAGATCGAGATTCGGGAACTGCATGAGCCCCTTGCGTGCTTCCTGCCTGAAATAGGCGTCGAACACCATCTGAGATCGACGGATGGGTCCGTCGGCCATCATGGCGCCGATCTCCGGGAACTGTCGGGAGTCGGCCACCACGGTTTGGTAGAGCGCTATCGCTTCGGGGCTGAACATTGCCTTGAGAAAGGCCACCGCGATTTGAAACAGCGTTTCCTCGGGGTCTCCCTCGAGCAATGCCGCGGGGATCTCGGCCGGCACGACCTGGGACGCGCGCTTGCGAATGACCTCGGCAAACAGCGTCTGCTTGGTGTCGAAGTTGCTGTATACCGTTCTCTTGGAAACCCCGGCGAGCTCGGCAATCGCATCGACGCTCGTGCCAGCATACCCGAGCTCGACAAAGGCCTTTTCCGCGGCCGCCAAGACGACCTCGTTCTTCCTTTTGGAGCGCCGCGCACGCATCTTCCCCTGGGGCGCAGCCGCTATGGTGGACTCTTTCATGAGAATTTCCGTCTACGGTCCGACGGCAATTATTCAGTGTCGAGGCCCAACAAAGCAACCACCTCCGCGCCCAGGTGCGTGGAAGGAACTCCATGCCGCGCCGGATAGCAGTCGAAGAGGCCTTCGTGACCCACGAGATCGTCGAAGCGTGGGACGCCGTGCTCGCAGGCGCGCGTGTCGAGCCGGGATTCCGCATGATGGGGAACACGATGCTCGGCAAGTCGCCGGGCGCCATGGCTGTCAAAGGACGGCTCCTCGACATTGGATCGGGCCGCATCGAGCACATGGACGAGCACGGCATCGACATGCAAATCCTGTCGATCACGGCACCCGGTGTACAGGTGCTGGACGCTTCGACCGCAACGCGGCTCGCGGCCGCGTCCAACGACCGGCTGATCGAGGCGATCGCGAGCTTTCCGGCTCGATTGGCGGGGCTCGCTGCCATCGCTCCGCAAAGTCCCGCGCGGGCCGCCGCGGAGCTCGCCAGAGTGGCGAGCAGTCCGGGTATCAAGGGCGCCATCGTCAATTCGCATACGCGAGGCGAGTACCTCGACTCTCCGAAATATGCGCCCATTCTCGAGGCGGCCCAGGCGCTCGCGCTCCCGCTCTATTTACACCCGCGCGAACCCTCTCCCGCCATGGTGCGCCCTTATCTCGATTATGGTCTGTACTTCGCGGGATGGGGATTCGCCGCCGAGGCGGGCCTGCACGCGATGCGACTCATCATGAGCGGAACCTTCGACCGCTTTCCGAAGCTCACGATCGTGCTGGGGCACATGGGCGAGGCGATCCCATTCTGGCTGCAGCGAATCGACAACCGCTATCAGCTGCAAATGCGGATCGGCGCCGCACCGAAACTCAACAGATTGCCGAGCGAGTATTTCAGGGACAATTTCGTGATCACCACGAGCGGTGTGTGTTCACCCGCCGCGCTAGAGCTCAGTCTGAAAGTGCTCGGCGCTGAAAGCATCCTGTTCGCCGCAGACTATCCCTACGAATCGGTCGCCGAGGCCGTCGAATTCATGGACGGCGTCGACATCGACGAAGGCGATCGCGAGCGAATCTACTGGCGCAACGCCGTCCGTGTATTTCATCTGTGATGGCCGGATCCGTCGGGTGCAGAAGTTCATGGTGGATCGTCGTGGGTTCGGCGGTCGGGCTGATATTCAGCACGGGCCCGCTGCTTCAGTTTTGCTTCGGCGCGTTCATTCTGCCCGTCTCACGAAGCTTGGAGGTCGATCGAGGTGCGGTCTCGCTTGCGCTGCTGCTCTCGCTCGGCGCCTCGGGGCTGATGACTCCCATCCTCGGACGAATCGCGGACCGACTGGGCGTCCGCAAAGTCATCATGCCGGGGGTCGCCTGCTTCGGCCTTGCTTATGCCTCGATAGGGTTATTCTCCGCGCATTCGCTGGTTACGTTCTTGTCGTGCTATACGATGACGGGTGCCATTGGCGCGGCGCAAACCCCGCTCCTCTACGCGAAGTCGATCACCTCGGCATTCGACCGGTCGCGGGGGATGGCCTTGGGGATCGCGATGGCCGGTGTGGGCGTAGGCGCCGCGATCATGCCCCGGCTCGCGCAGTGGCTCGTGGAGAGGCTTGGGTGGCAGCAAGCCTACGAGGCTCTCGGATTGGCGGCCGTCGCGATTGCGCTTCCCGCCGTGAGCTTGCTCCGTGTGAGCGGTCATCCGTCTCTCGAGCCAGCAGTAGTCGATGTGAGCGGGGGGCCGTCCGACGGCTCGTTCGCCCGCTATTTCGCCAAACTCGCGCTGACATTTTTCTTGGTGGCCGTTGCGGCATCGGGCGTCGTAGCCCATCTCATCCCGCTCATGACCGATCGCGGCGTCGTGCCCGAGGCCGCGGCAGCGACGATCGCTGGCAGCGGCGGTGCGCTTATTCTCGGACGAGTGCTGGCGGGGTACTGCCTCGACAGGCTGTTCGCCCCGAAAGTCGCAGCCGTCTTCTTTGCCCTACCGCTTGTGGGTATCGGGCTCCTGCTCGCGACGAGCACGGGGATTGCGGCTTGTATCGCCGCGGTTCTGATCGGTCTCGGCCTCGGGGCGGAGATGGATCTGATTGCGTTCTTGCAATCGCGCTACCTGGGTCTCGTCAGGTTCGGCGAGATCTACGGCTATATGCTCATGATCTTCATGCTGGGATCCGGTGTCGGGCCATTCCTCATGGGAATGTCGTTCAGATTTTCGGCAAGCTATCGTGCGGCCCTCGCTCTCTTTGTCGCCGGGCTTGCAATCGCCTGCGGACTCATGCTCACGCTTGGGGCTTATCGTTTCGGCGCCGGGCGGCGCGACGCGGGGAGCTAGTGTCCCCGCCGCCCACGCTGGGTGGCGTGTCTGCAGGAAAGTGCACGGCGGCTGCGGAGTTGTAGGCGTCGAGCAACTGGGTAATCTTACGGACCCCTTGGGTACCGATGATCTTGGCCATCTCGGACTCCATGAACCGCACGGCGGTGTGCAGCGCTTCGAGCAATTGCAGCCCCTTCCTGCTGAAGGCAACGATCTTGGCGCGCCGATCGTCAGGATCGGGACGCCGTTCGATGAAGCCGAGCGCCTGCAGCTGGTCGACGAGTTCCTGCATGCTCTGTTTGGTCATATTCGCCCGCTGGGCAAGCTCTGTCAGGCGGGTGCCGTCGAGGTCGAGACTGCGAAACAAACTGAGATGGACCGGCCGGATCTGCGGGAACCCGCCTCGATGAACCGCGAGAAGCACGTCTCGTTCGACCGTGTGTGTCGCGTCGAAAATGGCGCGTCCGACGTTCGCTCGACGCCAGGCCTCTTGCGCGCTCGAAAATGCCCCTCGACGGCGAGTCGACTTAGACATGAATCGGGAGTCAGCGGCCGCGAATTAGCATTGAAAAGAGTTTCAGCATAATTCGCATGCTGAGAAGCTTGATTCCACTACGAAGCTCAGGCGCCGAGATGATCGCCTTCATCGGCATGGTGCCCATAATCTTTCCTTCGATCAAGAGGCCGGCCGAGTGAGTCCGGATTGCCGTGACGTCCATGAGCGGAGTTCGATCGGGCGTGACGAGTCTCAAGATCGATCCTCAATAACGCGGCTGAAATCGAGTTTGAGATCCTCGAATATCCGCACCGCCGTGGCACGTCCTCCGCCGGTGATGCCCCCCGGGGGGTGCATGAAGGTGCCCGCAAGGTATAGCCCCTCGGCACCCGGTACGGCGTACTGGGCAAGCTCCGGCGTGGGGCGATGCCCACCGATCTGGTGGAAGTACTTGCCCACCCCCCCAACGTCGCCGTTCTGGAAGGTGGGCGAGTAGCGCTGCATATCCAGGGGCGTATGAAATTGCTCTCCCAGGATGTTCTCATCGTCGAAGTTGGAGCAGAAGCGCGCATACGACTGGCGCAGATATCCTGCGAGCTCGGTCTTCCGATCGTCCCAGGCAGCGCTGCCTCCCTGTCGGAGGCGAAAAGGGCCGAACCCGAACGTCGTCAGCGCCGCTCCCCCTTGGGGCGCGCGGCTCTCGTCCCACTGGGCATTGTCGTGAGCCGCCATGATCACGTCCTTGGGAAGATCCCCATAGCGAACGTCGTCGAAGATACGCAAGTAGCGCTCCAGGGAGGCCGGCGCGAAATTCATCAGCGCGACACGCTGTGCAGCGCCATCCGCATGAATCTTCGGCGATTGCTTGAGCGCATAGTGCGCCGCCATGACGGCAAGAACGGAGGTCTTCGTTGCGCGCGCCGTGCGCAGCAAGCCCGGATCGAGCCCGGGAACGACGTCGGCGAGGTTCCAAGGATGGATCTGGGCGACCACCGCGCGCTTTGCATGAATTCTTTCGCCTCCTTCGAGCTCGACGCCGCGCGCGCGGCCACCTTCCACCAGTACTCTCGCGACAGGTGCGCGGGTGCGGCATTCGGCGCCATGGTATTCGAGACAGCGCACGAGCGCATCGATGAGCGCGCCGCTCCCGCCGATCGGCACGCCAGGGGGATAGGTATGTACGAAACCTGGCATGTTGAAGATGAACAGGCCGGTACCCTTCTCGTCCGGACCAACCAGCATCTCGGCTGCGAACTTGAGCAGGTGCACCTTGACCTTCTCATGCGAGAAGTGCTCGTTCACGACCTCGAGCATGCTTCGCTGCATGATCTGCATGAGCGAGCGTCCCTCGGGGCTGCTGTCGAGCATCGCCCAGAAGGCGCCTTGCGGCGGTGGCGGCACGAACATGCCGTGAACCATGATGGGAAGAAGCGCCGCGCTCCTACGCGCGAACGAGCGATAAGCGTCGGCGTCGATTGCGGAGATTCTGGCGATCGACTCGCAGGTACGCTCGACGTCCGCATAGGTGATGAGATGGTCATTATCGTCGAACACCGTCGAGAAAATCGCATCGGGATGAGCGTAGCGCAGACCGAATCGAGACTTGAGGGCCAGCTCATCGTGACGCAGCAATGGGTTGGCCTGGATCACTATATGCGTCGCCGAATGCCAATCGTGCTTGAATCCAGGTGCCACGAGTTCGCCGGTGACCGCGCCGCCGCCCAAAAGCGAGTTTCTCTCGAGCACGAGTACCGACTGCCCCGCCTTGGCCAGGTAAGCGCCCGCGGTGAGCCCGTTGTGGCCGGAGCCGACCACTATCACATCGTAGTTTCGCGCCACTGTCGCAAGCTCCCGCAGATATAGTCAGGATACCAGACTATATCGATAGACGACAGTCAATTTCATGATAAAGTACGGTAACCTGACGAAATGGAGGCGTCCTATGAATACCATCGGGCAGCCGGATATCGCCCTCATCGGCGCCCACGACGGCACTGCGCTGGCCGCGGCGGTTTACAAACCGAAAGGCGCCGGTCCATTCCCGGTGCTATTTGCCGCATCCCCGTACCGGTTCGATAACAACTCGTTGCCGGCGAGTGCGCAGTTCCTATGGCGGGAGACGGGTCCAATCGAGTTCTACGTGCAGCAGGGGTACGCCTACGTACATATGGATCTGCGGGGGTGCGGCCGCTCGGGCGGCAGCTTCGATTTTCTGGGCTCGAAGGATCAGCGCGACCTTTACGACGGTATCGAATGGGCCGGTGCACAGAGCTGGTCGAACGGCAGGGTGGGCACCATCGGACAGTCCTACTACTGCATGGTCCAGTGGTTCCTCGGCAAGCTGGCGCCCCCGGCGCTTCGGTGCATCGGTGCGCACGACGGTCTTGCCGATCTGTATCGTGCCGGCGTGTACCACGGCGGTATTCCCTGCGATTTCTTTCCGGGCTACTGGTGGTACCAGAATCGCTTCATCAACCGCTTTCCGGTCTCGGGTCCCGCCCACGAGCAGGAACGCGATCTCGCCCGTGAGGTGGCGCTGCACCCCTTGCTCGATGAGTTTTGGAAGGAGCGTTCGGCGCACGCCCATCTGGAGCAGATCCGCATGCCGCTCTTCTCGAGCGGCGTATGGGGCAAGATGCAGCTTCACACGAGAGGCAACATCGACGGATTCTTGAAGGCGAAAGGACCGAAGAGATTGCGGATGTCAGCGGCGCCGAATGCGTGGGCGGCTGCGGCGGAATTCGCGAGCCCGGAATTTCATCGTGCCGTAATGCTGCCGTTCTACGACCATTATCTCAAGGACCTCGACACCGGATGGCTCGCGCGGCCGCCCGTGGAGTTCCAAGTGCGGAGTGCTACGGTCGCAAGGACCGCGCGGGAATGGCCACCACCCTCCGCCAGTTATCGGAAGCTCTACCTGGACCCGGCGAAATCCGGGAGTGTGCACTCGCTCAACGATGGATCCTTGAGCGAGTTCGCTCCCCTGCGCGCCTCCGGTGCGGAGTTTTCCTACCCAAACCCCGGCTGGGTCTCCGGGGTCGTCGGCTTCGGACCAACCGGGCCAGCCTCCGGCTTCGATGCAGCCAGGCGGGTCATGACCTATACGTCGGAAGCGTTGAAGGAGGATATCGAGATCGCGGGCCCGATCCGGGTGGTCCTGTTCGCGTCGAGCTCGGCGCCGGACACCGATTTCTTCCTCAAGCTAAGCGATCAATTCCCGCAAGAGCTTGCGGAGCACCGCGCGCTCGTTAACCCCCGATTCGAGGTGGTGAGCCGGGGCTGGCTGCGCGCCTCACACCGTGCGCTCGATGCCGCGAGCACGGCGGAGGTCCCGATCCATACCCATGACCGGGTCGAGCTACTGGAAAAAGACAAAATCTATCGCTTCGACATCAGCCTCGAACCGCAGGCGTACCGCTTCGTCGCGGGACACCGAGTCCGGCTGGAGATTGCGAACGGCGATTCTCCCATGACCGAAGCGCTTTGGCCGCACTTCTATAGACCGGATCGGATGGGAGTCGACGTCTACCGGCACGGAGGCGAGCAAGCCTCGTGTCTGGTGCTGCCGATCCTCAATGCATAGCGCTGCCGCCGTCGACGTTGATTATTTGACCGGTGATGAAGTCCGCATCGGGGGAGGCAAGGAAAAAAACGGCTCCAACCAGATCTTCCGCAACCTCCGCCCGCTTGAGCGGCCGCTCGGCGCGGCGCTTGGCGAGGAAGTCGGCGCTCATGGTGCGCTTGACCGCCTCGGTCTCCGTCAGTCCAGGAGTCACCACATTGACGGTGATGTTCTCCGGCCCGAGCTCGGTCGCCAATGAGCGGGATAGCCCGATGACGCCCGCCTTCGCGGCGATGTAGTGCGATTGAAAAGGGGTGCCCTTGAAGAACGTACCGGAACCGAAATTGATGATGCGCCCCCAGCCTCGGCCGCGCATGAGCGGAAGTGCATGGCGGATCGTGAGAAATACGCCGGTGAGGTTGATGTCGACCACGCGTCGCCAGATTTCGGCGCTGATTTCAGCGAAAGGTTGCACCGGAAAGTAGCCGGCGCAATTGATGAGAATGTCGACGCGCGCCGAGCGCTCTCGGGCGAGCGCCATCACCGCGGCGACCTCCGATTCGACCGTGACATCCGCGACGACGGTCTCGAGTTTGCCGCTGCCGCGGTGCTGCTCGGCGAGCGAGCGCAGCGACTCTTGCGAGGAATCCGTGGCGATCACCATGTCCCCATGGTCAAGAAAGCGCGCAGCCACCGCTGAGCCGATCCCTCCACCGGCGCCTGTCAGAACAACTACTCGATCATTTCCCATGGCAGAGATCCTCTCGATGGCCATTTCCTAGTTCGTCGAATGATCAGCCCCGCAGGGCACGGCCGCAACGTGCTGGACGGCGCCCTTCCCCTTGAGGCCGAGCAGAGCGCGCGCTTGCGCGGGAGTGGCGGCTTCGCGACCCATCTCCTTGAGAATTCGACCGATCTTCAGGACCTGCTCCGCGTTCGATTTCGCCAGTGTTCCGCGGTTGAGGTACAGGCTGTCCTCGAGCCCCACGCGCACGTTCCCGCCCATGAGAGCGGCCTGAGTCACGAACGCCATCTGATGGCGACCCGCTGCGAGCACCGACCAGTGGAAGGCGTCTGTGCCGAAGAGGCGATCCGCCGTGCGCTTCATGAACATGAGATTGTCGAGTTCGGCTCCAATGCCTCCCAAAATTCCGAAAATCAACTGCACGAAGAAAGGCATTTTGATCAGACCACGATCGAGAAAGTGCGCAACGTTGTAGAGATGACCGAGGTCGTAGCATTCGAGCTCGAACCGGGTTCCGGCTTCACCCATGGTCTTCAGGATGAAAGCGATATCCCGAAATGTATTGCGAAAGACAAAATCATCGCTGCCGCGAACGTACTCCTCTTCCCAGGAGTAGCGCCATTCTCGAATTCGATCGGCCGCGGGGAAGATCCCAAAATTCATCGAGCCCATGTTGAGAGAGCACATCTCGGGTGCGAAATGGCGTGCGGCAGCCAGGCGGCTTTCAGCCGACATGGTCGGGCTTCCGCCGGTGGTGAGATTGATGACGGCGTCGCTCTGCTGATGAATTCGGGGCAGAAATCTCGCGAAGATGCTGGGATCGCCCGTGGGTTTGCCGTCAGCGGGGTCCCGCGCATGCAGATGAATGATCGCGGCGCCGGCGCGCGCCGCTGCAATCGACTCGGATGCGATCTGCTCCGGAGTAATGGGTAACGCCGTCGACATGGTTGGCGTGTGCATTGCGCCTGTGATCGCGCACGTGATGATGGTGGGGTTGGGATTCACCGATGTGGCCTGACCGTTCGTATCGTGAGTGTGAGGAGCAATCCGATCGCGACGGTGGCGATCGGCAACCAGAGCACCTGCGCAATTCCAGCGTGCTGTGCCAATAAGCCGACCAGGTAGGGAGCGAGGCCGCCGCCGAACAGCTCGCCGACGGCAATGACCGTG
>Ga0335073_10008221_pt1 | contig 14635 bp, 13 predicted proteins | sample Lox_Sample_22_FD_207093 | JGI IMG/M metagenome (GOLD analysis project Ga0335073, IMG submission 207093) | Soil microbial communities from Loxahatchee National Wildlife Refuge, Florida, United States - Lox_Sample_2.2 | ecosystem: Environmental > Terrestrial > Soil > Wetlands | place: USA... | reverse complement strand
AAAATTTTTCATAGTAATGTTCTATATGTAAAATTTTGCTGCATAAAGTTGCGGGATAAAAATTATAAGTAAAATTAGAGCCGAAATTGTGCCGCCGATGAGGGGTTTTCCATAGATGGGCGAACATTAAATTATAATTCTAAAAACATCGAAATTGTGTAAAATTTTCATTAAAAATTTTAAGTTTAAAAATTAAATGTTCACTTTTTATCTATATAAATATATTAAAAATATTCTATGACTAATATTCAGTCTAATATTTCCTCTACTTCTCATATTTCTTTTTTCTTATAAATTAATAATTATTGAATGAACACTATTTTCAATTATAAGAACTCCATTAAATATAACTCTAATTCTTGACCCAATAGGAGTAATATTTTCTATAACTGTATTATTTATTTCTGCAAACGTTTTATCATTTTCTTCAATTTACATATATTCAGATAAGTTCATCAATCGATTTACTATTTTAGTTTTATTATTTATTTTATCAATAAATATATTAATTTATATTCCTCATATAATAATATTACTTCTCGGATGAGATGGTCTAGGACTTACCTCCTTTATTCTAGTAGTATACTATCAAAATCACAAATCCTTAGCTGCTGGATTATTAACAGCTTTTGCTAATCGAGTGGGAGATGCTATATTATTAATTGCTATCGCATTAACTTTAGATCAGGGCCATTGAAATATTCTAAATATAACCTATAATTATCATTCTATAATACAAATATTTCTTATTTTAGTAACAGCTATAACTAAAAGTGCTCAAATACCATTCTCAAGATGATTACCTGCCGCCATAGCTGCCCCCACACCAGTTTCAGCTTTAGTTCATTCATCAACTTTAGTTACAGCTGGAGTATTTTTATTACTACGATTTTATCCATTTTTACATTCTATTAAATATTTTAATACAGTAATCTTAATTATTGCTGTAAGAACTATATTTATAGCTGGTATATCTGCTATAACAGAATGTGATATAAAAAAAATTATTGCTTTATCAACTCTAAGACAATTGGGTTTAATAATAACTAGTTTAGGTTTTAACTCTCCTATAATAACATTTTTTCATATAGTAACACACGCTCTCTTTAAAGCTTTATTATTTATTTGTGCTGGATCATTTATTCACTATCATAATCATTCTCAAGATCTTCGTTGAATAGGGATACTAACAAATCAACTTCCAATTGCTTCATCATCCATTACAATCGCTAATACAGCATTATGTGGATTTCCATTTATAGCAGGTTTCTACTCTAAAGATTTAATTATAGAAATAGCAATAAACTCTACTTCTAATATTATTATATTATCTCTTGCAATAATAAGAATTGGATTAACTAGATTTTATTCCATACGATTTACAATATCTACTATTTTATCACCTTCAAATTCTACCCCATGAATAATAATACACGAAGAAAATAATATTAATATTCCAATAATTAAACTATCATTTATATCTGTAATTACAGGAGCAATAATATTATGATTAAGACCTATAAGAAATAATATAGCAATTATTCCAATATCTATAAAATTCTTACCAATAATTATAATTATTACAGGAATTTTAATCAGATATATTTTTTCTCAGTCAACAAATAACATATTTACATTTAATAATATAAATCATTATGCACTTTGTTCTATATGATTTTTAGTTCCTTTATCAACTCAATTTATAATAAAATATCCTATATACCTATCTCACATCAATCTTAAATTTTTAGATCAGGGGTGAATAGAACTTCCACAATACTTACATTTCAAACTCTCATCTCATTCTAATCCAATAATTTTATTTTATCCTCAACAAGCTACACATCTAATCATCAGCTCATTTGTCATTATTACAATATCATTAATAATTATAACTTATTCAAGTAATTTATATTAAAATACTTCTCTGAAGAAGAAGATAAGGACTTCCCTTGAATAAAACATTTGTGTGTAGTATAATTTACTACATAAATTTTTCATATTTAAAATATAGCTTTCTATCACACAGACATCAGTTTATAGGTTAAATAAACCACTGATCTTGGATATCAATAATTCTAATAATGATAAACTGATAATAAGAATTGAAAGCTTTATAGAAGCAATGATCTTGTAAATCAAAGAATGAAATTTTCTCAATTCTATGAATATTTATACTCTTTTAATTTTAATATTTCTTATTATCATAATCTCCTTAATTATAAATTTTAAACATATGCTAATAACTCTATTATACTTAGAATCAATAATACTAACCTTAGTATTATTAATTCCATCTATTATAAACATATCCTCTCCATCTCATCAACTTAGATTAATACTTCTATCATTTAGCGCATGTGAAGCCAGATTAGGATTAAGCTTAATCGTAATATTGTCCCGTCGTAATGGATCAGATTTACTATCATTATCATCTATTAATAAATGTTAAAACTAAATATTTTAATTATTATAATAATTATATACATATATATTTCAAATAAATGTCATACAAAAATTTCATGATGAGTAACAACATCAATTTTATCTCTTTTTACAGTACCCATTATATTTATATCATGTAACTCAATAAACATTTTATCTAGTAGGTCAGCAATAGATCAAATGGCAATTACCTTAATAAGTTTAAGAATAATAATTACTATATTAATACTAATAGCAAGATCTAAAATTCTTAATCAAAATAACATATCAAATAAATTTAACATAACGTGCTTAATTCTCCTAATAACCCTATTAAATGTTTTTTCATCAAATAATATTTTTTTATTTTATATTTGATTTGAAGCATCACTAGTTCCAACAATATTAATTATTATAATTTGAGGTTATCAACCTGAACGAGTTCAAGCAAGAATGTACATAATAATTTATACGATCATTGCATCTTTACCAATACTAATAATATTTATTATAGTATTTATAAACTCATCAAATATACTAAATTTTATATATCCAATTATTAATATATCTAATTTTATATATATATTATTAATTAGAGGATTCTTAGTAAAACTCCCTATATTTATAGTTCATTTATGATTACCTAAGGCCCATGTAGAAGCTCCAATTGCAGGTAGAATAATTCTTGCTGGCATTTTATTAAAACTAGGAGGTTATGGCATTTGTCGAATAATTATTTTATTTACACCAAAAATCATATGCCTAACTTCAACTTTAATATCAATTTCTATAATTGGTGCTATAACAACAAGATTACTTTGCATTCGTCAACCAGATCTAAAATCACTAATTGCTTATTCATCAATCGGCCATATAGCAATTATATTAACCGGAGCATTAACTATATCTTTATGAGGAATAACAGGTGCTTTAGCAATAATAATTGCCCATGGATTATGTTCATCAGCTTTATTCTGTTTAGCTAATATCAATTACGAAATTCTTCATACACGAAGAATACACTTAATGAAAGGAATATTAATATTTACTCCAACTATAACTCTTTGATGATTCTTATTTCTAATAATAAATATAGCTGCCCCACCTTCATTTAATCTCTTAAGAGAAATTTTACTAATTACTGCATCATTATCATTTAACTATATCTTTATACTACCTTTAATAATTTTAACATTTTTAACAGGAATTTACTCTTTATTAATATATGGGAATACTCAACACGGTAACATTAGAAACTTTATAAATTCATCCCACTCTATTAACATAAATCAAAATCTTCTTCTTATGGCTCACCTTATTCCTCTTATCATAATAACACTAAAACCAGAAATATTAAGTCTCTGATTATAATAACATAGTTGAGTCAACATTAAATTGCAGATTTAAAAACGCATAAATGCTGTTATTTAAAAGTAAGATCAGCTATTCAAGCTAGTGGGTTCATACCCCAAAAAAGAAACTAATTTCTCTTACTAAATAATTTGATTTTAGTTATATTATTATATACCTACTTTAACTTATATGCATATATGCAGTAAGTAATATTTTACTATTAATTTTTAAATAAAGTAAAAGAAAATAATTTTGACCAAATACGTGCCAGCTGTCGCGGTTAGACGTAAAAAATAATATAATAATTTTAAAGCTAATATTAAAGATATGTTAAAAAATATAAAACGTATAAAATTTTAATTAAACAACCAAATATATCTCTATGTAAAAACTATAAACAAAAACAAGGATTAGATACCCTTCTATTTATAATATAAATTTTAATTTAGCTGAATAATACAATCTACAGATTAAAAATCAAAAATTTTGGCGGTATCTTATATTATTAGGGGAACCTGTTTCTTAATATGATATACCACAATATATTTCTTTCATATGCATATCAGCATGTATATCGCTGTTTTAATAAACCTATAAAAGATAAGTTTATAAATATATTAAATTCTAATTAACATCAAGTCAAGATGCAGCTAATATGAAAGAGTTTATGGGTTACAATCTATTTATTATAGTATGGATTATATTATAAATATAATATATAAAAATGGACTTAATAGTAATATACTGAAACCAATATATAAAATTTTACCTAAGATATGCACAAATCGCCCGTCACTCTTACCATAAGGTAAGATAAGTCGTAACAAAGTTGATGTAATAGAAATTGCATCTAATAATGTATCATATATAATGAGATATACTTACACTATATTTAAAGCTTTGAAGCTCATTATTAAATTATTATAGATTTATAACTAAGTAACTTAATAAATGTATTTAAAAGTACTTTATAGGAAACAATAAATAATTTAAGTAATAATAAATTTATGTACCTTTTGCATAATGGTTTTACAAGTAAATAATTAAATATAAATACCATGAATTCTTGTGAGCTAATATATATGTGTATAGAACCAAAGTATATTTATATCATAAAATTACTATCAATATATACTAGAAGCTACATACTACTCGCACAAGCATATATCTTGTTTTTCTTTAAATTTAAATAATAAATCTAATAATTTTTTATTAAGCCACTTTATAAAGGAAAGCCTTATAAATTAATATCTATATAAATTCAACACTGCTTTAAGAATGCTTAATAATAGCCTCCTTATCTATGCAATAATTATTAAATCAAACATTAATTTACTAAATGATTATAAATAAAGAAAATTGAAGAAATATTTATTATCTTCACATACTATGTAAAAATAAGTATTAAAATTTTTATACTCTTTAATCTTAAAATTTCTATAAAATAAATATATTACAAATTATTAATAAAAAACTCGGCAATTACTATTCTCGACTGTTTACCAAAAACATTTCTTATTGATTCAAATAATAAGTATGCCCTGCCCAATGAAACTTAAATGGCCGCGGTATCCTAACCGTGCTAAGGTAGCATAATCACTTGTCTATTAATTGTAGACTAGAATGAACGGGTAAACGAAATATAACCTTTTTTATTAATATTCATAAAAATTAACATAAAAGTGAAGATGCTTTTATTAAAATAAAGGACAAGAAGACCCTAAAGAGCTTAAATATACATATTACAAATTAATATTAAATTTTGGTTGGGGCGACCATGGATAAATCATCCACACATTCTAAGATTCATAAATCTTTTCAAAGAACCTTAAATGATCATCAACTTAGTTACCTTAGGGATAACAGGCTAATCTTATTTATGAGTTCCTATCTAAAATAAGGATTGGCACCTCGATGTTGGCTTAGATTATCTTTATATCGCAACAGATATAAAAGTAAGTTTGTTCAACTTTTAAAAATCTACATGAGCTGAGTTCAGACCGGCGTAAGCCAGGTTAGTTTCTATCCATATTTTTAATTTTTCTATATAGTACGAAAGGACCTATAGAATTTATTTTATAATCTTAAATATCTAATCTTAAAAGTTGGCAGATCATTGCAACTGATTTAGATTCAGTACACGAGAAATTTCTCACTTTTAAATATGTACTTTAATTTATATTAGAATAGCTAACTTGCATTTAGCCAGAAAAATTTTTTAAGTGCAGTCTAAAGTTTAGGAAACCATAGATCTTGAAAATCTATTTAAAATGTTCAACTCATTTATAGACTTTAATTAAGGTGGCAGATTAATGCATCAGGTTTAAACCCTGAAAATGAAAATTTTTTCTCTTAATAAATGTTATCATTCATATCTACAACTATTTTAAGATACTTAATAGCTCTTCTTGCGATAGCATTCTATACCTTATTAGAACGTAAACTTTTAGGCTATTATCAATTACGTAAAGGTCCAAATAAAGTATCAATTATAGGAATTGCTCAACCCTTAGCAGACGCCATAAAACTATTTGTAAAAGAACAAACTATACCTACTATAATTAATAAATACTTATTCTTCGTAGCACCCATAATAGCCCTAACCTTGACTCTTTTATTATGAACTATTTATCCTCATTCATATCCTTCTATTATACTAACTACTGGAGTATTATACTTCTTATGTGTGTCAAGTCTCAATGTATATTCAACTTTTATAGCAGGATGATGTTCAAATTCTAAATATGCTCTTTTAGGATCACTTCGTAGAATTGCTCAAACTATTTCATATGAAGTATCAATAGCACTTATTTTATTATCCTGCCTAATTACTCATCACTTAATAAATATAAATTTAATAAACATAAAAATATACTCTAGAGTAATACTTATATTATTACCTATATTTATTCTATGATTTATCACTAATTTAGCTGAGACAAATCGCGCACCCTTTGATTTAGCTGAAGGAGAATCAGAATTAGTCTCAGGATTTAATACAGAATATAGAAGAGCAGCATTTGCTTTAATTTTTATAGCAGAATATGCTAATATTTTAATTATAAGAGTTCTTACAGTATCATTTTTTATTGGAAAATTTCCTCAATTTAATAACCTTATATTAATCTCTATATCAATAATTATTGCTTCTATCTTTGTATGAATTCGAGCATCATTTCCTCGCATTCGTTATGATAACTTAATATATCTAACATGAAAATGTTTTTTACCGGTAACTTTAGCAATTTTATTTATTCTATTACCATTAATATTTTGATACTGCGCCGGATGAACGGATAACTCTGATGACGTTAATTATAGACTTCAATCTCAGTATCTAACATTAAATTAGAAAGCTTTTAGCATATGACTTTTAATCATAAGAAAATTTTCTTAATAAATTTCTAATTCATATGAATATAATAAGTATATCTTCCATTACATGTATAATTATTCCTACTCTATTAATTATTATTAGAAAATTAACATTTACTCGTTCAAATAAAGATCGTGAAAAAATATCACCATTTGAGTGCGGATTTGATCCTATAAATTCTGCGCGAATTCCCTTTTCTACTCGATTTTTTTTATTAGCTGTAATTTTTATTGTTTTCGATATTGAAATCGTTTTATTAATACCTATTCCTATAATTTTACTTCTATCAAACAATATATTTATAATTATAGCATCAACAACATTTATTTTAATTTTATTTTTAGGTTTAATTCATGAATGATTTCAAGGGTCTCTAAACTGATCATCATAAAGATTTAGGAAACTAAGGCTTCTAACCATTAGTTTGATGGTTCAACTCCATCTAATCTTTATGTCAACTCATATATCACCATTTAATATAATATTAATTACAACTATACTAATTAGCTCATTAATAGTATTATCCAGAAATAATCTTTTATTAACCTGATGTGCTTTAGAACTTAACATATTATCATTTATTCCCTTAATATCTTCTTCCCAAAAATATCAAGAAACCGAAGCTATATTAAAATATTTTTTAATGCAAGCAATTGGCTCAATATTATTTCTTTTATCATCATCTTCTATATGATGAATAGATCATATAATTAATCAAAACATAATTATATTAATATTTATTGTATCAATCTTAATTAAATTAGGAATATTCCCATGTCATATATGATTTCCTTCAGTAATAACTTCTTTATCTCTATTATCATGCTCTATCTTAGCAACATGGCAAAAATTAGCCCCATTATCTTTATTAGTATTCTTCTCAAATATACCCATAATTACTCTACTCTTAATTCCTACATCTAATACCATTATTGGAGCTATAATAGGAATAAATCAAACTAAATTTAAATCAATTATAGCATTTTCATCTATTGCGCATATAGGATGAATATCAAGATTTATATTAATTAATAAACCTATATATTGTATAATATATTTATTAATATATTCATTAATTATTATTCAATTATTTTGATTTTGTTATATATCATTAACTTTTATTTCTAATAAAACTAATAAATCAATAATACTTACTATATCAATAATCATTCTTCTTCTCTCAATTAGAGGGATTCCCCCCTTAATAGGATTCATTCCAAAATGATTAGTTATTTACTCATTAATTAACTTTACATCAGTCATTATTATCCTCCTAATAAGATCCTTAATAAATATATATTTTTACTTAAATTTACTATTTTCAATAATACTATCTACCTTCAATAATAATAAAATAGTGATAATAAAAGATCCATATATTTTATTAATCTTATCATCTTCCACTCTTCCTATTTTAATTCTAATGTTATTAACATATGCGATGACTTTATTCAACCAATCATAAAGATATTGGCACACTATATTTTATTTTAGGTGTATGAGCTGGAATAATAGGAACAGCCATAAGATTACTAATTCGATTTGAACTTAGACAACCAGGATCATTCCTAGGCAGAGATCAATTATATAATACCATTGTAACAGCCCATGCATTCTTAATAATTTTCTTCTTAGTTATACCCGTATTTATTGGAGGCTTTGGTAATTGACTTTTACCCCTAATATTAGGAACACCTGATATAGCTTTCCCTCGTCTTAATAATATAAGTTTCTGATTACTTCCACCATCACTACTTCTTCTTCTTTCATCTGCTCTTACAGAAAAGGGGGCAGGTACAGGTTGAACTGTATATCCACCTCTAGCAAGAAATATATCTCATGCCGGACCATCAGTAGATCTAGCAATTTTTTCTTTACATTTAGCTGGTGCATCTTCAATTCTAGGAGCAGTAAATTTTATTACAACAGTAATTAACATACGTTGACAAGGTATACGTTTAGAACGAATTCCATTATTCGTTTGAGCAGTTGTTATTACAGTTATTCTTCTTCTCTTATCTCTTCCAGTCTTAGCAGGAGCTATTACTATACTATTAACTGACCGTAATCTAAATACTTCATTTTTTGATCCTGCGGGAGGAGGAGATCCAATTTTATATCAACACTTATTTTGATTTTTTGGTCATCCAGAAGTATATATTCTTATTATTCCTGGATTCGGAACAATTTCTCATATTGTTGCCCATTATACAGCAAAATTAGAACCATTTGGATCATTAGGTATAATCTATGCTATATTAGGAATTGCCATCGTAGGTTTTATCGTATGAGCTCATCACATATTTACTGTAGGCATAGATGTAGATACCCGTGCATATTTCACAGCAGCTACTATAATTATTGCTGTACCAACCGGTATTAAAGTATTTAGATGATTAGCTACTCTATACGGATCAAATCTTAAATACTCAACTCCTATATTATGAGCCCTCGGATTTATTTTCCTTTTTACTACAGGTGGAGTAACCGGAATTATTTTATCAAACTCAGCATTAGACATTATTCTTCATGATACATATTATGTAGTAGCTCATTTTCATTATGTATTAAGCATAGGAGCAGTGTTCGGTATTTTTGCTGCATTTACTCATTGATACCCTTTATTTACAGGAATAATTCTTAATAAAACATGAAGGCAAGCCCAATTCTTTGTAATATTTATCGGTGTAAATCTTACTTTTTTCCCCCAACACTTTTTAGGATTAAGAGGTATACCTCGACGATATTCAGATTACCCTGATGCCTTCACTAAATGAAACTCTATTTCATCAATAGGCTCACTCCTATCATTTACAGCTCTATTAATATTTATTTTTATTGTATGAGAAAGCTTTGCTACACAACGAGCCGTTGTATCTAGTCAACATATACCGTCATCAATAGAGTGAAGAGATGTATTACCTCTAGACTTTCACAATCTTAATGAAACAGGCGTAATAACTATTTTAAGTGATTAATATCTTATCTAAACTACTATTAGATTTAGCTTTCATATAGCTCACTTATATGTACTGAGGTCAACTACTACTTCAAGATGCTGCTACACCAATTATACTTCAATTAATTTCCTTTCATGACTATACATTAATTATCCTTACTCTAGTTATTTCTATTGTAGCTTATATAATAATTACTATCATACTTAATAAATATACAAATCGATATTTAATTGAAGCACAAACAATTGAAACAATTTGAACTATCCTTCCTGCTATTATTTTAATTTTCCTTGCAATTCCATCTCTTCGTTTACTATATCTTACAGATGAAATTAGAAATCCATTACTCACTATTAAAACCATTGGTCATCAATGATATTGAAGATATGAATATACAGATTTTTATAATATTTCTATAGATTCATATATAATACAAACATCCGATCTAACCTTAGGCGAATACCGTCTTCTTGAAGTTGATAACCGCTTAATTTTACCCTTAAATACTGAAATTCGTATATTAGTAACAGCCGCAGATGTAATTCATTCATGAACTATTCCAGCTTTAGGAGTAAAAGTCGATGCAGTTCCAGGTCGATTAAACCAATTAGGATTTACCATTAATCTATCAGGTATTTTTTATGGTCAGTGTTCAGAAATTTGTGGAGCTAACCACTCTTTTATACCAATTGCAATAGAAACAATTAACATAAAACATTTTATTAAATGAATTAACTCAAACAAATTATAATATAAGTGAAAACTAATATATAGTATCTATCTGTTAACTAGAATTAAACAAATTCATCTTGTTCACTTTAAACTCTAGTTAAATATATAACAATACTTTGTCAAAGTATAATTATTACTCCTATAATGAGTTTAATATAATGCCTCATCTATCACCAATAAACTGAATTATAATAGCTATTTCTCTTATATTATCTATCCTTATTATCAATTCAATTATATGATGAAATAAATCAACTAAATTTTTAAACCAGTCAACTTCTCTTAAAAATCAATATAAATCTTGAAAATGATAATATAAGATGGCTGATTTAAAGCAATAAACTGTAAATTTATTTATGGATACCTCCCTCTTATAAATAATCTTAGTATCAATATTAGTACATTTATTTTCCAAATAAAAAGTTTCAATGAAAGATTATATAAATTTAAGTTTATAAACATCTATATTCATAGACATCTCTAAAAATTTTTATGGTACGACAACCATTTCATTTAGTCGAAATAAGTCCTTGACCTCTAACAGCTTCCATTGGAGCACTTTTACTCACAACTGGCATAACTTCATGATTTCATCTCAATAATATAATTTTATTAATAATAGCTATTATAGTAATTATCTTATCAATAATTCAATGATGACGAGATGTAATTCGTGAAAGAACTTTTCAAGGTCATCATACCACACCAGTTACTACTGGACTTAAAATCGGTATAATTCTATTCATTACCTCTGAAGTAATATTTTTTTTTGCATTTTTTTGAGCATTCTTTCATAGAAGATTAGCCCCAACTCCCGAATTAGGATGTTGTTGACCACCAATAGGAATTCACCCCCTAAATCCATTTAGAGTGCCCCTCTTAAATACAGCTGTACTTTTAGCATCAGGAGTAACAGTAACATGATCACATCATAGTCTTCTAGAATCTAATCGATCAAATGCAATAATTGCTCTATTCTTAACAATCACTTTAGGAGTATATTTTACAATTCTTCAAGCAGGTGAATATATAGAAGCACCATTTACTATTGCAGATAGAATTTATGGATCAACTTTCTTTGTTACTACAGGATTTCACGGAATTCATGTTCTTATTGGATCTTCATTTCTATCAGTATGTTTATTCCGTATATATCTTCATCAATTCTCTTCATCTCATCATTTTGGTTTTGAAGCTGCCGCATGATATTGACATTTTGTAGATGTAGTATGAATTTGCCTATATTTATCAATATATTGATGAGGTTCTTTATAAAATAGTGTAAAATGCACAATAGTCTTTGAATCTATTAGAAAGAGTTTTATTCTCTTATTTATAAATGATAACTAATTTTATAATATCCTTAATAATATCAATTTCTATAAATACTATAATTATACTAACACCAATTACCTTAGGATTAAATGTTCTTTTAATAGCTGTAGTAACTGCTGTCTTATTTGCTATAGCTAATTCATCTTGAATAGCATTCTTAATCTTTCTTATTTACATTAGAGGTACTCTAATTATATTTTCGTATTTCATCGCTATGTCACCTAATACACAAATATTATCATATATTCACATTCCTTTAATTATCTCCAGCCCCTTTATTATTATAGTAATAATTAAAATATCAAATATATCAAATTCTTTATCTTCATGAAAACTAGATTTCAACTCATTTTACTCTCATCTATCATCATTATTATTATTATTTATAGTTTTAATTCTCTTATTCACTATAATTATTGTTACAAAAATTTCATCAACCTCAAAAGGTCCTCTACGATCATTTAATTAATATGCATAAACCAATACGAACAACCCACCCCGCAATCAAAATTATCAATAATTCATTAATTGATTTACCTACACCACCAAATATTTCCTTATTATGAAATTATGGTTCATTATTAGGTTTATGTCTATCTATTCAAATTATTACAGGTCTATTTTTATCCATACACTATGCTCCCAGCGTAGAATTAGCCTTTTCATCTATTATTCATATCTCCCAAGAAGTTAATTATGGGTGAATTATACATCATATTCATGCCAACGGAGCATCATTATTTTTTTTATTTCTTTATCTCCATATTGGTCGTGGTATATATTATATATCATTTAATCTTTCAGAAACTTGAAATATTGGAGTCCTAATATTCATTGTAACAATAGCTACTGCATTTATAGGATATGTTCTTCCATGAGGACAAATAAGATTCTGAGGAGCAACAGTAATTACTAATCTATTTTCAGCAATTCCATACATTGGTTCAACATTAGTAGAATGATTATGAGGAGGATTTGCTGTAGATAACGCTACTCTTAACCGATTCTTTTCATTACATTTTATTCTTCCTTTTATCATTGCAATTTTAGCAATTCTTCATTTAATATTTCTCCATCAAACTGGGTCAAATAACCCCCTAGGATTAAATTCTGACTCTAATCGTATTCCATTTCATTCATATTTTTCTATTAAAGATAGAATAATATTTTTACTAATTTTAATATGTTTAATAACACTAATCATATTTAACCCTAACATACTTACCGACCCAGAAAACTTCCTTCCCGCAAATCCTTTAGTTACCCCAACCCACATCAAACCAGAATGATATTTTTTATGACTATATGCAATTCTTCGATCTATTCCTAATAAATTAGGAGGAGTTCTAGCTTTATTTTTAGCTCTTATTATCCTATTTATTCTTCCTTTAACATCATATGCAAATAAATTCTCTTCATCATTTTACCCTCTATCACAACTAATATTTTGAATTCTAGTTTCTACATGAATTCTTTTAACATGAATCGGTGGTCGACCAGTAGAACCTCCATTTGTATTAATTGGTCAACTACTAACAACCCTCTATTTCATATTTTATATTTTAAATCCATTAATTTTATCAATATGAGATAATTTAAACAATAACTAATAAAGTAAGTTAAATAAACTGTTATTTTGTGGAAATAAATATGCGCTCAGCCTTTATTCTTATTAAATCATTAAGCAATTAATGCAATTTAGTTTCGACCTAAATATACACCTCTCAGGTAATGATTTACATCATTCATAATTTTAAAATATTAAGTTAAAAAAACTAAGAACCTTCAAAGTTCTAATTGGTTCCACCATATTTTGCAATGATACCAGATATTTTTTCTTCATTCGACCCTTTATCATTTTCTAATCTCCATACTCACATTACTATCTTTCTATCAATTCCAATTATTATATCTATTATTATAATATTTTGATCCTCATATAATCGTATAATAATATTTTTATCATTTACTTTAATTATTATTACTCAACAAGTAATACGAACATCAGCATTTTTCTTAAAAGGATTAATAACATCTTTATCAACTATATTCTTTATAGTTATCATAATTAATTTAATTGGCTTAAATCCATATACTCTTTCTTTATCTAGTCACTTAATTTTTACCCTATTAATAGGTTTCCCTATATGATTAAATATAGTAATTTCTAGAATATTTAATAATTGAAAAAGATTTACTGCTCATTTTTTACCAGATGGAGCACCAATATGATTAAACCCATTTCTAATTTTAATTGAAACAATAAGAATTATGGTTCGACCTCTCACATTATCATTCCGATTAGCAGCTAATATAAGTGCCGGTCATATTGTTCTTTCTTTAATTAATTTATATGCAGCAACATTACTTGCTAATCTTGCCCCAGTATCTTTTTTCTTAATTTTTACAGAAATAGGTTATATTTTATTTGAAATAGCTATTTGCTTAATTCAAG
>Ga0335073_10008220_pt1 | contig 14635 bp, 10 predicted proteins | sample Lox_Sample_22_FD_207093 | JGI IMG/M metagenome (GOLD analysis project Ga0335073, IMG submission 207093) | Soil microbial communities from Loxahatchee National Wildlife Refuge, Florida, United States - Lox_Sample_2.2 | ecosystem: Environmental > Terrestrial > Soil > Wetlands | place: USA... | reverse complement strand
TTCTCCTCCGGCTCGGTGCTACTTCGCAGCGGATCCGCCATACAAGAGACAACACAGCAGGGACATCGGTTGCAAGATCTGCGCTTCAGGTCAGGCGGGCGATGGCCAGCGCCGCGGCGAGCAGCACCAGGCTCCACGACGTGGCGCGCAGTGCCCCTTCCAGCGGCTGCAGCAGCCGGTCGGCGTCGATGGTCAGGGTGTCGCCACTGGCCAGCGTCATGGTGCCGGTCACGCTGCTGGTGCGACGGCGGATGAGCCTGGCCGGAGTGCTCAGGCTCCGCTGCGCGGCCGACAGGCCGAACGCAGCGCCCGCTGCGAGAACGGAGCTCACCGAGAGCCTGCCTGTCTGCGCCACGTAGGACGTCAGCAGTGGAAAAGCGCCCCAGGCGGCCGCAAAGCCGGCGTCGGTGTGCACGATGCCGCCGAACAGCTCGGCGTTGTAGGCGATGACCAGCAGCGGGCCGATGAGCAGGAACGGGATCAGTGCCCAGCCGACCCGCAGGACGCCGGCCACACCGAGCGCGAGTGCGCCCGCAAGGCCGAGCGTGGCGGCGGCGATCAGGACTGCGCCGGGGATCTGCGTCCGCAGCGGACGGCCGTGATACTCATCCAGCGCGTGCGCTGCTATCCCGACGGCGAGGAAGAACGCGATCAGCGCGGCCAGCAGCGGCACCAGCTTGACGTGCGGGGCTAACGTGGCCCCGATGACCACGTAGGACAGGTGCCAGGCGGTATACGGCGGGTGCAAGAGCGTCCACCAGTCCCGCAGGCGCCCGGACCGAGCCGCGTAGAACGCCGGCCTGGCGACGGCGGAGGGCACGGCGCCGTCGTGGCCGGGGGCGCCAGTCTGGGCTGGGTCACCCACCCCCGCGCGTTCCCCACATGATCAGGCCGCCGCCCAGGCTCATCACCTTGTACCCGACGTCCTGCAGGCCGGCCTGCTGCCATGCGCGGACGGTCCAGTCGATCGGGTACCGGCGGTAATGCCCGGCGATGCTCGGCCCGAGGAACAGGCCCACCTCATACCATTGCCTGCCCCCCGTGATCAGGCCGCCGATCGGCAGCACGAGCCAGGTGTAGGCCCGCCACCAGAACCGCCAGAACGCCGACGGCGGGACGTTGAACTCCAGGCTCGCCACGGTTCCGCCCGGCCGGACCACCCGCGCTAGTTCGGCCAGCGTCGCCTGTGGGTCGTCGACGTACCTGAGCAGGTAAGTGAAGGTGAGCGCGTCCACCGACGCGTCCGTGAGCGGAAGCCGTTCCGCCCTGCCATTGACGAGAGAAACGTGGCCGTCGGCACCCTCGGTCGTCACGTTGATCGCGCCTTGCCTGAGCATCTGCTCGGTCAGGTCCAGGCCGATCACCCGGGCGCCGGTGCGGCGGGCAATCTGCAGCGACACCCCGGCCGTTCCCGCCGCTACGTCGAGAACGACGCTGCCCGGCGCCGCGGTGCCAGCAGGCGGGACAATGCGGCCGACCATCGCGCGGCGCCAGCGGCCGTTCTGGCCGAACGACAAGATCTCGGCCAGCTTGTCGTAGCGTGCCGGGAGCGGTGCGAACAGTTTCCGGGCAAAGCTGTTCCGGGTGTCGAGCACGGGAACCTGCACGGCATCTCCTCGAGGGCTCCCGAACACCGTACGCCAGGAGAGCAAGGCGTGCGCAAGGCCACGCCGGGCTTCAGGCAGGCAGGAACCGCAGCGCCGACCACACGTCGTCGAGCGAGACCTGGCGCACAGGCCGGACGCCGAGCTCGGCAACGGCGCTGGCCAGCGAGTCCCGGTTGATGTCGGTACCCAGCTGACCGGCCTTCGGGTAGGCGATCCAGGCCAGCCTGTCGTCGAGGGCCGCTTCGATCGCGGGGCCTGCTATCGAGGCCAGGTCATCGCGGTGCCGCGCGAACGCGACGACGGCTCCTGCCGCGGCCGGATCGGCGGCTGTCGGGCCAAGCGGGGCGAGGTCGGGTCCGTCGGCAGGGCAGCCGATGACGGCGACCTGCGTGCCGGGCTTGATTTGCAGTTTGGCGGCGAGATCCACGGCTCGATTATCCGTCTGAACGCTCCGGGTCGGTCGTGAATGCCGAGTTACTGGGGCTGGGACCCCCGTAACTCGGCATCCATCCGCCGCGATTACCCGGAAACCCGCTCGGTCAGGTTGTAGACCGTCTCCCCGCCGACGCTCTGCGACCGGAAGTGAGTAGTCACCCACTCGGTGATTGCTGCTGCAGCGCCGGAGCCACCGCCGAAGCTATCGGCATTCGTGCCCACGAAGTAGTGGATCTTGTGCTCGGCGACGTAGCGCTCGAACTGAGCCAGCGTCGGCGCCGGGTCGGTGCCGTTGAATCCGCCGATCGACATGATGGGATCCCCGGTTGCCAGTTGCAGCGGCGCGGCGCTGTCGGAGCTCACCGTCGCCGCGGCCCAGGTGTACCGGCCGGCGTCTGCCTCGATGAGCCGGGTCAGCGCGGCGCTGACGGTGGTCGAGCCGCCAAGTCCGCCGCCCGGGCTGCCGCTGCTGGGCTGGCCACGGCCGGCGCCTAGGCTGCCGCCGCCTGGGTTACCGCGGCCCAGGTTGCCGCTGCCGGGCGTGCCGAACCGGGTGCCGCCCGCCCCCGCGCGCGGGCCGCCGGAGCCTGTGCCGCCCCCAGCGCCGCCGGCACGAGGCGCACCGAAGCTCGCGCCGCCGGTACCCGCGCCGCCAGGCCCCGCGCCACCGGTACCTCCGCCGCCAGCCGCACCGGGGCCGCCGCCGAACGAAGCCGCTACTGCCGGTCCGGCCGTCGGCAGCGCGCCGGCGTGGCTCGTGCCGATCGTGTCCGCCGTGTAGGCCAGCGGTCCCGCCAGCGCGGCGAGCACGGCCGCAGCCGCCACCGTCCTCGCCAGCAGGCGCCGCTGCGCACCGGTCCGGGCCAGCGCGCCCAGCCGCGGCGCGAGCAGCATGGCTGCGGCAGCTGCCAGGCCGGTCACCAGGATCACGTACCGCAGCGGCGGCAGCCAGGACGGGCTCCGGTTCAGCAGCGCGAACGACCACGCCGCCGTGCACGCGATGATCGCCGCGAGCCAGTACCTGGCCGCGTCCGTGGTCCGGGCCGCTTGCCACAGCCGGACCGCGCCGATTCCCGCGAGCGCGGCGATCGCGGGCGCCAGGGCGATCGTGTAGTACGGATGAATGATCCCGGCCATGAAGCTGAACACCAGGCCAGTGACCACCAGCCAGCCGGCCCAGACCAGCACCGCCGCCAGGTCGCGGTCCTGGTGCTGACCGGCCCCCGCGGCCGCGATGTCCCCGGCGTCGGCGGCCACGGACGCGCGCCTGCCTCGCCAGGACAGCCAGAGCAGCGCGGCCATGGCAAGCAGCGCCGCGGGCAGCAGCCAGCTGATCTGGCCGCCCATGTCCGCGGCGAACAAGCGGCCGAGTCCGGTGGCGCCGCCGAAGGCCGGCCCGCCGCCGCGGTTGCCGGTGAAGCCGACTGACCCGGTCTCGTTTCCGTCGAGGCGGCCGAGCCCGTTGTAGCCGAGGGCGAGCTGCAAGATGCTGTTGTCGGTAGAGCCGCCGATGTAGGGCCGGTCCGCGGCTGGCGTCAGGACGACCGCGGCGACCCACCAGCCGGCCGACACCAGGACCGCTAGGAGCCCGGCGGCGAGCTGCGCCAGCCGCACCGGCCACCGCCGGGGCCCGGCGATCAGGTACGCAAGACCGAACGACGGCAGTACCAGGAACGCCTGCAGCATCTTGGTGAGGAACCCCAGGCCCAGCAGCGTCCCGGCTAGCACCAGCCATCTGGTGCGCCCCGACTCGATCGCCCGGACCAGCGCGTACGCGGCCGCTGTCAGCAGGAAGACCAGCAGCGCGTCGGGATTGTTGTACCGGAACATCAGCGCTGCGACGGGCGTGATCGCCAGCGCCAGGCCGGCCAGCAGCGCTGCCCACGGCCCGTGCCAGCGCCGCACCGCCGCGTACAGCAGCGCCACGGATGCGACGCCCTCGAGCGCCTGCGGGACCAGCATGCTCCAGTAATTCAGCCCGAACAGCCGGGCCGAGATCTCCATGACCCACAGCGACGCTGGCGTCTTGTCGACCGTGATGAAGTTCGAGGCGTCGAACGAGCCGAAGAAGAATGCTTTCCAGCTCTTGGTCCCGGCCTGGACAGCGGCCGCGTAGAAGTCGTTGGCCCAGCCGTTACGGCCGAGGTCCAGCAGGTACAGCGCCGCTGTCAGCGCAAGCAGCGACCACAGCAGGTAGCGGTGGCGCCGGGTGCTGGCGTGGGCGGCTTCGGCGGGTCGTGCCGCGGCCCGATGCGCGGCGGCGATGGCGGTCATGCGGCGTTCCCCCGATAATTCCGGCCGGATAGCCAGCGGCGAACGCGCATGCGGCTGGTCCGGGAGCCAGGATCGCGTTCGCTGTTAACCGCGACCTCATGGATGCGCAGTCCGGCCTGGCGCGCGAGTGCCACCAGCTCGGCGTCGAAGAATGAGCCGTCGTCGGTTGTCTTCGGGAGCAGTTCGAGCGCCCGGACGCGCGTGATGGCCTTCAGTCCGCACTGCGGGTCGGCGAGACCGGTGCCGAGTCCGGCTTGGACCAGCAGGCTGTAGCCGCACGAGGTCACCTCGCGGCGCGGGCTGCGCTGCGGGTGCGCGCCCGGCCGGAGCCTGGTCCCGACCGCCAGGTCGCCGTGTCCGGCCAGCAGCGGCCCCACCAGCGGGACCAGCGCGGCCGGGTCGATGGACAGCTCGGTGTCGGCGTACGCGAGAACGTCACACCGGCTGCGTGCCCAGCCTGCCCGGACCGCCCGCCCGCGCCCTGGCGCCGGTGCCCGGATCGCGCTGACCTCAGGGAAGGTCGCAGCCAGCTGACTGGCGGCGGCCCAGGCCGCATAGCTGGCGGTGCCGTCGGCGATCGTCACCCGCGCGGTGAACGGAGCCGCTGTGACCAGGAATGAGTGCAGTCCTGCGACGCTCGGGGCGAGGTCACGCTCCCGCGACGGCACCGGGATGACGATGTCGACTTGTGCGGCCGCCTGGGCCGCGGGTTCCAGCTCGGAGGTATCCATGCCGGACAGCTTCGGCGAGCACTCTGGCCGTCGGCTGCCATAGGTTTATGCGCCGGCTCTGAGATAGCGTCAGCCGGGGAGGCGATCGCCGTGACAGATGTGCTGTGCGAGGTTCACGACCTGGTCGCGGTCGTGACGCTGAACCGGCCGGCCCGGCGCAACGCGCTGTCGGGCGAGCTGCTCACGAGCCTGCGGGCCACACTGGCCGGGCTCAATTCCGACCCCGCGGTCCGGGCGATCGTGCTGACCGGCGCCGACCCCGCCTTTTGCGCCGGCCTCGACCTCACCGAGCTGGGTCAGCCCGGCGGCCCGCTGTCCTCGGCCGCGTCCGGCCCTGTCCTCCCCGCACTGGCCAAGCCGCTGATCGGCGCCGTCAACGGCGCCGCGATCACCGGCGGCCTCGAGCTGGCGCTGGCGTGTGATTTCCTGATCGCGTCCGAGCATGCCAGGTTCGCCGACACGCATGCGCGGATCGGGATCATGCCCGGCTGGGGCCTCACCGTTCAGCTGCCCGCTGCCGTCGGCGTGCGGCGGGCCAGGGAAATGAGCGCCACCGGGAACTTCGTCGACGCGCGCACCGCACTGGAGTGGGGCCTGGTCAACCACGTGGTTCCGCACGCGGATCTGCTCGGCTTCACGATGCAGCTCGCAGCAGACGCCGCCTCCAGCGATCCGGCAGCCGTGCAGGCGATCTTCGCGACCTACCGCGACGGCTCGCAGGTAACGGCCGGCGAGGCGGCGGACATCGAGGCCGCAGCGCACGCCCGCTGGCACGCGGCCGGGATCGACAGCGGCCAGGTTGCCCGCCGCCGGGCCGCGATCATCGAGCGCGGCCGTTCCCAGGTCGCCGGCGGCTAACGTCTGCGGAGAACGCGCAGATCGCGGCCGAGAACGACCCGGCTGGGGTCGCCTGGCGCGACACTTAGAGCAGGACTCAAGCCACGTGTGACGCGGGCCTTGAGTACTGCGTCCGGAAGGGGAGGCGCCCGGACCTGTGACCACCGCGCGTGTGGCGCCCGCCGCAGTTGCCCACGGGTCGTAGCTGTAAGAGCCAGGAGCCTTGCTGGTGGGACTGGTGAGCAGCCGGGTGGAGCCGAGTTGGTCTTGCATGAAGTAGGTCGCAGTACCGGAGGAGCTGACGGTTTCAAAGGGCAGGCCATTGGGTCCGTACAGGTAGCTGGTGGTGCCGGCAGTCAGCATCAGCGGAATCGTGCTGCCGGTGTCCCACAGCGGTGCTCAATGCGCAAGTCGCCACAGCCCGCCGTACATCATGACAGCGCCACAGAGCATCGCCCCAGCTAGCACGCAACGTGCCGCCGTTTTGGCTCTCTCAGGGGTTTTCGGACCGAATCGCCTGTGGACTTGCTCCGCCCAAACTTGGGCATAATACGAGGGGGACGACCAGAGCTTGATCGGCGATCAAGATAATGGCCAGGCCAAATAGAGTAACCAGGATAGATTTCGTCACTTTTTTCCCTACCAGGCCGGGAAGATGTCGCCGAGGCTGAACAGATAGCTTTGGCTCACGCCCGCGTAGTGACCGTAACCCACTCCCCAGCCTATTTCATTTCCTGTCGCGTTCCAGCTAGCCGTGCCCTCGTCTCCCCACGTCTCTGCCGCTGAGGGACCCGTGACGTCATAGAAGGCGGGCGCGTAAGCGCTGCCTGTCAGAGACTTGCCGCCGACGAACTGGTTGAGCTGACTTGGACACGGGACCTGTGATTGGTTAACCCAGCCTGCCCGGATCGAGGCTGAAGCACCGGGTATGCCGACGCCCAATTGCGGCCCAACAAATAGCTGGCCGTACCTGGCAACTGTGACCTGCACGCCACCCACCAACGGACAGGGCACCAAGGGTAGCGGACAGCCCGCGGTATCAAAGGTGACATAGTCGGGGAGACGGGGATGGTCAATTACGACGCTGATGGCGCCGATTCCCGGCTGTATGGCGACGCAGTAGGCGTTCCACCACGAGCACAGGCCGCTGGGGTCGGTGGCGTTGAGGGGGTTGTCGCTGGTATAGGTGTAGGGGGCCTGGGTCTGGCTAACGGCGGCGTCGATGGTGAGGAATTGCTGTGATGCTGTGACGGGGTCGTAGTAGCGGTTGCGAAGGTAGTAGAAACCGGTGGCGGGGTCCTGGTACTGCCCGGCGTACAGCAGCGACGTGGTGGCGGTGCCGGTGTGGCTGGTGATGTTGCCCCACAGGTCGTAGGTGTAAGTGCCGGTGACCGCGCCGGTAGAGCTGGTGAGCAGCCGGGTAGAGCCGAGCTGGTCCTGCAGGTAGTAGGTGGGGGTGCCTGACGAAGTGACGGACTCGACGGGCAGGCCGCCGGGGCCGTACAGGTAGCTGGTGGTGCCGGCAGCGAGCATGTCCGGGACGGCATTGGTGTCCCAGCTGTAGCTGGTGGTGGTGCCACTGGTTGTCTGCGATATCAGCAGCCCGTCGCCGTTGTAGGCGTAGCTGGTGGCCGGCCCGGTGGCGGAAGTGTAGCTGGTGAGCTGGTTGGCCTGGTTGTAGCCGTAGCTGATCGTGGTGCCGCTGGTGGTGGCGCCGCTGGTGGTGGCGGTGGCGAGCTGGCCGCCCGGGTTGAACGTCTGGCTGGTGGCGCCGAGGGTGGTGGGGTCGGCGGCGTTGTCGTAGCCGTAGCTGCCGGTGCCGGTGCCGGTGAGCTGGCTGAGCGGGCTGTAGGTGTAGCTCTGGGCAGGGGCGCTGATCGCGGAGCCGGTGGTGGTGGCGGCGGTGAGCTCGCTGTCCTTGCCGAGGGTGTAGGTGAAGCCAGGGTGGTGCCGCCGGAGTTCTTGTCGGTGATCGCGGTGACCTGATCGTCCTTGCTGACGGTGTAGGCGGCGGTATCGCCGTTCGGGTAGGTCTCGCTAGTCATCACGTCGTCTTTGCTGTAGCCGAAGCTGGTCTTGTCGCTGCTCCAGTCGGCGACCGAGGTGAGCTGCTGGTCGGCGTTGTAGCCGTCGGTGACGTTCTTGCCGTTGGGGTAGGTGATCGTGGTGGGGTTGCCGTCAGGGTTGTAGGCATAGCTGACCGGCTGGCCCGCGCCGTTGGTGACGACTCTGGGCAGCCCGTTGGCGTAGTAGGTGTAGCTGGTGGTGCCGGTCCCGTCGGTCATCGAGGTCCGCAGCCCGGCCGGGTCGTAGACATAGCTGATGCCCAGGGTGACACCGTCGGAGTAGGCGACGCCGGTGAGCCGGTTATCGGAGTCGTAGGTGTTAGTGGTGATCAGGCCGTCGGGGCTGGTGGTGGTGGCCAGGTTGCCGTCGCCGTCGTAGGTGTACCCGGTGGTCTCGCCTTCCGGGTTGGTAGTCGATGTGACGTGGCCGAGTGGGTCGGTGACGTAGCTGGTGGTGTTGCCGCCGGGGTCGGTGTAGCTGGTGACCTGCTGGTCCAGGTTGTAGGCGTAGGTCTTGGTGAGGCTGCCGGGCAGGGTGACCTGGGTGAGGTCGCCAGTGTCATCACCGAAGACCTCCAAGAGACGAGACCATAGTCCGTTTCCTTCTTCTGCGGCTATTCATCCAACCGACCGAGGAGCTCGGCCCGGATTCCGGGTGCGTCGGCGACTCCCTGGCTGACGAAGCGCTCAAGCTCGATGTGCCCGTCCTCAAAGAACTCGATCTCCCAGCGCTCGCCTGGCAGGGCGACCGAAATCATCAAAGCTGCATCCCGCACGATCAGCAATTGATAGGCGACGTGGCGCCTGTCAAGCTCGCGGCACAGCTCAGCAGCTTGAGATAGTGCTGTCACTTGTTGAACCTACCGTCCGTGAGAAGCTTCAGTATCACCTTGAAGCCTGGCTGGTTCGCCCGCGCAGCTGCCCGCACTTCGGCCATGGTCATGTCCCCGATATCGGACCAGGACGGCGAGCCTGGCGGCAGTGGTGCCCTAATAATGGAACCAAGCTTGGTCTTCAAGACGTCGGATACCGTCTGACTTCCGGGCGCTACGGCGCCAGTGTCATCGCCGAAGATCTCCGATATCCGAGACCACAGCCCTCCGCCTCCTTCTTCTACGGCTGCTCCAGCGCCGAGGACGTCGAAGAGCGGGCATACAATGGCGCCACCCACGATCCACAACGCGCCGGAGGCGGCTTGTCCGACCTCTTCAGGGGTGTTGCCTGCGGCGCCGATTTCGCTTGGGCAGGCGCCCAACCATGGCAGCCTTCCGCTGCAGTCCGGGCCCCAGCCACTGACGGGATCCTGAATCGTCGGTCCGCCGCCGAGCGGCGGCGGCTCGGTCACGAGCCCTTCGGGATCGGTGGCGTTGAGGGGTCCGTCGCTGGTGTAGGTGTAGGGGGCCTGCGTCTGGGCGACAGCGGGGTCGATGGTGAGGAACTGGGCGGTGGCCGGGTCGTAGTAGCGGTTGCGGAGGTAGTAGAACCCGGTGGCGGGGTCCTGGTACTGGCCGGCGTAAAGCAGTGGTGTGGTGGCGGTGCCAGTGTGCGTGGTGGTGTTGCCCCACGGGTCGTAGGTGTAAGTGCCGGTGACGGCGCCGGTGGAGCTGGTGAGCAGCCGGGTGGAGCCGAGCTGGTCCTGCATGTAGTAGGTGGGCGTGCCTGATGAGGTGATGGATTCGACGGGCAGGCCGGTTGGTCCGTAGAGGTAGCTGGTGGAGCCTGCGGTGAGCATCAGCGGGTCCGGGCTAATGGTGTCCCAGCTGTAGCTGGTGGTGGTGCCGCTGGTGGTCGCCGACATCAGCAGCCCGTCGCCGTTGTAGGCATACGTGGTGGCCGTGCCGGTGGCCGGGGTGTAGCTGGTCAGCTGGTCGGCCTGGTTGTAGCCGTAGCTGGTGGTGGATCCGCTGGTGGTCGCTGTGACTCGGTCACCGCGGGCGTTGTAGGTGTAGCTGGTGGTGGTGCCGCCGGTGGTGGCAGTGGCGAGCTGGCCTCCGGCGTTGAACGTCTGGGTAGTGGATCCAAGGGTCGTAGGGTCGCCGGCGTTGTCGTAGCCGTAGCTGGCGCTACCGGTGCCGGTGAGCTGGCTGAGCGGGTTGTAGGTGTAGCTCTGGGCAGGGGCGCTGATCGCGCTGCCGGTGGTGGTGGCGGCGGTGAGCTCGCTGTCCTTGCCGATGGTGTAGGTGAAGCCGGCCAGGGTGGTGCCGCCGGAGTTCTTGTCGGTGATCGCGGTGACCTGATCGTCCTTGCTGACGGTGTAGGCGGCGGTGTCGCCGTTCGGGTAGGTCTCGCTGGTCACGACGTCGTCTTTGCTGTAGCCGAAGCTGGTCTTGTCGCTGCTCCAGTCGGTGACCGAGGTGAGCTGCTGGTCGGCGTTGTAGCCGTCGGTGACGGTCTTGCCGTTGGGGTAGGTAATCGTGACGGGGCTGCCATCAGCGTTGTAGGCATAGCTGACGGACTGGCCCGCCCCGTTGGTGACGAGCTTGGGCAGCCCGTTGGCGTAGTAGGTGTAGCTGGTGGTGCCGGTCCCGTCGGTCATTGAGGTCCGCAGCCCGGCCGGGTCGTAGACGTAGCTGATACCGGGCGTAACGCCGTCGGAGTAGGCGACGCCTGTGAGTCGGTTATCGGGGTCATAGGCGCTGGTGGTGACGAGGCCGCCGGGGCTGGTAATAGTGGCCAGGTTGCCGTCGCCGTCGTAGGTGTAGCCGGTGGTCTCGCCCTCAGGGTTAGTGGTGGAGGTGACCCGGCCGAGCGGGTCGCTCACGTACTGGGTGACGTTGCCGCCGGGGTCGGTGTAGCTGGTCTGCCGCTGGTCGGGGTCGTAGGTGTAGGTCTGGGTGAGGCTGCCGGGCAGGGTGACCTGGGTGAGGTCGCCGTCGTCGTTGTAGGTGTAGCTGGTGACGTGGTTCTCGGGGTCGGTTTCGGTGGCGACCTTGCCGTTGCTGCCGTAGGTGTAGCTGGTGACGTTGCTGAGCGGGTCGGTGACCTTGGTCAGGTTGCCGTCGTTGTCGTAGGCGTATTTGGTGACGTCGCCGGCCGGGGTGGTGAGGCTGGTCTTGTTTCCGTCGGCGTCGTAGCCGTACTGGGTGACGTAGTTGAGCGGGTCGGTGACGCTGGTCGGTTCGCCCAGGTGGTTGTAGACGTAGCTGGTGGCCTTGTTGGCCGGGTCAGTTGTGCTGGTGAGCTGGCCTTCGGAGTTCCAGGCGTACTTGGTGACGTTCCCGGCCGGGTCGGTGACGGAGGCGAGGTCGTCGCTGGAGTCGTAGGTATAGCTGGTGACGTGGTTGTCGGGGTCGGTGACGGTGTCGGTCTGCCCGTCGGGGTAGTAGGTGTAGCCGGTCACCTTGTTCAGCGGGTCGGTCACGCTGGTCAGCAGCCCGGTACTGTTGTAGGCGTTGGTGGTGGTGTTGCCGCGGCCGTCGGTGGCGGTCAGCACCTCGTTCATGCTGTTGTACGTCCACGACTGGGTGTAATACAGCGGCGCGGGCGCGGTCTTGGTCAGCATGTCCCCGGCCGCGTTGTAGGTCATGGTGGTGACGTTGCCGAGCGGGTCGGTGACCTGGATCAGGTCGAGGTTGCCGTCGTAGGCGTAGTAGGTGATGCCGCCGTCGGGGTCGGTTTCCTGCAGCAGCACGTTGTCGTAGTAGACGTCAGTCCAGATCCCGCCGTCGGGGTCGGTGGTGGTGGCGGTCTGGGTCGCGGCGTTCCACCCGAAGGTGGTGGTCTTGCCGTCGCCGTTGGTCTGCGAGGTGATCCGGCCGGTGGAGGAGCTGTAGGCGTTAGTGAGGATCAGGTGACCGTCGGGGTCGGTGATGCTAGTGAGCTGTCCGGCGCTGTTGTAGGCGTACTTGGTGACCCCGCCGCCCAGCCCGGTGACCGAGGTGAGCAGCCCGCCCGTGTAGGCGTAGCTGACCGTGGTGCTGTTGGGCATGGTCAGCGAGGACAGCAGCCCGGAGGAGTTGTAGGCGAAGGTGACCTTCCGCCCGCCGGCGTCGGTTACCGAGGCGAGTTGCCCGCCGGAGTAGGCGAGGGTCAGGCCGGTGCCGGACCGGTCGGTCTGGGAGGTCAGCTGCCCGGCCGTGTTGAAGTTGGAGTGCGTGCCGTCCGGGGCGATCAGCTGGTAGCCGCCGGACACGGCGGCCAGGCTCGCGTAGACGCCATCCGCGGGAGTGTAGGTGCCGCCGGAACTGGTGAACGTCATCTGCTGCCCGTCGGCGGAGGTGAACGTGACGGTGCTGCCGCTGAAGCTGAGGCTGGCCTGGTAGGGGTCGGTCCAGCCCGGCCCCAGCGGCCCGGTCGCGGTGTCCAGTGAGGTGTAGGCGCGGGTGAGCGCGAAGTTCACGCCGGGCCCCGGCAGGGACGCGTCGGTGACGGTGTCGCTGTAGGCGCCGGTCGCGGTGTTCACCGGATCACCGCGATAGCGCTCCGGCTGCGCCGCCAGGTCGTCGCACGTGCAGCCGTACGTCTGCGCGGTCGGCACCGGGGGCGGGAACTGGGTGCCCGCCGCGACCATGCCCATCTCGTTGCCGGTGGTCTCGGAGAACCAGATCGCGCCGTTCGGGGCGACCCCGAGCCCTCTTGCCCCGTTGCCTGAGGGCACCGGGTCGAATGCCACGTCATCGTTGCCGGGGTTTAGCTGGCCGATCGAGCCGTCGTACCAGTTAGCGAAGACCAGCGATCCGTAGTCAGAGCGGATGTACTGCGGCTGTTCTCCGTTCGGCGATCCCAGCGGCCAGATGTAGGTGATGTAAACCCCGGCGCTGGTCATCGCGGTCAGCGAGTTGGCGGTGCTGCCGAACCACACCCGGCCGTCCGGGCCCATGGTGATATCGCTCAGGCTCCAGCTCGACGGCAGGACATACTGGGTCAGCGACCCGCCAGTGGTGATCTGGTACACGTAGTTCCCGCTCGGCCAGCCGGTAGCCGTGAACCATAGCCCGCCCGGCCCGGCCGTCATGAAGTACGGGGTGATGCCATTGACTCCGGTTGGCAGGCTGAACTGCGTCACCGCCCCGCCCGGGGTGACGTACCCCACCTGATGTCCGATCTCGGTGAACCACACGTTCCCGTCCGGCCCCGGCGTGATGTCGTAGGCGTAGTTGTCGGGGGTGATCGGGAAGAAGGTGAACGACCCCGACGGTGTCAGCTCGCCGATGTAGCTGAGGGTGGTGAACCAGAGATTGCCGTTAGGGCCGGTCGTGATGCCCTGCAGGCTGCCGCTGCTCCACTGCTGCGACGGGACGGGGTACTCGGTGAACGACCCGCCCGGCGTGACCTCGCCGATCTTGCCCGCGCCCTCCTCGGCGAACCACGCGTTCCCGTTGGCTGTCACTGCGACGCCCACCGGTGAACTGCCCGACGTCGGCACCGGGAACTCGCTGATAGTGCCGCCGCCGCCGGGCAGATTCAGAGGCGCGATCCTCTCGGTCCGCGGCCGCTGCGCGACAACTCGCCCAGGCGCCGCGCCGAGCCCGTGCCAGGCAACCAGCCGCGCCCGCCGCACCGTCCCGTGAACCCGTACGTGCCGGATGTGCCGGACCCGGACCACCCGCAGTGACGGATGAAGAGCCGGGACCACCCTCGTCGGATGGACCAGCACCCGCCGGTGCGGCGGGGCTGCCGCCGAAGCGCTCACGTGACGCGGGCTAGCAGCCGCCGAAGCGCTCGCGGCGGCCTGCGCCGACAGGAAACCCAGGAGCAGGCTCAGGGCTGCGAGCACGCCGAAGACACGGATATTCCGCACCGGTACCCTCCGACGCTCTCCGGCCGGGGGGCGCCTCGATCAGCTCCCGCGCTGCCAGCCGGTGCTGGCAGAGCCAAGAATGAAGCGAGTCACATCAGCGTGTCAATACCTCTACATCGCGACTTTCTTTCCTGCATAAACGCAAGAGCTATGTCATACCGCTGAACTGGTGGTCAGCTCTAAGCCGCCTTGAGCCGCGGGTACCAAGTCAGCCCGCAACAACGGCTGGGCGAATTACGAACCAAGTCATGTCGACATGTCAACCACCGGCTCGTACCAGCTCGAGGGGTTACGGCATCAGCCCGTAAGGCCCACATGCTCCACGTGTGGCTGAGGCTCGTATTATTCGATCTGGTACTCAGCGGCCTTCCGCCAGTCTTCTCTGCATTGCGGAATGCTCGTTTGCGACGCAGCAGCTTACCTAGGGCGAATGGCCTGCCTTGAGCGCGCGAAGTGCCTTCGGAATGAGTATCACCCAGTTCGAAGGCAAGTTGGAGGCCATGAGCACCGAAGAACCGGTCGAGATTGTGGCCCTGGTCACAATCCGAACCGAGAACCTCGTAAATGGCCTCCACGGTCTGCGCGCCCGAATCCGTCCAAGAAACGCAAGCCCTGACGCTGCACTTAAGTGGGCGAATGTGGATCTGGTCTTCTATTAAGTGGCGCGGTCTTTGTGGGGTATATTTCTGACCTCAGGGCTTGCCCGCCCGAGGGCAAGGGAATCTGGGCAGATCGGTGCGCGCCCGCACTGATTCGTGGCCTGCGGCGGTGAGCGACCACCGGCGGCGTCTTGCCTGAGTGGCAGACTGTCGCCATGGCTTACGCTGCAGCCCCCGACAGATACGACGACAAGATGCCCTACCGCCGGAGCGGCCGGAGCGGGATCAAGCTCCCGGAGATCTCGCTCGGCCTCTGGCAGAACTTCGGCGGCGAGAACGCACTCGA
>Ga0335073_10008219_pt1 | contig 14635 bp, 9 predicted proteins | sample Lox_Sample_22_FD_207093 | JGI IMG/M metagenome (GOLD analysis project Ga0335073, IMG submission 207093) | Soil microbial communities from Loxahatchee National Wildlife Refuge, Florida, United States - Lox_Sample_2.2 | ecosystem: Environmental > Terrestrial > Soil > Wetlands | place: USA: Florida... | reverse complement strand
GGCCCCGCAGGCGCCCGCCGTCCAGAGCGGGGTGCCGCGTCCTGTCGGCGGCACCCCGCTCGCAACAAGTTGGCAGCGTGGCGGCGGTTTCCGGCGGAATGCGGTACGGTCCCCGTTCATGGAAGTGAACCTTTGCGTCCTGTTGTGGGCTCATGACGGACGCGACGCCGATCTCAGCGCCTACGAAGACCAGGTGCTGGGCATGCTCGCCGAGCACGACGGGCAGGTGGTCCACCGGGCCCGGACCGTGCCCCGCCATAGCAACAGCGACGAGCCCACCGAAGTGCAGCTCCTGCGGTTCGCCTCCGAAGCGGCGCTGGACGGCTACATGCAGGACGCCCGCCGCGAGGCGCTGGCCGGCCAGCGCGACGCGGCGATCGCCATGACCGAGGTCATGCGCATCCACCTGGTCTAGGTAGGACCGTAACGTTCCCGGAACGGGGCGGACCTACGCTTGAGCGCGGAGGGTGCCCCGGTGAACTGGCTCTGGCGGCTGGCACGGCCGGCGACGGCGTGGACGCTGGCCGGCCTGACGGTGCTGCTGACCGGCGCGCTGATACCGCTGTCGCTCGCGGCCCGGCAGAGCCCGTTCGCGGCCGGGGGGGCGAACGTCGTGATCTCCCTGGTCTTCGCCGCAGTCGGGCTGGTGGTCGCCCGGCACCGGCCGCGGAATCCGCTCGGGTGGTTCATGCTCTCCCTCGGCCCGGGCTTCATGTCCCAGATCGACCTCGGCCTGTACGACGTGCTTAACTACCGGCTCGGTCATCACCTCCCGCTCGCCCCGGTCGTTCTGATCCTGTACCACGTGTCGGAGCCCGGGATCGCGCTGCTCCCGCTGATCATCTTGCTGTTCCCGGACGGGCGGCTGCCGTCGCCCCAGTGGCGGCGGATCGTGGGCGGCTATCTCGCGCTCGCCCTGGCCGACGCGATCGTGCAGGCCCAGATGTCGGTATACGCACTGACCCATCACCGCACTCAGGTGGACACCAGCGGCCAGCTGCTGCTCTCCGATGGTCACGCATACGGGGCGTTCTTCGCGCCCGTGGCCTTTATCTTTTTCGCTTCCTGGATTGTCGCGGTCGGCTACCAGGTGGTGAGCTGGCGGCGGGCCTCCGGGGAACGGCGTCAGCAGCTCAGCTGGCTGATGGCCGGGGGTGCCGCGGCCCTCGTCTCGTTTATCGCCGCCGCGTTCGCAGGCGCCGCGCATGGCGGCTGGCAGGTGGTCAGCGACGTGCTGGTGATGGGCATCGCGGCCTTGCCGGTGGGCATGGGCGTGGCGATCCTGCGGTACCGGCTGTACGAGATCGACCGGATCGTCAGCCGGACGCTGGCCTACGCGATCGTGACCGGGCTACTGGTCGGGGTGTACGCGGGGTTGGTGCTGCTGGCCACGCGGGTGCTGACGGTGAGCTCGCCGGTGGCCGTGGCCGCCGCCACGCTGGCCGCGGCGGCCCTGTTCACGCCCCTGCGGCGGAGGGTGCAGCGGGCGGTGGACCGCCGGTTCAACCGGGTCCGGTACGACGGGGACCGCACGGTCGAGGCCTTCGCGGCCCGGCTCAAGGACGCGGTGGAACTGGAGGCGGTCCGGGCCGACCTGGCCGGGGCGGTGAGCCGGGCCCTGGAGCCGGCGCACGTCTCGATCTGGATCGCCCGCGACTGACAGCCCCGCTAGGGTGCGGTCATGGAGACCGCCTTCTCGGCCCGGCTGCGGACCCAGTGCGATCGCATCTGGGCCGGCCTGCACGCGCACCCGTTCCTGGGCGAGCTGGCCCGCGGGACCTTGCCGCTGGACCGGTTCCGCTTCTTCCTCGAGCAGGACCTGCTGTACCTGCCCGCCTTCGCGCGCTGCATGGCCATGGGCGCGGCCAAGTCGGTCAGCGATGCGGACCTGGAGTTCTTCACCCGGCAGCTGGACGGGATCATCCGGCTGGAGATCCCGAGCAACCGGCGGCTGCTGGACCAGGTGATCGGCCTGGGCGCGCAGGACCGGGGCGGCGCGCGGGGGATGGCCCCGGCCAACGTGGCCTACACCAGCTTCCTGCTGGCCACCGCGGCGGCGGGCGGCCCGCTGGAGATCACCGCGGCGATCCTCCCGTGCTCCTGGAGCTATATCGAAATCGCCGACGGCCTGAAGGACGAGATCGCCGACCATCCCGTGTACGCGGACTGGGTGGCCTTCTATCTCCAGGAGGAGGAGGCCAACCTCGTGCTGAACATGCGGCAGACGTTCGACGACATGACCCAGGTGGTCAGCGAGGAGAAGCGGCAGCAGCTCGCCGACATCTTCACCATGAGCTCACGGCTCGAGGGGATGTTCTGGGACATGGCCTACACCCTCGATCAGTGGCCCGATCTGTAGGGGGGCCCGGCCTGTAAGGGAACCAGCCCGAACACCGTCGCGGGTGAGCCTGAGCCGCCCCGGATCCGGAGTCCTCCGATGACGATCCAGCTCCCGACCGGCGGCAGCTGGCTCAGCCCGCACAGGTTTTCCAGATGCAGGCGGTGCTCGCCGAGGAGTATCCGGTTAGCGGCGAAGGCGGGGTCGGCGCCCGGGTCGATCCCCATCGTGTCGATCCCGAGGACGCCGACATCGCGCTGCTTGATCAGCCAGTCCGCGGCCTCGGCCGCGAAGCCCGGGTAGTGCATCACGCCACTGGAATCCGCGTTCCGGTAGGCCGCTGGGTCAGCCCACCGGCCCTCGAAACCGGTCCACGCAATGACGGCGCTGCCGGGCGGGATCGGCCCGAAGGTATCCTCCCACCGGCTGATCTCCGCGGCGCCGAGGGCGAAATCGGCATCGCGTCCGGCCGCCGCCCGCACGTCGAGCACGACCGCCGGGCGGAAGAAGTCGGCGGCGTCCAGGTCATCCGCGGCCGCCTGGCCGGCGTGGAAATGGGCCGGCGCGGCCCAGTGCGTCCCGGTCTGCTCGCCGATCGTCAGCGACTGCAGGTAGTAGCCGTCCCGTTCAATGGTGGCCGCCGGACGGAGCTCGACCGGCGGATCGCCGGGGAACACTGGCGTGCTCTGGTCGATGACGTGGCTGAGGAAGACGACCCGGCTGAAGCCGAACGGGGCGGGGCTCACGACGCGAGGTCAGGACTCGTCCTGGCCGGGACCAGCTTCGTCAGGCGGCGTGGCCCAGCTTTGGCGGCCGCTGGGGCGAGGGCCGGCCGCCGCCGGCGGCGGGCGCCTGGGCAGCCCGGACGGGGCCGGGGCCAGGCCGACCTGGCCCGGTGCCTCGCGGCCGCCCTTGGACCAGCGCGACTCGACCTCGTCGAAGATGGGCAGCCTGCGCGCGGTCTCCGCGCGCGGCACCACCACGCCGACGTCCCCGCCCGGCGCGTCGGACGGCCCGGGGCGTCGGGCCGCCGCCAGCGGCTCGGCCGCAACCATGGCCTGCGGGCCGCGACCCGACCAGGCCGGCTCGGCCCGGGTCGCTGATACGTCCGGCGCCGCAATCCGGGCGGGCGCGAAGCCGGCCGAGGCGGCCCGCGACTCGGCCAGGCCGGGATCAACGGCGGCGCTGTAGTGGGTGAGGATTTCATCGGGGAACCAGACCAGGGCGGTGAGACCACCGAGATCGGCCTGGTTCAGCCGGACCCTTATCCCGTGCCGGGCCGCCAGCCGGGCGACCACGGGCAAGCCCATCCACTTAGGGACGTCGATATCCGGCGGGGGCGGATTGTCGAGCTGCTGGTTCGCGTAAGCCATCTCATTGGCGGGCATTCCGATGCCCCGGTCGGTAATGTCGATCAAGGCGCCGCCGCTGCTCAGAATGCGGCCCGTGATTCGGACCGGCATATCGGCGGCCGAGAACGATGTCGCGTTGTCGATCAACTCCACCAGGAGATGCACCGCGTCATGGACGGCGGGCCCGCGAACGGCAATGTCCGGCTGAACCTCAAATGAGACGCGCGGGTAATCCTCGACCTCCGCGAGCGCGGCCTCGACCAGGTGGGCGAGCGTCACCGGATGCTTCCAGTCCGGGGCCGTCTCCTGGCCAGCCAGGACGAGCATGTTCTGCGAATTGCGGTGTATCCGCATGGCGATGCGATTCAACCGCCCCAGGCTGGCCAGGCGCTGCTGATCCTGCTCACCGTGCTGCAGGCCCTCGATCAGGCGGAGCTGGCGTTCGACCAAGGCCTGGCTGCGGCGGGACAGGTTCAGGTACATGGCGTTGAACTTGCTGCGGAGCGCCGCGTCGCTGGTCGCCGACTGCGGCGTCTCGCGGCGCATCTGATCGAAGGTCCGGGCCGTCTCTTCGGGCCGGGTGAAGGAGTCCACCTCGGCAGGCCCGGCTTCCGCGAACCGCGTCCCGACGGCGACGGGCGGGACGGACTTCTCGCGTGCGGCGGGATCCCGCGGATACGCGTGGACTCCGCTGCCGCCGCGCGCTCCCGCCATCGCCCGCTCGGCGTCATGCGCGGGGTGGTCGGCCTGCCCGGCTGGGGCCTCGGCCGGGGTCCGCACCACGTCCGCCGTGATGAGCGCGGCCACCGCGAGGACCAAGACCAAGAAGAGGATTCCGGCCAGCATGCTCTCACATCCCGCCCGGGGTCAGGCACGCGGCCGGATCGAAGCGCTCGGCCTCGGGCACAAGCGAGAACCGGCCCAGCGGAACCAGCATGGCCCTCCCTTTCCCGCCCGCCTATTCTGCGCACCAAGGCAGAACGACGTCAACGCAACTCTAATCGCTTAACGACTAGCACATGTCCCATACGAGAGGGAAGCCGGTAATGTCCCGGAGGATCAGGTCGCGGGGTCAGCCTCAACGTCCTCGGAGAGGTCGGGCGAGACCACTTCCTCCGCCGCCTGCTGCCGCGTCTTGGTGCCCAGCAGGTAGAACAGGACGCCGACCACGATGATGACGGCCAGCGGGACGATCTGGCTGAGCTCGTACTGCAGCCGCTGGTGGGAGAAGCCGAGGTAGGCGAGGTCGGCGTTCGGGTCTCCGCCGGCGCCGAACCACGTGACGCCGAAGCCCGGCCAGATCAGCACGACCGTGGCCAGCAGGCACAGCAACGTGGGCAGGATCGAGCAGATCCACGCTCCCGTCATGCCCCACGGCACGCGGTAGGGGCGGTGGACGTCGGGGCGGGAGTACCTGAGCTTGACCAGCGCGGGCAGGATGAACAGGTACGAGATCGTCGTCGTGGAGATCGTCAGCCCGAGCACGGCGGAAAAATACTTGGCCGAGTTGCCGCCGGTGATCTGGAAGGCCGCGATCATGAGCACGGTCGCCACGATCCCGGAACAGATGTTCATCCCGATCGGGGTCCCGAACCGGGAGGAGAACGTGCCGAGGACGCGGGGACCAGCGCCGTCGGCGGAGGCCACCGCCTGGTTCCGGTCTGAGCCCATGATCCAGGTCGTCCCGGCACTGGCCAGGGCGAAGATGAACACGACAGCTACGATCCGGCCCAGGACCAGCCCGGCGCCGGTGAGCGTGGCCCCGCTGGCGGAGACGCTTCCGCCGTACACGGTGAACACGGACTTGACGGAGAGCAGGAATCCGGTCAGCCCCGACACCTCGTTCTGCGGGAGCACGATCAAGATGGCCAGGATCGGGATCCCGTAGGCCAGGAACGTCGTGAAACCCGACCACCCGACCGCCTTCGGCACGTCACGCACCGGGTTGACCATCTCCTCGCCCGCGGCCGAGGGCACCTCGAGGCCGGCGTAGTTGAACAGCAGGACCGGCACCACGGCGATGAAGATCGCGTAGGTGGGCAGGAAGGCGTGGCCACCGAAACCGTGCACCCCGTGCTTGCCGGCGTAGATGGCGACGGTGATGACGAAGATCGTGATCAGTGCGCCGCGCGCCCAGGCCCCGACCGTCGGGACCCACTTGCCGTACTGCAGGGACACGATGGCCGCTCCGATGACGAACCAGATGAAGACCACCGCGTACACGTACTTCCAGGCGCCGCCTACGTTCCCGAAGAACTCCTCGATCGCGGCGAACGAGACGATCGTGAGCGATCCGCCGACCCAGATCGGGTTGGAGATCCAGTAGATGACCGAGTTGACCGCAGCCACCGGGCGCCCGAACGCCAGCCGGCTCCAGACGTAGGGGCCGCCCTCCTCCGGGAAGGCCGAGCCCATCTCGGCGATCGAGAGCCCGTAAGGCAGGAAGAAGAAGATGGCCAGGAAAATCAGCCAGGTAAAACCCTGCGCGCCGTTGCTCGCCACCGCGCCGATGGTGTCCAGCGTCACCACCGTGCAGATCAGGTAGAAGAACATATCGAAGCGCCGGAAGTGACGCCGCAGTTTCTTCTTCTCTTGCAGGGCGGTAACGGTCGTCTCGAAGACCGGTTCGGCCGTGGCCTGGGACACCTCGCACCTCCAGGGAGTCGGTGACATCCAATCAAACGGGAAACAGCCGTGGCAACCGACACGGGAGGAACATTTCGGCCGCAGATGGCCGGCCGCTGACGCTGACCGCGGGGCGGTCCTCGCCTAGCACGCCTAGCGGGCCGCGCTCTCCCGCCGGATGCGGAAGAACTGAGACCGCAGGATGAAACGGGCGGCGAGCATCAGGATCAGGCCGGCCGCGACGACGCCGATCAGGGACCACCGCTGCGACTGAGGCGCGCCCTGCACCGACTTGTAGACGATCCAGGCCAGGAACCCGGTGGCGGCCAGCGGAAGAATGCCGATCAGGATGGCGTCCCAGGCATTGCTGAAGACACGGCGCCGGTAGTACACGATGGCCGACAGCGCGGTCAGCAGGTAGAAGCTCGCGTAGAGCACGCCGCTCACGTCGATCAGCGCGGTGAAGGCGTTCTCGATCGAACTGGCCAGCAGGTACACCCAGGTGACCGCGATGAGGATCACGCCGATGACGATGCTGGCGATGGCGGGCGTGGAGAAGCGGGTGCTCACGTTGCCCAGGATGGCCGGCAGGACCCGGTGGCTGGCCATCCCGTACAGCATCCGGGCCAGGATGACGATGCTCACCCCGGTGGACGCGATCACCGACAGGGCCAGGGCCAGGGCCATCACCTTGGCCGCGCTGCCGCCGCCGAGCGCCTGCGCGATGTAGACCAGCGGCGCGGTCGCGTTGGCCGCCAGCTTGCCCGGCGACACCACTCCCTGCAGGCCCATCTGGCAGAACGTGTAGATGACGATGAGGATGCCGACCGCGATGACGGCGGCCCGGCCCGGGTTCTGCCGCCGGTGTTTCACTTCCTCGTTGACGTAGACGGTCGCGTCCCAGCCGGCGATCATGAACACCGCGAACAGCAGCGACGCCGCCACGTCGCCGTGCCCGCCGATGCCGGTGAGGCTGAACCAGCCCCTGGTTATCGGGACGGTGCCATGATGGTGACCCAGTACTTCCACGAACCCCCACACCGCGAAGCCGATCAGGATCGTGTACTCGATCACGCCCATCGCGACCTGGCTGCGCGCGGTCAGGCGGATGCCGATGACGGCGATTACCAGCAGGACCACGATGACGGCCGTGCTGATGATGATGTTGGGCCAGGTGCTCACCGCGTTGACGCCCGCGATGGCCAGGACCGACGGACCGAGGACCACCACGCCGGAGACGGCCGCGATGAGGCTGGCGGCGATCATCAGCCACCCGGTCATGAACCCCAGGTAAGGGTTGATCGCCCGGCCGACCCACTCGAACGACGCGCCGCAGTTCGCGCTCCACAGGTTCAGCCTGCGGTAGGCGTTGGCGATGATCAGCATCGGGATCCCGCACAGGACGATGATCGGCCCGCTGCCGTAGGCCGACGACGCCGCGAGGTAGGCCAGCACCAGCCCGATCGCCACGGTAGGCGCCGAGTTGCCCATGCCGATGATCGTGTCCTGGGCGGCCCCGATCGCGTCAGGCTCGAGCCGGGCGGGGAGGACCTGAGTAGCTGCCGGGATGGCAGTTACGGTTCGATCCGTCATCGATTCTCCTGTACGGATTCCGCCGATGGCTGGTCTGTGCGGCTTCAAGGAACAGGGCCAACTCTAATGCGTGACCGCCTGACACGCGCCGGTTCTGATTTAACGGAAGAAATCGGGCCGTTTCGATATCCGTGCCGAAGTTAGCGGACATCAGCCTTCACCGAGATTGGCCAGGCTCTGATGGACCGCCTCGGTCAGCGGATCTCCTGGCGGCAGCGTCCGCTCAGCACGCGCCGCCGTATCGTGCAGCAGCCTGATCGCGTCTCCGACACGCCCCACGGCGTAGTACAGGTGGGCCAGGCGGACCAGGCGGACCAGCGTGTCCACGTGATCGGGCCCGAGAACCCGCTCCGAATCGGCGCAGCTCCGCTCGGCAAGCTGCACCGCGGCCGGCATCCGTCCGCCCGCTTGGTAGGCAGCGGACAGGCCCTCGGCGGTCGCGATCGTATCTGGATGACCGCGCCCCAGGGCCTTGTCGCGGTCGGACAGTACCCGCTTGTACTGCGAGATGGCATCTTTCACCCGGCCGTCGGCCAGGAAGGCGGCGGCCAGCCGCTCCCGGGCGGCGATGGTCCGCCCATCGCGGGAACCCTGCAGCCGCTCGTGCTCGGCCAGACTGCGCGCCAGCAGCCGGCCCGCGGCGGCGTAGTCACCAGCGGCCTGGTACGCCGTGGCCAGCTCGTCACGGACGCTGAGGGTTTCCGGATGCCCGTCGCCGCGGGACTGTTCGTATTCGGCCACGACGCGGACCATGACGCTCACCGCGTCAGCGGGCTCGCCGGCCGTGATGAGGGCCCGGGCCAGGCTGACCCGAGCCTCGACGATGGCGGGATGGCCGGGCGCGAGCTCGCGGGTCCGGTCGGCCAGCACCCGCTGGTACCACTGAACGGCCTCCCCCGCGTTCCCGGCCGTCAGGTACGCCGCGGCCAGCCGGGCGGCCGCCGCGAGCGTATCCGGGTGGCCGGCGGGCAGCTTGGCGTCACAGCGCGCGGCGAGATCCTGCCAGAACTCCACGGCCGGCCCGGCGAGCCGGGCCTGGTCCAGGCTGCGGCCCACCCGGGGCAGCAGCGGGTGGCACCCGTCGGTCCACAGTGCATCGACGGCTGAGTCCTGCAGGCAGGCGACGTTCGCCCGCAGGCTGGCCGCCGTCCACGGCGCCGGCTCTTCGACGGGCCAGACCTCGAGCAGCGCGTCCGCGGCCGCCCGCGCCGCTGGCTCCTGGAACTCGGCGGGCGCCGCTAGCTTGATCGCCGCCTGAAGGGCCGAGCTCATCAAGACGGTCGGCGGCGTGACGTCCCGGTTGATGCTGATCAGCCCGGCTCGCTCGAGGGCGAGCAGTACATCCCAGGCCTGCCTCGGGTCCAGGCCGAGGTACGCGGTCAGGGCCTGGGCGCCGAAGATGGTTCCCGGGATGCCGTGACCGTCCAGCAGGGCCAGCAAGACCAGCGTAAGCCGGACCGACGGGCTGGGCAGCAGCGATTCCGCTCGTTCCAGGCACAGGACCCAGGTCACCATGGCCGCCGACGGGATCTCGTCGGCGCTGGCCCATATCTCATCGCGTCGCTGGATGAACAGGTCCCGGTAGTCACGGCAGGTCAGGCTGGAGCCGCCGATCACCGCGGAGGCCTGGCCGAGCGCCAGCGGCTCGCGGCCGAGCGTCTCGACCAGGTCGATGGCGCCCTGACGCTGGACCGGGTTCGAGCTGAGCCGTTCGGTCAGGCCGTTCAGCGCCTCCCGGGTACTGAAGAACCCGACCGGGATGACCCTCGTCCCGGGCCGGCCGATGGCGGGAACACGTCGCGGGCTGGTGATCAGCAGCCGGCCGGCCGGCCCGGCAGGCCACAGCGCGGTCAGGTCGACGGCCTCCGGTAGGTCATCGAGGACCACCAGCCAAGGCTGCCTGGTCTCGCCCAGCCAGCTGGCGAAGCGGACCGCGACCGATTCGGCCGTGCCGGCCGGTTCGAGGCCCGTGGCCGCGACCGAGGCCTGCACGAACCCGGACAGCACCGCGGCCCGGCTGGTCACCGAGATCCAGATCAGCCCCTCGATGACGCGTGATCGCCACAATGACTCCGCGATCACCACGGCGATCTGGGTCTTGCCGCAGGTGCGGGACCAATCCGGCAGGCCCTCGGCGGAGGCTGGGTCCGGCACGAGCGCAACGGCGGAGCCAGGGACGAGGGCGTCGGCGAGACCGGCGGCGGTGTCGGGACGGTCGGTGAACCCGTCAGCGAGCGGGGGTACCTCGCCGATCCGGAACCGCCGAGCTGGCTCAGCCGGTATTGCCACTGGGCATCACCTGCCCGCCACCCCCCTCGTTGCTGCTCTCCCGAGAGCCTCCTCTGAACATCTAAATAACACGCGCAGGCAGGGATCCGGAGAGCTTTGCCTATATCGGACCTTTACTGACATTGTGATTCGTCATGCGGGAACTCAGGTGCCCGCGATGCTGGCCAGGTTCTGCCGGACGGTCTGGGTCACCGGGTCGCCGGCGGGCAGGACCCGCTCGCAGCGCGCAACCGTATCCCGGAGCACCGCTTGCGCGTCGCCGACCCGGCCCACGGCGTAGTACAGGTTCGCCAGCCCCGCCCGCCGGATCAGCGTGTCCACGTGATCGGCGCCCAGAACCCGCTCCGAATCGGCACACGTCTGCTCGGATAGCTGGACCGCCAGCGGCATCTTTCCCGCGGCTTGGTTGGCGCCGGCCAGGTTCGCCCTTGTCGCGATGGTGTCCGGATGGTCGCGTCCGAGCACCTCGGTCCGGTCCGCCAGCACCCGCTTGTAGGCGGAGATGGCCTGCTTGACCTTGCCGTCGCCGAGGAGGGCCGCGGCCAGCTGACCGCGGGTGGTGATGGCATGAACGTCGCGGGGACCCTGGTACCGCTCACGTTCGGCGAGCGTCTGCGTCAGCAGGCGGATCGCCGCCGCGGCATCGCCGGCGGCCTCGTAGGCGCGGGCGAGCTCGTCCCGGACCGCGAGGGTATCCGGATGGCCCGCCCCGCGGAACTGCTCGGACTCGGTCACGGCCCGGCGCAGGACGGTCACCGCGTCCGCGGGCTCGCCCGCGGCGATCAGGGCGTCGGCCAGGCTGACCCGGGCCGCGATGATGGCCGGGTGCCCGGGCGCGAGATCGACGCTGCGTTCGGCCAGGACCCGCTGGTACCAGGTGACCGCCTCGGCCCCGTACCCGGCCGCCAGGTACGCGCCGGCCAGGTGAGCGGCGACGACCAGCGCGTCGGGGTGGCCCGGGGGCAGCTTGTTGTCGCAGTGGATGGACAGCTCACGCCAGTACTCGACGGCCGGGCCGGCCAGCCGGGCAGTGTCGAGGCTCCGTCCGGCGCGCAGCAGCAGCGGATGGCATCCGTCGGCCCACAGGAGGTCGGTGGCCGCGCCCTGCAGGCTGGCCGCGTTCGCGCGCAAGGCGACGGCTGTCCACGGCGCCCTTTCGTCGATGGGCCACGCTTCCAGGAGCGCGCTCGCGGCCGTCCGGGCCGCCCGGTCATGGAACGCCGCGGGGGCCGCCAGCCTGATCGCGGCCTGTACCACCGGGCTCATCCGGATCGTCGGCGCTTCGGTCCGGTTGATGCTGAGCAGGCCGGCCCGCTCGATGACGAGCAGCGCATCCCATGCGGGCTGGGGGTCGACGGGCGTACCGAACCCGGCGGGGGTGCCGCCCAGGTAGCTGCTCACCGCCGGGGTCTCGAAGACCGCAGCGGGGATCCCGTGGCCGTCGAGCAGGGCCATGAGAACCAGCATGAGCCGGACCGACTGTCCCGGCAGCAGCTGCTCGGCCTGCCCCAGGGCTAGCGTCCACGTGACCGAGGCGGCCGAGGAAACCTCGCCCGCCGCCACCCCGATCTGCTGCCGCCTGCGGGCGAAGTAGTCCCGGAAGTCGCGGCAGGCCAGCGTCGAGTTGGCGATGACCGCGGCGGCCTGGCCCAGGGCCAGCGGTTCGCGGCCGAGGGCCTCGATGAGGTCGATGGCGCCCTGGCGCTGAGCCGGGTTCACGCTGAGCCGTTCGGTCAGGCAGCCGAGGGCTTCGCGGACGCTGAAGAAGCCGACCGGGAACACCCGGGCCCGGTGCCGGCTGGCCACGACGGTGGACTGAGGGCTGGTAATGAGGAGCCGGCCCGCGGGTCCCTCCGGCCAGAGCCCGTCGAGTTCGTCCACGTTCGGCAGGTCGTCGAGCACGACCAGCCACGGCTGATGCGTTTCGGCGAGCCAGCTGACGAAGCGGGCCGCGACCGACTCGGCGGTGCCCGTCGGCTCGATGCCCGTAGCCGCCACCCACGCCTCGACGTAGCCCGATAGCACCGCTGAGCGGCTGGTGGCGGAGATCCAGACCACCACGTCGACGGCGCCCGACCGCCACAGCGTTTCCGCGAGCATGACCGCGATCTGCGTCTTGCCGGACGCGCCCAGCCAGTTCTGCCTGCCCTCGGCGAACTCCGATCCCGGCACGAGCGCGACGGTCGTGCCCGGCAGCAGGGCGTCCAGGATGCCCCGGGCGGTATCGGGCCGGTCGCTGAAGCCCTCGGCGAGCGGAGGCACGTCGCCCACCCAGAACCGCACTGATTGCTCAGTAGGCACGGGGGGCCTTCTCCGTATCGGGATCTCGCTGACATCCACCATTATGCACGTGCAGGCGCGTCGGCGGCATGTGCATCCGCCGGCCATTTCGGCGGGTCGCGGCGAACCGGGTCCGGGGAGCGGGCACCACGGCCCGTTCGGTATAAAAACTACCCATCGCCCAGGGATCGGGCGCCTACGGCGCGGAACCGGCGGGGCCGGCGACCGAGGCCAGCAGGGCGGCCCGGGCCTGGTCCACCGCGGCCAGCATCGCGCCGCGCAGCACCGGTTCGCCAGGGACACCGGTCGGGACCACCCGCGGGTGAGACGGCCAGATGGCGGCCACGGCGGCCGCTACCCGAGAGGCCAGGGCGATGCCGCCCGCGCGGCCCACCTCGCCGCCGAGGACCACCAGGCCCGGGTCGAGCACCACGCAGACCGAGGCGACCCCGACCGCGACCCGCTGCGCGAGGTCGTCGAGGAACGCGGCGGATTCGGCCGACGGCGAGGACACCGCGGCCTGGACCGCCTCAGCGGGCGTCGACGCCGGGAACCCGTAGCGGGCCGCGAGCTCGCGCACCGCGGTGCCGCCGGCCAGCCACTGGAAGCCGCCGCTGGCCGGGTGCCTGATGTCGGTGTGCAGCGGGGCGCCGTGCACGGGCAGGTAGCCGATCTCGCCCGCCGCCCCGGCCGTGCCCCGGTGCAGCCGGCCGCCGAGCATGGTGGCCAGGCCCAGCCCGACGCCGAGCCACACCAGGACGAAGTCGTCGGTGCCGGCGGCGGCGCCCGCGGCCCGTTCGGCCATGGCGGCGAGGTTCACGTCGTTCTCGATCACGACCGGCTGGTGCAGGACGTCGCGCAGGGCGTCCAGGGCGCCCTCGTGCCACGCGGGCAGGTTCACCGCCAGCTGCGGGTCACCGGTCTGCGGGTCGACCACGCCGGGACTGCCGATGACCAGCGCGCTCAGCCGGGCGAGGTCGATCCCGGCGCTGGCGCAGGCCCGCTCGATGACCCCGCGGACCAGTTCCACCGGATCATCGGCACCGTTGGGGTCAACGCTCACATCGGCCACCCGGCGGCCGGTGACGTCGGCCACCGCGGCGCTGACCAGGTCCAGATCCATGTACAGGCCGGCCACGTAGGCGCTGGACGGGACGACCGAGTACAGCGCGGCGTTCGGGCCGCGGTTCCCGGCCTGCTCCCCCACCACCGTCACCAGCCCGCGTTCCTCGAGCCGGGCCAGCATCTGCGACACCGTAACCTTGGACACTCCGGTGTACTCGCTGATCTGGGACCGGGTCAGCATCCCGCCGCGCAGCAGCAGGTCGAGCGCGGCACGGTCGTTCAGCTCGCGCAGCAGGCTCGGCGTGCCCGGCCGGGCCCTCGTTTCGGCCGCCGGCCGGGACGGGAGTGGGTGCTGCATCGCGGTCCCTTCTTCGCGCAAACCACAAGGCCCCCGTCTATCACGCCACGGAAGCAGCTTTCGTTTCGATCTGGCAACGAGGGCTATCTTATAGGAAAGTTTCCTGTTAGTTTCGCCCTACGGCTAGTCATAGTTTCGACGCCGAGATCATTACTCGGAAGGCACGCCGAGATCATCACCCGGAAGGAGTGCCAGCAGTGGGACTCAGGAAAACGCCGGCCGCGCTGGTCGCGTTCGGCACCGCGGCTGCGCTCGCGATCGCGGGCTGCAGCTCGAGCAGCAGCTCGTCGGCCGGCGGGTCGTCATCCTCATCGTCGGCGCCGGCGCAGCTCACGGTGTGGCGGATGGGCGCTTCCGTCCCGTCCGAGGTCACCTGGATGAACGGTGTGGTCAGCCAGTTCCATAAGGATTACCCGCAGTACGCCAGCACCAAGGTCAAGGTGGTCTGGGTGCCGTGGACCAGCCGTACCACGGACTGGAACAACGCGCTGGCCAGCGGCAAGAACGCGCCCGACATCACCGAGCTGGGCAATACCGACACGCCCACCGAAGCGTCGCTCGGGGTGCTGACCAACGTCAGCAGCTACGTGGACTCGTGGTCGGCTAAACCGGGGATCGTGTCCGGCATGCTCGCCAACGACACGCAGAACGGGGACGTCTACGCCGTCCCGTGGTTCGGCGGGGTCCGCGGCGTCTGGTACCGCACCGATGAGTTCACCAAGGCCGGCATCACCA
>Ga0335073_10008218_pt1 | contig 14637 bp, 10 predicted proteins | sample Lox_Sample_22_FD_207093 | JGI IMG/M metagenome (GOLD analysis project Ga0335073, IMG submission 207093) | Soil microbial communities from Loxahatchee National Wildlife Refuge, Florida, United States - Lox_Sample_2.2 | ecosystem: Environmental > Terrestrial > Soil > Wetlands | place: USA... | reverse complement strand
ATACTTTATCCATAATCGGAAATACTGCGCAAACTGAAATCCCAACGATATCATTGGCTTTTAAGCTCCCTTTTTATTTAAAAAAAAAAGTCCCTGACATTTTTAATTTACAGTATAGAAGCAAGTTTTATTCTTATCATAATAAACTCTAACATCAAAAAAAAAGTCATTTTTATTAAAAAGAACTAAAACGAATGTATTATTTAACTAATACAATAACACATTATTATATATATTATTTATAGGAAATTACTAAACATCGCCTGGGCGATCATCACCTTTACCAGCATTAGGATGGCATTTTGGGCGGAGTTACATTCGTATTCTTAATTCTGCCCCAAGATCCATCCTAATGCTGGTAAAGGCGATGATCGCCCAGGCGATGTTTAGCAATACCCTTATTTATATATTCACTTTTCATTTCTGCGGATCATGATAATATTATTGATATTTCCGTAACGGTAAAGAATTCATCGATAAAAGAAATAAAAATAACGTTTGTTATTCTGTTGCTAATTAGAAAAAAAATGTCATTTTAAGATCGATATCGATTGTGTACAAGGGCACCTACACACAAAAATCTTTCAGGATTGTTAGAAAAAAAATAAATTTTAAAATTGATTTTTTATTGTCAATACCAAAGTTTAAAGTTTATTAAATTATCTAATACAATTTCAAAAAGAAATAACAATGCCAAGGGTCCTAATTGATGAACCAGTTGAGCCGTTTACTATGAGGGCATAAAATACCATCAAATTTAATTTCCGCGAGTCTGTCTCGTAATCCATCTGCTGATTTAATTGCTTTTAACTGTAGTATCCATTATTGTTATAATAAATAATCAATATAAATATTAGTTTTAAAATGTACAATTCAAAAAAGAAAGTTGTTTTACTGTATTTAATTAGAAATTTCTCAAAAAAATTAAATTAAAAAATAAAAAATACCTTCAATATTTTCCTCTTCATTATTGATGTATGAAGTAATAATAGATGAATTAACAGGTTTTGGTAATAAATTGCTAAATGTAAATGCTCTACTAGTATATACAGCATCAGAATCCTTTTTACATGATGTTGAGATATTTGGTATCTCTTTATTAGCTTCTTCAAATGCACCTCTAATTTCTTTTCCTTTATAACCAAATTTTTCTTCATCTTTTTCACCTCGATTAGAATAAAACCAAAAATTAAATAAATCACACAATTCTTCAGCTGTTGGTCTTTCACTTGAATTAGCATCCATACATTTGTAAGCTAATTTCTTATAAAAATCAGGAGTTCCTTTTCCAAATTCTGGTCTGAGTCCGTTGCATATTTCTAAAGCTAAATTTAAATTATGCTTTTTATTGTAAAAAGGAGGTTTTCCAGATGATAATTCAGCCATAATTACACCAACACTATAAATATCAGCAGCTGAAGTATATGGTTCTCCATTTAAGACTTCTGGAGCAATATATGGTAATACTCCATATACTTTATCATCTGATTTTTGTTCATTTGCTGGTCCTGATAATCCAAAGTCTGAAATAAATGAATCAACTCCATATTCAGTAGTCTTAATTTGTAAGATATTTCCACTATGAAAATCTTTATGAAAATATCCTAATCTATGTAAATTTTTTAGGTCCGTAGTTATGTTTTGTAACAATAAAATTTTATCTTCCCATAAAATATTGTTAAAACTATTTGAAAGATGACTTCTCAAATTTCCTTTATCAGCAAAATCCATAATCATCATAAATTCATTAGTTTCTTGGTCTTTAGTCATTCCATAAAGATGTAATCCTGACATTTTAGCTATATTCCAATTTACTTTAAGCTATAATAATTACAGTAAAATTTTAAATAAAATATAATTAATATTAAACAATAAAATGAAATAAATTAAATTAGAAATAATAAAAACGTACTTCATTTAAATATTTGTCTGTCATATTCTGTGATCTATTTAACCTTTTCAATGCAACTTTTATTTCCTTATCATTATCATTAGTATCAGTCCACATTGCGGAATACATTTTTGCAAAACCACCTTCACCAATTTCTTTTATATCTGTAAATTTATCAAATGGTACCCATTCAAGAAATGGATAACTATAATTTTTGTTATAATTTGCTGGCTTACACATAGTATCTTTTATAAACTTATCAATAACTGAATCTCCACTGGACCATCCTTCCATTATTCTAAATGGGTCGCATTCTTTACACCATGTTTCTTCAGTAAAAGGTTCATTGCAATATGAACAATTTTTGTGAATGGAATCATTATTTGAGTTATTTTCATGGTCATTTACACTCATTTTGTAATATTTTTTTTTCCACTTAAAAATATTTTATTATAAACCAAAAGTAGTTTTTTTAGGCTATAAAAAAAAATTACCTACTTATGAACAATTTATGACATCTGCTGACATCTGTGCGCCACTGTAATAATTAATAATACGTATTTTAACAATTGGCATAATTGGCATTATGATAAATAATATGCTCACAAATGACATCAATAAACGTAGCGGAAATAGAAAGGTCGGAAACTTTATTTTTTCAATATCCAATCACATAATTATAACAGTGCGCACCCCTTACTCAGTCAAATTAATCGTTTCGGTATTCTTTTTCCTTACGGCAGACATACTAGCGGCATTTTTTAACATATCAGATATGATCTAATTACCGCATTTAACTATCAAGTACAGTGATATACAGTATAAAAAAATGACTTAGATGTTCATGTAATTTATTTCCTTATAGGTACACTTTTCACTCAACTTCCAAACATAATTAATTCATTCACGAGCTCATAAACAAACGAGGAAAAAAAAATAAAAAATGGAAAAACAAACGAAAACTATTTTCGAACAGGTTAAGTCTGGACTCCGGAGCAACAATACTGCAGTAAGTATGGTACATCAATTACATCATGATTCCTGTGCATCATGTAGTACACACGGAGTAATATAAATTTTGTATTTTTAAGTTAGCCCACTTTTACATTTTTCAAACATGACTGTGTTATCCACAATCCTCTCTTCGTCTGTAAACTATGGTGTTTTTTCTACTCTAGTAGTTATTACAATTATTTATGTAACTCGATACTATTATAATTATTTCACTCGCCCAAATCCTCTACCTGGTCCATTCCCACTTCCAATTCTTGGTAATGCTCATCAAAGATTTGGATATGAACATATTGATTGGTTGATGTTATTACATAAAAAATATGGTGATATGTACGAAAGTCAAATGGCAGGACAACGTATAATTATAGTAGCTAGAACGGATTTAATTGAAAATATGAATGTACCTTCATCAAAAACTAAATATCCTATTAGAAATCTTATTACAGAAGATTCTATGGAATATATGAAATATGGAACAAGTGGTGCAGGTATATCTCGGAATACTGATTATAAATCTTGGAAATATAATCGTCAATTTGTATCTCAAGCTATGATGACTCCAGGTTTTAATGATAAAGCTATTGAACGAGTGACTAGATTATGGGAAGAAATGGAATCTTATTGGAATGATCTAGGAGAAAATAAAGAATTGGATCTTAAACAATGGATGGCTAGGTTTACAAATGAAATAATTTTTGAAATTTTAACTGGAGTAAAAAATAATGCCGTTGCTTATTATTACAATACCTTTCCTGAAAATAATTATTCTTTAAATGAAAATGAAAATGAAAAAGTTGAAGAATCTGAAAAATTTATTAATTCACTTGAAACTTTTGATAGAGGATTAATTTATTTTTTTATGTTTAATAAATTTATTCGTCATTATGTTCCATTTATTCGTGGACAAATCAAAAATCTTTTAAAAAATAGAGATTATTTGTTTGATAAAATATATAATATTATTAAAGAAAGAAGAATTGAAATTGAGAATACAACACTGGATCAACCTCTTCGTTACGATATGTTAACATCATATTTAACTGCAAATACACCACGTGACATAAATGTTACAAAACATGCCGATGATGATTTGTTGAAACCGATGTCTGATAGTGAGGTTTTTGATAATATTTTCGATTCTTTACTTGGAGGAGGTACTGTAAGTAGATTTATTATTATTATTATTACTATTATTTTAATATTCATTTTCAAAAATGTTTAATTCATTTTCTTTTTGACCCAGACAGCAAATTTTATTTGTTTTATCATATATTATCTTGGAACTTACCCTGAAGTGAAACAACGATTACAACAAGAAATTGAAACAGTTATTGGAAATGACCTAAAAAGGCCTATAACACCTAAAGATCTTGATGAATTACAATATTGTGAAGCAGTTATTAAAGAAGTACATCGTCATCATCCTATATCTTTTGCAATTCCTCGTGTAAATGTTGAAAGAGATGAGGTTGGAGGAATCAAATGGCCAGAAAAAACTTCATTTCAAATGCTTTATGGTGCAATGATGAAAAGTGAGAAATATTGGACTGATCCTGAAGAATTTGATCCTGATAGATTTTACAAAGTTGAAGAAAGTGATAAATATTTACTTGAAAGACAACATTTGAAAGATTCTTTTACTATATGGGGAGGTGGAATTAGAATCTGTCCGGGAAGAAAATTGGCAACATTAGAAATAAAGTGTTTATTCTCCTTGATTTATAGAAAATATGATATAGAAATAGCTAATGTAGATGAACCATTTAAATGCAGGTCTGGTCTTCTTAGAGTTTGTACAGGATTAATTGCTAATGTTAAGCCAAGAAATAAGATAATTATACACTCTTAGGATGGTGAGACCTAGAGTAATCTCTTATTGAATTGATGTATTATTATACTTGGAACTCTTTCTATTAAAAGAAGAAATTTCGACGCAGTAAAATTATTCAAATCCGAATGCCTTCCTGTATCATCTAAATTAACAGGATAAAATTTTCATTTCAAGGTCATTATTATCGTTATTTTGACATTTTTGTTGCTCGAATAATACATAAGAAAGAATTTTTAGCAATTATACATTCATAATTACAAAACAGTTTTGCAATTATGATAAAATTGTGAAGTAACGTAGCTAGTAACGTGATATAACGGGCGTGAGATCTGACAGGTTTGCGAAAGTTCACCTATTTTTTGGCTTAACGATAATAACAATAATATTGATTCTTGCTTTTTAGCAATATCGTATTTTATAACTGCGAGTCCTTGCCATTGGCTAAGAGTTCCATTAAATTAAACGTAATTTCGTCTTTTGCGGCGTTTGGGACATGATCTGGCGGTACCACGTAAAAAATATTATTCATGAAAGTGAAGAAGGATCCTCACGCAAAGTTATATAAAGGGCGAAATTTTACCTTATTAAACTCTCAACTCTTTTAACAAAATATTAACCAGTTCACCACTTATACAGTAAAACAAAATTATACATACACTTTTAGAATAGAAAATAACAATGGCCCGAACAAAACAAACCGCTCGTAAATCAACCGCAATTATTTTAAAATACATATTAATTACACGTATTACGTAATATTTACAACGCAACAATGTCATAAATTGTTCGGGATGGCTTTATAAGTTGGATTGAGGCAAGGCTCCAAAATATAAATGTTATGATATAAATTTTTTTTTTTTTTTGAGTATACCAATTTCTAGTTATTTAAATATTTTATATATAGCCGCTTGCTTAGCATAATAATATCAGGAAATGTATTGACTTTATAAAGCATTATGTCACGTAAGAAAAGATGAAACTTATCACTAAAAATCAAATACAGCATAGTTTTGACCTTCTTTATCGCTCTTTATCGCGAAAATGATGTAAAATTTAGTTTATTGAAATCTCGAAAGAAAAGAAATCATATATTACCTATACGGATGATTACTAATATTATGAAGACTGTTATCGAAGCCAAGTTTAAAGAACTAAGTAATAACTCAAAGGAATAATTTTAACTCTAGCCAATCAAGACGTTAACAAAGCAGGCTTTATATACAGTATGTTCATGTTTTTTTGGATAATTTGCTTGGCGGGGACCTTATATATAGATTTCCCGGTCCTATTACAGTAGTCACTACAATATTAAATACAAGTTCCACGATTTACCTTTAAAAATTGCACAAAAAAAACAAACATAAAGTTCAGAAAGTAACTTGGGAGATGAGAACGGCAACAGTGAAATTTTTAAGTTTCATACGAGTAGTCATGATCTGAGGGAGGGCCTGATATCGTGATACTGCGGACTGCTGCGGGATGTCAACAACGTCCACAGGCGGCTTTATCAGTGAAGCAGTGGTTTTTCTTCTAAGATAGATTCTTTATAGCTAAAGAATCAATAACTTCGTTTCCTGAAGTCCATGTCGATTCATAAAGCTAATGGCGATAATGAAATTTCTTACGATGGTCGTTATAATTTCTTTTCAGTTTCTTAAACAATGAGGCTTTCTTAGTTCATAGTAGTTATTATTTGTTCTGTGAGACTTGATTCTTTTTTGAAGCTATACTTAATTCTTTCAAAAAATTTTTTTGTTATATTCAATAATTCTAATTTTAAGTCATTCTCAAAATAATTGTCTTGCTTTGAAAATCTCTTGACACTTTTTGCTGAAGTTAAACATTAAATTTTGCAAAAAATAGAAATCCCTGAGACTTAAAAATGAAAGATTGTACTTTACATTCTCTTCATTAAGATCTTTGGGTAAACGGGATTTCGTCGTGAGCAAATATTTATTAGATTTTAAGTCTTTCTTCAAAATAATTGTCTTGCTTAAAAAATCTCTTGACACTTTTTACTGAAGTCAAACATTAAATTTTGCAAAAAGTAGAAATCCCTGTGAAAGATTGTACTTTACATTCTCTTCAGATCTTTGATCTAATCTCAGAAAAAAAATTATTAGTATAATTTATACTAAGAAAGCTGCTATATATTTATTATTTTGAAAAAATATGTTAGTAGTTTGAGCTATGTACAGCCTTCCCGAACAACTTATTGTTATTTATTTTAACATTAATAATAAGTTACGCCCTTGGCTCAATAAGTGGCGTCGGAGGCTGTGACTTAAAAAAATAAACGGTCTGAGGTCGTGATGGAGGTGGAAAAAATAGAACATTTCAAACTTAAGAAATAAAAACAATTGAATCTACTGTAAACATATTGTAATGAGATCCCAAATAAAGCCATGTACTGTAGTACTACTGTAGTACTCGTGGAAAGAATTAGACGATCACAAAAAATTGACCTCGTTTGTATTACGATAATGACATCTCCTGAAGATTAAATAAATTATTATGAGCAAATGAGTATTTATTATAATAAATAACTAAATTTTTACTAAAGAATATAAAATTTAGTCTTTAATTTATTTTTGAAATTCTGATCTGTTCCAATAACGTAATATGCGTTGTACGTTTCGATTTTAATTTTTTTTTATTTCACCTATCAAGAAACTAAGCAACACGGTCAAGTGTTATTTCGAAAAGCCATTTTAACATCATAAAAATTTGCTCTTATATTTATATTACTGTATTATTTAATTGGGAACAATTTCATTATAAGATGTATTATTTTTTAATGTTCTAATTATTCTATAAATACGTATTAGTGTAATATCAAATTATTCATTATTAGAAATTACATCAGTTTTATAATAATTAAACATTATCGTAAATTATATAAATCTAAAAATAATTTTTAATTTATTCGAAAAAAATGAATCATCTTTACAAAATTACAATTCAGAAACTTAATAACTATAAAAATCGCTATAGTCTAAGGAGATTTGTTTTACTTAAAAACTTTGCTAATCATCTTTCGTTAAAAGACGGTTCGAAGGAATTAACGTTAAACCTAGAAGAAAAATTCTATTGAATGTCAGTTTTAATTTTTAAAAAAAAAATTATTTAGAATGAAGTAGTAAAGCCAATAATGAATTTTAGTATCACAGAATCCAAGACTGAATAAAAAGTCACGTTTTCGTTCGAGGCGTTGGGTTATATACTGTGTTTATTCATTTTTTCATTTAAATTGTTCTAATTGTTCTATGAACATCTGAAATTTAAAATTTAACACATTAGCCAATCAGAAGCTTCTCATCATAGTACATGATCACGTTTCACATAAATTAAATAAATTCGTTGATGACCACGTGATAATTTCATATATATTACGTATATTACGTATTCGGGTCGGTCAATGCACACAATATTACATCAACAATATCATTATAATATTATACCTTTGTGCGTTGTAATATGACGTTGACAATATAACGTACGCATCCAATGTAAAAAAAAAAAATTTTAATAATTCGAATGGTAAAATAATGGATTATATTTAAACACATCAAAATAGATAAACTAATTCATAACTTCCCTTTGTTCAATTTTTTTTTCCTTTTTCTTTAATATCAAGCAATAGCAGATATCTATTTTTATTGAAATAGCTTAAAAATTAAAAATTACAAAATTACTACAATAATATATGTTGCCAAACCTAAAAAACTAAACAACAGAGATAAGAATGCTAAATCAAAATTGTTTGAACTTTGAATATATCTAATTGATAATCTGAAATTATCTTTCCATTGTATGATAATAATAATGAATAACTGTTTCAAATCATTTCTTATTCCATTATATACGTAGTCGTAATAATTTTCCATTTAATATTTCCTTTAGTCTTTTCAAAATTACCAGTGACTTCTTGAATTTATCGATATATTCCTTTAAGTCATCATCAAGCAATTTAGGTTCAAGTATATTATATTGATTTTCGGACTTATCAGAAAGTATCTTTTCAAGTACATTTGTAAGAATTCCAAGATTAATAAAAGTGTATACCGGAAATGTCAGAATCCAAAGCTAGGTAACTGAGTTGTCTAGAAACATAATCTAATCTCAGAAAAAAATATATTAGTAATATTACGCTAAGCAAGCTGCTATATTGATATATAAAATTATTATTTTGAAAAAATGTGTTAGCAGTTTAAGCCTCAATAAAACATGTACAGCACTACAGCCTTCCCGAACAATTTATTGTTATTTACAATTTGTGGCGCGAACTCTAAATCGTCTGTTTTTCAAAACCTCACTATTTCAGAATAAAGATAACGAAATATCACATTGTTAAAGATTAAGCTTGTTCTATTTCTGCACACTATACTGTATGTTATCGAAGGTGACAATGAAATTGCTGACGATGGTCATTCGAAATATTCTTGTTCATCTTCACATATCATCTCGCATTCAGAATAAGCATAGTTTGATAATATCTTAGAGATTTTGAATACAAAATGTTGTCGGGGCTTTTCGGCTTGTTGGGAATCGTTGAACAGCCTTCCCGAACAATATATTATTTACTGTAAACATTTTGTAGCGTATGCTCATAGTGTTGAAGGATTGTTGTTGAAACCTATTTTGTTGGTGTCGAATTATGTTGAATATCTATCTAGCACCACTCTATCAAAACTTATTATAGTAAATATATACTTTATGTAATTATAGAACTGAAAGTACTGTACATGTTATAGAACATAATCAAAATAGTTGTTTTCTCCTTGACATCAAATAGTTTATGAAATTAGTGCCTGTTAATAATATGAAGAACACTATCAACCAAGATTATTTGCAGAATTTAAAGATTTAAAGGGTATAAAGCTTTGTGTTCAAGAAAAAGAAAAAACGACCAATACTGATAATTTAATGTGAATGATCTTAGTGGAAGAGGATGAACATGATTTGGAAGAGCGCGACTAAATTATATCGATATGACGAATAAGTACTGAAATAAAAAGAACGGATCAAATTGTTTGCGGCTTTAATACGGATGTAAAGTATATTGTCCATATATAAATAATCAACCACTTTCAATGTTGACAATTGGTTGTATTTTCTTTGTACCGAGAACTATTAGACAAATCACGTCACGTGAGTTAATCAAACCTTAAATGTAAAAAAGTGATAATAATAATGAGGGCTGGAATACATACTTTAGTTATGATGGAAATAAAATAAATGAAAACCTAATGTTGAGCTTGTAGAAAAATAGGAAATAGAAATAGCAGCAGTGAAATTAATTGATACAAAGTACTGTACAGTACATTCATTTGAATTTGATACTTTCTTTTTTGGAATAGCAACTTCACCTTCCCTCTTTGCCGTCATTGTGTGCAGATCTAATTACCATTTTGGTTATTTTCTTTTATCTCTATTTATTTATTATATTTATGATAATTACAACCTTAATTTATATTGTTTACTGCATTATATATTAAGACAATGCAACAATAACATACGAATGCCCTATTCACAATAACGACGATGCGAGAATGATCGTTATGTAAGTGTTATGTATAAATGACACTGTCACACAGACGATTAATGACGTTTTACGTTGTAATTTTTTTTTTAAGTCATTAGAATAATATATAATGACAGTTTCAGATATTAAAATTAGTAACGATGGAAAATTATAAACCAATTTTCATTCGTTATGAATTTTTGGATCGATATGATCCTTTGAAATATAAATTTTATCTTTTAGGGCTCTATGGATGTTGCCCTTTAACTTGTTGTTGTGGGTGCTTTGTTGCTTATTTTTATTTCAACGTAAAAGAGCAAGAATATCTTTATTCTATTAATAAAATTTTAAACGATTATGAAGATTATGAATTGATGAATCGTCCATTAGTTGAAGAAGATCCTATCGAAGCTAAAGACAAAGAATTCAGAAATCAGTTAAATTATAAAGAAGAAAAAGTTTTTTCCAGATATTTAACTGAAGTTGAGCAATATAAATTAAAATTAAAATTAGATATTGAAAATCGTACGTGTGAAAATTGTAGGGTTGTTTGTGATAATATTAAAAACAATTGTGTTATTTGTGTATGCGGACGTAAATTTGTTAAAAAACGTTTATTTTAATACATGGTCGGTTTATTGTTTAAGCTAGATTATAAATTTTTTATTTTTTATTTAAAATTTGTCATTTAAAAGTTTACAAATTACAATAATATAAAGTTTTGGTTCTGTCGGAAATATAAAGTTATTTTTCGCACATAACATAATACTAATTGTAGGATATAATAATTTTTGCATTATTACATCAACTACAGTCACAAGTAATTACCCCAAATTTTTATAAATTGTTAATACCAGTAATTTTAGCACAATATCAAGTAGCTAATTCAAAAATAAATTATACAAATTATACGTATTGTGAAAGTGTGAATAAATACAAAATTATTGATAAAATTACAAAAACTTTTAATGTCAGCTATTATTCCTTACGATAACCAAAAGACAGCTTTACTAGTTATAGACATGCAAGTAAGTACTGTAGTTTCAAGTTGTATATATATTTTTAACTTCTAAAATGATATCTAATAGGAGTTTTTTCGTGACGAATGCGTTGACATCATTACAAATATAAAATTCATTATTAAAACTTGTCATGAAAAACAAATTCCGGTTATTTGGACTCAACATGGGCACAAAAATACCGAGTTTAATGAAGGCGCCATGGGACGATGGGTACATTGTGGCATGTTCATGCATTTTATACTCTTACTAAAATATTTTAAATGTATAGTGGGGTAATGATAAATTGATTAAACTGGGAACTAAAGATTGGAATATTATAGAAGAGCTTCAACCATTCGTCATTGTCGGTATTTACTATCTACTTAAAACATGCGAATGTACTATAATAATTAATAATTTACTATTTACAGCGGCACTCAAATTTACGTGGTAACCTAGATTTCGTTATCCAGAATAAAACACGTTATGACGCTTTTCACGAGACTGAACTTGATTCTCTACTTACCTCTCTTGGTATTAAAACACTCATTATCTCTGGTGTAAGAACGAATTTATGTTGCGAAACAACTGCAAGAAGCAAGTACCATATTGTATAATTATTATTTTTTTGTAATTGATACTCATAATATTATTTTTAGGAGGATTTGACAAGAATTATGATATTGTTTTTATTGAAGATGCAACTGCAACAAAGAACCAGAAAATGCACGAGGTGGCGAGCTTAATTTTTTAAAAGTGTATCAGTTATTTATTAATATTTAATTAGGTAAATTCCATTAAAGTTTTTTTTTATTGTAATAGGCAACTTTGTTAAACATGGAATATGGATTTGCCATAATTTCAAAATCTGCTAATGTAATTAAATGGCTTGAAAAATGATCAAGAATCGAAATACACAAAGTTGTGTCGATAAAATGCTTAATTGACGACTTTTTTATTTTTATAGATTTTTTTTATTTATTTTTTTTGACAAATAAATAACTTTAGATTATATTATTTTACTTTGAATTTTCGATCTTTTTTTTTGTATTTTTCTGCTAACTCATTTCGAAGATGTTTAGGACAGCTTTCAATAAAATATTCAAACGTTAATTTTGCGCTCTCTTTTTCCTTTGGCGTTAATTTTATATTTATATGATCTTTATCTTTATTTAACCAAACAACAATGTCATTTTTCATTTTGTATCTTATATCCAGACTACACAGAGTATACACATTTAAATTAGCTGTAGATTTATTCACATATTTTCCTGTAATCCATCGATTATTTTGTTCAATAAGTTTTCCCAATATTTTTTTGGTATTAGAAGTTGTATTTTTAACTAACGTAAACATAACTTCATATTTTTTTTTTAAAGTCTTCTCAAAAGGATAACTTAATATGCATTCATCAATCTTGCTTAGCCACATATAATTTGTGTAGTTGTCATCAAGAGAATTTTCAATTGTTGTTTTCTTTTCTTTATTTTCCAAGTCACGTAGTATGTTTATCGATTTATTCGACATACGTGTATTATCAACATCTAATTTCTTATTAATTATTGTCCAATTATTATCAATTCTACTCATCAATGTATCTGAAATAGAATCTATTTCTTCTAATAAGCATTTTTGAATATCTTCCGAAAAGTAAAGTTTTTGTGAATTCATAATTTTTGAAAAAACCCTATTTCACAGATATTTATGCTATTCGTGTTATATTAGTGTTTCAACAATTTGTAAATTTTAGCAATTTATAATTGTACACTTTTAGTAAATAAATATTGTAGCATATGACTACCGTAAATATTACGTTTGATTGTGAAACAAATAATGTCATAAATACGACATTGAAACCTATATATTTAAAGAATAATAATACAACCAATTTTTGCTTGCAAATACTTATTTTAATTATGTGCCAGCAGTCGGTGGAAATATTCATTGGTGGCAAGAATGTAAGTATAGTCAATGATTAACGTTAATGAATAATGAACAACTATTATTATTGATATTCATCAGTACTTATGAAGATTCTCTTTTGGCTTCCCCGCTTATTTTAAATTTAACAATTATCACCGAACTGATAACACGAGTTGAATACTGTAATCTTTTGATCAGTTTTATCTATTCTAAGTTAGCGATTGAAAATTCTACTATATCATTATGAAAATATAACAGAATAGTAGTATATTATACTTTATTATTTAACATTGATACTATAATTGCTTACAAATAAACTGTACTAGTACTGTACTGTACATAAATAAATAAAATATAATTAATATTAAACAATAAAATGAAATAGAAATAATAAAAACGTTAGTTATCATTTTATATATGAATTTTCCGAACTAACATAGTATTTACTAATTCAACTATAATAATACACATTAAACATATAAATGTTCGCTCATTTTTATGCATGATATGATGATAATACTGTTTAAACCAATTTATGGATATAGCATTTAGCGATCGCGATAATACGGTATATATTGAACCAATTTATGAATATAGCAATTTTAGCGAATTTGTACAAGGCAATTTACCAATAATTATATCAATACCACATGGGGGTCATTTATTTCCTGATGATATACCGGATCGTAAACAATCATTTCCAAGTGTAGTGAAATCAAATGATATTAATACTCAAGAAATAGGAAGACAACTATTCGATTTAATTGCAAAAGCTTTCAAAGGAAGAAAACCTTATATGGTTATAAATCATTTGGGTAGAAGCAAACTTGACGTAAATCGTACTTTAAAAGAAGGTGCTGAAGGCATTTCTGGCAGTAGTATTTCTTCTGATACTCAAACGGCTTGGAATGATTATCATAACTTTATGTGTAATGCTGTTAAAGAAATTGAAGAAAGCTTTGGCCGTGGTCTTTTAATTGATATTCATGGTAAGAAATCATTTTTAATTAATCATTTGGTGGGATGCCAGATAACCAAATTTCTCTTCATATATAGGGCATGCTCATCCAGAAAATTATATTGAATTAGGATATGTTTTATCATCAGAATTATTAATGCAACCAAACGATTTATTAAATTTGGATCCAACGATTTCATCCGGCTCTAGTATAAGTACTCTTTATAATATGAAAAAATCCACACTAAAATTTACAGATTTAATACGCGGTAGAACATCTTCGCTTGGTGGTAAATTACAATCTTATGGTTACGATACAATTCCATCTCATGTTCATCAATATCCATCAATAAATGAAAAATATTTTCATGGTGGTTATAGTGTACAAAAATATGGTTCAAAAAATGGGCAACAAGTCATAGACGCGATACAAGCCGAGTAAATATCAAGATTTAAAAATTGTCGATTTTTAAATGCAGATAATATTTAACGAAT
>Ga0335073_10008217_pt1 | contig 14639 bp, 19 predicted proteins | sample Lox_Sample_22_FD_207093 | JGI IMG/M metagenome (GOLD analysis project Ga0335073, IMG submission 207093) | Soil microbial communities from Loxahatchee National Wildlife Refuge, Florida, United States - Lox_Sample_2.2 | ecosystem: Environmental > Terrestrial > Soil > Wetlands | place: USA... | reverse complement strand
TGGAGCCGGCAAATCTTTCGGAGCTGGTATCTTGTCTACTTTATTCCACACATCATACGAGGTTTGCGGTTCTGATGGAGTTGGCTCGACGAGGGGTTTTGGTTGCTTCTTAGGATTGTATGAGACAGCCTCTGTCTTTTCTTCGATTGTTCCAAGTATTTCGTCTACTTTGAGAGGCTTCCGTCGTTTCTTTGGAGGTTCGGCGATGGGTTCGAGGTCAGTCGGTCCTCCGGTTTCATCGATGGCAAAGAGCTCAGCATCGCTTTTTTCTCTTACTATCCCCCTAACAAATTAGAAAGGTTGCTCTTTAAGAGCGTACCCGCTTGCTAGTTCTTGTCTTGTTCTCTGTATTCCTTCGTATAGATCATCTAGCTTTATATTCTTTCTCCATGCCTTCTTTGCTCGTTTCGGCATCTTGTTGAGTATGATACTGATGAGGTGAAAATTTCGCTGATCTCCAAAAAATCTCAAGTACTCCTCTTTCCCCCTTTCCCCTTACATAAATTGTGGGCAGCAGGGAAGCCGAGTTACCACTCAATTAAACAACGACCCGGGCTCTACCATCTGTTCGAATTGCAGTCTGGCCTCTGTGTGTTGAATCCCTCAGATGAGTTGATTGCTGGGTCAAGTTCTCGCGCCAGACGGTCCTGGTACAAGGAAGATTATCGGGATCATCGATTTCTCGTTATTCGGTTTTAGACAAGGATATAGATCACCTTCACCAGTAGACTGGGGAGTTGACTTTGGATCACCCTCTCCAATTGCTGATCCTGTTCCACCTATCCCTTTGGCCTCCGAGCCTCCATTTCACCCCATGGATCCAGCACCTGTACCGCCAAACTCTCAACGACGTAAATCGTCCGCAATTCGCGTTAAGCCTTCCCCAAATTCCCTAAAGGTTACCCTCAAACTTCCTCCAAATACGCTCGCCCCGATATTGGAAACTTATCCTCCTCTACGTGGCATCCCACATGCAGACGATCCACCAGCTTCTTCACCCATTCTTCCCTCATCACCTCCAACAATAGCTTCGTCGCCTGCTCCGGCTGCTGCTGGACTTGTGAGAAGACGTGGAGGACCTGGAAAACGAGCACGGCCAGGTCCTGCTCCTGGATCAGGTGTTTTTGCGTTAAATTCTGAGACGGGAGGAGCTTCAGGTGCTGGTACACCTGCTCCCCAGGCTGAAAAGGAGAAAGCGAAGCCCGGTCCCAAGGCGAATCCTGGAGGGATTAATGCTGGATTGAGGGCTTTGGATAGGAGTGGTAAGCCTACTAGACGGTGGCAGAGAGTTCAAGTGCCTGTTCGGACTATTTCTGGGTATATCTTCTATACTTCGGGATGGGCGACACCAGGTTTGTCTATAAGTAGTGATGTGAGACTAACGACGTGCAGAGTTGGTTGTGGAACCTGATGATCATGGTAAACAGCAGGGTGAAGAAAATGAATTTGAACATGACAGTAAGATTGATACTGTTCCGACAGAGGATATTGCGATGCCTGATGCGGTACCTGTTGCTACGTAGCAAGTGCCCAGAGATGCCGTTCGCAGCAGCGATATCACAGAGTGGGGAAGGAGGTGGCAGGAAGAGTTGCGACGAAGACGAGGTCCGCCATGAACAATAGTTAGTAAACCGTTCGTCTGAGATCTCATAAAGGAACAAGGGTCTTTTTTCTAGATGGTGGCAGTTGCATAGGGACTTTCTCACAATGGTTATGTTAATACAAATTGGTATTCATTATGCTGCTTTCCTCCTATTCTATCTCCTCGTGAGTGCCCCAAAATGCAAAAATCCTATGAATGACACATGTACATACTGGTTACGAAGATGTTTTGCATGATAATTTGATAGACATGCAAGCCAACTCTGCTGCAAGGTACTTGAACACATGGGGAAGTGCCACAACAGAAGTGTTCTCTCCTCCTTTCCATCTCAAACCTCCTCCATCTTCCCAGACCTCACCCTGTTTCTCGAACCCATCCGCCGGTAGAGCACAACTCTTGCATCTCACAGATCCAGCTCCTCCCGTCCCAGAAACAGTACTCAACGGAGATAGTACACTCCCACAATCCTTGCAGATCCAACTCAATGTATAATCTGAACAATTCATAAGCCGATCTTTAAGTAAGAATGATGTTCCATGAGCAATCATAGAATCTCGTTCCATCTCTCCGAATCGGATACCTCCAAAACGTTTACGTCCTTTAATAGGTTGTTGAGTCAACGCATGAACAGGGCCAGTCGTTCGAACTTGAAACTTGTCATTGACCATATGTCGCAAACGTTGATAAAAGACACATCCAATATATACATCGGCGTTGAACTCTGTCCCCAAAATACCAGAATACATAGGTTCATTGCCATGAAAATTGAAGCCTGCTTGAACTAGTTGTTCGCCGAAGTGATCAGCCGCAGTGTTCTCCTCGGAGAATCTGAACGGCGTGGCATCTTGAGATCGACCATTTAGGGCACCGACTTTCCCAGCGAGAGATTCGACAAACATACCAATTGTCATACGACTTGGAAAAGCGTGAGGGTTGATGATGACATCTGGTTGCATTCCAGATTCGGAGAAGGGCATGTCTACTGCTGGCCATTTTTGTGAGCAGACTCCCTTTTGTCCATGTCGGGAGGAAAATTTGTCGCCGATGATGGGATTTCGGGTGACTCGTAATTTAATCGAAACAGCTTGACATTCCTGATCACCAGTGTCATTTCCTACTGTCAGATTTTATGTTCTCCACAGGAATAGTATACCCAAGACTCGAACTTCCTCTACAAAAGCATCTTCAGGACCATGGTACGCTTCGACAATTGTCCGCTCAGTAATCTCATCCCAATACACAGCAAGTGGATCACCTTCTCTCAATAATCCACCAATAAACGGAAACCCATCATCATCAATCTTATCTTTCAATCGATCTATCATCCCTGCGCTGGCTCCTGGTCCAAATCCAAAATGTAATACGATGCTTTTATCACTTCCCCCGCTTTTCTTCTGCTTCAAATCGACAACTTCCGTTTTGTAAATAGTTCCATATGCAAATCCTCTTTCCACCGCCGACTTATTTAAGATGACTGCATCGTCCATGTCATAGCCTGTATAACTAATTACAGCGACAATTGCATTTGTTCCATTAGGATAATGATCCATTCCGTATTCTTCATGTAGTTTAGGTCGAACAATCGGTGTCTGTGGAGTTTGTAAGCGATACATTTTATTATCCGTTCGATACGAAATTGCAGTTCCTGGAGTCCCCATGGTTTGTTTGCCCATCTGACATTGATACATATTTCGTGGGGAAGGATTGAAATCCGAAAAGGGGGTTAAATTAGCGACGATAGAGAGAATGTTTGTAGGATGAAATTCAACGTGTGTTGCGTCAGGGAGAAGGTCTGATTCCTTGACGGCGATAGACATGTACACTTGTTCGAAAGGACCTAGCCAATCTTCTTTGCCGGTTGCTAAATGTTTGGCCGGTCGGATCATACGTGCTTGTGTTGAGAAGAGGTATAAGCCGGGATATTGACCGCCGTTGGAAGTTGGCACATAGCCTATTTCAAGATCTAGAGGGATAGAATGTTCGCCTGTGAGTTTCCAGAGACGAAGAACTCGTGAGACGTGGCGTGCTAGAGAGTCTGTAGCCCAACCTATTATTCGACCGTCTAGTTGGACACAACTGACTTGTTGGATTGTCGGTGTCCTGTTGGCGGGTGTGACACCAAGTGAGATGATGAGATCAGGTAAACCACTGACATCCGGCGCTGCCGTCGTAATCATACACTTATGTGCAAGATGGTTCAACAGGCCACAAGGAGCACCGTCAGGCGTATGAACAGGACAAATAAACCCTTCCATTAGCTTCCTCACAAGAACACCATACCCCAACTCTCAGGTAACAATTTGCGTACTGTCGTCGTTCGCAAAGTTTGAAAAAAACTTCCTCTATGCACCGCCCTGAAATGACTTAAATATCTCAAAAAATTCAACTTTTCCGCAACAATTGTGTATCCAGTAACCTGTTGTAAATCCAATCCACTGGCACTACTCAAATTCCCTGTGGCAAGAAAGTAAGTCATCTTGTCACCTAGATTATACTTCGTTTTCTGGAAGGCTTGGCCGAAAAGTCGTTTGTCATGGAAATCGACGGGTTTGGAACGAGGCAGTTTGTTGGCTTCGGCGCGGAGATCGTTTTGGATTGTTAGACGGAGGCTGGAGAGGAGTTCTTCTATGCGTTCTTTGAGGATTTGCAAGTAGAGGAAGCCGCCTAGGAGGACTTCGTGGTGTTGTGTGGAATCGGGATTGTCTGGCACACAGTCGCCGGCTACTAGAGCGTAGAGTTTGCGGATCATAAATCTTAAAGTTAGTTTCATAAAAACGAGATCGTGTACATTAAGAGGCGGAACTTGTCCGCGCTGGATTTGAGATGGACTAGAACCACTCGGTGTAGTAGGATTTCTCCAACTTGTTCGTCGGTGAGATCTTCTGCTTCATCCAGGATAACTCGAAACTTTTCTCCGAGGTACGATAGGGTATCCCGTCGCGTATACAAATGATAACTTTTATACGTTCGCAAAAGAGCTTCAACACGCTCTGCCAAAAAGGCTTCTTCTCCTCGTCCCGCAGTAATCCCATCAAACACGGCTTTATCATTCGTCTCGATCAACGCATTCAAAATCATCATAACAGGAACCAAATACTCTGACTTTCGCCAGCTGAATCGCAACATCACATTCCCATCGCTCAGATAATGCAAAACATTTGTAAGTGTTGTTTGATCAGGTCTTGCACATCGTATTTGAACACCGTAGTTAGTGTATGTACTTCCCCTGTTTGTGAAACTGTTGCGGATCAAGGCTAGTGGATGATTGCGCTTGGGAACTAGGAGGAGCCGTATTATTTTCTCGTTGCCATTGACGATGAAGTAACCTCCTGTTTCTAGGGACTCCTCTTTCCGTTCGATGAGTTCGGCTGGAGCTAAGTTCTCTAGGTGGCATCGATTGGACTAGGATAAGCATATGAATTCCGGGACCATGGTACCTTAACCATAATAGGTATTTCTCCCAATTCGCGAATGTCAGACTGTTCCGGTCCGTCATTAAGTTGGTATACAAATTTTGCTCTCAGCGATGCCCGATATGTCGTCCTCCTCTCCCGACACTATCATTAGTATCCCGCCAATGACATGACATACTTCAGAAGGATAAATTCTTCTATTCAGACTTGTTCGTTCCCTCGCACTTAACGCAGGTCTCGAAAGTTGCGCCTCTTCAAACCAAAATGTCAATTTATTCCCCCTTCCACCATTGATTTCACTTTTATGATCAAATACCACTTTCTTCCCTATATCTTTTAAGCCGATATCGAGCAAGTTGTCGTTTGTGATTGCATTGAAACTGTCGATGTGGGGTTGCACGGCTGCTTGCAATGCTGGATATTCGGATTTTGTGGAAGAAGGATGTTGGAAGGAGTATTCTCTTATGAGGGTATCGAACGAAGGCTTCTGTTTTGAGGTCGGAGGACCTGCAGGCTTGGAGGATAGTTGGGAGGGCATTGCTGTCGAGGGACCTTCAGGGGGATCAAAAACTTTTTTCAAGATCGGCATCGAAGCTATCAAGCAGGGTTAGGTTTGTGTTCCCTCGCAGAACTGCTTGATTTTCGAAAGCCGAAATTGTTTGCAGGAGTTGCAAAGGGCAAGAGATGGTACTGTTCCTCCAAAGGGGATGGCTGTCCAATTGTCTTAGAAAGGCTCATCCTCGCTCTGTATTTATCGATAATCTCCCTACTCAATTTCGGAGTTTCACTGTTGGCACGAAACCCGGTGTCCAACCCTCCTCAGCCAAGCGCTACTTACTCGTCCAACTCACAAAAGACATTCCCAACGTAGGGTCTAGAGGTATCCCTATTCCTCTCTGCACGAACTCAATTAACATCTTCTTGTAGGCGATGTTGTAAAAGTACGCAGAGGATATATGCGAAAGTGGCTTTACCCTTATTCCAAAGCAAAGTATCTTAGACCAGGAAGTCTGACGCTGAAAACCGACCGAGAGATTGAAGTCCCTCCGTTACCGGAATATCGGCGGATTTTTTGGGAGAATGCTATAGAGCCTACTGATGTGCCTTTTGAAGAATTGCTTTTGAAGGTTCACTGATTGAAGTTGGGAGATTGACCGTAGACTCAGAAACGGTTAAGACGGTCATCAAAGGGAAACATTTCACAGGATAGCAACCGAGGAGACGCCGAACGGAAAGCACAGGGAAAGACCAAACCAAAAGAGAAGTCAATGGTAATGATGAAAAAGGAGACCAAGTGGGAAACGTCCCTCAATATTGTGAGGCAGGACAAACGCAGAACGCATAAAATTGGGAAGCCCACGAAAGCGGAGAGAAGAAAGCAATATCGACAAGCGCGAAAAGAGGAAAGAAAAGCGCGGAGGAAAGCAAAAGCAAACGAGAATTCAATTGTAATTTCGAAAAAGGACACCAAGACGCGTTCGTCCAAGATGGTGGTGCAGGAAAAAGACAGAGAACATAAAGTCGCACAAACATTATAGTAGAATTCAACCCCATAATTGATCCCTCGAGGTATCACAAAAGATCCTAATATGCTACATCATCCAACGTTGTCCATATACCAGGCTCACTTTCAAGCCATTCTTGCCCTTCTATCCCTGTCATTACTTGTTCTACAATTTCCTCAATGACTCCTTTTGAAGTTCCCTCCCATCCATTTCCCCATCCCTTGACCTTTTCCCAGACTTCCTTAATTACTACTTTCCCCTCATTCCTTGCAATCGTCCGTATCGTGGACCCCAGATTCCATTTCCCAACCACAATAAAAGCTCTTTGTGCGTCCCGAGATGGATCGAAATTTTCATTCCATTTCGACGCAGATGTAATTAAATTACCATCCCGAACAAGGAGATTTAATGCACCGACAAGAGTGGACACAATATCTCGGTCTTTAACAATAACCTCTCCTTCCGAATTTGTTCGTAGTTTCAAGTTTCGGATGGCTACACAGGTAGCTCCATAGTTGATATCTTCCATTTCCAAAAGTTGACCAGCTGTGAAACGACGTAGACTGTTGAGATGCGATAATATAAGTAATTTCAGGTTACGAGACGAATGAAGGTCGTAGGATAGTTGATGGAAATCAATCTTTACAGGTTGTGGTTTCTCCTTCTTTGGTATCGCGCAGGAGGTTGGGCCGCTTTTGACGGGCTCAACTTCTTTCCGTCGGTGTTTCGCAAGGATGGAAGATGGCAGTTTCCATGGCTTTGAAAGGGTGGAGCGTTTATATTCAGTTCGCTCCTCCCAAGCCTTTATCTCAATATTCTGATCCGTCACAATATCTAGATACCATTAACAGCAACAAAAGTAGATGAGATACCTAGTTTGAGAGCATGCAGTTTTCTCACCCTCCATTTTTCACGAAGTTCACCTTTGACTTTGACTAATGTTCCAACATCCAAAATACCGGACTTTTGCGGTGGTTTCCAGTATCGTTCCTGGTTTTCCTGGTCTTCATAGTTGACCCATTTGGCTTTATCTTCATCCCGAGTTAATATTACTTCGATTGTTGCCCCTGACGAATCATCGAGTAATATTGAGGGATCGTTCTCCCTTGGAGTGAGAGCCACGATAATTCCAACCACTTGAATCCAGCGAATCGGATGGTTTAGCCAGAACCGAGTCGATCCTGTATCTGGCTGTTAGTCAAGTAAGAACATTGATGTACTGTATTGAGGAACATGTTTCAAGGCATGGATGTCCTTTATGAAGAGTTTGACGAAGGAATTGTACACAGAAGAATACTGCCAATACTCCTGGGAATAGAACTGCCCATTTTCCATTTTCCTCCCAAGGGACAGTTGGACCAGAGCCTTGCTAGCTTAGAAGGACACCATCATCGCATGCCCGAGCGATATCAACACCAAAACGAAGATCGTCTCAAGACTCGATAAACTTTCTAGAACGCGAGGGTTAGGTGTTTGAGGCTTTTGGTGACAAATCGAGTCAGTCCGATTCGAAACTGATTCCAAATCTTTTCAGCAGCCGACTTTATTTAAATAACCTCGGCGCAGCGGCAGCACGTCATCACCTGCAGTCAAAGTGTATAAATACCTGCCCCTGTTGCGCATGGGCGTATTTTCATCAAAACAAAGTACTTCTCATGCTTCACAGAGTCAATAAGAAGAGGAATTGATTGCATAGTGTCTACATCTACATCTGCAATGTCTGCTGTTAAATCTGTTGTCGAAAAACAAATTGCGGAGAACCCCGTCGTCGTTTATTCAAAGAGTACGTTTGTCATGTAGTCCGCTCAAGCTAACATTAGGTTGGTGTCCTTATTGTCGTCAGACAAAGCAGACTTTAACTGAATTTGGAGCAAGTTTCCAAGTTTATGAATTGGATCAGATTGGTATGTTCCCTTTCCCCGGTTAAGTAAGTGCCATGCTGATTTGTAGATGAGGGAGAGGAGATTCAGGCTTATTTAGGACAGAAGACTGGTCAACGAACTGTTCCTAATATCTTTATAGAGCAGAAACATATTGGCGGTAACTCGGACTTGCAAAAGATTAAGAATGCTGGCAAGTTGAAGGAATTGCTCGTCAGTGCTGGAGCTACGTCCTCCTAGGACCTTATCTTCGATAGCGGTCAATCGGCGACAAAGTATTATAGGGAGAAGACAAAATGGATTTCAGTGAGTGAGTTGGAAAGTATTCATAAATTAAAGTGTTTTAATACATTGGTCCTCCATACAAATGCTATCCTTTGTAAACGCTTTTTCGGCACCATTACACGCTATGCATCAAATAAAAAGCCAAAGCCGTTCCAACTTGCAATTACCGAATCACATGGCCATGAATGTTCGATCTGAATCGAACGAAGAAGATTCACCACAGACTCTCGTTGGGCATGTGCCGGAAGACACCGTCCGCCTGCCCAGTTAACACATGTCAAAGAAGGAAGCATACATAATCGGAGAGGCTCCACAGCATTGATTCTGGCACTGACATTTGCATTCGTTAATGAGATGCCACATATCTCACGAGCATAAGATTCAACTTGCACTTCCATCCTTCGTAAATGTGCGAGAGCTGCAATCCCAGGAGGCGTCCTAGGACAATACAACGCCAACAAAATCTGTGACAAATTATATGACTGTACCGCACAAACTGGACGTTAGCCTCACCCCAAATCTCAAAGGGGGCGATACTATGCCAAGGAAATAATAACCATATGGCTGGAAAAGGTTCTCCATGGACGCCTTGCGGCTGCGTATAAAACGGCTTGAAACTAGCAGGAGCCCGTTCCCTCCATAAATCAACTTCGCCCTTCAACTTTGTCCATCCTTCCATCGTCTTCTCCAACGGTCCAAAACAAAAATTCACTGTTTTGGCAAGAAGAAAAGTCATCCGATTAGTCCAAATATCATCATCAACTTCAGTAAACTCCAATTCAACACCACAGCTATCCAAGTCGAGTTTAGTAGGTCCGTTTGTTGCCAGGGCAATAGTGACATCTTGCCGTAGGAATGCCCAGAATGCCGTATGTCGTAAATTACGTGTGTTGACGTTGATTTTTTGGATACTTACTAGTGAGGAGGCGCCCCAGAGGTGGTATTGGTGGTCTTGACCCATGCCTTTCATGATTTCGTACATTCGGAGTAGGACTGTTGAGGCAAGCAGAGCGTCGTCCAAGATACCGGCTTCGTCGCGGAGTTGAGGGATCATTTGGTTTACGCATTCGGCGTGGTAGGCGTCAGCTACTGTCGGATCCACGCCGCTTCCAGGTACATTTGAGAGATGTTTTGCAGAGAAACATAATAGTGCGTTTAGAAGGATTGGCTATCGTCAGATAAGGATAGAGTGAGAGTACAGAGGTTAGAGCACGTTTGGGAGCGACGGTGGAGAAGTGACTTCGGGAATCGCTTAGATCCATCCAACTTGCTAGGTTGTCGATGTAATGACGCATTAGACGGGCTGTTTGTTCGGTTATCACGCCGGATTGGAAGTAAGATGGTTCGCCCATGGCTGTGGTGTCTAGCATTGTTTCAATTGGCATTCCTGTTGGGGTGAAGGTTGTCATCGCTGTATCGAAATCTGGAAACGTTGGTGATCTAGCCCCCTGTGAGCCTGCACCTGTGAATGATTGAGTTGGAGATTGGTCGTTCAGTACAAGTCTCTCGAGTCCGAGATTGCCGGATGTTGGCGGAGAGGTTTGTTGATGGAATGGCGACGTTGAGGTTTGACTCCCGAATGGAGACGATGTTGGCGCATAGTTGGAGGTCATAGACGAAGTGAATGGGCCAAAGATAGTTTCATAATCCATTGCAGTCCCTTGTGGAATGGGGGAGGATGTGAGGGACCTAGACTGCATATCGGCTGGGGCCGACATGATCCTCGAAATATCATCCGTCTCATCCAAAAATTGAACTACATTCAGAAGGGGAACATTGCCCGACTACCTGGTCCGGTCATCGGAACCCACGTCTGATTACTGAAGTCAGTATTACTGCGTCCTCGTGAAGTCGGTCTGGAAGTGTCGGATAGATTCTCCATTGACTTGCCATCACTGTCAAGGAATGCGATTTTGAGCCCTGCAGGTTAAGTTGCATTATACCATGCTCTCACCATGTTCACCTAGCAAATGTCAGTGCGATATTTAAGGAAGTAGATACATTTCCGATTAGCTCTTTGACAATTTATGCAAATTGGAAGCGTCTCGTCGCCTTGAATTAGTGCTCCCGTCTTTCCCAAGGACGTACATTTGACATGTCTCGCTCTGCAAGTCAAACTAGATCACCATCATCAGAAATGTTGTCTGGGTAGCACGTGCTATTATCCGGGGGAACATACCAGCCTACCCCACATCAGCGTCTCGTATTTCAGTGAATTTACCTTTAGTGTTACTTTTCCGAGGCATTCTTAAGTTTTATGATGCAAGTCGAGGGGAGAACTGCCGTTTAGCGTCAACAGGATGAATTTGGAGAGTCTCCCCGCTCGTCGTGAGTCGGTTGTACCCTGCTCCGGATAAACTTTATATCATGGGCACCAGCCTGCAGCAGCCATCCTTTCGATTCTGGGGAATTGGGGAGGCGGGGTAGACGGGGGATCTGCGCTGAGCGACTTAAGAGACTTGGCACATGTCGAGGCATGCGCCTCAACTAAAACACAGAAAATCAGATCGGGCCGATCTCCGTTGCCAACGAATCTGGGGAAATTACGGGAGCATCGACGAGATGGCTGGAGCTGGTTGAAGTGATTGGCCATCAGCAAGTTGGTGGATAGATCAAAGGCACAGTTCTTCTTCGGAGAAAGGGAATAGAACACAGCTTTGATTACCGTCCAGAAGCACAAACCCAGAAGTACGTAGAATATATTGTCAAAACATCTTGCCAAAAAAACTTCCACACACCTTGAATACACCTGTCACAAGTTGTGGACACTAGAATTCAACAGATTCCTCTTCTACAGCTGGAACTATTATCAGCATAAATTATGCGATTGAGAAACCCAGACAACCGTTATCGAAGCTGGGGGAGCCGGCGACCTCTCCACGATTCCAATGGCAAATACCACCACTTTGTGCTCACCTTTCGTGGAAACATCGGTATGCGGAAGAATTACTGCTTCACTTTCTCCGGCCAGATCTTCTTTTCACGGCCGCGCTTCGGCCTTCTTCGTCCAAGGTCTCTTCCAGAGCCAGTTGTTTTCCCTTTTTCTCTTTATTCGTTCCTCGGGCTTTGCGAACTGCATTTGAATTATCTTTCTGTTGATCTTCCTCCTGATCTTGCTCACTGTTCTGGCTGAGCTCCGGTTCCTTCGGCTTGATCTCAGAGTCCGCTACAGCCTCTTCAATGGACAACTGCTTTCCATCTTCATCACTTAGTTTACCCCTCTTATCTTGAGCATCTTCCTCGCTCGACTTCTTCCTTAAATCCAAAATCCTCTTCAACGGCAATTCCCCTTTCTTCCCCCATCCCTACTGTCAGCTCCATCAAACTTTACGGGTGAGATACAGCCTGCCCATAGGGTACATCTGGTCTAGCCTGACAATACATATTATATCCCTGCTTCTCCAACTCCACCCTCCTAACTTCAATTTCCTCCTCCGTATTACCCTCCTCCTCCCCTTCCAACCATGAACTCAACGCAATAAAACAAGCTCCAATAACATTCTCCAAATCCTTCCCAAAAGCTCTCTGCACATATCCCAACGCTGCTTCAGGTGTATACACCGGAATATTACTGTACAACTCCCTCCCTGTAGCCTCTCCATGTTTTTTGCGCCGCTCTTTTAAGGCATGAATGTCGATTGCGCGGTACTCGCCTTCTTCAGCTTGTCGAAGAACAGCGATTTCACGACCCATTACATTGATGTGTGGTTGGGAAGAACCGCCCAGGAGTTCTCGGATCGTGATGTCGTCACCCGGCTTTTCGGGGATCAGACCTATCGAACGACCTTTTGATACTGCGTTCGCCGAGATGTAGCTATGCGATAATGATAGTGCAGAGGCAACTGATACGCCATGAACTAGAACTGTATGGACCATTGCAAAGATTAACATAAACGGCGCTCTGTTTATAGTAATGGTAATTTTCTCCAGTTTCTATGGTTAGTCCCTACATGGTAACGATAGAGGTACTTTGATATCCAATTCTGCTTCTCCAATGAGCTTTTCAAAGTCCTCTTTCGTTGGTTTAGATGCTGTCTTTCGAGACTTTGTTGTTGTAGCTTGTTCCTCTGTATCGTTGCTTCTCTTCCGCTTTGTTGGAGAATCTCCGGATTTTTTGAGACTTCGTTTTGCTGCATTGATAATCGCTTTGCGATGGTCTTCATCTTCGATAATATTATCTAGTCCGCCTTTGGGAATATCTGCGATTGCCTTCGCGCTGACTGTTATAATTATCAAGTGACGAATGGTACCTTAACAGCTTCTCAGAGTTCAAGGCTTTCGCATAACCCATTGCTAAGGACAGCGGGACCTTGGCATCTGTTGAGAGGAAGCGAAGCAGTTCTTCCAGATTAGAATGGAAATTAGGAAAAAATGAGTACCTTGAATAGACCATTGCTGAGTAGCGGCCATGGCTTGGCGATGATAACGGCAATTGAGAATGGCTCGGACGATCATTTTTGGCTGTGGACTTCGAACTTTTTGGAATTTCTCAAATTTTTGTTTCCAATTCAAATCTAGCAGAGGTCAATTCCTTCGCCGAGGATGGATTGTCTGCGGAGAATACGATAAAGGAGTACTATAAATTGTCAGGAGACTGTCTACTCAAATGCATTTATCGTCCAGGACGGCTTCCTTGGGCAGAACTTCCGTGAGACGATGGATTCCTCCTTCAATCCAAGTCCGGACGCAAGTAACACAGCAATTACCTCCGAAGCCGGCAAAGCCAATGAAGAGATCCAAATTAAGGAAGTTGCAGGAGGAAGCAAAGAAACCTCTGTCGAAGAGAATAAAGTGGAGTGAAGTTGACCTGTCTGCCGTTGAACTTCCGAAACCGCGGTTTCCTGAACCACAACTACAGTTTGAGAATGGACGAACATTCTACAAACATCCTCTGAGGTAAGGGCTTCCCAATTCTTACTGCTTTGAAATGTTCGTTTGAATACGGATTGATTTCTGTCTAGCCGAAAAGTACTTCTACATACAGAATTCACAAATCTGTTACTCCGACATCCAGTTCTATTGTTCATCAACCTCTACAAAACTGATGCAATTACCATCGTTTACTTACGACAAGCCCTCACTCCCTATGGAGCACATCTCAGACTGATCCGCAAAGGAATATTCCTTGCAGCTCTCCGCGTAGCTCAATACGTAGAAGGCACACGAACTAAATCACACGAACTATGGGATCCCTCTGGTCTAGCAATGCATGCTAAAATCCGCTCACGCAGACGAAAGCCAGAAGAACTAGAATTAAAACAAGTTCTCAAAGGAAATCAAGCCTGTGCAGTCTACTTTGACTCGTTTAATTGGAGACCTGAGAGTATTGATACTGCGACAATTGCAGCTGTAGTCAAGATTTTGGAGAGGACGGGGAAGACTCCGATTATTGGTGCACGGTTTATGAGAACTGCGATTGGAAGGGAGGATGTTAAGAGGTTGACTGAGTTGCCGAAGGTGGGGAGGCTTAGACAGGAGTTGGTTGCGTTGTTGAGTGGGCCGAGTCGGACGGTGAGTGGGATGTTACAAAGTGCTGGACAGAGTCTAGCGTTGACATTGGAGGGTAGACAGAAGGCTATGGAAGAGGAACAAGGTCAGGCAAAGTAGAGAGCTTAAAACATGTCAAATATACATCCAATTGTCGGAATTGAACGATATAAAACCGCTGACTTCCTCTCTCGCATCACGAAACTCCAAGTGATCGCGTAAATCGCAATTTTGCGTCGCGCTGATCACCACCCTCTTCGCCAAAAACAAACCAAACAACGAAAGACAAGCAGGATATGGAAATACGAGAAGACTTTTGAACTGGTCAATCAAGGTAGGCCTTCGAGCTACCGAAATATTCTGACTGCAAAAGTGGTGTCACTCAAGCTAGAATGGCAGCTTCTAAGGACTCTGCCCTGATCGAGAAACTTCGAGCTTGGAGACGAGACGCAAGTTCGCTGCATCA
>Ga0335073_10008216_pt1 | contig 14639 bp, 20 predicted proteins | sample Lox_Sample_22_FD_207093 | JGI IMG/M metagenome (GOLD analysis project Ga0335073, IMG submission 207093) | Soil microbial communities from Loxahatchee National Wildlife Refuge, Florida, United States - Lox_Sample_2.2 | ecosystem: Environmental > Terrestrial > Soil > Wetlands | place: USA... | reverse complement strand
AGGACGGAGAATTCGTTGGTCTTGTGCCACCAGATCCTAGACTATCTCAAAGGAAAGATGATAATGGTCAACCTTTTGCCAAGGCAACTCTGCAATTAGACCGTGCGCGATCGCGACGGTCAACGACTTAAACGAGGACACATCCCAGAATTTGTAATTCAAATAGCAAAAATGGACTATGAATACAGAAAATCTTTTCAAACGCGTCCGACTTATTCTTACAAAGTTTCATCGACTTTAAACGTCATGTCCCAGAGCTCGCACAAATTTCTAAGTTGTGCCTCGGTGCCAGGCAGAAGCGAGACAAAAATTCGGGGCTCGACAATAGGAAATGGTTCCGAATGGACAACACCGGTGTCGTGACCGTTGGTCCATCTCGAAAGTTCACCGGGTTTGGCGCTTACCGGCTTGAAATCTCGAAACTGATCAGTCAAGGCTTGTCGAACATGGGGTACACTATCTAACTCATCCTTTGTGACTTCGTGATAAATTCGTTGGGTTTCTTGAGTGGGTTGCTGAAATAGAGTTGAGGGACCAAGAAGGACTGTTCCGAGCTGGTACGCGTACCCATTTGGAAGCCAAAAGAAACCATCTTGATGCCAACGTAGGGGCTTTGTCGGATCTGGGTCTCTGTAGATACGAATCGCCAATTTACAGGAGGTGTGTTCCGGCGACATATGGTGTTCTTTGACATAGTTCAAAAACGCCATAAAACCGCTTTTGACGTCACCTGAAACTTGTTCAGCGAGGAAATCCAAGCCAGTTGATATGAGATGAGGACCATAATGTCCGATATAGGTCAGTGCCATGTACCCGTCTCCGGGTAGCAAGTTGAGCTTCGGCAAGGGTTCATTGAAGAAGCGATGGAATGATAACTGAGGGGTTCGGGTTTCAACCGGAAACTCATCTACCACGTTAGAGGTGGACTCTATGACAATACCCGTGTCAGGTACTGTATCAGTTTCTGACAATAATTCAGGGCGAGAATCGAGATCATGGCTTTCATCAGAGGTATCAAGCACCATGATGTAGAGTGAAAGAAAGTAGATAGGATTCAAAGCGAGCTATTCTAGGGTGACTAAATACGACCAACTACATATAATCGGTTTATGGGTTGAACATTGCATAGGTTGAATGCGCTGCAGATCAAACTTTATTTCCAGACACTTTAGCCTGTGCTAAGACTACTACTGATTTTAATAGGGCGCGGGCAGAAGGCAGTCCGGGTGCGGCGGGGCAACTGATAACCAGCTTAATTAATGCACCAGTATGAGGCAATACACCGTATGATTATTACGCCGTCCTGGACACGCCTTGTATGTAATAAAGGGGTGTCCCGTCAGCATGCACTGAGCGTCAACACTCCCAAAACAGGTTCGGATATTCCAACCCAACTTGTCTTCGCCAACCATTTCAACGTTTCGCTTTTCCGGCACCACCGGCTACGAAATCCTTTCGTGCTGTATATATATCAGGAACGGCGCTGGACGTCTGATAGCTGAAACATCCACTCGTTCGTCTATCTAGTTATTGTCGACATGGCGTCTTATCAACCCCAACAACCCCAGATCACTCGACGACCAGATGTGCGTCACAGAGGGAGCTCTCTAGACTCATCGTGGATCGTAACTGAACTTGCGCGTGCTACAAACGAGAATGTCTTCTCCGATACAGAGTCGAGCCCGATATCTGTTCTCCGAGAATCGGTAATTCTCGACTCGGAAGAATTGGCGGAGCAGGTACCCTCGGTTAACTGTCTACAAATCTAATGGCATAGCTTCACGGATTATCTCCTGCTTCCATGATTAGATTTCCTACTCATGATGGACGAGGTGGATTTACTCTTGCGTTATCCTCCCATCCAGCCGCTTCCGACCAAGAATCGACTCTAAGTCGCTTCAACCCTGTTGCATCACAGTCACGCAAATCTCCTTCTGCCAAGGCACTATCCACGCACGCCTCGACTTCCTCGTCTATTCTTGATGATGCACTGCCTCGACAAACCCACTCTTCCAACCCTGACTCACTACGTATATTAGCTTGGGCACAAGAACAACAGCTCTATGTCCGTCTGCGGAACAAACGCCGCCGGTTATCAACAGATCCCGAGCAGGCTATTTCCCGCCAAGGATTCGAGGGATGGCTCTGGCAGTTTGTCTCCCGTCTCATCGGAATGGATGAGGAACTCCTCCAAATCGTATTAGGCGAAAAGTTCATGGACACACCCGAGAAAGCCGCATCCGATGCACCATCACTATGGGAAGGATTCCTTCAACGTAGTGCAATGGAAAGACACCTTTCCTCGCCTTTCCTTGCACCCAGCTTTCGAGAATATTTCCGTCAAAACACATATGAAGCTGTCCCACCTCCACAGTCAGTGACCCCAACTTCGAGACCCATGAGACCGGCTCCTTCACCGTGGGATACGACTCCTCGAAGTCGACAATTACCTCAAACTAAAACTTCATCATCTTGGTCTTCATTCCCACCCGACCCTATGCACACGGTTCCGTTCCAACCAACACCAATCCGCTTAACTCAACCATCCGCCCGAACCGAGTCTTCGCACGCACCCTGGGGAATCGAAGATAACGACATCCTTTCCACAACAACCGAACTCCCAGACGACTATTGGGATCGTGAACTCACAATCCCATTAGTCTGGCATCTCGTCAAAAACTTTATTTCTTCAAGATTACCTCGTCGACAAACTGTGGAAGAGACGGTACAGACAGTACGGAGTTGTAAAGAGGAAAGTGTAAGGGGACGATGGGATGAAGACTTTGGGGATGAGAGATATTATTGGCATGAGAGTGTAGATGGCGCAAGTAGTCTTGGATTGGGTCTTGGTGGATTGGGAACCTGGGCGGAGGTTTAATAGATTGGGCATTTTGCGTGTTCGGTTTGTTTCTTCTTTTCATCTTCTTGTATGTGTTATGTCAAAGCATATTTTATCACGGAAGTATCTATAGATCTATACGGGATCAATCTCATGTACTTTTCTCAACAAAAGCGAATCACGCTGGTGTCTGGAAAGATATGAGGATGTCTGATATGGATTGCATACTACTCACTTCCTAAGATTGCGGTTGTAGCGATGACCTCGCATTTTTCGTCAGCGTACTAACGTCCTTCTCTATCACGTTAAAAAAGTACCGTAAAGGGAAAATACCCAATCCAATGAGTCGCTCTTTCAACTCCAGCCCTTCTCCTCGAACCGCAGCCACGGCTTTCTTAAACTCCCCTCTCACGCCTTCTAGACCATCCTTAATCACCACCTTACCCTCCAATTTCTGAAAATCTTTCTCAAGGGTCTCAATCTTTGCGATATACGTCTCCAATGCAGTAGTCGAAGATTGGAGATCTGCAATAGCTCCGTTCAGGATCTCAGTTTGTTCTGCTAGACTTGTGAGAAGATGATAGTATCCATATGCAGCGGCAATTGATGTCCCGAGAAGAAACCCTGTGATTCTATATAATCAGTATCAGATGACAGCTGGAATTGAGAGTAATGCCACATACCCGCCTCGGAAACCGCCAATTGGCTTTCGCGTACCTCGAATGTATGATGATGCTGGTGGTGCTGAAGAAACTGCTGGGGGCGACACTTGTTTGGGAGTTGTTACTGTGGTGTTCGTACGGGATACAAGTCGGGAAGGATGATTGTGCCGTATTACACGAAGGAACGGAGTTCTTGATGAACGAAACGAGACCGAAGCCATGATGTTAAGAGTCGAGCCTCGATATCCTGATTCCGAGATGACAAAATATTTTAGGGCTTGGGATTTGTAGTGCGTAACCCTAAGAGTTTCATAAATTTCTTCGAATTTTGATGATCTGTTTGTCACCTTTCCATGTTAGTGCAAGAGATCCAAAAGGCGCAAACAGGCCCAAAGAAAGCGCCTCGAGGGACCGCTCTCTACGGAAGAGCAGCTCTAGATTCAGCAGCTCAACAAGCCCGTATTGTACGTCACCTAACTGAACTCGAACAAGATAACTACCATGCCATTCAAATCGACATTCCCAAATCCGAAACCACTCGAAAACAACATAAAACAACTCCTAATGTGCGCAAACTATTGACCACGAAAAAGACACTGAATAATCTTTTGGACGAGGCTGGGTTGGCGAGTGAAGTGTATAAGGAGGCAGGCGTGAAGGCGGGACAGTATCCATCGAGAACTTTTTGTAGTGTTTGTGGATATTGGGGACGATATGGATGTTCGAAATGTGGAGAGAGGTATTGTGGAGAGACATGTGGAGATACCCATCGAGGTTCTTTCTGATTCGTTCTGGTGCTAATGATAGAAACGAGATGCATGAAGTTTTTCTAATTTCATTTCATCAGGATTTAGAACTACGGACTTCTACTTCGAAAATCTTTGAAGGATATTACAAATCCGGAGCACGAGCTTTCACAAACAACTCGGAAGTAGCCCTGGTGAGGAGAAGTCGACCTTCCTCTTGAAATATTCTGCTACTGGACTGAGGCCCATTACCGGGATTCATAGTAGATATCGTCATGACAAAGACTGTATGATATAGAATGGAAATAGAATAAAAATTGTGGGTAGCAAACATGCATTCTAGATAACAGTGTGTCTAATGGACCGTTTGTATGTGCCGTTTGTATGGCAGTATTTCCTCTGAAGCTGGGTGACGGTGGCCGTTGGTTCATTCGTAATTGCGATCCCTGTGGCGGGAATTTTCGACGATCGTTGCGAAACTCGAGCTGCCAATTTCCGTCAAAACCTTCGCTTGCCCACCACCCCCTTTCCAAGAAAAGATAATGTCAAGACCATCAGACTCATTAAACTCATCAGAACCCGAACGTCCTGCTCCTTTACCACGATACATGCCTGGCACCGCCGTTCCTCCAGATCAATGTGCTTCGTGTCATTTCATTTCAGGCGTAGTTCCGGTTGGCCTCGGTCTAGCTTCATACTGGTACTTTATCCTACACTGGGAAGCCCAAGCACGTCAGAGTCCTCCTCCAAAAATACGGATACCGTATCCGGTGAAAAAGGGGATGTTAGCAGCGGGATGTTTTGGGATGGTAGGATATGGTGTATATCGATTGTTTTGGAAGGAGCCTGGGACACCAGGGTTGTTTTAAGAAATGTTGCGGGTTAAGGATATGATTCTCCTCTCTAAAGGAAGTGTTGCTACTTGGAAATGAAAGTTCTGAGATGCAGATTAATATATTACAGATATTATAGCCGGACTGTGACTTCGACTTTGGTTATGCCCTTTACGCCTTTGTAAATTCCTCCTCTTCCGGATCCAACACCATCGACTACTCCTGTCCCGGTGACTCGCAGACCACCTACTGTGACACCACTTGCTAACCATCCCTGACAAGTAAATCGCACAACTACATCACTTGGTAATATGATATCTTCATCTCCAGTGAAGTGACCTTTCAAAACGTACCCCGGTCGTCCAGCCCCTAGCATCCCCGCAGAAGGCTTGTCATTCGGAATAATCCACTTCAATTCCTTTGAATTCGTACTGAAATCTCCTCGTGAAGGTCTTCCATTCGTGACATTGGTAATTGTCGGATTAAGAGGTATAATAACAGTGAGATCTTCCAACTTTTTGCCTCCTGGTGTTAATCGGATCTCGAATTCTCCGTTTTCGTCTATTTTTGTGTCGACTCGGATGGGTACATCTATGACATTTATTTCTGGTGTTTCGTAGTCGAGGAGGGTGAATGAACCATCTGGCGGGACAAAGGATACTGTTCCAGGACTTTTTGCCCATCTTGAGAGACGGACGGAAGGGTGGAAGGATGGTCTGAGTATTACTCCTGATGGAGAAAGAGCTAATGTAACGTCTGGTGTGAGCGATAGTCGAGATGTACAATTTATTATTCCTGAGATAGTTGTGTACAAATGTTTCCCGTTCCTTGAAGTTAGACTTGGATATGACACGTGAGATACGGAGATTGAATGACATTCAGATATTCTGTGATATCGACAAAGAATTCTTGTGTATTGTGTCGGACACCGTTTCGACGCCAGGGAATCGAGGACAACGATCCCGATGGGACATGAGTCCTAAAATCGAGTGAGCCTAGGTACAACAATTAAGATACCCTTGAAGACCTGCAGCAGACATTAACTTGTTGAGTAAGCTCGGTGGCAGCACTATATCGCGCAATGCATTCGGCTCAGTCGTCATAACTTCTCCATTATCCACAATCTCTCCAAGAATCTCTTCCACGACATCGAAATTCGCTTCTACGATTCCTCGTCCCAGTTTCTCTTTTCCAAAGTAATCCTCTAGAATCAGGAAGATTCGGTTCAGTAATTCGACTACGCCTGTGGCATCGTGAGGTTCCCGTGTCACAGGTGAGAGAAGAATTAGACTGTTGTTGGAGGAGCGTGTGTGGAATAGGACGGTTGGAGTGTTGACTACGTTCGCTGGAACTGGAAGGATCGATGGAGGTAGAGTATCGGGATCATTGAGAAGCAGGGATTGAAAGTATTCTAAGAGAGATGATAGTGGAGGTCTTCCTGTATATGTATGTTCAAGTACTAATGAAGCTGAAGCGATGTCGAGGATATAAATCGACTCAATCATCGACCTGAAATGTTTGGCACGTTGAAAACCGAAGTTGGAAATTCCCGGAAGCCAAAATTGCGCGCATAAATCCAGTTTCAACGCTCTGGTTCACCATCGCTGATCCTTGATTTGGCCTGCCTTTGCCTTCATGAGCAAGTCTGACAACACTAGCATTCCGTTCGCCAACGTGCGGAACAGCTGGTCCTTCACAGCCAGCTATGACTCAGAACCTCGAAAAACAAAAACGAAAGATAGTACGCCTTATTCTATCCAAACCTACCTCACCCTTCCCACTCAAATCAAATGCCCGAACGATCCATGTGGGAAAGATTTGTACTACTATCCACCTACCAAGATAAACGATGTCAAGGCTCCGATAACTCTATCCTGTGCCTCCTGCAAACATGTTTTCCCTGCTCCCATCGAGCCTCCTACTGAAACTATGTCTACTCTCTCCATTGCATCAACATACTACGATATTCTCGGTGTTGAGAGAAGTGCCACGCCAGACGAGATTTCCCGGGCCTATCGAAAGAAGTCACTTCAATGTCACCCAGACAGAGTCCAAGGCAAACAGCAAGAATGGGACGAGCTCTCAAAAGCTTATGAAATACTTGGTGACAAACGGAAACGGCACTGGTATGACATTGAACTAGAGAAAGGAAACGTGGATCCGTCGGAAGATCCTGCTTCAATAGGTACTCCTCTCCTATTTGACGCTAATGGACTAGTTAAAACGGATCCTGAAAAGTTCTTCCAGGATATTTTTGGGGGTGAGAGGTTTTATGATGTTATTGGGATGTCGCAAGTGGGCAAAGCTATTGGTGAAGCAATGCATCATCCTTTCGATGAGGATGCACCATCGAAAACAAAAGAGGAAAGAGATGCGGATGAAGAGAAAGCTACGGAAGAACGAGAAGAAAGGATTCGACATCTCACTGATCATTTGGCTTATAAGCTGGATTTATACGCCTTAGATGATGATTTGGCAGGTCGGATGGATCGTTGGCGTGCACGATGCAAACTGGAGACGGATGAACTCAAAAATGAAAGATTTGGAGTTGAAATATTAAAGGTATTTCCCCTTCTATGGTAAGCTTACTGTAGGCTGTTGGATACGTTTATCGTATTAAAGCGACGACACATCCTCTCAGAAAGAGCTCATCATGGAGCAGTGCTATCAATGCTCGTCTGACGTCTTGGGGGTCCACTTATAACACCTTTTCGTCAGTCTTTTCCACCGTTCGAAAAGCATATACCGTTAAATCCGCCTTTGTCGCCCTCCAGGACGCCGAAGCGAATCCCAATACAACTCCTGAGCATAAACAGCAGTTAGAAGAGAAAGCAGCCAAAGTGGCGATCGAAGCATTATGGTCGGGAGTGAGATTGGAAATATATGATGTCCTGAAGGAAGTTTGCGATAATGTGTTGGATGTGAATACCATCACTACCACTCTGTGTCTAGATAGAATTGATGCGTTGGAACGTTTGGGAGTAGAGTTCGAATCGGCAAAGGCTGATATTTCTACAGAAGAGTTTGTTAACGTGGAGCATAAGGATGAGGTTTAGGAAGAGTTTATTAGTGATATCCATACTGATTGCTTGGGGATCGAACTGTGGGGATTGATTGTAGCAGCTGTTCTTTTGCATTCGGAAGGATCGTCTCAGTGCTTCAAGTTTTGCAAATCATACATTCTTATTACAAGTAACCACATAACCCCTAACTCCAAGTACATGATAAACTATGTGTGATATGAGTTGAGCGACTTCGTCGACATGTATCCATAACTTTTACAAGAACCTCCATACTCCATAACCTAACAACATTTTGCAGTAAATCCAACTCCCCAGTTTAGAACATTTCCTTAGTCCGCCTTCCCGCATTTCGGCACCAGTCACAATAGAGTTTCCTGTGTCCCGCCTTCGTCGGTTCATTCGGTTCATGAATAGTACAAAAGTATCCTATACACCAAGAACACCTCATCATAATGCCATTACGACACCGTGCACACAGTCTTCCACATTCATGGCAAGTAACCACCAATTTCTGCAATCAGAATCGCTAAAGGGACAAAACATACATCAGGATAAGGCTCGCATTCATCGCAAAAGTATGAATGACATCCCACACAGGATTTCTTAACGTGACATCTCATACAAACGTCTTGAGGTTTATTGCACATTGCGCACGGGTGATTAGGATATTGGACTTTGAGATACCATTGTCGTTGGTTGAGATCGACTTCATAATGATCTTTCCCCGGACAATGAAGGGAATGGAGGTCAGTTTGGATTTCATCTCCTGCTGCTGCAACAATAATAGGGGCAAATGTCGAAGGTTGGTTAAGCGGGAATAAAGGCGCACCTAGAAGGGACATGTGTTGCAGTGATAAGGGTCGAGGAGCACTAGGTCGCCGGATATAATCGATAAGTTTGATAAGTTGGTCCCCGTTCAAGGCTGGACATGAGAGTAGTGAGATGCTCCGTATCCTGGGTATTTCACGAAGTAGAATATTATCAAGAAAGTCATGGCTGAAAGTAAGATTATCGAGGATCAAGAGTCGACAGTCACGGCGGACATAAGGCCGTCGAAGGAATGTTATGAGCTGGGATTCGTCTTCCAAGTCCCATAAGTCGGAGAGGTCGACGGTACGCCATACTCCTGGCGTATTGAGCATCGCGGTACGGATTTCTTTGTTTGTAGAACATAATGAGAGGAGAGCCGGGACAGGGAGATAAGACGTGATGCAAAGTAAAACAAGTTCGCTCGAAATGATGTCCCAGAACGTAGCGGTCGGTGAGTGAGTCTCGGCACGATCGGGTTCACCGGAAACAGCGTTCCCAGTTCCTTCTATGCCATTTGCGAATTCTGCATCGGCTGGTAGAAAGGCCACTGCTGCCATCGGCGCGAAATTTCGCTTCTGGGAAATTGTGGTGACTCGCTCGAAGTCGTATTGTTGAGTGTAGATCGGCCAAGTAGAAAGCAGTGGAGCGGAAATTCCGCGGTGCCAGTATTTCGCGAAATCTCCGAACACGCAAGTCTCAAGCCGATCGATGACAGAGGAAGTGAAGGACGAAAAGGCAACATCTGCCCCTCCAGGATCAAGTCAAGGAAGTGAAGTCGTCAGCATCAACTCCCTGGCCTCACTGAATCTACTACACCAACAGGTACGAATTGCGTTTTACTATTGAACTGATTTCTAGCTGCTTCAACTTCGGTCTTCGGTGAATCAATTTCTTTATCCCCTTTCAAAGCCAGATATACACAATTCAGGTACAATCTATGTCTTATTCTCGCTAATTCAAGCATCCTCTATAGCTGAAAAGTTTGCTGAACATGCTCAAATTTCACAAGACCTTCTGAAACATTTCACCGTCAACCATCGCCGACACAAAGGAATATTCGACTTTGCAAAGGAAAAGTATGAAGCGGATTCAAAAGGACTACTAGAATTCCGGAATCCTTTACCAGAAGAGAAGGCTGCTTCAGGGATTTTACCTCCTCCCAGTCGTCCTGTTGAAGCTGTGACGAAGGCACCAACGAATCCGCCTCCTCAGGTGGAATACTATGAGAACGGTCTCAATGATATTAATGAAATCAACAGGAATTGGGAAACATTCGCAGCGGAACATGGTGACATACAATGTGAGAGACCCTCGGACACAGAGTTTCGGGTACAACTATATGAAGCCATTTGACTAATATCAGATAACTTTGTCAAAACCTGTGCATTTCTTATCGTTGACTATTACTCTTGTTCCGCTCCGATCAAGCTCTGGCTATAGTCTCGAGATATCTAGCCCTGCATCCTCATCCACCGATCTTCATGCCCTTATTGTCAAAGAGATCTCAAATCACAAAGAGCCCAAGTCCTTCCTGGATTTTCTGGTGGTTGACCTTGTTTTACCCTGTTGACTGGCAGAACCTCATATACTCATACCAATCGCTCTTTTCAGAACCATGTCAATCCTGCGGGAAGCTTATCGGGCGGTCTTCCAGTGAACCTCCAGTTCTGCGACGTTGGACAGGAAACAATTGGGGAGCCTGGCATAAAAGTTGTTGAACAGCTTGATATCTAGGCCTTTAAGGACACGTTCGCAGTATGTCCTGTCGAGCGCTGCCTGGACGAGTGATATAAAGTCTGACGGAACCTCCATGTTTGGGACACTGCACAGAGCGACCAAGTATGGGAATCAACGGCCATATGGATTTTGGTCAAGTCGCCACAGCATTTTAGGAACGGCATCAATTAGCGGATACTATATACCCTACCTATTGAAAATTTTTGGCTACAATTCTCGCAATCTTACAGCCTTGTTCAATAGCTCCATCAATAAAGCCTCTCCATCCATCTGCCCAGTCTGCACTTGCAAAATACACTCTTCCCTCGGGTTTCTGCAACGCTTCGAAATACTTGTCTCCAAACCCAGGTGGATATGCACACCATAATCCCCTCGCAAACTCATCTTGTGTCCAATTATGACAGATCAACTCATCGGGAGTGAGTTTTTCGGGAACTATACTGGAAGATTGCATCTCGTTTTTGAAACCTTGAACAATTGATTCGGCAGACGATGTGTTGAATAGTTCACTTTGAGTGAAATAAACTGTAAATGAACCTCCTCCTTGAGATGTTGGGAGATCTGTCTCGGAGAACCCGAAAAGAATAGGACTCGGCGGAATTGTCATTGTGAACATGGCAGGAATGTTGGTCTTGGTATACATGTGTATCTTTGCTGCTTTGTTGCTATGGCCGACTTGCGAGGCTTGAAATTTTTCGTTTGAGAGTGGAGGAGAGAATGAGATGGAGTGAAGGACATTCAAGGGAACACAAGAAACGACATATGCGGCAGTGACTTTAACTCCTGTTCGTACGGTGACTGTCACTAATTGACCCGATTGCTGGATATTCGAAACGGGTGCGCTGAAGAGAGTGTCGCCTCTGAATTCCGAGAGAATAGATTGTGCTAATTTCGTCGTTCCGCATTTCAACTTGAAGTAACACACTGCAGCCATTAATGCTGTGACATCGTGTCCAGGCAGACTCCACCATTTGAAAGCATCGAATGCGGATATCTTGTCGAGAGAGCAACATCCAATTGACGCAAAAAAGCCTGCCATGATATCAATCTCCTCGTCCGAGATTTTCCCGCGCAATTCCGCAATCCGATCAGCAACAGACATCCCATCCAGTCTTTTCAACTCAGGTGAATCGTTTGGACTCGCAGAATACGGAAACTCAAATAACAAGCGACCACCATCTCCATCAACATCACAAAACGCCTTCATCGCAGCATTCATTTTCTCTCCATATTCGCCGCTGTTGATTTTCTCTACATGTCCATTGTGGGGGAAGTAAATCATCTCGGGACCAGCAGGAGAACAATTAGGCGGTGCAGTACCAATACTCCTCTTCAATTGCCCTTGTAATCCATATTGATGAATCTCATGAAAGACATGAGGTTGTAGCCAGTGTACCCAAGTTCCACCCATTTCCAAGTTATGTCCATGACGAGGAGATGTATAAGTTCTGCCTCCAATGCGATCGCGAGCTTCGATTAGGAGTACTGATTTCCCGGAACGAGAAATATCTCGAGCAGCGCAGAGTCCTGCAAAACCGGCGCCGATGACGATGACATCGTAATGCGTAGTTTTCCCTGTATAAGTCGATTGAGTAACCGAGGGAGTCTCGAGGCCGTAGTGGATTTTACCGTCAACGTAAAGAAACGAGTTTTTGTCGTTTGTGGAGGGCATTGTCGGATGTGTTTTAATGGCTGTAAAGTTTGAGCGTGGGTATTTGTATCGGTCAGGGGCATGTTGCGAGGATCGACGTTTTTAGTTTCTCCGCATTCGCGCTCCACACGGAATATTTTTTCCAGCGCTAAAGATTCCAGAAATGGGTGTTGTAGCTGCCAAATTAATCCGTCTCGGAATGTCAGATCAAACAAAATATGAGAACACTCTAAAATAGATAGTCGAATGTAATGCATGATCCAACTTAGCCTTAATCCGATTCTAAGCGAGAACCTGAAAAATTACGAAGTTTCGCGCCCTCAGCCCCATAATGCCAAGATCGCTGAGATCAAAGTTCGGAAAAATCAGAAATCACGCTGATCGATCAATCACCACTCACCGCTCCACCGCTTCATCGACACCATCTACCAGACGACTTCAGACTTGAGGCGCAATGTCCCTTGACGCCTCTCTTGATCTCCTCCGTCGTCTCCCACCTGAAAAAACCGCTCATAATCTCGAACTCCTTCAATCGCTCTTGCCAGAAGACGTGACAGTCGAACTCCTACAATCCGTCGACCAACCCCTTCAAACCAGAACATGTTCCAAAACAGGTCGTGAGTATCTGTTATGCGATTACAATCGTGACGGAGACAGTTACAGGAGCCCATGGTCAGGAGAATGGGAACCTAAGATTGATGATCCGGTTGTGTTGGATGAGAATATCAGGGAATTGGAGGTTAAAGCGAATGATGCATTTGATTCGTATCGTGATTTGTACGGCTTGTTTGTGTGGCAGTGCTAATAAGAGGTATTATGAAGGTGGCGTGTCTAGTGTTTATATGTGGGATTTGGATGATGGTATTGCAGGAGTTGTGTTATTCAAAAAGAGTATGTCTTTTCCAAGCTTGATCTAATCAAAGCGACATCGGGAGCAGGTTGGGATAGCGTTCATGTGTTTGAAGCTGTCGACCATACTCGCACTGCATCGTACAAACTCACTAGTACCATCATGCTCCACATGACAACATCCACCCCAACTCTTGGCTCCCTAAATCTTTCAGGAAACCTCACTCGTCAGGCACACTTCTATTCAGGTGACTCTCTAATTGTAGATTGAGCAAGACTTTCCACTTGAATCTCCCACATCGCATATTACAAACTTGGGTCGTATGATTGAAGACCAGGAAATCAAAATCAGGAATTCGTTGCAGGAAGTGTATTTTGGGAAATGCAAAGACATTGTCAATGATCTGAGAAGCGTTGAGAAACTTTCTGTGGTTGCGGGAGATCGTAGAGCTCATGGGAGAGTCGTAGAAGGTTTAGCTGGTGTAGCTCAGAAAACTAGGGAGTCGTAGGATGACTACGTTATCATTTGAATTAATGCATATTTACTCGCATCCTCGAATCGTTCTCTATTTCAAGCGCTTCAAGATTGATCGACACCAACTCAACCAAAGTGCGTCAGGCTACTCATGTCCTTACAGGAAACGGACTACAATGGCTGCCTCTAGACCTCAACATAAAGACGAGAAAGACGAGCTGGCTATAATTCAACACACAGATGTAGATGCCAAGATCGCCAAACGTTCAGCCGCAGCTCTTGGCTACCTCGATGACCCCTTCATAGCATACTTCGTAAGGGCATTCGATCGTAAAGCGCCAATTATCAACCGAGGTGATCTCTTCTACGAAAGGAATTAAAAGCAGGGACTTTTGTTCGCACGCGATCTATTGATCGATTGATTGAAAGTGTTATAAAACGGAATGGCAACAAAGTCACTCAAATTGTGTCACTCGGCGCCGGCACAGATACCAGATTCTTCAATTTACAAGTATGTCTCGCGATATGACTGTTCTAACTTCTAATTAGAGACGATTACATACTGTACGATACCATGAATTCGATTTCAAAGAAGTTGCATCTGCCAAGGCGAAAGTAATAGTCGAAACACCGGCCCTTCGACAGCTCGTACATCAGAGTCCTGATGAAGTGTCGATAGGTATGAGTCTCCTCGTAGCGTTTTCTAATGACTCCAGACCTGGAGTCGGGAGAAATTCTGTCGCCGACATATTGCCTGCATTCGAAAGATATTCGAACGTTGTCCTCGGAATCTACTTTACCTCAGTATCTCGATCCCAATTTACTTACCATCTTCCTATCAGAATGCTGTCTTATATATATGGACCAAGAAAAGGCAACCGACCTACTAAACTGGATATCAAACACTTTCAAATCCCCTGGTGTCGGAATAATTCTATACGAACCCATCGGAGGACACGATGCCTTTGGGAAAATGATGATCAAGAACCTGGCTGTAAGATGGAATCTATTAAC